>Ga0315906_10001227_pt1 | contig 38572 bp, 43 predicted proteins | sample LakEriMetagenome_4_FD_203526 | JGI IMG/M metagenome (GOLD analysis project Ga0315906, IMG submission 203526) | Freshwater fungal communities from buoy surface, Lake Erie, Ohio, United States - Buoy 2 MA122 | ecosystem: Environmental > Aquatic > Freshwater > Lake > Lake biofilm | place: USA... | reverse complement strand
GCCTACAGTGGCGGCCCCTTGCCCCGCCTCCCTCCCTTTTTTGGGTAGGAAGCGTTGAGCAGGAAGAACGGAACACAAAGAAAGAACAAAGCCCCCCGGCTGGGGGGCCGCAGGCCTCCCCCCAGCTGGGGGCACACAGGAGTCAGTGGTTGTCACCGCATTCGTCGCAGGTGAAACCGTCGGGGTGGGAGTCGGAAGTGGTGAGGGGTCCGGTCCATGCGTTGTCTCGGGCGCACTGGACGCAGACAACGCGATCGGAAAGTTGGACGCCACGCTGAAAACAATCGACACAGATGATGTCAAGCGTGGGTCCTTCACCGATGAGGGTGGCGCCGCATTCGGTGCATGAGACGGTGCAATCGGAACCTGCGGCTTGGCCGTAGAGTTCGATCCATCGGGTGGGGGGAGTCATTGGTCGTCCTCGTGGAGGCGGATGCCCATCTCCTTGCGGGAGGCTGGGTCCTGGATGGCGTGGAGCAAAGCGCCGAGGCCGAAGATGAAGGCGACGGCAAAGAGCAGAATGGCGAGTTGAGTCATGTTGTTCCTCGTGTTGGAGTTGTGGGCGGCCCCCCGCCCGGCCGTGTCCGGGGCGGGGGGATGCCCGGTGGGTTAGAAGACTCGGTTGGGATGGCCACACAAGCAGTGGTCACCGGTGTGGTTCTCGCCCTGGGTGAGGAGGTCGTCGAAGGCGGGGCAGTAGTGCCAGCCGTCAGCGACCTGAGCGGAGGTTAGCACAGAGCCCTGCACCGGATCGCGACTCTCCAGTGATGTGGTCATGTCATGGACGGCAGTAGCGCGGGTCATGGATGGGGGGAAGAAGGGCTCACGGTCACCGGGCTCAGGGGTGAGCGAGTTAATGAGTTCCTGGAGGTGGTCCATGACCCCGCCTGCGTGGTGGTTCATGTCGACACGCGAGAGCCACTCCGTGTTCTCGGGGGTGTAGATGAGCATGGACAGGGCGGTGCGGATGCCGGTGAGCGATTCACGCAGGCAAGCATGATGAGCGGACATTAGTGGGCCTCCGTGCAAAAGGCGGTTTCGGTGATGGAATAAACGCGGCCAGTGACCTCGTCGGTCTGGTTGACGAGATAGACGCGCTCGCAGTGGACGGGCGTGATGTATCCGTCTCCGTACAGTGTGCCGCCGCAGTTGGGGCAGCAACGGTCGTTGATGACAATGAGGTCGCGCATAGTGATCTCCTGTGTGGGAGGTGTGTGGATGGTGGGTGGGTAGAAACACTGTGTTCCTACTCCGCCCCCCTCTCCGGCGGTCTCTCCCTTTCTTTGGGATGTTGAGAGAGATGAGGTAGGTTGCGTTGGATAAAACCGGCGAGCCAGGCCCGCAAAAAGAAAGGCCCGGCTGAGGCGCTAACCCCAACCGGGCCTGAATCACTGGCGGATTCGTTAGATGGTCGAAGCGGCAGCAGCCGGAGCGCTGGCGGACTCGGTGTCCTCACGCTTGGGGCTGACGACCTCAGCGGTCATGTCGCGCGCCAACTCCTTGAGGGACAGACCGGCGATGCGGACCATGGCCTGCGGCTTGTCAGCGCCCTTGGGGACGAATGCCGATGTCTCCAGCGGCACCCAAGTCGTCACGCCCATGATCGACGCCTCCGTCTCCAGCCACACGCGCTCGAAGCCGGTGGTGCTGTTGATGGTCTTACGCAGGCGGATGGTGAAAGTCTTCATAGCAAACTCCTGAAACAAGATGTGGTGGGTCGAAGCCGCAGACACAACATGCGCTGCAGTCGCATCAACCCCCTCATCACCCGGGGGAAACTCCCATTTACGAGGCCCAGCCATCCAAGGACCCATAATTGTAAAAGCGGTACCAGTGGCTGTGGGCTCGTCGGGTACCCCCCACGACCCCCCTGACTGGACGGCGAAGCAGGAAATGAAAGGGGGAACCCCTCCCAAAATTTCCCTTCTTATTCCGCGATGACCACCCGACCACCCCGACCATGTCTCCAGAAAACCGTACTCCCTATAGCCCCACCGCTAGCTAGTTTTTCTATTTCTATGGTCTTCCTGGTCAGAAGAGAGATAAGAGTAGGAAAGACAAGCACTTAACCTAGACCACACCACGTGGTCATAACCTGGTCGGACGTGGTCACCCCCCACCCCCCTACCCCCGATATTCCCCAAAAAACAAGGGTGACCCCCTGTCACCCTCGTCTGATAACACCAGTTTGTCTCTCCCCGATAACACCCTATTCGGACCTTACGGCCAGCCCCCTCACACCCCTAATCCGTTCCTCGCCCAATCTCGCCCTGGTAAGCTTCCATGCGCTCTCCTCCACCATCCGATGCACCAACTGGGCCTGGCTAAGCTCCTCCCTATACCCCACATGCGCCTTCCACCGCTTCCAGATCCCCCAGACGTTGGTCGTACTCACGAACCCAGTCCCGTTCTCCACGAAATGGGCCTCCAAGAAGTCCTGCACGGGGTTGTTCAGGGACTGGAACCGGCCCATAACCTCCTCTGCAAGCGTTGGAACAGGCCACAACTGACCCGCATCCGCCTCCTCAAGCAGTTCCTTCGCGCCCTGCATGGCCCAAGCCGCAATGCCCGCCGTCTCCTGAGCCAGCTTTGACCCCAACTGCAGGTCTTCCTTGCCCAAGAAGCTGTTCGAGAAGGGCAAAACCAGCATCTTGCTCGCCAAACCCTGCCCCCTATTAGGCAACTTGGGAATCTCGTTGCTCTGAACCACCAAGAAACCCGGCAACACCACGTCCCGGATGGGCTCCATGTACTTCCGATCAATCGTGACCGGGTCCCCACCCACAATGTTCTTCATGTTGGCCACAGCCAGCTCGCTTTCCCTGCTGTTCAGCGCCCCAAACTCGCTCACACTCAGCACCCGGGCCGCCTCAGCACCCCAAAGTCCGAACTGACTGGCAATCTGAGCCATGCTCAGGCCCCTGAACCCGTCCCCCACGAGGTTCTTCACGACCCGCATGATCGTTCCCTTGCCGCCACGCACCCGGCCCTGCATCAGCAGCCACCGTTGCCACTGTCGCGTGGGCATAAGCATCGCGCCCATCGCCCTTTGCAGCAGTTTCACCCACTTCTCATCCCCACCACTCCACTGTTCCAAGCACTGCTTCCACGTCGGACACTCCGCCGCCGGATCCCACGCACAATTCACCACTACGGGCTCAAAGAACAGCTCATCCCGCACCACAGTCTTGCCCGTGAGCGCATCCACCACGACATCCTCAAACGCCACGCACCGATCCATCACGGGCGCATCCGTTACCGTGCCCAACCACGCAGGCGCATAGCTCTGCTTCAGCCGGATCAGCGCCCTGAGCGCTGCCTGCACGTTCATCACGGTCTGCGTCGTCGGCCCCAACCTCCGAGTCACCACACCCGCCGCCGTTGGCGTCTGCACATGGGCATCCTCCATAGCTAGCCACAGCGCTTCCTCCAGCCACCGCTCATCCCGCCTTACCCACGTACCAGCGTACCACTCCCACGGCTCGCCCCGCCACTCCCACAGACCCAACCGGCCCTGCGGCGTCGTCCACCGTGCCCGCAGAATCGCACGAGCAATCACCATCGGCTCCGCACTGTTCAGCGGGTTCCGTTGCGTCAACACTTTCATCGCGTATCCTCCAACTATGTCTTCCTTTCCGCAAAACCCGATTGGTCCGACGTCGAACCCTTATGCCGCAGGCTCGCGGTATCTGACTTCCCCGAATGCAAACTTGGTTTCAGCTGGATCGAGTGGAGGAGGCGGTGGAGGAGGAGGAATGGCACCGACTATTGAGGAGCGCATCGCAGACCTCACGGCCCAGTGCGCTCAGATTCCGAAGGATAGCCCAAGCAAAGAGGATTGCGAGCGACGACTTGCAGAAATGATTAAGTACTCGCAGCCTGGACAGCAGGCTGCCTCGGGTAGCACTCTCGGCGGCCTCGGTACTCCGATGCGACCCGCTGCTGCACCTGCCGGTCTCGGAACTAACGCTGCCGCTCCTGCTACCCCTGCTGCTACCACGCCTACTGGTCAGACTGGTCAGACTGGTCAGACAGGTCAGACAGCCCGGCCAGCTCAGTCCAGTGCAGACACCGGTATTCCACAGGCAGCTCTTACCCTGATGGAGGAAGCTCGAAATACACAAGATCCGCAAATGCGTGAATTCCTTCAGCGCCGCGCTAAGGAGATCATTCAAAAGGATCGTGCCGATGAGATGGAGAGGCGTCGAAGGGGGGAACTTGGTGAACGCACCGAGAACCTAGCGGCTCAGGCTGAGGCTCGCGACCAGGATCGTCGACGTCGGTACATTGAGCGTACGGGCGACACCAGCGATGCGGGTTATGCGCGCTACAAGCGGGCTGCTGGAATGGTTGACTACACCCAGCCTTCTGAACAGGCAGCCATCAATGCAGCACGAATGGCCGATACCGCTGCTGCCCGTGAAGCCAACGAAGATGTGCGGGCTGCTCGGAACGTCAATCCCTTTGAGCCTGTGACCACTCAGCGTGTTCCAAGCCCCACTGCCATTCCGGACATCAATAAAGCAGTGGATCGCGGCGACGCCAATGCGATCCGCGAAGCAAACAAGCTCAACCAGAAGCTCGCTGAGAGTCCTGTGGGTCAGCAGATGGTGGTGCTAAAGCAGGAAATGGACAGGTCTGGTGCTCCGTTTGACACCCAGGTTCGACTGCTTCGCGCTGTGCAGAACGGGGAGATGACGATCGAGACCGCAATGCGTGTCCTTCGTGGAGAAAGCACCAGTGGCCCCCGTGAGCAAGCAGCTCGCCAGTATGTCGGCGCTGCCGATGCGTACTACGACGCGCTTCAAAGCGGTCAGATCACTCCCGAGGAATACCGCAGGTTGACCGAAGGTGGCGCCTACTAATCTGATGTACATCTCCTTCGGTGGGGGGATGCGGCTCGTGGGTGAGGACTACATCATCCGCGAGCTGGCTGCCCTCGGCCTCACGCGCCGAGGCTTTCGTCAGCTCTGCCGCCAGCTCAACGTCCCCCTCATCCACGCACGCGGCGATCGCGTGCTTGTAGACCTCATCGCCTTCATGCTGGCGATGCGCACCATCACGCGCCCCGGCGCACCCGACTTCTCACTACCCGGCTCCCAGCACCGACCAGGCACCCGAAACTCCCTGCCCCCACAGGAGATCATCGACAACCTTGATGAGACGGTCTCCATGTTGGAGCAGGGCCGCAAGATGTTTGGCATAGTCAAACCTGGCACATTAAGATCTGCAGCGGGCGAAGTTGTCGCCCGACTGAAAGACACGCAAGCCAAGGTACGACCGTAATGGCCAAGATCCCCACACCACCAGTCAAGTTCCTGGAACTGATTAGCAAGCTGCCGAAGGAATTTCAGCAGTTGGTCAATCCTTCTCGTGGTCGGGCACGCGGTGTCACCGAGGGCGATCCCAGGTTCCAGTTTGCAGGTGAGGCCATCTTTGGTGGCAAGACTCTGACCGATGAGGCCATTGCCCTTGCTCTCCAAGCCAAGGCAAAGCGACTGCTGGCAGGCAAGCCAAGCCCGGAAGATCAGAAGCTGGCAAGGGCCATGCTTCGCGCTGCGTCTATTGCAACTGCAAACGTCAAGGGTCGAATGGGTGCACGTCAGGCCAAGGACATTGGCTATGGCATTGAGCAGGGACAGAAGACTCCAGCTCGAAAGGCTGGTGCCCAGATCTTTGATCCGGAAGACGCACGTCAGGCCAAGCTCGCTGAGCTTCTTGGCGAGCGCAACGTGGTCACCAAGGAAGAGATGATCGAGGTGGCCAAGAAGGTACTGGCAGGCGCAGTGCCCTCGTACGGCTACCGAGAGAAGACCATTGCCCGTGGCGATCCACTTGGCGTCATCATGCGCCCCGAGGAGATCGAGTCGATCCAGCGGACCATCATGATGTCTCGACGTCCGGAGCTTCGAAAGCTGAAGGAAGCTGGACAGTACAAGCGTCCCCCCAAGGGCAAGCTGGGTCGAGCTCCTTCTGATCCAGAGGAACGGATCCAGATTCAACGCGCTGCCAAGTTTGGCGCACGAGGTGGATATCAGCCCGTGCTCAAGGAGCGTCCGGGCGTTGTCGATTATCCAAAGGTTACTCAGACCCTTGGGTACTTCCTGCGTGGTGCCAAGTTTGAAGTCGACCGTTCTTCCGGCCGGCCCATGCTCAAGCACGCTGGCATTGACAAAGCAGTTCCCGCAGAGGACGTGCTCAAGCAGGCTGAGGAAGCGCTGCCCAAGCTGAAGAGTGCAGAGTCTGCAGCTCGCAAGGCATGGCTGCAAGGTGGACGCACGGCAAGTTTGCAGTCCAAGCTTGTTGATGCTGAACGCGCCTCCACTCGAATGGAGGAGATTGTCAAGAAGATCTCTGCAATCTCAGGGCTTGTCACCACTGCCGAGAAGCTGCCCATTGCCCGGGAGGGTCTGGCTTCCATTGCCAAGGCAGCAGAAATGCGCCGCGAGAAGGCACAGCGGGGGGACGACTCCCGTCACTTTGATAGCCCCAAGGAATCACTTGAACGAGCCATGGAGGAGTCTGGCGCCGTTGAAAGCGCAGCTCGCAGCGTCAAGTCCAAGGGCCGGTCGGGCGGGGAACTGAAGCCACAAGGCCTGAGCAAGGAAGCTGTTTCCAAGCTTCAGGAAGCTGCAGGTAAGCGACCTCTCGTCATCCCGCGAGAGGTGCAGATGGCGCGTAAGGAAGCTGGACTGCCACCCATCAAGAGCGTCAAAGATATTCGACGTCTTGTTGGCGCAAAGGATCTGAAGGCTCTTGGCATCACACTGCCAAAGAATCCGCGCATGAGCTATGGCGAGCAGCTGCGCAGCTCTCGGGACTACAAGAAGAGCCTGGTGGGTGGATTCACCATCCCTAGTGGCATCACCCCATCAGGACTGGATCTGGTTCGAGCCCCAGATGCGGTGTCGTTGACCAAGATGGGTCGAGAGCTCATTGACAATCTGGATACGCGAAGCCCACGTCAGCTGTCTGTGGACTTCCTCAAGATGCGTCGCTTTGCCGCTCAGGCCGTGCGCAAGAAGGCTTTGAGCCAGGAGAACGCCGACTCAATCCTCAACACGACCGTGGAGTCTCTGCTGTCTGTTCCTGGTGGCGAGGCTGTGCTTTCGCAGCTTGGTTCTCGAAAGGTACGAGGCCGATACATTCGCCCATTGGCTCAGGACGTGCGGGGCAAGATCATTCCGCAGTCCATGAGCAAGCCTGGCACCCTTGACATTCCAGAAGAGGATGCTGCTCGAATTCGGGAAGCACTGTTGAATCCAATCCAGCGACGTGGCGATGTGCGTCGATTGCCGACCGGTCGCGCAATGTTTGAGGGCCAGTCGAGTCCCTACCCACGTGGCAGTCGACCCAAGTCCAAGCCCCAAAAGAAAGCGGTTGAGCCAAGGGAAACTCCACCCTCGCTTGAGAGCTCCGTCGATGCAGGCTCGCCGCCGGAGCCCGTTGGCAAGGGGATGAAGCCACTGGGCCCGCCAAACAAGAGGTTCTCACGTCGCGAACTGAAGGAGCTTCGTCAGCTTGGTATCAGTCTGACTGAGCCTCTGCCACCCAAGGCTGAGGGTGGCAAGCAGCGTAGTGGCATCAGGGGAGCTGAACTTACGGTCAAGGGCAATCCACTTCAGGCGTTGCAGGCAATGCTGGAAGAGGCACAAACACAGCGAGCTGGCCGTCCGGTGCAGGGACCACAGCCCAAGGCCAAGTTGACGCCAGATGAAATCAAGCAGCTTTTGAGGATTGCACGTGCGCAACGACAGAAGGGCACGTACCGTGGTGTTCGACGTCCCCTGGATTGACCATGCCTCCAGCTCTACCTGAGCCCAACAAGCCGCAGGATCCACTGACTTCGTTCTTCGCCTCCGACTCCGTGGGGGGCGCGTTGCAGGCCTCGGGCTTCGACGTCCACGAGGAGATGGAAACGCTAATCCGTCACTTTCGTGACACAGACCCCAACGTATCCCTCCGAGCTCATGCTAGACTGCGCCATGTACTCAAGGAGGTCGCTCAGGCATCGGGCCTGATCCAGCGCCAGAGCGCTGAAGCAATCGAGACGCACGAGGGCCGCAAGGTGAAGGTTTCCTTCGAGACCAACAAGCTGGTGGCCCGCATCAACCAGGAGAACATCCATGGCATCGTCAACCAAGACCGTCCGGAATTCGCCAGCACCTACCTCCCAGCCGCAACCGACGCCATCCCTGCCGGAGGATCCGCTGGTGGTGCAGGCAGCAATCCAGATCCAGGCGATGGACGAGGGCCAGTTTGCGAGGAACGCGGGCCAGATCCTGTACGACATTGCGATCCAGGATCCGACGATCACGATTGCAAGCCCGGAGATTCTGGGGATGACTCTGAAGAAGACGATTTTGAGCGACTCCGGTGAGCTGCTGCCTGAGTGGCTTCCCCTGCTTCGGCGCTACGTAAAGCACTCGCTCGTGGCCAAGGATCCGCGTCTCGTTGCGATGGCCTTCTCTCGGATCGTCACGCTGCAGCTCTACACGGCTGGCACGCTCGACAATGCAAATCAAGCGAATAACGCCAGCGCCTGAGAATCCGCTGTATCCGCTTCCTGCGGACTATGACACACTCTCGCAAGAGGGCCAGCGGCTGGCTAGGCTGAACGCATGCCGCCAGTGGCTCCTTCCAGCGACCGACCTGAAGCAGCGGGCTATCGACTTCATCTCGTCGATGCGCTTCTTCGAGGCGTGGTACCTGTGGCCGGATCCGGACGCGGACTTCAATCCCCTGTTCTTCGACGACAACCCAGTCGCGACACCCAAGGGCCATATCTCTATCTACAAAGAATGGTCTACTTCCAGAAGCAGCATTGCGGTGGCCCCGCGCGGTTACGCGAAGAGCAACTGCATCCGCAAGTCCATCCTGTTGCAGATGCTGACCCGCCCGGCCTTCTCCTTTATCTACGCTACGAGCTCGCACGACAACGCGCAGCAGACCAGCCAGATCATCAAGAGCCAGTTCAGCGACAACTCGCGCATCTTCGACGACTTTTCTCCTGACTTCCCAGACGGCCGCATCGTCCCCCGACGAGGCGAAGCTTCATACGGTCTGGAGATGATGTACTTGAAGAACGGGTCGTGGCTCCGCGCCATTTCCGCCTCCAGCAAGCAGCGTGGTGGTCGTCCCCGGTGCTACATCCTGGACGACCCAGAGTACGATCCCAAGGCATCCACCTCGATGGCCATTCTCCGCGACTACGTGGAGAACCTGCTGTTCAAGATCGTAATGCCCATGCTCACCCGCCCCGATACTTCGGTGCGGTGGCTGGCCACTTTCGTCTCCCGACGTCACTACGCATGGCACGCCATGCAGACCGAGCAGACGCCCTCAGGACCCCGTGCCCGTGACGGGCGCTTTGAATTCTGGTCCCGAATGCTTCTTGACTCGGAGTACGAAAAAGATGGAAAGCTTCACTCCTGCTGGCCCGAGATGTGGCCCCTCAGCCGTGCAGACAAACTTGCGCGACCAGATCTTGCGAACCGTCTTTCCCTTGAGGAAATCAAGGAACGAATCGGCAATAGTGTCTATCTGGCGGAGTATCGCGGACGCCCCGGTGAGAGCGGCGAAAACTTCTTCCCGCCCCTCGTCCGTGAAGACCACGGGTGGTGGATTGAGGATCCGGATCCGTCCTTCGACACGGACCCAGTGACCTCCAATACAAAGATCGCGTGGGGGGAGAAAACCGGAGTCAAGGTGCTCCCCATCCGGGACTTCCTGCTCAACGCTTTCACCTTTATGGCTGTCGATACGTCGTACACTCATGGTCCTGACTCTGACTATAAGGTAGCAGTCGTGATGGCTGTTACCAGCGACAACTGCCTGTTTGTTCTAGATATGTGGGCAGGCCAGACGCCCGAGGACCAGCTGATCCGAAACGTGTTCCGACTGGCCGACAAGTGGAAGGTGCCCACTATCCACCCCGAAGTCGTGCGTGAGTCCGTCAACCTGTACCAGCAGCTGGAAACCCTTGTCCGCCAGCGAGCTACGGACATGATGGGAGTCCAGCACATTCCGAAGATCGTGCCCCTCCGGGTGGGCATGCTCAAGAAGGAATCCAAGATCTCCGGCATGCTGTTCCGCTTCGAGCACAAGCTCCTGAAGCTGCCCATGTGGAAGCGGATGGACAAGCCCTGGCGCGAGCTCTTTGACCAGATCGAGCAGTTCAACCCCGAGGCCCGAGACGGCGGCCTGTCCCACGACGACCACATCGACGCCGTGGCCATGTCCTCCATGATCCTTAAGTTCCGCCTCCCCAAGCGGGCAATCGACCCCGTGGGGGGACTTTCCGCCATGGACCGCCTGAAGGCTGGGGAACTGCAGACTATGGGGGTTCCCACCCTTGCAATGGTTGACTGGAACAAGATCAACACCGAAGATGTCCTTGACATCCTGAAGCCAGAGGAGCCCCTTGACGATGGCGAAACCCGAGTCTGATGGCAGTTACGTCACCATCCCCTACTTCCTGTATGAGGCGATGGCCCGAGCGTACTACGGACGGGTGGCTGGAGACTTTCCGGTGACTCGCCCCATTGCGAGTGAGTCCCCCCAGCCGAAGTTCACGGGTGACTTTGTTCTGGACGAGGAAGAGATCCCCACTACCTGGAAGCCCCAGGGACTCGCAGCTGAACTGAGAAAGAAGAAGACCCGTGCCACAGATTCCGCTAAGCCTGCCGAAGAAGCCTGAAGACATCGCAAAGCTCCTTCGGATGCACACCGATCGGGAGCGGCTGCGCTACAACTATCGCCGTTCCATCTGGCTGCTCGCGTGGCACTACCTGAATGGCGCTCGCCGGTTCGACGTCTTCGATCCGCTGACCGGTCGCTTGACCCCTCAGTACATGGACAAGGAAGGGAACATGGAGTTCCAGTCCCAGGATCTCCTGTCCATGATCGACCGTACCGTGGCCCGCATCGCCTCCATGGACCTGCGGCCCAAGGTCATCCGACAGGGCACCAGCCTGCGAATGATTCGTGAGCGATCCAGCGCCCAGATCATCGCGGACTCCCTCGTGTCAGAGCACCAGCTGTCGCAGGTGGTCAGCGACTTCGCGCACATCTTTGTGACTCTTGGCTGCTGTGGCATCACCGGCCACATCGTGGATGTGCCCACTGTTGGTCTGACTGCCGATCTTGAAGTGGTTCACCCTAAGGAGCTGTTCCCCTTCCCTGCTCTGCATCAGGACCACACCAAGCAGAGCGGCATGATCCGCCAGCGCGTGGTGCCGTTCGACATGCTGGAGGAGAAGTTTGGCGCTATCTCCAAGACCAAGAAGGACAAGATGGAGTGGTGGAAGGTTGACCATGGCGACGTCCATACGGATGTCGGCCTGGACGAGCCCGGATCCATGCTCCGTAATCCGTTTGACAACAGCGCAGTGACTACGGGTTCCAGTGCTGGTGGTGGTAGTTCCACTGATGTTGCTCGAATCCGCGAGCTGTGGATCAATGGGCCTCGTGACACCTGTGTGCGATACGTAGTGACGAGTGGTGATGTCGTGATTGTGGATGAGCAGTACAACGATGCTGCGATGTACTGCCCTATTGGATGGGCCCGCTTCTGCGATACCGGTACTTTCTATGGCGCTGGTCTGTTCGACATGCTCTTCGGCATCTCTCGCGAGGCCGAGCGCATGATGAAGAGCCTGTTCAACAACATTCGCGACATGGACCGCTACGGTGTTATGGTCCTGCCGCAGGGCAGTATGAACGAGCGCACCCTGCTCAAGGATGTGGGCCGTGGCCTGCGCGTCATGAGCTACACGCCGGATCCGCTCAACGAGAACTTCAAGCCGTTCGTTGTGCAGCCCTACAACGCAGGCGATGCACCGGGCAAGGTAGCCCAGTTTGCCCGTACCGTGATGCAGCAGATCGCACCCATCCAGGATCTGATCCAGGAGAAGGGTCGAGTGGAGAGCGCCACGGGTCTGCAGTTCCTTGACGAGCAGATCACCCGTGCGATGACCAATCCGAGCATCAGCATCCAGAGGGCCTTCGGCAACATGTACCGATCGGTGACCGCCAAGGCCGTTGGCGAACTCGTCAAGGCCCCACGCACCATCCCGGTGAACAACGTGACGCTGGATCTGGCTGGTGCAGTGCTGGATCTGGACAAGTCCGTCGTGACGTTTGACCAGAACCCGCTGCCTGATGTTCCGCATCTGACGTTTACGGTGCGCCAGATCAATCCTCGTAGCGAGGTGGCTCGTAAGGAAGAAGCCATGGCTCTTCTGAAGTCTGGAATGACGGACCCTATGGCAGTCAAGATCTTCTCGCTGAAGGAGGGTCTGGACTTTGCCCTTTGGATGGACGAGGACAAGGGTGCCTACGAGACCATCGTGCAGAACATCCTCCTGCTCTACGGCAACGGCCAAGACCCGGGCCAGATCGTGGTCGCGCCTCACATGGTGCGGCCGGATCTGCAGCTGCGTGTGCTTAGCGGATTCATGACCAGTCCTCTGCTGTCTGCCGCCAGTGCGGAGGTGCAGGAGGAGTTCAAGAAGTTCAGGGATGCCATGCTGCGGTTCATGGGCCAGACGCTCCCGCAGCAGATCCCGACACCTGATGAGGCAGCCGCCATGGGCATGCAGCCTCAGCAGCCACAACCAATGCCCATGATGCAAGGAATGATGCCCAATGGCTGACGAGACGACGCCAAATCAGGAGACTCAGGAAACTCAGACCACGACGAACAACGTCGTGGACATGGACGCAAAGATTCGTGCGGGGGGACAGGAAATCCCAGTTGCAGATCTGCTCAAGGCAAAGGAGGACCTGGAGTATCTGCGACAGGACTACGGAAAGCTGGTCGCTTTTCGCGACGCGACTACTAAGGTCATGCGACCGGACGTGGACCCCTCGGTGAAGGAGCAGGCCGCCCGTCAGCTCCTCGTTGACATGGGCTATCGCGGCGAAGAGGTGGACCAGTACGTTCAGGATTGGATGAACAACCAGCAAGGAGAGACCGTGACCGACAACACCGAAGACGTGGGGGGCGATGAAGACGACCGTAGTGCAGAGGAGGTGGCAAACGCCATTCTCCGTGCGCAGCAGGAAGCTCAGCGGGCCCAGGAAGAGCTGCAGCGGATGAAGGCCGATCAGCTCAACAGCCGACTCAATGCCCAGATTGTCATGGGGCTTGAGATGGACCAGAACGCCCGTACAATGCTGGGCAAGCTCGAAGAGATCAACGGAAAGGAAGCCCTTTCTGGTGCACGAGCCGCGATCGAGAGGGACATTCGCCAGCAGACGCTGGACAACCTCCGAGCCCGGCGCACTCAGGCAGGGGTTTTCGAAGAAGCGTGGATCAATGAAGAGTCAGCCAAGGCCACTCAACAGGTTTTGGCGAAGTACCGCTCGGTAATCGGCGACCCGAACCGTCTTGGTCGGGCCCCGGAAACAGACAGTGGTGCGGGTTCCATCTTTAACCGTCCTGCCGTCCCGGCTCCGCGTTGGAAGCCCGGGGTCACTGCTGGCGACATGGAGTCTGCTCTTGACGCATTCAACAAGGATGCACTGAGCCGACTGGCCGCCGGTCTTGACAGCGGTAGCGACACTCGTGCCTGAACACCTCACTACAAGGAATTGAAACATGCCTGCAACCTCTGGATCCCTTTTCGATCGTCACAGTAAGCAGATCGAGGAGGTCATCAATAAGAACGTCGACACCATCCTGCCGACGCTCGACGCCGCTTGGCGTGACACCATCGTTACCTCTCAGGGCGTGGGCCCCGCCAGCGCGATCGGTCGCGATATGCACATCCTCAAGCTCTATCGCGGCGGTCTCACCGGCGTGATCGAGAACGCTGCCCAGTACAACGACTTCGTGCTGTACGGCGACAACACCACGCTGCTTGGTGACAACACCGACGCGGGTACTCGCAACAATGCGAAGCTGTATCGGCAGTCTGCAACTCAGACTTGGCCGAGCGCTCTTGAGGGTCCGGCCATCAACACTTATCGCCTCGGTATCGGCATGCGCGCCATGCTGACCAACCTGGCGATGACGATGGGCGAGCTGCAGGCGGAGGCCACTCCGGCCTTCATCGGCGACGTGATTGCTCCGAAGCTCAAGGGCTTCGCGCAGAACCTGTCGCACACGCTCTGCAACTACTGGTACGTCAGCCAGAACAGCGGTTATGCTCTGGCCTCGTTCAACGCTGGAACTTACAACATTCCGGCTGTGACCAATGGCGCCCAGGATTCGTTCTCGTTCATTCCCAGCAATCAGGCTGTGGACCGCTTCTATGTGGGTCAGCGTGTGGATCTGTACAAGGCGACTGCTGGCGTGCCCAGCACCGCCGCGACGGCCACCGACCTCATTAACTCCAGCAGCAGCGGTACGCTTCGCGTGAAGTGCTTCGTGAGCGCTGTGGATGAACTGACCGGTACGGTCACCATCCGCATCGTGAACGATTCGGGCGCCAACATGTCGGCCTTCTCGACGAGCGCGGCCAACAATGTTGCTGTCTGCTACGCGAACAGCAAGCTGCAGGGCGGCGCTGCCTTCACCGGCATCGCTGGCATCAACAGCTGGATGAAGTTTGGTGACAGCTCGGGCGCTAGTCCCACTGACGCGAACTGCCTCCTTGGTGCTGAGCGAGTCACCAACGAGCAGATCAACGTCAACCAGCACCCCGAGTTCAAGTCCTTCCGCGTGCAGAACGTCGGCGCCCTGACTGAGCACAAGCTCCGCCAGTACGTCCGTCGCTTCCACGCTGCGAAGAACAAGTACGGTCAGACGATCGACTGCCTCATCGCCAGCGATGGCGTGTGGCTGGCCTACGAGGCGCAGAAGATCGGTCAGTACACCCTGGAGCGCACGGGTCGTCTGTCGAACCTCAACAGCGAGGGCAGCGACCAGGGCTTCAAGTTCACCTTCGAAGGCCGCACCTACAACGGCTACACCTCGACCTACATCGAGGACGGCGTTGTGTACGGTCTGAAGAAGGGCGGCAACAACTGGAAGCGTTACGTGCCGCCCGATCCGAAGGGCGTGCAGAAGTTCAGTGAGGCCGACAGCTTCGTTCCCTTCAGCTTCGTGGTCCCGGCTCTGACCGGCACCTCGTCGACGAAGTGGCCGATCCTGAACGGCAGCAACCTCACTGAGGCGATGCAGATGCCGGGCATGCTGCGTATGCAGCTCGTCCCGGATCAGCCTACGGGCCTGAAGCTCGAAGGCGTGACCACGGATCGCGTCTGGATGTGATCCTCCTGAGGGGGCTGCGGTGCCCCCGGCGTCTCGATGGGGGGTGGACTTCGGTCCACCCCCCGCGAGCGCACAGGCCCAATAGGAGACCAGATGCCAACCAGGATCGCCGCAATTTCGTGCACTCACTCTCCGTTCACTCCGCAAAGCGTCCATCACTGGCTGTTGGAAACCCTGTCCGCTCTGGACGGGGTTACGCACTTTGTGCACCTCGGAGACATCTTCGAGGCCTCAGCAGCCTCCGTGCACCCCGACGAACACGACCACACCCTGCTTGACGAGTACCGTCACGCCTCCGCATTCCTTGCCTCCATCCGATCTGTCCTTCCTAAACGGACACATTTCCACGCCATCATGGGCAACCACGACGACAACCTCCGTTCCCAAGACCCCCGCCGTATCCCCAAGGCCCTGCGCGACGTAACCGACTTCATGCGCACGGAGCCCTTCTCCCACGAAGCCAAGTTCTGGCACTGGACCCCGTACCGTAAGGACAAGCGCGGATGCCTCGAAATCGGCCCCGTCGTCCTGACCCACGGCTTCGACGTCGGCCAGAACTCCGACGAGCTGGAAGCCCTCCAATTCATGAACATGACTGGTGGGGCTGCCCACCGCCTGTTCATCCGTGGCCACACCCACCGGCCCGTGCCCCCCACGCAGTGCCACCGTACCCGTTCCATCCCCCTCCCGTGGTGGTACATGAACGCCGGTACGTGCGGCCCGCTCTCCCCCTCTTGGATGGCCCGACGCGACACCTCTCAGTGGGGGGCCGCGATCGCCGTAGTGGACATGGTCCGCGATCCCTCACACCGCAATCGAGGACGCCAATGGGAAGCACGGTTGATTCAAATGGACGAGTGATCCACCGGGTCAAGATCAACGGTCGTACCTGGCGGGTTGCCCTCACGCCACCCCGACAGATGGGTACCGACTGGGGTCGCTGCTGGGACAAGGAGAAGCCTGGCCGCCACCCACTCATCGAGGTCCGACGTTCCCTCGGCGAGTACAACCTCCTCGACACTGTTGTCCACGAGGTCCTGCATGCTGCCCGTCCCGAACTGGACGAGCACGCTGTCGACGCCACAGCACGTTCCATTGCCCGGGCTCTTTACCAGATGGGATGGCGCCGTAAACTGGACTGACCATGTATAACTTCAACAAGCCCAAGATGTCCAAGCCAGCCGCCCTGCCCATGAAGAAGGGCCCTGTGTCCAAGAAGTCCGGCAATCCTCAGAGTGCCAAGTCGATTCTGGCCATGATCCGAAAGCTGCCTAACAAGATGGTGCAGCAGATCTACAAGGGTCTTGAGTCGCTGGAGCCTGATGATCTCGACATGCTCGGCAAGAAGAAGTATCCGGGAGAGTGACGTGGCCAGCGCCAAGCCTAAGTTCCAGTTCAAGGCCAAGCACAAGAACCCCATGGGTGGGCTCTCGGAGCTTGGTCGCCGTGCCTACAACAAGGCTACGGGCGGCAACCTCAAGCGCCCGCAGCCTGAGGGTGGCAAGCGCCGCAACTCCTTCTGCGCCCGCATGAAGGGCATGAAGGCGAAGCTCACCAGCTCCAAGACTGCGAACGACCCGAACTCCCGCATCAACAAGTCCCTGCGCGCCTGGAACTGCTGATATGGCGAAGGACGCCTGTTACAACAAGGTGATGGCGTCCTATGGCAAGTGGTCAGCCCGTGCGGCTCAGGCCACCGCCAAGTGCCGTAAGGCCAAGGGCCAGGTTCGTAAGACGCAGGCGGGAGCCAACCTCAAGCGATGGACTGCCGAGAAGTGGGTGGACACCCGCACGGGCAAGGCTTGTGGTGCTGGTGGCGACAACGAGTATTGCCGCCCCAGCAAGCGCGTGAGCAGCAAGACGCCCGTCACCCGTGGCGAGATGTCAGGTTCCCAGCTGGCTGCGAAGAAGGCTGAGAAGTCCCGTGTTGGTATGCAGGGTGCCTTTGGCAAGAAGGTCTCTGCCGTCCGTAAGAATCCACTCCGTTCACTTGGAGGACTCTCCCGTGGCTAAGAAATGGATCCAGAAGGTGGCTGCCAGCATCAAGCGTCGTGGCACCGAGGGCGTCTGCACCGGCCCTAAGTTCGGCGGCCCGACGTGCAAGCCCGGCTCCCGTCGCTACAATCTCGCCAAGACGTTCCGCAAGATGGCGAAGAAGTGAGGCGCTTTGCCCCCAGTTCGCCGACTGCCTACAGATGTGCAAATGCTACCGCCTCCGATGCGGTTGCTGCCCGTTACCCGAGATGTACCGGGAACTCGTAACCCAAGCACACTGAAGGTTCAGGGGGCAAAGAAGATTCTGAGTGGAGAGCTGAACGAAGAGACATACGTTCGCGCTCTTACTAATGAACTGCTTGGCCAAAGTGAGGAGTTCTACAAACTCTTAGGTGGAGGTCAGGATTGGACTGATCGTTTGGGTCAGACCCAAAAGATGAGTCGAGCGGATATCTACAAGGCCTACCTTCTGGCCTCCAGGATGAATACTGCTGCAGACGCGAGCGCTCGCGGGGTTCGCCAACTCACGCGATTGCCTCCCCGCATGTTTGCTTTTTCGCAACGAGATGCAGATCTTGCTGGTCAAGTTGTTAGCTCAGCATTCCGTCCCAGGCCTGACGCTGAGATCTACGAGCTTCTTGCGTCCACCCCAAAGACTGGGCCTCTTGAACTCATCAAGACTGCCCGCATTCCATTTGTTGACGTGGACACCCCTAGCACTGGCAGGTTCAAAGAAGTCCACCCCAAGTCAGGAATCACCGCCTCCTCCAAGGCTGAAGCCCTGGACATTTTGCAGCAGTTGTCAAACCAGTTGGGGTCAACCCTCCGAGCCTACGTCTCACCTGGTGGACTGCGGGCTTTTGACGTCTCCCGTGAGCGTAATCCAATGGACTTCTACCGAGCCGTGGGGGGACGTCTCTTGAAGAAACTGGATCCCAACTACGTTGCTGGAAGTCAGCGTGAGGGATGGTTTACCCCGGTTGGTAGAGCTGTTCGTAGATGGGATCCTAAGAGCAAGAGCTATTACGCTTTCTCCTTGGAGAACGTGTATGACTTCCCTGGCTTCCCTGTCCGTACCGGACCCAAGTTCAACAGGAACCCACTGGATGACTACATTGCAGCATCCATTGGTAACATTACCCCACAAGGTACGAAGGCTGGACAGGGCACCATAAACCCCGCCATGTTGGAAACTGTGCTTCAAATGCACGACGTGCGGGCAGCTGCAAACCGAACTCCGCAGTCCCGTAGCGCTATGATGGGAGATCTGAAGGAGCTCATTGGTCAGGGCATCAAGGGACCAACTTTGGAGTTCATCAAGAAGAACTACAGACTCTTGGTAGCTTTGGGCCTGTTGCCCGCAGCAGCCATGGGAGTAAACACACCAAATGGAACAGACCAACGAAGCGCCGCTTGACATTGAAATGATCTACGACCCGGTGGCCGAGGCCCATGGCGAGGGTCTGGTCATCGACGCATCCCGACACCGCATCATGGCGGATGGCGACTTCATCCTGTGGGCCCGCCGCCACTACAAGCGGCCTACCCTGTTTGAGTACCACCACCTGGAATCGGACAACATCGTGCTCTGTGACTGGCTGATCCGTGGCCGTGTGGCCCAGGAGCTGGAGGCATACGAGTATGGCAACCGCCCAAGTCGAGCCTTTCTAGACAGTAGAATTATTTTGTGTGACGAGTCAGCAGCGGCCATCAAGCGGAAGATGAGACGATCGGCAGAGGCTCGTCAGCGTGTACGGGATGAAGCCATGGAGGAGCGAAAGCAGACCGCCAAGCACCTTCGACGCCAAGGATTTGAACGAGAGGCGAAGAGCATGGAAATGGGCTTGTCCCACTTTACTGGTACGCTGGAGGGTGGTGAGGAACTGGCTGCCATGAAGGAGGACTTGGTTAACATGGCTCGTGGCCGTATCATCACCCACGGCTAACGAAAGGACCCTCCATGAGCATGATGGGCAACTACAACCCATTTGAAATTGCAAAGCAAATGACCGCCGCTAAGGAGGGAAAGTTCTACGGGGGCGGTCTTTACAACCCAATGAGTGGTGGCTTTCAGGCCCCTATGAGCACAAGCTTTAACCCTGGTGCAAAGGTTGCCACAGCTGGGAGTGGACCAGTTACTTACGGTTCCGGTGGACAGAACAACTCAAATCAGGGTTTGGGTAGTCTTCTTTCGTCTGGAAATTTTTTCACCAACATGAGCAATCCCCTTAGCATGCTTATGGGCATGATGCCTGCTCCTGGTCAAAGGATCAATCCACTTGGTCCAGCCCAATACATGACCAGTCTGTTGGGTCGACTCAGTCAACCTAACTATGTGTCCAAGTCCCCCAGTATGAGCTTCACTCCTACTAATCCTATGAGGCTCCAGGGCCCCGTGACTTTTGGCGGTATTGGTGGTCCTAACACGGTCATTGTGGATTAACTATGGATCCCACCGGCTCGTTCCTGAAGACGGTTATTGAGCGCGTCCGAGGCTACCTCGACGACGGCGACTTTGACGCCAAGTACACGGACCAGTTCTTGGTCAACCATGTCATCATGCCAGGCCTGGTGGATGTGTGGTCACGCTGCTCCCTGAGCGCTGACAACCCCGTCATGCTGTCCTATGGCATCACCTTGGTCAATGACCAGGAGTGTTACGTCATCCCACCCTGCGTAGGCGAAGTGCACGAGATCGTGCAGTACACAGGAAACACTGGGTCCCAGGTCAACGATGGAATTCCCACTGCTGATCTCTACCCTGCCCACCGAATGAGCGTGGGGGGACAGAACTGGGCCATTGAAGGGAACATGATCTGCTTCCGTCCGTTCCCGCAGAACCTCAGCGGCAACACGACGTGGACGATCCGCTACACCACCAATGGTGACATGATGCCGCACTACTGCGCACTTACAGATGCCAATGGTGGAACGCTCACTACAACCAGTAGCTTTACACTTCCATCTGCTGTTGGCACTGGCGGACTGGGCCAGATTGACATCCGCGAGAACGCCTACGCAGGCCAGGTGCTCCGACTTCTAAATAAGGCTGGAAGTCCAGGACTCACGGTTCGTGAGGAGCGGGTCATTGAGTCGTACAATCCTGCCACTCGCGTGTGCACGCTGCGTCATCCATTCACGACCAATACAGCTGGTGCCTCATCGTACTACGCATATGAGATCTGCCCCCCACAATCTCAGGGCATGGTCGAGGCGGTGTCGCTGGCCTGCTCGTTGAAGCTGGGCGCGTGGCGTAAGATTGCCCAGTCCCACGCTCAGATGCTGAACATGCAGTACCGATCAGCCATCAAGACCATCGGTGACAACCTGTCTAACATGCAGATGCGTACGGGCAAGGGCTGGGCCAAGGACACCCGAGACAGCTCAGGCTGGTATCCGTAACCATGTGGTATCAGACCTCCCACCTGATGACTTCTCCCCCAAGTGAGACTCAGCGGTGGGGGTTTAGTGCCATTCCAAACTATACACGATCTCCCTTTGGGTCTGTGGTAGATGGAGAAGGCCCGATGTCAACCAGTGGGTTCTACGGACTGGTCCCCAACAACAAGCAGAGCTACGGTTACAATATCAGCATCAACAAGGACCCGGTTGACGAGTTTGACTATGCCAGCCTGTCTTTCCGTCCTGGTGGATATGCTGCCAATCCGCTGGCTGGCATGCAGTTTACTGACTGCACCACATGAGCCTCTACATCAAGAACGGTAAGATCGTTACGATCAACGGCCAACTTGCCGCTGGTGGCGACTGTTGTGGTGCTCTGTCAAACTGCGACAGTGATGGTGGTGGCGGCGGTGGTGGTGGTGGCGGTGGCGTGAACGGTGCATGCTGCACTCTTGACACCAACGGCATTCCCGTGTGCACGCAAACTGACGATGCCGGGTGCAATAGTCTCAATGGTGTTTTTAAACCAGACAAGGTTTGTGGTTGCCAATCGGGTGACTGTAGGGACGTATGTGGTAAAGTCTGCGGCACGCCAGGAACTACCTCCTTTGATCCGTGTCAATCGTGTAACTTCTTTGGGAGTGCTGCAGCGAATGCCACGGGCGGCATTCCTGGGTGTCCTGGTTATGGTGGTGGTTTCGGATTGGGGTTCTAATGAAGACTTACCATTCGTATTGGAGTTCTGGGTGGGCTGGAAAGCCATCCCCATTCATACTTGATCTGCATCGACTCTCGGCTTTCTTGGCCAAGAAGCACTACGGAGAAGTCCACTTGGTGACGGACTCCGAAGGTGCGGAGTCTCTTGGTCACTTGGGCTACACCACTGTGAGCACCGAGTTGGATCAGTTGCCCAAGGAATACTACAACGTTTGGTCCCTTGGAAAGATCTGGACCTACAAGAAGGCAGCCGCAGAGGGCGTCCCCTTCATGCACATTGACTACGATGTGCTTCTTTGGAAACCACTCCCGGTTGAATTTACAAGTAGCCCTGTCTTTGTAGAGCGCATCGAGCACGATGTAAACCGCCTGTACAACGTGCCTGCTTTTTACGACAACTGTCCAAAGCTTCACGATCTTGAGGGCTCACGTGATTTGGATAGAGCAATCAATGCCGGAGTAGTTGGGGGGACCAACACGGCATTCTTGGGCGAGGTGTATGGCAAAGCTTGGGACTTTGTCATGGACCCAGAGAATCGGGAGTTCATGACTTCAAATGGCGTTCTCGATGGGCCTAGTTGGCTTCGTGCAACTGTTGCTGAGCAACTGTACTTCTACTGGTATGCCAACCTACGAAACCAACCCCTTGTGTCTCTCTTGACTGCTTTCCCGAACGCAGTCAAAAATGAACAAGCAGATCAACTTGGCTACACCCACTTGTGGGGGGCAAAGTCATACCCCGATATTCAGAAACGCATTTTGGCCAAGTGCAAGGAGTTTGGTCTCCCTACTGCTAGTGATCCTCACGACACACAGTGGGCTGTAAAGGGGGTCAAGAGTCTTATCAAAGCCATGGCCCTACCAGATACCGACCAATCCAATGCCCGCCTAGAGATCTGCAAGACGTGTCCCGAGTGGACTGGAAGCCGATGCAAGGTGTGTGGCTGCTTTACCAAGTTCAAGGTAAGGATCGAAAAGGAACACTGCCCCATCGGCAAGTGGTGATATACTGGCCCGACCCCTCACATACCGTGGGGGGACAAGGAGTCACACATGATGCTTGCTTCGATTGAGTCGCTCATTGGCAGCACGTGGGCTGCCCTCGCCACCTTTGCCATCGGCTACGTGGCCGGTCACCTGGTCCCTATCGGGAAGATCGCCTCGTGGATCCCCGGCAAGCGGGACTGATCCTCGTCTGCTTTCTGAGTCTGGGGTGTTCGGCCTCCCGGCGTATCGCTGAGGAGGCCAACACCATTTCAGATCGGGCCGATCGGATCGCGCACATCTCGGAGCAAATCGGCCACACTTCCAAGGAAGTGGAGTCAATTCGATCCGCCACTGAGATCCAGTTGGAAGCCAGGAAGATTCGTCAGTCGGTGGCAGAAATACATGGTCAGCTTCCGGGGGTAACGGACAAGACACCATGGTGGGCAGACATTATCCGCTGGCTCCTTATTGCATCCGCAGGCGCTGCCCTTGTGTGGGTCCTCTACGCAACGGGGGCCGCCTCTGCCATCCGAGTTGCCATTGGGTGGATCCCCCGACGGAAGGTCAACGAAGCGGAGATGGCAGCGGCCACCCTAGCCCAGGACAAACCCGAGACCCTGCGGGAGTGGATAGCCATGAAGAGGGCATCCGACAGGGAGTTTGACGCAGCATGGCGCAAAGCGCAGGAGACCAACAATGCGAACCGAGGACATCCTTGACATCCACCGTGACCTGTGCAGCCAAGCCCAGGAGCTGATGTGCCGCAAGCAGGCTGACTACACCAACGGGACAGACGACCCGTTCCGCAACTTCCAACTTGGACCCAGCATGGGCGTGGGCACCATCCCCTCTGGCATCTTCATCCGCTTCCTGGACAAGGTCTCTCGTCTTGCCACGTTCATCCACAAGGGAAAGTTCCAGGTGAACGAGTCCCTACAAGATACAGTGGTGGACGGAATCAACTACTTGGTTCTGCTGCAGGCGTCGGTTATCTTGGAGGAACGAAGGAAGTCCCCCCACAATGCCAGCCAAATCCCCCAAGTTGACGTTCGGTCAGATCTGGAACACCATCACGCAAACGGGGACCTTTGCGTCAGTCGTCACGGGCGTGATTATGATTCCCGTGGAGATCGGGCGTAGGGACCAGATCCTGACCCAGCAACAGCAGACGGTGCAGGAACTGCGGGGTGTCGTGAGCGACTTGGTGAAGACGACGATCAACCTGACGGGCAGTGACCGGGTCCACGACCGGGACCTGAATGATCTTCGTGCTCGGATTGACAAGCTTGAGGCAAGGCGTGGCTGACCAAGATACAAGCTGGACATGGAACTTCTCTGGGCCAACGACCATGTCGAAGGCCCATTCGCGTGCCATTCTTCCCAAGGAAGTGGCATGGGATCTTGTCGGCTTTGACGGCAATGAGACCGGCTCTCTTCGCACCCATCCTGGATTCAAGCGCCTAGCTGGAGATGGGGGCACCTTCACCCCCACCACTGGCGGTGCAGGCATGGGCAAGGTCCGTGGCTTCTGGCCCGTGACGGTCATCACAAGCAGCTCCTCATACCTGTACGGCTACGTCTGGGCAGAGTACACCCTCGTCTCAAGCACCACCCACACCATCACCTTCTACGGAAAGTTCCACAACGGCACGGACTGGGTCAGTCCACAAGTTGCAAATACGACCCACAAGGTTCTGGAGCTGGAAGCAACGACCGATGGGTCAGACACTACTGAGATTGATGTGCAGTCCAGTGGTCGGTTCCTTTACTTCTTTGCTCGTGGTTACAAACCAGAGATGGCGACGTTCGCAACTTCTGGTTCGCCACTTCGCTGGAGTGTGTCCTTTAGTGACGTTGGTCCTGGCAACCCACCCAAGGCCATCAGTGCAGCTACAGAAACAGATGCGAACGCCATCACCATTGCCACGGTGGATGTTGGTGGTACTGGTGAATATGACCTTGTTGTGTTTGGTGACAACGACAATTCAGTGACAACTGGAATTGGCCCCACTGCCCCTACACGGGAAGAGGGTAACTACACCTTTGCAGTTCAGTACATCAATACGGACACTGGTCGTAAGTCGCCAATCTCCAACACGACTACCCTGAATGTCACATCAACCCACAACCACGTCAAGTTCAGAGTTGGTCGCTTCCGTGGTCTGTACAACCGGGCTTTGATCTACCGCACGGTCAACTTGGGCGCGGGTGTTGGTGGCACCACGTTCTATGGATCAGGTACCCTGCACTTGGAGAAGGTGATTGACATCACCACAACGCCAAGTCCAGCTGTTTCCCTAGACGGTCCTGATGTCTACTACTCATGTGGTACTGCAAGTACCGATATTGGATGCGATACTGATGCCACGGCAATCATTAGGACTATGGCTATTTCGCTGACGGACTCGCAGCTCGTTTACCAGGATGTCTTCATTGACAAGACCAGGGCAGACAGCGTGGGTCCCAAGGGCGGAGTGGCACAGTTCCTGTCCAATGTTCTCTTTGTGTCTCGCCTGAAGGACAGCAACTTTGCTGGGTCTGTAGCCAGTTCTGAAACTCCAATCACGCCCGAGTACCCCCCACGATCACTGGGTGATCTGCGGTGGAGTGCCACGAATGAACTAGTTGCGGACAACTTTACGCCATTCAATCGGTGGGTGCCGAAGACTCCCGGCAATGAGATCATCGGCATGCGGCAGGTTGGCAACTTCATGATTGGGTTCAGCAGCGACCGCATCTACCGCATTGGGCGCCAGAACAACTTTGTGCGTGTGGAAGAGGGGCACATTGGTTATGGTCTGATTGGCCCGAATGCTTTGGAAAGTGTGGGCACAACGGTCTACTTTGTGTCAGGTGGCGGACTGAAGGCCGTGTCCATGGATGGTGCCATTGAGGATGTCACCGGACTGGACAACCTTGTCAACGTCACGTGGGCAAGTGCCAAGTCGTCCATCCAGATGGCCTACGATGCCAGGGGTCAGTGCCTCACAATCTACAAGCCAGCTACTGGAGCCCTGACCGCCACTACAGGCAGTGCAGATGGTTATGCCGCGATTCTGTGGTTCGGTACCAACCGGATGACGCAGCTTGTGGATCTGCCCTTCCGCTATGTGAAGACAGGCAACGTCCATTCGGGCGCGTATCTGGAGCGTCGTGCCATCTTCGTCAAGCGTGACTCCCTCACCACATTTGGTGTGTACATCGTGGACCACGAGCGATCCAACGCGAACAAGAACCTCTGTGGGGGGACTGCACGCAACCCTCAGGTCAGTGGTTCGACACCGAGTCCAGCAGTCGATACTACGGAGTTTGACTGCAACGCATACACGTTCACGTCAGTCAGTGGGTCCAGCGAATCCATCTCGACCAACAACTCATGGGTCCAGAACTACAGCTGGAGTGCCGTTGCCAACACCTATGCGTCCCTGGCTCCCATCGTCCAGCGGTGGGTAGGCGGCAACCTTGGTGTGCAGTTCCAACCGGGTACACCGGAGTTCAAGGACTTCTTCCGTCAGAAGCAGGTCTCGTCGGTTGCTCCGTACTATGAGGTGGTGGGCACCGAAAGTCTGCCGACCTACGGAACGTGGTGGGGACTGCTTTACAGGGGAGCCGAGGAGTCTGTGTACATTTCCTCCAGACCACTTGGTCGCGATGGGAGTGTTCAGAACATCACTGCTGGGGTAGGGGTGGCGGCGTCGAATGCCCCCTTCCGTACCCATGGTGCCGTGTGGTCCAGCTTGAGCCCCGGCTTCCAGTGCAACATTGCTGGTGCTGATCTGCGTCTGCTTGCGTTCTCGGTTACTGGCCGGATACTGGACACCGATCGGAGATTCACCTAATGAGCCTTGGATACCAACCTGGTATGAGCACCCTGCCGAACTTCAACGCCCCCAACTTTTCGGGTGTTGGTTCGCAGCAGTTCAACTTCCAGCAGCCGAACATCCGACAGTTCCTGCCCAGCTTTGAGCAGACTTATAGCCCGGCAGGTATGGGGGCTTATCGTCAGAATCCTCTGACTGGTCCTAGTGTCCAGCAGTTTTGGGGTTCGATGCTTAACGATTACAACCTGGCCAACCAGCTGAACCAGGCGAATTTTGGCCGTAACCAACAGGCTGCAGACATGTTCTTGGGTGCCACCCAGGCATCTCTTCAGGACATGTACCGAAATGTCACGCCTGGAGTTCAGACTGCCTTTGCCTTCCAGCAGGCTGGACAGCAGCAGGCGGAGCAGGACTATCAGCTGTATTTGCAAAACCTTGCTCGTACTCGCCAGGGTATGGATCAAGTGCAGCAGAATGTGGCGAACGCATATGAACAGGCGCTTCAGCAGGCTGGCCAGGGTTACAACCAAGTTGCTTCGGACATGGCTCGCGCCATTGCCCAGCGCAAGGAGTCTGACCTTGAGCAGATGATGGGTGAGATTGGTGCGTTTGCTGGTACTGAAAGTCAGCTGGAGGAGGCCAAGCGTCAGCGTGGTGCCAGCTACGATCGTGAGATGTTCGGCACCCTTGCTGGTCTGCAGGCGCAGACTTCCAAGGAGAAGGCTGACATCTTGCAGCGCAAGGGCGACGTGTTTGCCAACCTTGGCACCGCGATGTCCAACTTGTCTGCAACGCTGGACAAGACCACCTTTGACGTTGGTGAGCGTCGTAATGCGTGGAATGAACTGGGTTCCAACCTTGGCATGGCATCGGCCCAGTTGTTTGGCAGTATCTCTGGTAACGTGGCCCAGCTGACTCAGGCTGGCTATAGCCAGTATGCCAACATGATTCAGTCCAACCCAATCCTGGGTGCGACGTTTACGCCCACCCTGATCTCCATGGCGGAAGTGGCTCAGCGTTACGGTCAGCCAGGTGGCTTCATTAGTCCGGACTTCATTGGTCCGGGTGGGCCAGTCTACGGTCGCAATACCCGCGTGCCTCGTCTGATGCCTGATGGCACTTACCGTCTTACTCCCTAACTTGAGGACACCACATGGCTAAGGACTACACTGCCTCTCCGTACACGGTTGCACCCAACCAGGATCTTGCCTTTCAGCTTGCTGCTTTGAATCAGCAGGACCGGGCAATTCGGGCGGGCATCGGTGGTTCGTCCTCAGGTTCCGAGGTCAACATCAATGACTCTCTTGCCCTTGAAGAGTTGATGAACCAGCGTGCTGAAGAGCGCAGCATTCGCCAGCGTGCATTGGACGCTGATGCTCGCCGCCGCCTGGAACGAGAGCAACTTGGCTTTGACCTGGAGCGTCAGAGGCAGACGGGGCTTGGTGCTCTTGATCTTGAAGCTGCAGGCATCCGCCAGAAGGAAGCACTGAACAAGGAACTGTGGCCTGCTGAACTTCAGCGCATGCGGGATCAGGGCACCACACAGAACGACTTGAATCGAATGGCCCAAGAGGAAAGCGCTCGGGTTGCGGCTGAGGCAGCAGCCAAGATCAAGATAATGGAGTTGAAACTGTCTCAGGCTGACACTGACTCTCAGGCAGAAGTTGCAGCCAAGTTGCTGAAGAAAAGAGAAGAACTTGCTGCAATGCAAAAGCAAGTGTTGGACGCTCAGGCTCTTGCTGCAGAGAGTGACAGTAATGTCAAGAGAGGTGTAATTTCCGCACGTGAACGGACCAAGTCTCTTTACGACGCCACGTCGCAGTATGACAAGACGTTGTCCAGTGCTACCTTCCAAACCATTGCCGACGACCTGTTGAAGGACCCCAATGTTGCAGGTACTTCCCTTCCTCAAAGCACTCTGCGTAGTTTTGTTACAGGTGTTGGTCGTGCGGGAGAGTCCTTCATTGAGATGTTTTCTGGAGATCGCACAGCTGATGTTGGGCTAAGGGCTGATTTCCGTCCTAGTACGAAGCTGGCTATTGATTCTGGTTCTACGGTCATGGGTCCAGCTCAGGAGAACCATCGCAATCTGATTGCGGCTGCTTCTCTTTGGAACGGGGGCGTCTACCGAAAGGACCTTAGTGATGTGTATGGGCTGGAGGATCAAGCTGATCCGCTGATTGGTGATGTGCGTCGTGCACAGGAGTTCAGCCACAACATCGTGGCCGAGACCGCTGTTCGCACTTTGATGCAGGGAGTCTTCTCCCCAACTGCAGGTTCTGGAGGGCAGATGGGTTCTCCTATGGACATTGGCATCTCGAGTCGAGAGGGTGCTCGTGATGCCATCAAGTTGGTGCTGCGTGAACTCTCGGCGATTCGTGCTGATCCAAGCATCATGCAGGATCCTGACAAGGTGAGAGCTCGACTGGCCCCCATCATCACTCAGGGTACCAATCTGATGTTTGGCGAAACCAACCGCGCCGAGTCCAACAAGGAAGGAATCTTTGTCACCATCGTGAATCGCGCACTGGCAAACGCAGCATCAGCCGGTACCAAGTATGCGTCTGAGATTGATCCCCGTGGTGCGATTGATGCAAGCACTGTGCAGAAGGCAGCCATGGCTCAGAGCTTCAACATGGTTCGTGAGTTGGCCCCCATCATGCGGTCGGGTACTTACCTTCAGTACGCTGACGTGGATTCGCTGGCCACCTCCCTTGGCACCTTTAGGGGTGCTCTTGGTGAGGAGATTGACCCACTGACTGGAAAGCCGTCTGGCGTCTTCAGCATTGCAGCTCTCCCTGAATCTGGTTCCAAGGATGCAGCTATCCTTGGTCTGATTGCCCCCGAGTTGCGAGAGCGGTTGTCTAGGTCCAAGGAGGGCGCTCGCAGCCTGAGGGAACGAGAGCTGGCTCTGAAGCAGGCAGAACTTGCCGCGAAGCAGGCAGAAGAGAACGAACCCCTGCAGCAGGTTTTGGGCACAGGTAAGCGTACGCAAAAGAAGATTGATATTCTGGAGCGTATGCGAGACAAGAAGTGAACATGGTCAACTGGCGCTTACTGAGCGCAGACATCTGCCGAGACCACGCCGCCGATGGGAAGGCCCGCTTGTCCCTCGGCCGGATGCTGGACCTCGACGCCCGCACCGACCTGCCCATCCTCAACCTCACCCCCCTCCCCCTGGTCGTGGGGGGACCTTACCTTCGCCCGAAGCAGGTCCGGGCCTGGTTCTGGGAGGTGCGCCAGCTCCGTGCCATGCACCGTCCCTGGTCCATGCTCGTCTCCAACTACGACCCCATCGAGCGGGTATCGACTCTTCACATTGGCACCATTACACTACCGGAAGTGGTGGAGCGGTATGCCCGCATGTGGCGGGGCCGCACCCATCGCTTTAATCCAATGGTGCTTTGACAATGCCAGTAGCAGCCCTTGCCCCAATTATCAGAGTTCTTGGTCCACTGGCAGCGTCATACCTGCTGGAGAACCTGTTCACTTCGGGCCTGCCTGACACTGCATTTACAGACGCATCCGGTAAGATTCGTCCGGGTGGTCTGGACCCTGCAACTGTGCAGGCCGAGTACAACAAGGCTGTTGCTGCTGCTGGTCGCAAGAAGTTGAAGCCTGGCACCGATCCGTTCAACGAATTTGTGCGGGGCAAGATGTCCTCCTTCCTTGGCAAGGTGGATGACCCCACATCCATCTTGGGTCGTGCTGCCGGCGCTTACAAGACTCCGCCGGGTAAGGTCCGATCTGGACTGGGTAAGGCTGGCAGCATTGGCCTGAGGGGCCTTGGTGGTTTGGGCGCGATTTCAATCGGCCTTTCCTCGGTGCCCATGCTGATGAGCATGTTTGCAGGAGATGGCGAAGGCGGTGGGATGGCCCAGGGAATGGGTGGTCCCCCCACGGGTGAGGGAGGTGACCTCATGGAGCTGCTGGGTTCCCTGTCAGAGGCAGGGGCTAGCCCCGAGGAACTTCGTGGGGACTATCTGCAGAGTGAGGCGGCAGTTCGTGGTCTGGATCGTGCGTCGCTGGCCCGTGGTCGAGTGGACTACAGTGGCGTGGCCCCAGGTCTTGAGACGTTGATCCGTGGCTATGAAGACGAGCTCGGACGGATTTCATATCAGGAGCCCATGTCGCTGGCACAGGCCTATGCACTGAAGGGCATCTTTGATCCTTCTCAGTCTGACCTTAGCATGCGCGACGTCATGGGAGGAATGTGATGGCCGCAGCCCGCAAGAAGACTCCGGCTAAGAGGGGCAAGCCAGCTCCTCCGGCTCCGGCTCCGGCTCCAGCTTCAGCTCCAGCGCCTACTGCTCCAGCTGAAACAGCTGGAGCTGTTGCTCGACGTTTGAGCATGATCCGTAACAATCCCGGAAAGACGACACTAGCCTTGGGTGGACTGGCTGGTCTTGTCGGTGGACTTGTGCGAGCTTCGCAGACGCCACCGGACTACTCCAACATTGAGCGTGCAGTGACTGAAGCAACCCGACGAGCAAAGTCGGAACGAGTTGCTCAGATCCTTGAGCGTAGCCGCATGGAACAGGCCATCGCTCAGAACCAGGCGCGCCTTGCACAGGCCAACCCTACCCTTTACACTTCCGTCATGGCTGGGCGCAAGGTGCCTAGCGGTGCCGTAGTGCTGGGCGGTAGGCCCCGTACGGATCTGATGAGAGAACTGGCAGCGTCGATGGACAGCGGCGCATTCCAGAAGAAAGACCCGCTGTCCGAACTGATGGGATAACCCAATGCCGACCTCCCTTGTTACGCAGCAGTACCCCGACGACTTCTTCATCCTGCATTACCACGGAACTCTGGCGTCGGACACCATTCTGTTCTGGGCAGATCGTGACTACGTGATTGACCAGATCTCGGTCACCATGCTGACCATGTCGAGTGCAACTTCGACGAATGGTCGAGTGTCGTTCCTGGTTACCTCCGACGCTAGCGACTTTACTCCGTCCAACACCATCTGCACGGCCGACTGCCGAACCGTTGCCAACGATGGTACGGGTGCGGCTGGTACGACCTTTGTGTTTGACAGTGAACGGTTCCCGTCTGGCGTGACCAAGCAGTTTAATTCTGCTGGTGTTGCGCTGACGTCTGTTGCCACCCTGTCGGCAACTGGTGCAACTACGGCTGTTGCCTTTAGTTCTGCGAACAACACCCTGCGTCGTGGCCAGTTCCTTACGATGAGTCATACGACCAATACGGGTGCAACTGGTCTTGTTCAGATCCGTCTGCGTTCGCGCATCGTCTGAAAGGAGGAGACGCCATGAAGAAGAAGGGCCCTAAGAAGGGCGGCGGTTGCCGCTGATTCACTGATCCCCCGGAACGGGCCCCGGTTGCAGAGAAATCGCACCGGGGCCTTTTCATTATGCCAGAGCAAATCCCACAACTGGACGAAGACGGATTCCCCGCGTTTGAGCCGGTGCGTATTTACGATGCACCGGCCACGATCCTCACTCAAATTGCAGATGGAGAGGGATCCCTTGGTCGTGCCATTCGTACGATCATGGCGCAGGAGTCCTTGAGTCCTGCAGAACGAGACTCTTATGCCACTCGTTTGAAGAGGTCATATGGGGGCAACCCTTTGGCAGATCTTGCCATTGACTTGGGAACCAATCCCCTCGTTTGGTTGTTGGCTACGGTATCGCCCATTGGCAAGAAGCAGTTCCTTGCTTCAGAGGGCCGACTTCTTGCAGGCATGTCCGACATGCGCAAGGGTGGCTTTACCAATCGTCAGTTCGTGAAGATTGCAGAGAGCTTGCGTACCTTGGGTGGCGTTGGACTTATCAGTGCCACCGAGACACAGGCGCCATCCATCATCGTGCAGGCCATGCAGAGCCGCCTGCAAAAGTTCCAGAAGGAAGAGGCGAGGATCATCGGTCCCGCTCGTGCTCGCCTTCTGAAGAAGCTTGGCATTGACGACTTTGATCCATCGCGAAGCAATGACCCACTGCTTCGAGAGCTGAACGTACAGCTGCATTACTGGGGGTCAGGCCATGCCGACAAGGCAACCTACAACCTGCCCAATGTGTTTGACACGGTGGCAGCCAAGGTCCGTAGTGCTCGTGTCGAGGCAAAGACGGGAGCCAAGATCTTCGATGGGCCTGAGAGTGGGTTGACCCTTCCACAGTCTGTCGTCAACGAACTGGAGAAGTCCAAGGTTGGACTGAAGCCTGGAGCTCGATTTGCTTTGGATGATGCTGAGTATGAGATTGTGGATGCAGTCCGAGTGGTCAACGAGTCCACGTTGGAGCAGGCCCGTCAGTTCTTCCCGAAGGCCAAGGCTGGAGAGAAGATGGGAGCCCACAAGTCGGCTGTCAAGTACGCGACTGTTGAGGACAACTTCAACAATCTGCTTCACGTTGAGGGCTACGACCGAAATGCAATTCTGGAGTGGGCTCGAGACAACAACATTGAACGGGAGTTCTTGGAGTATGCCCAGGCTTCGGAGAAGCTACGCAACCACTTCAAGACTCGACTGTTTGGCAAGTTGAATCCTGATGGCAGTGTCCCCCCAACATTTACCTTGGACTCCGACAAGGTGCTGCGTATCTATTCCCAGTACCAGAAGACCCAGGGCAACCCCGAGATGTTGGCTGAACGCATTGCGCTTCAGGAAACCGTGGGGGGACAGTTCTTCGATGTGATGGACAAGATCCTGCCAGGTTGGGTCAAGAAGGAAATCAGGAAGGGCAACTACCGAATTGACCGATCGCAGGTGGACGAGGTGCTTTCAAAGTACCTGACTCCCCAGTTGGATTCTCCCTACCTGTCTCGAAACACTGGTGTGCTGTTTGGCCGTGGAGAGATGGGTCGTCCAACTCCACTGGGCCCTACGCATACGGATGCCTTGATGCGTCGTCGTGAGCAGGGCCTGAGCTACGACGAAGTCAACGGCATTGTCTTGCCTCGAAGCAAGAAGGACCTGTTCTACAACCCGGAGGATCTGCGAGTCCTTCAGGACCTTGCTAGTCGGTATGGTCCTCGAACGGACAAAGCAAAGGTCTTTGTGCCTGGAGGTGCGGTTGGTGATGGGCCGGTGGATCTGGGCAGGCTCATCAGTTCAACTGACGAGTCCATCCGAAAGGCTGTTGGTACCCAGCGACGTGTGTATGCGTTGAGCATGGACCATGAGCTTTCGATGCGTAAGTACATGCGTGACTCGCAGGCAATGATTACCCTGCATGCTCAAGCCATCCCCGACAACTTGTGGGGTGTGCTTGAGAAAGCCATCCGTACTCCGGCGAGGAAGCTGGCAGGCGCAGAGGGGCGAAAGCTTGCTGCAGACCCAGAAGCCTTGCGTGCACTGAAGGAACTTGGAGTACAGGAAGAGGACCTCAAATTCCTTGACACACAGTCAGGCACTGCACCGGAGGTGTTGACTGCGATTCCAGCACTGCAAGCACGGTGGGACGATCTGCAGAAGATGAAGTCCACACTGCCTGTCCTGAAGGGCAAGGCCCGTGACACGCTTGCTGCAAAGATTGTTGCGGCTGAGAAGAGGCTGGACAAGTTGGCGTCTGTTACGAGTCCTGACGATGTGACCTTGTTGAACAAGGCGATGCGTCGAGACATCAGCATGGCAGATGCTTTACGTATCACTCTTCCACGAGAAAGCCTTGAGGTGCAGGAGCACTTCAAGTTGCACACGCTCCCATCCTTGTTTGGTGGTGCCAAGCCGGCTTCGTTGGTGTCGCTGCGTGGTGCACAGCATGCTCGGCAGTTGGCCGGTCGATTTGCTGACACGGGCATGGCCAAATGGTTGGAAACCAATGGTGGCCAGATTGGCAAGGACATGGTGCGTACGGCTCGTGACTACTCCACAAAGTCGGGGTACGAACTGGATGCCGCATACCGAGCCAGTGGACTCACTGGCTACCTGTACGCAACCCACCTTGGTTTCAACGTGGTGTCTGCAATGTGGAACGCCATGCAGCCTTTCCAGTGGGCGACCACCTGGATGGGGGGACGTGAGGTCCTGTCAGCGTACGGCACTGCACTCAAGCAGTTGGGTTCCTATACCAAGGAGAGAGTGACAAAGTACGGTGTTGGACCTTTGGATCCTCACATCCGTCAGCAGCTGTGGAACAAGCACATCCGTACCTCAAACTTGTTTGGTCGAGACCTGCTTGGTCTTACGGATGACATTGTTTCATCCATGGACAGTGCTGCCATCTCGCAGCCTCTGCAGACCAAGCCGAATCTCTTCAAGTACCTGACTGTGGACGCGCCCCTCAAGCTGTTCCAGAAGGCAGAAGAGCTGAACCGCATCGTCATCGCCGAAGCTGGACTCAAGTGGTATGAGCGTATGCAGCGTGAGAGTGGCCTGCGTATGTCAATGAATGAAGTGCTGGACCAGGTGCAGGTCATGCAGTCCCTGGTGAACTTCAGTCCAAGTCCTACCACGCAGCTTCAGATGTTCCAGCGTGGGTTCCTAGCAAACCCCATGATGCGGATGTTCATGCAGTATCCCCTGCGTTCCGTGTCGAACGTGCTTGTTGGACAGCAACTGGGTGGAGGCGTTCGAGAGTTTGGCGTTGGACCTCTAAAGACCGAGATCCCAGCGTTCATCGGTGACCTCTCCCGCATGTTTGGTACGGGTGCAGTCATCTACGAAATCGGCAAGAACGTCCTGAACCTTGATCTCACTTCAGGCTTGGGTGCTGCAGCCGTGACGCAGCTTCCTGGTCAGATTGCCATTGGAAACCTGCCGCTGCCACCCACGGTGGACATCCCTGTCAAGTTGCTGAAGGGCATAGCGACACAGGACATGGACCAGTTCCGACAGGCAGCATTCCGACTGCTACCTGGTGGCCTTGCCCTGCAGAAGACTCTTGGCGTGTTGCCTGAGATCCCAGGTATTGGAGGCTCCTACGGGATCGTCCAGTCGCAGTACGCTGACTGGTCAAACAAGAATGAACAGGGCCTAGTGCCTGTGTACCAAAGCGACGGCACACTTCAGGGGTTCCAGTCTCCGCTGGAGCTTGTGATGCGTGGCATCGGTGCCGACTTCAAGAAGCACCAGTCACCTCAGGAAGCAACGAAGTTCCTGCTGGCCAACCGCGCTCAGATGGTCGAGTTGCGTCGCCGCTACAAGGACGCGGTGCTTGGCAACAACATGAGTCTGGCCATGAACATCGAGGGCGAATACCGCAAGCGCTACGGCGTACCCATGACCGTGAAGCCTGGGGAGTGGGACCGAGCAGTGTTCATGCGTGAAGCATCGGTCAGCGAGCGCATGCTGGACACCATGCCATCAGATGTACGCGGTATCTACCAGCAGTCTCTTGAAGGCGCAGCCTTTGCACCGGCGATGGGACTACCCGTGGGGGGACTGTCGCAAGGTGAGACTGCTAAGCAGCGTGCGTCAATCCGAGGATTCAACGTCGATGTCGTCAACCCCGCCGAGGGGCAGTAGCGGCAGGTCCTTCATGTCCCACGCGCCCATGGCGTAGGACACAACTTCCTCTGCACGCAGACGCTCGACCCAGTGCATGAACGAGGATCCACGATCCGGCTCGTCCGGCTGTTCTTCACGCCACCGCCGGTACAGCATGGACACGGTGCTGAGGATCAACCCGGCCTCCTCCACCCGTAGGGTGTGGAGCGCTTCCAGCACACGGATGCGTTCGGCAAAGCGATTGACCATACGCTCCAGCATGTCAGCGTGGGCCTGCAGCTCACCCTTCTTCTGGACAGGGCGTGCTGGGGAGCGGGGGCCACCATTGACTCGGTGCCTGTATTGTTCCCTCGATGACCGCATCTTCTTGGAGTCTAACGGCTGGATAACGGTTTGTGCATAGGCACTGTTGATTTCAATGTTGATCTGGGTCATATACGATACCAAAACTGGAACTTGGATGCGTCCTCGGTAGCCCGCGCAGACCACCGGATGGCACGAGGGGAAAGTCGTAGGCCCGATCCCAAGACGCCATCCGTAGCGTCCCGGATCTGGGCTGGAACCTGGAAGGTCGCAACTCGCCAGAAGCCCCCTTCCAGGAAGGCAGTAAAGTCCAGACTTGGCGCCAGACGCACCAGGCTGCCCTTGGTTGGCTCCGACACGTCCAACCACCCCTCCACCGTCTGCTGGGAGGGGGCCCCGTGGAGGGCATCCCAGGACGCCACAAGCCACTGGGAGCGTCCCCCCAGCGAGTGGGGGCCTTCCCATAGGTCAAGGGCGCACCGGCTGCGGTGGAGGCACCGGCGGGGGGAGGTGGGGACGGGGGGCACAGGACACTCGCGGGAGTTCCGCATGGTGGTCCAGAACCTCACGGCCCGGGGATTCCGGGCGTCAGGACGGATCAACTGAATGTGGGCCAAGCCGCTTCCGGCATGGCGCCACCTAGAAACAGAAGCCCCCTGGGTACCGGTCGGGTGACCCAGGGGGCGATCGTGGGGGGACGATTGTTCGCCATGGTAGTGACTGCTTCCCACAGGGCAAGTCATGGCGGTGATGTCAGGCGAGGCTGAGCGGCGACACCAGGAACTCCTTGAAGTACTTGGTGCCGGGCTTGACCTTGGACTCGTCGTAACGGCAGCGGCACTTGACCGGGATCACGTTGCCGTTGTTGATGCGCTCCTGGATGGTCTGCATAGCGACCTGCAGGTTCTCGGGACGACGACCCAGCAGGGTGGTCAGGTGACCCTTGAGACGCTCCAGCTCGATACGGTTGCGGGTCTTGGCACCCTCGTCCGTCAGCTGAGTCGGGTCAGCTGGGAGGTTGAAACGGGCACCCGTAAAGCTGCGAGGCTCGGGGCTGCCCGGATCTTCGACCATCTGGTACTGAAAGGTGACGTCGATGGACGGGAACATCTGGCCGTCCTTCTGCTTGAAGTCACCCTCCTCAATGCTCATGCCCGTGACGAGCACAGCATGGTCACCGGCATCGGGACGCCAGCCAGCACCCGATCCCTCGGTGTTGGCCTCGACCGAGGCAAAGGAGGCGTTGTAGTTCGCGAACATGGTTGACTTGATAGTCATGGCAGTAAGCCTTTCGTAAAAGGAAATGGAATGGAGTGAGACACGGAACGAAAATTGGAAGGCGGAGGTGGGACACCGTCGAGGGCCCACCCCCACCCTTCCGGGGGTCAGGGAGTGTTGGCGGTCTTGTAGGCCTCTTCGAACAGAGACCACGGATCTGCTGCACCTGTGACGTCGATGTCGGACATCGGCTTCAGGGTGCGGGTACGGATGAGTCGCAGGTAGCGGGGATCACGGAACGCGATCGTACGAGTGATCGTCTGCTTGGACACAGTTCGATTCTGTGTCACCTGCTTCCCGGCCACGGTGACGACTGTTGGTTCCAGGGTGGTGACTTCGCGCACTTCTGATCGCATGGGTGCAATGATTTCAACCACCTTGGACAGACGCTCCCGTAGGCCGGGAGGCAGAGACAGGTAGTGCTCCTCTACCTTGGATCCTTCGCCGATCTCGACCCAGTCGCGCGACAGGTGGGCGAGCAGCCACACACCATAGCCATGCGATCGCAGCCTGTGGGCCACGTCGATGACGGTGTCGTAGAGTCGCTCCCATGCAGCGGGACCGTGCGCCTGCTCGAACAACTCCTTGCCCATGGTGCGAGCGACCCATGGCTTGAGCAGACGGATCATCGGAATCATCGTGTCGATCACAACCATCGACGGACGCTCGTCGCCGTTCTTGGCCATGTCGCACAGCTGCTTGATCTTCGCTTCGACGTGATCCCACGTCATGATGAGCGGCTTGCCATCCACATCAATGGGCCGACCATCAGCACCGATGCCTGGCCACACCACACACTTGGCGTGGGGGGACACCGTGGATGAGAGATCGAGGTTGATGACGAAGGCATCGGGGCAGGACTGGAACAGATAGGACTTGCCGCTGTTCTGCTCACCGACGATCATGCCGAACAAGTTGCGAAGCGAGTAAAGACCGGGGCCTCCTTGGAAGCCGAGGTTCTTATACGCACGGACTGGCGATGTGCCAGCCGACGTTGTCTGATGGATGCTCATTGGAATCCTCCTGAGTTGCGTGCAATCTCACCGAACGCATCACCGAAACCACGAGAGCGATTGAAGTCGAAACGCTCTTCGTTGTCAAATCGAACTTCTTCCTCGGGCTCCCCCACATCCGGGCGGGGGCCGACCCCGGCCCCGCCCGGGGTGGGGACACGGTCAGGCATCAGGCCTTCAACTTGCACAGTCTTGCGGAACGCGATGCCGAGGATCTCCAACCACGCATTGAACGTGGAGAAAGAGACGGTGCTCTGCGTCGTCTTCTTGAACGCGGCATGCAGCAGCGACTTGTTGGTGATGCTACTGTCAAGTTGGATCAACGAAGCCAACTCAGGCTTGATGATCTTGTGCAGCACGTCGGGCAAGAGGGTGCCGAACTCGCTGCGCTGGAGCTTGGATGGCTCCGGGTAGGGGTCATTGGGCATTGGTT
>Ga0315906_10001225_pt1 | contig 38581 bp, 38 predicted proteins | sample LakEriMetagenome_4_FD_203526 | JGI IMG/M metagenome (GOLD analysis project Ga0315906, IMG submission 203526) | Freshwater fungal communities from buoy surface, Lake Erie, Ohio, United States - Buoy 2 MA122 | ecosystem: Environmental > Aquatic > Freshwater > Lake > Lake biofilm | place: USA... | reverse complement strand
ACTGCTGGTTACTGGTTAAGCGAACTCCAGCGCAAACCCGAACGTATCAAGTCGTACTTCCAAGATCCGCGAGTCAAATACGCCGCCTAAATTTTTGTTGGCCATATTTAATTGCCGGATCAATAATTTCCTGAAACCGTCGTTAAGGCGAGTAAACCCTAAGTAGGACGGGCATTTCCAAGCAAAACAGTGTGAAAACGCCCGTCAATGCAAGGGTTTTACTTTAACTTTGTGCGTTCCAAAATGCCGTCGAGATGCTCAAAGCCCATAAAGGCGATGGTCACCGTGCCGTTGTTTTTCTTGTCGAGTTTGATGGTGACGTTGGTGCCGAGTTTGTCGGACAAGTCCGTTTCCAAGCGGCGCACGTCCGTGTTGTTTGAGAGTGCGGCTTTCTTTGTTTTTGGTGGTGCGCTGGTTGTCTTCGCCAAACGCTCCGCATCACGCACGCTCAAGTGCTTGTGAACAATCTGGTGGGCGAGTTCAACTTGTTTTGACTTCGCCAGCGAGAGTAATGCGCGCGCATGGCCCATATCGATCTTCTGCGCCATCACCATGTCTTGTACGGGCTTGGCCAATTCGAGCAAACGCAAGAGATTTGATACTGCCGAACGCGAGCGACCCACTGCCTTTGCGGCTTCTTCGTGTGTGAGCTTGAATTCATCGATCAGGCGCTGGATGCCGGCGGCCTCCTCCATCGCGTTTAAGTCTTCGCGCTGAATGTTTTCAATCAGCCCGATGCCTAACGCAGCATCGTCGGCAATCTCTCTCACCAACACCGGGACGGTTGCAAGCCCTGCCAACTGCGCGGCGCGCCAGCGACGTTCGCCCGCGATGATTTCAAACTTGTCTTTTCCAATCTCTCGAACCAAGATCGGCTGCACGATGCCGCGTTGTTTGATGGAGTCCGCCAGCTCTGCAAGCGCAGCCTGATCCATGTGGGTGCGCGGCTGGTACTTGCCCGGCGACAAGCTGGTCAAGGCCAGCTGGCGCAATTCACCTTCGTTCGTGCCGGCTGCGGGTTTATTGCCGCCTAGCAGCGCGTCGAGCCCCTTACCCAGACCTTTGTTTTTCAACATAGCTATGCGGTTTCCTTAATCGGTATGCCGTGTCGCCCGAGCAGCTCGCGGGCGAACGCAAAGTGCGCCTGCGAGCCTTTACTGGACGGGTCATGCAGGATTACCGGCCTGCCAAACGACGGTGCCTCGGCAATACGGATGTTGCGCGGGATCACAGTATCAAACACTTTGTCACCGAAATGGCTTTTGATTTCTTCGGATACCTGCGTGGTGAGTGAAGAGCGCGGGTCGTACATCGTGCGCACCAGCGCCTCAATTTCGATTTTGGGATTCAAGTTTGCTTTCACTTTGCGTAAAGTTCCAACCAGATCACTCAAACCTTCCAACGCGTAATATTCACATTGCATCGGGATGACCACCGCGTCAGCCGCGGTAAGGGCATTCACGGTCAACATGTTTAACGCCGGCGGACAGTCGATGATCGCAAAATCGTAATCCGCGGCGATCGCTGCCAGCGCTTCTTTCAAACGGTACTCGCGGCGTTCAAATGAGACCATTTCAATCTCTGCGCCCGCCAACTCTCGGTTGGCGATCAGCACGTCATATCCGGCCTCGGCCGTTACTCGCGCTTCGTTACACGGATATTCACCGAGCAATACCCCATAGAGCGTTTTTTCGTACGCGTTCTTGTCGATGCCGCTGCCAGTCGTGGCGTTGCCCTGTGGGTCGAGGTCCACCAACAAAACGCGCTGACCGTAGTGCGCCAGCGTCGCCGATAGATTGACGGCGATGGAGGTTTTTCCCACGCCCCCTTTTTGATTTGCCACTGCGTAGGTCTTCATTTTTTCTTCAGTTGTCCCAACATGCGACGTGAGCCGTTTGTCTCGTATCTAGTGCACATTTGCTTCGAAGCGCACATTAAATCGCTCGGCCAGCACGGCCAGGCGCTTATCGCCCGTCCACAGTCTTGCGTTTGGTGTGAGGAGTGTTGACGCCAGCAACACCATGTCAACGATTCCGCAGCCCAGGTCAAATAATTTTTCGCGCTCAATAAACGACATCACTTCAGGCAATGTCGCCTCGTTTGCTCTTTTCAGCAGCGCCAAATCTGCCAACGTTTGTTGGCGAGGTTCGGGCGGCGTCCCACAGGCGATTTCCCCGATCACCAGCGGATGGATAAGGGCCAAATCTGTTTCAATCAAGTTCGTGAGCGCCTTGTCACCCTGGCGGAAGTGATTCACCCAGACCGAAGTATCGACCAGCACCACAATACGTTATCTCTAAAAAATCAACTAGGCCGAGCGTTCGCGAGGGACGTCTTGCATCGTCGGCGCAGCACCGCCTAGCAATGCCAATCGTTTCGCCGCCTGCACCCGGACAAATGTCCGAATGGCCTCTCGAAACAAATCGGCGCGATCCATACCGGGATCAGCAACCGCAAGCGCCTTTTCGTACAACTCGTCTTCGATGGTCACGGTGGTTCTCATGTTTATCCTTGAATAAGGGAGGCTGCTTCAATATTGATGCATATTATCATCAAACTAGGCATCAATCTTTTCAAGAATGACCAGATGGCGCTGCCCCTCGATCTGTGGAACATCCAGTGTCACCACGTCCACCACCTGCATGCCAATCGGTATGCGTGTAATTTCGTCGTGGGGATAAACGCCCTTCATCGCCAACATACGGCCGCCTGGTGCGACTAAGTGTGAAGCGCCTTTGACAAAGTCGGCAAGTTCGGCAAATGCGCGTGAAGTAACAACATCAAACTTTCGTGTTGGCTGAAAGTTTTCAACTCGTTCACACTCCACGCTCGCCTTAGTTAACCCCAGTTCCCCGATGGCCTGTCGCACGAAGGTGGTTTTTTTCTGCAACGAATCCAACATGACAACCTCCAATATCGGCAAGGCAATTGCGACACAAATGCCTGGAAGGCCGCCACCAGACCCGACATCTAACATTGATCTTGCTTCGTGCAAATGCGGCACCAAGGAGAGACTGTCAAGAATGTGTAAGCCAATCATACGTTCAGGCTCACGCACGGCGGTCAGGTTATAAACCTTATTCCACTTCGCGAGCAACGCGACATAAGCGAGCAATTTCTCTTGCTGCGCTGCGTCCAGCACGAGTCCAAGCTGGTCAATACCCTCGGCCAACAATTGCGCAAGTGTGGCAGATGGCGCTGTTGACATCACGTGCGTATTCACGCGACTTGCTCATCAACTGCGGTGGTCAGCTCACCGCCGCTAAATCCGCGCTTCAGATACACCAGCAACAACGAAATCGCCGCCGGCGTCATGCCTTGAATACGTGCCGCTTGGCCAACGGTTTCGGGTTTATGTTGATTGAGTTTGAGCTGTACTTCTTTCGACAGCCCGCGGACTTTGGTGTAGTCGATTTGCGCTGGCAGGCGTAACGACTCTTGCGCACGATTTTTTTCCACCTCGTCGTTTTGTCGATCGATATAGCCTTGGTACTTGGCCGCTATCTCGACTTGTTCGGCCACGGCAGGATCGGTCACACCATGCTCACCGACACCTTCCAACCCCAACGGCAACGCCATGAGCGCGTCATAACTCACATTGGGTCGGCGCAATAAATCGAACAACGAATAGTCGCGTTCAATGTCCTGCCCGATCGCGGCCGTCATGGCCTCAGCGCTGACACGACCGGGTTGTACCCACGTGGATTTCAAACGTTCGGTTTCACGTGCGACTGCCTCGCGCTTGGTTTCAAACGCGGCCCAACGCACATCATCCACCAAGCCTAACTTGCGACCCATTTCGGTCAGTCGTGCGTCGGCATTATCTTCGCGCAACTGCAAACGATACTCGGCGCGGCTGGTGAACATCCGGTACGGCTCGGTCACCCCGCGGGTGATGAGGTCATCGACCAATACACCGATGTAGGCTTCATCGCGACGCGGGCACCAGCCGTCTTTGTCTTGTGCCTGCAGCGCCGCATTCGCGCCGGCAAGCAATCCCTGCGCAGCAGCTTCTTCGTAACCCGTGGTGCCGTTGATTTGCCCGGCAAAAAACAAACCGGCGATTGCTTTGGTTTCGAGCGTGGCTTTGAGGGCGCGCGGGTCAAAGTAGTCATATTCAATCGCGTAACCCGGCCGTAGGATGTGCGCGTTTTCCAAGCCGGGGATCGATTGCACCAATTTGATTTGTACGTCGAACGGCAGCGAGGTGGAAATACCGTTCGGGTAAAACTCGTTAGTCGTGAGCCCTTCTGGCTCAAGAAAAATCTGGTGGCTTGCCTTATCGGCGAAGCGGTGGATCTTGTCCTCAATCGACGGGCAATAACGCGGGCCGACTCCTTCGATCACACCGGTGAACATCGGCGACCGATCGAGTCCGGCGCGAATGGCGTCGTGAGTGGCTTCGTTGGTGTGCGTGATCCAACACGACACTTGGCGCGGATGGAGGTCGCGCGAGCCCATGTACGAAAACACCGGCGTCGGATTGTCTCCCGCTTGTTCGATCATCTTCGAGAAGTCGATTGTGCGCCCGTCGATACGCGGCGGCGTGCCGGTTTTGAGCCTGCCAACCGGAAGTGAAAGCTCACGCAAACGTGCCGCGAGCGAGATTGAAGGCGGATCGCCCGCGCGACCGGCCGAATAGTTCTGAAGGCCGACATGGATTTTTCCGGCGAGGAACGTTCCGGCTGTCAGGACGACTGTTTTGGCGGTGAAGCGAATACCCGCTTGGGTAATTGCGCCCGTTGCGCGGGGAGTTTGGCTTTCCCCCTCGACGATCAAGTCATCAACCGCCTGTTGGAAAAGCCATAAGTTTGGCTGGTTCTCCAGCCGCTGGCGCACGGCTGCGCGGTACAACACCCGGTCGGCTTGCGCACGGGTTGCGCGCACTGCGGGGCCTTTGCTGGCGTTCAATGTCCGGAATTGGATCCCGGCTTCGTCAGTGGCAATCGCCATCACGCCGCCTAACGCATCCACTTCTTTGACCAGATGTCCCTTACCAATTCCGCCAATCGACGGATTACACGACATCTGCCCCAACGTTTCGATGGCGTGAGTAAGCAAACACGTGCGCGCACCGGCTCGTGCTGCCGCGAGCGCAGCTTCGGTTCCGGCGTGTCCGCCGCCGATCACAATCACATCAAATTTAGTCGGGAACTCCATGATTTTCGGAGGTTTTTTGCAGAAATTTGGGGGAGCGCAAGTTTACGGTAACCCCCGCAAAAACGCTACGGTTTCGGCGTGACTGGAGACTTCTCAGCGCTGTTGGTGCCAGAGGACAGAAACCGCATTAGGTAGCTATCAACATCTTTTTCGGCGGCGATTCGAGCCGCATCGTTGCCGCCAACGTGTACGCCGGCAGCCAAGCAGGGGCGGTTGGACATCCGCACATCGGTTCGAACCCGCACCTTGCTACCCGGCACATCAAAACCATGGTATGCCCCGGGGTAGTCGAAGTATTGCGCGTCCAGCCCGCGTGATTTGTTGAGCGCGATAAGTTCCTGGCAGGGGGCGGGGAGCGTCCAATCGTCATCCGCGCCGATAAAGATAGCGAGCGGAATGGCGGGCCTAAGGCGGTTTTTATTCGGGTTGTTGCACCCCGGGTAGAACGCCATGGCTGCACGGAAGGCGATTTTGGCCTCGACGGCGAGCATGTGTGGTTTTCCGTCCGCTTCCACCGCATAGAGTGTGCCCGTCGCGCCGTTGGAAAACCCCAAGAGGAAAACGCGATCTTTGTTGACGAACGGTTGCGCGACCAAATACTTGAGCGCGCCGTAGGCGTCGCGTGGCCGCTCGCGACTTTCCAGAATGGGCCGATTGGACTGGGTACAAACCTCTTTGTGCCCACGCGGGTTAAAACTATCGACCGCCAGCACGACAAAGCCCTTTTCAGCAAAACGCGCCGCCCAATGAGCGATGCCGGCGCGGATTTCACCTTTGTTGTCCATCATTCCGGAACAGCCGTGGGCCAAAATGATGGCCGGCTTACCTTCTGCAGGCTTGGCTGGCTGATAGAGGTAACCGTCAAGCTTGGTCGGATTGGTTTCTTCGAGGCTCGGGAACGTTACCTTTTCGGGGATAGCGGCAAGCCCTGCTCGGGACAAACCAACCATGAGGATGCCCAAGAGCATCCTACGTTTGACGCGGCAACGCAGCCACCCATAATCGCGTCGACAGCCGCGATACTTAGGCGAAGTTGCGACGGAAGCTAACTTGCGAAGCAAGTTAAGCCCAACAGGGTGGCAGAAGCCAAACATCGGAACCAAGACTGGTTTCACGTGGAACATTTATGCCCCCTGCTCTTGGACGGACAAACTTAACTTAGATCCCCGCCTACGCGGGGATGACACATCCGATGCCAATCGCGGTGGGCTAAGCCCTGGCTCTTGGACGGACAAACTTAACTTGGATCCCCGCCTACGCGGGGATGACACATCCGATGCCAATCGCGGTGGGCTAAGCCCTGGCTCTTGGACGGACAAACTTAACTTAGATCCCCGCCTACGCGGGGATGACACATCCGATTCCAATCGCGGTGGGCTAAGCCCTGGCTCTTGGACGGATGTGTCACTTCCCAATACAAAACTTACCAAAGATCTCACCCAATAGGTCATCCGGCGTGAACTCGCCGGTAATGGATGAGAGGTTATGTTGGGCTAACCGGAGTTCTTCCGCAAACAGCTCGAATTGTGCGCCGACCTGTTCTGCGGTATCAAGGTGTGATTTGGCTTGTTGTAATGCGACCAAGTGACGCTGCCTCGCCATAAACACACCCTCGCCTGTCGGTGTCCAGCCAGCGGTTTCCAGCAGCCAGGCGCGTAGGGCATCCACCCCCTCGCCAGTCATCGCGGAGAGATGGATTGACACACCGCGGCCGTCATCCTGCCTATCCTCGACCCGCCCAAACAAATCGATCTTGTTATAGACCCATGCGGTTGGCAGCCCCTCGGGAAGTCTGGCCGCGATCTGCGCCTCAGCAACCCCGATCGCTTCACCCGCCTCACAAATCAACAGCGCCGCGCCAGCCTTTTCCACCGCAGCCCATGTGCGATCAATACCGATACGCTCCACCACATCTTCGGTATCGCGCAACCCGGCAGTATCGATCAAGTGGATCGGCACACCCTCAAGGTGGATTGTTGCACGCACCTGGTCTCGCGTTGTGCCGGCAATCGGAGTCACGATGGCGATGTCGTCACCTGCGAGCCGATTCAACAAACTGGATTTACCGACGTTGGGACGGCCAATCAGGGCAACCGTTAACCCCTCACGCAACAACGCGCCCAGCTTGGCTTCCCGGGCTAAAGTGTCCCAATCTGCCCGTATTTGCTGGAGTTTGTGTTGTTGGGCCGCACGATCCGCTGGGTCAATTTCCTCCTCGGGAAAATCGATACACGCCTCAACATGCATCCTTAATTCTGTCAGCCGCGCAACCAGCGCATGGACGCGGGCCGAGAACTCTCCAGCAAGCGAACGCGCCGCGGACTTGACCGCCTCAACTGACGCAGCGTCGATCATGTCGGCAACGGCTTCTGCCTCGACAAGGTCAAGTTTATCGTTTAAATACGCGCGCTCTGTAAACTCCCCGGCCCGTGCCAAACGGCATCCCAACGTCAGGCAGCGCGCCAGCAACGCCTGCATGACGGCTGGCCCGCCGTGGCCCTGCAACTCAATCACATCCTCACCGGTGTAAGATGCGGGTGCTTGAAAATAGAGCGCAATCACCTGATCCAGCGCGTTGCCGCCGCCATCCCGCACCGTCGCTAGCGCCGCCATCCTCGGCTGTAATTCACGCCCAGTCAAACGCTCGGCAAATGCCCTGAGATCGCTTCCAGAGATACGAATGACGCCTACGCCGCCACGCCCGATTGGGGTTGCGATTGCGACGATGGTGTCTGATTTTGCTCGTGTCCTGCTGTGCATAACGACCAATTATGGGCGACCGGATGGTTTCACGTGAAACAATCCAACAAAAAAGCCGCCCAAACAAGGCGGCTTTTTTTTGATTGTCGGCACTACGTTAACGCGTACCGGCTGTGGTCTTTGCCGGCGCCGTGTTAAATGTCTTGTTGATGTACCACTGTTGGGCAATGCCCAAAATGTTCTGCATCGTCCAGTAGAGTACTAAACCGGCCGGGAAAAAGAAGAACATGATCGAAAACACGATCGGCAAGATCAACATGACTTTCGCCTGGATCGGGTCTGCTGGTTGTGGGTTAAGTTTGGTCTGTATAAACATCGACGCGCCCATCAATACCGGCAGTACATAGTAAGGGTCCGGTGTCGAAAGATCGGTAATCCAACCCACCCATGGTGCATTACGCAACTCTACGGCACCAAGTAGAACCCAATACAACGCAATAAAGAACGGTATCTGGATGATGATTGGCAAACAACCGCCGAGCGGGTTGACCTTTTCCGCCTTATACAGCTCCATCATAGCTTGGTTGAGCTTCATCTTGTCATCGCCGTACCGCGCCTTTAGCGCCTCCATCTTTGGCATTAGCGTTTTCATGTGCGCCATCGACTTGCCGGCTTTTTGGTTTAGCGGAAAAAACACCAACTTCAACAGGATGGTGAACGCAATGATGGTCCAGCCCCAGTTGCCGATCATGCTGTTCAAGAAAGAAAGCACAACAAACATCGGATAGGCCAAGCTCTTTAACCAACCGTAGTCGACAACCAAATCTAGGCCGGGCGACAACTCTTTCAGCTTTTCCTGCTCTTGCGGACCCACGTACAAAGGCATCGTCAGGCTAGCGGACGCCGCAGGCGCGATCACTCCAACCGCAGCAACGGGAATGATGACGCCCGCTGAATACAGGGTATCGGTTACACGTTTTGTAAAGTACTCACGCCCTCCACTACCCTGCGGAAGCCACGCCGATACAAAATAATGCTGGACCATCGCGATCCAGCCGTCGCTAGCCTCTTTGACGTAGTCGGCTTTATTTTTATCAATGTCTGAAAAAGCCACTTTTTGGAATTTCTTTTGTTCGGTATAGACCGCCGGGCCAGTAAAGGTGGCAATCCCAGTAAACGGGTTGCTACCGGAACTCTCGCCCTCGGGTGGATTCGCGTCGCGCAAGAACTGGAAATACGCTTTGGGTGCAATTGGCACACCGCTGTCGTTCTTAATGTCATATCGAACATCAATAACATAGCTGCCGCGTTTGAAGGTGAAAACCTTGTTGACGGTTATCCCAGGGGCATCGTTGTTGGTGAGCACGACCTCGATCTTCTCGTTCCCGCCGAGGTCAAATTTATCTCCGGACGCCACCCACTTGCTTGTATGGTTAGGCAGGCCTTCGCCCAGCAAACCTGATTGAGCGATGAAGTAATGGCCGACTTTTTCCTGCATCAATGCAAACTGGCGGGTGGTGTCCCCGCGGGCAACGTGCTTGAGCAAAACTACACTGCGAATATCACCACTCGATCCATCCAGATCGACCGACAGCTTATCGGTTCGCACCGATATTGACCTAGTTGAGGCTTGTGGTGCCAATGCTGGTGCGCTAATGGTCGCAGGTGTGGCCACAGCGGACGCTGGTACCCCTGCTACAGATGCCGGCACTGCGCTGGCGGCAGCGGGAGCGGAAGCTGGGGCGGGTGTAGCTGGCGCGCTGCTCGACGCCGCAACGGCAGTCGGTGCTTTGGGCGCGATTGGCGGGCTATTGTGCTTTTGCCAAGCCTCCCAAAGCAGGAGCCCTGAGAACGAAAAAATAATCAGCGCGATGATGCGTTGGGTATCCATGGTTAACGGTTTCAGTTCAATAGGTTAAGGAACGGCGTCGTAGCCACCCGGATGCCATGGGTGGCACCGAAGCAATCTTCGCGTGGTGAGATAACTGCCTTTTATCGCACCGTGCTTGCTCAGCGCTTCCACAGCGTAATGGGAACAGGTGGGGGCAAATCGGCATTGTGTGCCAAAGTAAGGGCTCAATACATATTGGTAGGCACGCACTAAGCACAACAGCAATCGCGCCAACGGAGAGACGCGCGTTGGGTCCGGCGACATCAACTTGCCTCGACGACTTTTTTACTGCGTTGCAGGATCCGGTTGTACAGCCCCAGCGCTGCGGTCTGTAGGTGTTGGGTTGCTTGTTTCTGTTTCATGTTACCGGCGATCGGCTTTGGAACGGAAGTCACAGTGACCAGCAATTCAAGCGGGGTGTTGCGAAGCTCGTGCCGCCTAAACACTTCGCGCAGGACTCGCTTTGTCCGATTTCGGTCGACCGCTCTCTTTAGTTGACGCTTTGGCACGGACAAGGCAATACCAGCCAATGACGCACCGTGATGTATCGTCGGGGCTGCCCGAATTGCGGAACGGCTCGTCAGTACAACATCGGCAGCCGAGGCGCTTAGCCGTTGGCCATGGTCGAGCAACTGCTTCACCTCAGCGGAGGCGAGTCGCATAACGCGGGGAAAGCTTTGTGGCTGGATGGGAATTAGACAGCCAAACGCGCGCGGCCTTTGGCGCGGCGAGCGTTGATGACCTTACGGCCACCTGCGGTCGCCATGCGAACCCGAAAACCGTGGGTCTTTTTGCGGCGTGCTACGGAAGGTTGATAGGTACGTTTCATGGTGTCACTCGTCGATCTACAAGTTGAAGAGAAATACGATATCGGTCATTTTGGTTAGTCATTACTAGTGACCAATCCTGCTTTGGGTTGATTCGCCCCAAAGCCGTTCCCGTGGTTAACCGGCAGAACTTCGCATTATCTTGTTTTTGTTGATGTTTCGTCAAGTCGCAACGGAGAATAGCGCGCGCCAAGGGTTAAGGTAGAACCCGTCCAAAACAAGCGATAGGCAGCGCCAACGCCGAAAAAATCAAGCACTTTATTTTGTCATTTGCCCTGTGGATAACCCCCTCTCCACAACCAATTCAGCGTAAAATTCGCTCTCGGTAAAACCGCCCTTTCCGGTGACTTTACGATCCTTTGCTTGCCACCTAATTCCCTTATCTGAAGTTTTCTGGTGGTGCACTCGCCATCGGTTCATAACACTGCCGGAATACCGTTGTATCACCCCATCGGCTAAGAAGAGACATGCACCCATTTTGGCAAGCTTGTGTAGAAGATTTTCAGCACGAGCTCTCACAACATCAATTCAGCACCTGGATCAAACCCCTGCGGTTTGAACAGGAGGGTGATAGTTTTGTATTGGTGGCACCAAACCGGTTTGTCCTACAGTGGGTAAAGGATCGTCAGCTTTCCAAGATTGAGCTCGCGGCAGAAAAGTTTTTTGCGCGACCCGTGATGATTGAACTTGCGATGGAGGAGGCTGAAGACGCACTTCCGGCACCAACCTCGGCAGATGAAAGGTCTCAGATGCGCGATATGGGCGCGCAATCGGCAGCACAATCAGAAAGCAACTCGTCGTCTTCCCCACCCACACCTGCTACACATCGGCTTAACCCTAACTTTACGTTTAACACCTTTGTTGGTGGTAAGGCTAACCAGCTTGCGCGCGCAGCGGCGCAGCAAGTCGCGCACAATCCTGGTCAGGCCTACAACCCGCTGTTTGTTTACGGCGCAACGGGACTGGGTAAAACCCATCTGGTCCAAGCAATTGGTAATCAGCTGCTGGAGAGGAACCCGAACGCAAGTATTCGTTATATACATGCCGAACAGTTTGTGACGGATGTGGTACGTGCATATCAACATAAGGCGTTCGATACATTCAAGCGTTCGTATCACACGTTGGACTTGCTGCTGATTGACGACATCCAGTTCTTCGGCAATAAGTCTCGGACCCAGGAAGAATTCTTTTATGCCTTCAACGCATTAATCGAAGGCGGTAAACAGGTGGTCATCACCTCAGATCGCTTTCCGAAGGAGATTTCCGGTATTGAAGACAGGCTAATTTCGCGCTTTGGTTGGGGCCTCACGGTGTCGGTAGAACCTCCGGAGCTAGAAATGCGTGTGGCCATATTGATGAAAAAAGCGGAATCAGAAGACTCACCGATCAATGAAGAAGTGGCCTTCTTTATCGCTAAACACATACGCTCAAATATCCGCGAACTAGAGGGTGGATTAAAACGCGTTCTGGCTTACTCACGCTTTAACAGCGTGCCCGTTTCAATTGCCTCTGCAAAAGAAGCGTTGAAGGATTTACTTGCCGTCTTGAACCGGCAAATTTCTATCGACAATATCCAGAAGACCGTCGCCGACTACTACAAAATCAAGGTCGCTGAGATGTACTCAAAGAAACGCGTGCGCTCGTTAGCGAGGCCCCGCCAGATTGCTATGGCGCTGGCTAAGGAGTTGACACCAATGTCCTTGCCCGAGATCGGCGAGGCGTTCGGCGGACGCGACCACACGACTGTACTCCACGCGTGTCGCAAGGTCCATGAGTTGGTTGAAGCTGATCATACGGTTGCCCGCGACCACTCTTTACTGATGCAAATTCTGCGGGGGTAAAGGAATAAAACACCATTGAATAACCTTCTATATGACTGAGGATATATTGTGGATGAAATTGGATTGCGGACTCATTGCATAAAACTATCCACAATCCGGCGGTAGTCTTATTGCGATTACCTCATACGTTTCTAACACCGTTAGTTTGCTGATTTATAACGATTTATTCGAGTTCTACCGAAAACACCGCATCTCCTATTACTACTACTAGGTTTGTAATATGTTTACAATAAAAGCTAAGAACAGTACGTTGCTAGGCCCGTTGCAGTTTGTAACCGGGATTGTTGAGCGACGTCATACCCTGCCAATTTTGTCGAACGTTCTGATTGATGTAGAAGGTAGCGCGGTGCATTTTTTGGCCACCGACCTAGAAGTACAGATCCGAGCAACCGCAAAACTTGAGTCGGCGCATAAACCCGGAAGCCTTACGGTAGGGGCAAAGAAGCTACAGGACATTCTGCGCGCGTTACCGCCGGATGCGGATACGGCTCTCGATACCAAAGAATCGCGTCTAACAGTTAAAGCCGGCAAAAGTAGGTTTGCGCTGCAAACACTCGCAGCGGCAGATTTTCCGAAGATTGCCGAGGCCAAGGATGAAGCGACTGAAGTGGCTATTCCGCAGCGCGACTTCCGCCGAGTGTTGGGCCTAGTCCAATTTGCCATGGCGGTCCAGGATATTCGTTACTACCTGAACGGTGTGTTGATATCTTGCGAGGGCACCACAGTGCGTGTGGTGGCGACAGACGGCCATCGTTTGTCGATGGCGTCATACAAGCTGGCAGAACCGGTTGCTAAAATTGAAGCTATCTTGCCGAGAAAAACGGTGTTGGAATTGATTAAGTTGCTTGATGAGAGCGATGATCCAATCCACATGAAGATGCATCAAAACCAGGTGAAGTTCACCTTCGCCGGGATTGAAATTGTCTCCAAGATCGTGGAGGGCAAGTTCCCTGATTACACCAAGGTGATCCCATCTGGTTATACCAATCACGTGCAACTGAATCGCCTTGAGTTTCAGGCAGCATTACAGCGGGCGTCGATTTTATCCAACGATAAAATCCGCGGTGTTCGCCTAGTCTTCACCAAAGATTCATTGTCGATCATTTGCTCAAACAATGAACAAGAAGAAGCGGAAGAGAATTTGGCGATCACCTACGACCGAGACGCAATGGATATCGCGTTCAATATCGCCTACCTGCTTGACGCGCTCGGACACCTTTCCACAGAAACGATTCAGTTTTCACTGGGCGAAGCAAACATGTCAAGCGCCCTCATCACACAACCAGGTAGTGAAGACTTTAAGTATGTCGTCATGCCGATGCGCATCTAGTACCGGGGTAAAAGTATTTCAGGCAACAAGTATTCGCTTCCCGTTCCGCGTTCTGCGATCGGCAGCAAAGTAATTAATAAGTTTAGGAAATAAATGGTACCGGCAAAGAAGAGTGACCCAGCGGCATACGATTCTGACTCAATCAAAATCCTTAAAGGCTTGGAAGCGGTACGCAAGCGTCCAGGCATGTATATCGGCGATACATCCGATGGTTCAGGTCTGCATCACATGGTGTTCGAAGTGGTGGATAACGCTATCGATGAAGCGTTAGCCGGCCACTGTGACGACATCAAAATTATCATCCACACAGATAACTCTATTTCTGTTGCAGATAATGGTCGCGGCATCCCAACAGGCATCAAAGAAGACGATGAGTTTAAGCGCTCCGCGGCCGAGATCGTAATGACCGAGCTCCATGCCGGCGGTAAATTTGATGCGAACTCCTACAAGGTTTCTGGCGGACTACACGGTGTTGGGGTATCTGTTGTTAACGCGCTGTCCGAGTGGTTGAAGTTACGGATTCGTCGCGACGGCAAAGTACATGAAATGGAGTTTAGGCACGGTGAACGCGTCTCGCCACTGAGCGTTGTTGGAACAACCGATAAGCGCGGCACCGAGGTACATTTCCTCGCGGCTAAGGAGACCTTTACCCACGTTGAATTCCACTATGAAATTTTGGCAAAGCGGCTCCGCGAACTTTCGTTCCTGAATAACGGCGTCAAGATTGAGTTGATCGACCAGCGCAACGGCAAAAGTGAGAACTTTGCTTATGCCGGTGGCGTAAAAGGGTTTGTGGAATACATGAACCGCACAAAATCAGTACTGCATCCAAAAATCTTTCACGCAATCGGCGAAAAGGACGGCATTACGGTTGAAGTCTCCATGCAGTGGAATGACTCCTATGGCGAAACTGTTCAGTGTTTCACCAACAATATTCCGCAACGAGATGGTGGCACACACTTGACCGGCCTTCGTACAGCAATGACGCGAATTCTTAACAAGTACATTGAAGAGAACGAGTTTGCGAAAAAAGCAAAGGTAGAAACATCCGGCGATGACATGCGCGAAGGCTTGACATGTGTATTGTCTGTGAAAGTGCCGGAGCCAAAGTTTTCATCACAAACCAAAGACAAACTGGTTTCTTCCGAAGTACAGCCCGTTGTCTCGGAAGTCGTCGCCGCCAAACTTACAGACTTCCTGGCGGAAAGCCCAGCCGACGCAAAGATCATTTGTTCGAAGATTGTCGAAGCGGCGCGAGCGCGTGATGCCGCGCGCAAGGCGCGCGAACTCACGCGCCGCAAAGGTGTAATGGATGGCATTGGCCTACCGGGAAAATTGGCGGACTGCCAAGAAAAAGATCCTTCACTTTGCGAAATCTATATTGTCGAGGGTGACTCTGCCGGCGGATCTGCGAAACAAGGCCGCGACCGCAAGTTCCAAGCAATTTTGCCGCTGCGCGGCAAGGTGTTAAACGTCGAAAAAGCGCGTATCGACAAAGTCATCGGTTCCGAGCAAATCGCCACACTGATCACCGCTCTTGGTGCGGGTATCGGAAAGGACGACTTCAACCACGACAAACTTCGTTACCATCGCATCATCATCATGACTGACGCCGACGTCGACGGCGCACATATTCGCACGCTGCTTCTGACATTCTTCTACCGTCAGATGCCGCAGCTGGTGGAGAACGGTTACATCTACATTGCGCAGCCACCGTTGTTCAAAGTGAAGAGTGGCAAAGAGGAACGCTACGTCAAGGACGAACAAGGTCTGAAACAGCTACAGCTCAAAAAAGCCATGAACGACGCTTCTTTGAATCCCGGTGGTGGTGCCGCCTGGATAGAGGGCGAGGCACTTGGCAAGTTGGCCGAAGAGTTCTTGATCACAGACGCCATCATCGACCGCCTCTCCCGCACCTTCGACCCCGATGTCGTGCGAGGCATGCTGGCGTGTCCGCGAATTGATCTAACCAACGCTGAGTCTGCATCAAAGGCAGCCGTCTGGCTGACAGATGCCATTGGTACCGGCACTCTGGTTGTAAAAGTCGAGCAAGACGAGGCACACGATGGTTACCGTCTCCGTTGCACCAAGACGTTGCACGGCAATAAGCGCGACACCATCATCGATTCCACATTCATTGAAACCGGTGATTACGAGCAGATTGTGAGTACCGCACTGATGCTCAATGGTTTGATTCGTGACGGCGCGGAAATCAAACGCGGTGAAAAGATGTTTGCCGTTAAATCATTTGGTGAAGCGCTAAGTTGGCTAATCGAGCAAGCCAAAGATGGCATGGCGATCCAGCGCTACAAGGGTTTGGGTGAAATGAATCCAGAGCAGCTTTGGGAAACCACCATGGATCCGAAGGTGCGAATCTTGAACCGCGTACAGATCGAAGATGCAATTGGTGCCGATGAAATCTTCACCACCCTCATGGGTGACAATGTGGAGCCAAGACGAGCGTTTATTGAAAACAACGCACTCATTGTGCAGAACCTAGACGTATAAAAATTTGTAGGTTCTCAGAATACTTTAGAGAATTCTCACGACTTTCGAAAAAAAATCGCTAATTTCCTTGTATGGCAACCGCGCTTAAAAAGTACAGAGACCATAGTGTTGATACACAACTCTACCCAAAGCGCACAAAACCATTCGAGCCTTGAGGTTGTTCCCAAAGGTGTGCAATTGCGCTTCTGATTGACCCACCAGATGCATAAAGCTTTGATCCGCCCGGTACCGGAAATTCAATTAACAATCAACGATTTGTTGAGTTCAGGGTGGATCAACCAGTAACGCAAACGATTCGAAAAAGTGGTTCAATACGAAGCGCAATTCAACAGGGAGCCGCTATATTGAGAATCTTGTAGGATTTCTTAATCTATTCTGAGAATTCGTCGGCGACTAATCTCAATGAAGACATTTAAGTCGCTGATTTCAAATAGTGTGCTTTCAAAGGTATTTCGAGAACCTACAAAAAAACGGCCACCTCAAGTGGCAGTTCCCAGCGCCCAATAAATCAAAAGCTGTAGTTAAAAGCGACCTTGTCCCGCTTGACCGTTACGCCCTCTTTCTTCAAGCCCGGAACATCCGGCATCATGGACTTGGTGATCGGCACTACTGACTGACGTTTGCGGTAGTCATAACAGACGAGGCTGTCGGCTTTGCAGCTGTAGGGTGCGGCTTTGGTATCAACGTCGAAGGTGTTGCCGAGTAACGAGGCCAAGCTGTCCCGCGGATTATCGGCATAAGGGATCACCGTGGTGCTTGCGGTCGAATGCACAGAGGCGCTCGATAAAACAGGCGGTAATGAACTTGGCCCGCCACGTTTGGCGTTTGGAAGACTAGTTTGCGCAAAACAGAACCCAGAGGCCGCGAATAAGGCGGTGCCAAGTATGCTAATTTGGAGGGGCTTCCGTGTCGTGCGCATGAACCTTCCTGTCAAGCCTCCATGAGTATCACATTAAGCGAATTCGGCCAAAGGCGCAAATAGTGCTGCTAAAAGGTGTTTAACCCGCGATACGCGGAATGTTGTCAGGTGCGTACCTTCCAAGATGACTTACAGGCCAAGCCGGTGTTTTGTCCTTGCGATAGCGCTCTTCACCTGCGAAGGCGCCGTACCGCCGATATGATTCCGTAACGCAGCGGAGCCTTCAGGGGTAAGGATAGCGTATACATCGTCACCTACTAAGGGTGAGAACTTGCGTAACTCTTCGAGCGAGAGCTCCTCCAGGCCGCGTTTAGATTCTGCGGCAATACGCACCGCAGTTGCCACGGCTTCATGCGCGTCACGGAACGCCAAACCCTTTTTCACCAGATAGTCAGCCAGATCGGTGGCTGTGGCAAACCCCTTCATGACCGCCGCACGCATGTTCTCCGGCCGCACGATGATGTTGGCAGATAAGTCCGCCATGATGGTCAGCGAATCCCGCACGGTATCTACCGTATCGAATAGCGGCTCTTTATCTTCCTGATTGTCTTTGTTGTAAGCGAGGGGCTGACCCTTCATGAGTGTGAGCAACGCAACAAGGTGCCCATTCACGCGGCCTGTCTTGCCGCGAATCAGTTCGGGCACATCGGGGTTTTTCTTTTGCGGCATGATCGACGACGAATAACAGAAGCGATCTGGTAAATCGATGAACGCCACACTTTGGCTCATCCAAATGATGAGTTCCTCCGAAAACCGCGAGAGATGCGTCATGATCAATGCCGCAGCGCTGACAAACTCGATGGCGAAGTCGCGATCACTTACCGCATCTAGCGAGTTCTCACAAACGCCATCAAATCCCAGCGTCTGCGCAACATGATTACGGTCGATCGGGTAACTAGTGCCGACAAGGGCCGCCGCACCGAGAGGCAGAAGGTTCACCCGTTTCCGGCAATCAATGAGCCTCGCCTCATCGCGCGACAACATTTCCACATAAGCCATTAAATGGTGGCCAAATGTGACGGGCTGCGCGACCTGCAAATGCGTGAAACCCGGCATGATGGTGTCGGCATGTTTTTCCGCCATGCCCAGCAAGGCCAATTGGAGCGTGCGCAGCCGCTCGATCAACCCGTCAATCTCATCACGCAGCCAAAGCCGGATATCGGTTGCGACCTGATCGTTGCGTGATCGACCGGTATGGAGTCTTTTCCCCGCGTCGCCAATCAGCACAATGAGGCGCGCCTCGATGTTCATGTGTACGTCTTCGCGGCCGATGTCCCAGTCGAAAGTTCCTTCGTCGATCTCTTGGGTAATGATAGCCATTCCACGACTGATATCGGCGAGATCGGCCGGGGTAATCACACCAACACGGGCAAGCATCGCAGCGTGGGCTAGTGAACCTTGGATATCCGCGTAAGCAAGGCGCTTGTCGAAGGTTACCGACGCCGTGAATCGCTTCACCAGCTCAGTTACGGGCTCAGAAAAGCGCCCGGACCACGCTTTGCCGGTGGGGTTTACACTTTGATCGGTTGTTGCCGGGGGGTTCTTGGTAGGCATGGGGTAGACGTAGGTTTTTTTCTCGGCTGAAAACGACAAATATCACGCACAAAATAAGGCGAAAATAGCCCGATGAGTATAAACGACCACTCTCCGCCAGCCGTAGCAGACGACGGTGCGACCGATGCACAGTTGGGCTACCGCCCACGCCTTCCAGATTTCTGCAATCTCGGCATCATGTTACGTATGGTGGTGCTGGTGAATGTCATGGTCATCGGTGCGGCGTTAAGCAGAGCGGATCTCGTTAGTGAGATATCGGGGTTCTGGCGCCAGTTTCTTTTGATCTCCATTGTCGCCCAGCCAGCGATCATCCTTTCTTTGCTGGCAAGCTGCGGACTGAAGCCCTTTGTTTCCAAACTCACCTATTGGCGGGGGGTTTCAGTCATTTTTGCTCTTGAAGCATTGATTGGCGGACTGTTTTGGTATCTGCACAGCAGCGTGGTTGGCGTCCTGTCAATTGGTGATGGTTTGACGATGGTGCAGTTTTGTTTGTTTTTCTTGATTGCGACTGCGATGGTCCTCTTTTACTTTGACCTCCGAGCGAGATCGCTGGCACCGGCCTTGACCGAGGCACGCCTACAGGCATTACAAGCGCGTATCCGGCCGCACTTTTTGTTTAACTCCATCAATGCCGTTTTGTCGCTGATTCGTGACGAGCCCCGTCGTGCCGAGCGTATGCTCGAAGACATGGCGGAGCTGTTTCGTGTGCTGATGGCAGACAATCGCCAACTACGCCCGCTTGAAGACGAAATCGCCTTATGCCGCCGTTATCTCGAAATTGAACAGATTCGGCTCGGCGAACGCCTCAACATCGATTGGCAGATTGACCATATGCTGGGGCCGGCGCTGGTGCCACCGTTGATCCTGCAACCGTTGATTGAAAACGCGGTGTATCACGGCATCGAGCCGCAACAAGGCGAAGGGGTGCTGCACATCGCCATCGGCACTTCCACCGCATCATCAAAACAACTGGTAATCACGCTGACCAATCCGTTTCACACAAAGTCCACCCATGTCTCAGGCAACCGCATGGCGATTGCCAATATTCGTGAACGATTGCAACTACACTTTGATGCAGAAGCGGGGCTTAGCGCAGAAGTCGTCGACAGCCAGTATGTGGTGACGATCAATATGCCGGTTACCCCCACGTCAAGCGACAATCCGGGAACAACATGACTGCGGCAAAAATTCTAATTGTTGACGATGAGGCACCAGCGCGTAAACGGCTCTCCAATCTGCTCGATGAATGCCGCGAACAGTTTCCGCTGACCGTTGTGGACGAAGCGGCAAACGGGCTCGAGGCGGTCGAGGTAGTCAACAAGGGGAGTCTCGACATCGTGCTTTGTGACATCCGCATGCCAACCATGGATGGAATCGAATTTGCGCGACACTTGTCACAGATGCAAGCGCCACCCAAACTCATCTTTACCACCGCCTTTGATCAATACGCCGTGCAAGCCTTTGAATTAAATGCGGTGGACTATCTACTCAAGCCGATCCGGCTGGAGCGCCTGCTCGCAGCGTTGGAAAAGGCACGACCGGTATTGCAACACGCCGCTATTGCTATTGCCGAGGCTACGCAGCATAAGCGCCGACACCTCTCGATCCACGAGCGCGGCAGGGTGGTGTTGGTGCCAATTGACGACGTCTTGTTTTTTAAAGCTGAATTGAAATACCTCACGGTGAGGACGGCGCAAAGGGAATATTTATTGGAAGAGTCGCTGACAAAAATTGAAGAAGAGTTCGGGGGAATGTTTACGCGCATCCACCGAAACGCGATTGTGGCGACACAAGCAATCACCGGCTTTGAACGGGCCGCGCTCGGTGCAGAAGATGGGGACGAGGCAGCCGACACAGCCGAAACTGGTGGCGGTGCTGGTTTGCGCTGGGTGTGTGTCATCAAAGGCGTGAATGAGAAACTCCCCGTGAGCCGCCGGCAGCAGCACATCATTCGGGAGCTTTAGATGCAAAGCGGCCTGATCTCAAACCTGCTTCTACCGTTATCTCTGGGCATCATCATGCTCGGCCTGGGGCTTTCTTTAACGGTTGCCGATTTCTCGCGCGTGGTACGCTTGCCGAAGGCGGTGTTTGTTGGTCTGACCATCCAAATGGTGATTCTGACGATGGTGGCGTTTATCATTGCGCTGGTATTCAAGCTGCCACCCGAACTGGCTGTCGGCATCCTGTTGCTGGCTGCGGCCCCGGGCGGCGCGACCGCAAACATTTACTCACATCTTGCTCACGGCGACGTTGCGCTCAACATCACACTCACTGCCATCAACAGTGCGTTATCGCTGCTGACACTGCCATTCATCATCAGCTTTGCGCTGCAGTACTTCATGGCGCGCGACCAGTATGTGCCGCCGCCGTTTCAGAAGATCATCGAGGTTGGCACCATTATCCTGTTGCCGGTCGTGATCGGTATGTCGGTTCGCAAATGGGCTGCGGGCTTTGCCGCCAAAATGGAAAAACCAATCAAGATTTTCTCCGTTATCTTGTTGGCGCTTTTGGTGGCAGTGTCGGTTTGGCAAAGCTGGGACATCCTTGTCAAATACTTCGCCGTGGTCGGGTTGGCGTGTCTGGCGTTCAACCTTGTGTCAATGGGCGTTGGGTATGCCGTACCCCTGGCGGTAAAGCTACCGCAGAAGCAGGCGATCGCGATTGCAATGGAGATCGGCATTCACAATGGCACGCTAGCAATCTTTATCGCGCTAAATGTGCTGAACAACACAGCGATAAGTGTGCCGGCAGCGATCTATTCGCTCATCATGTTTGTGACCGCAGGATTTTTCGCTTGGTGGTTGAATCGCCGTCAGACGTTTATAAGACCGGACTGAGAGTATGCAGAATGGCAAAAAGTGAAAGCAACAAGGCTGTCGCCAATCTGATGGAATGGATACGGCGCGAGCCGCATTGGGGGGCACGGTTCGACGCCATCCAAGGGTCGCACACGGCTGCGGCCCGTGCGGTCAGCGGCCTATCGAACGAGGGGCTCTTGAATGTTCTGGGTCAGGAAGGAGCCGGTGTATTGTATGGCTGTGTTTTTGAAGACTTGGCCGCACGGCGATTCAACGATGTGGAGGGATTGCCGCACAACATTGTCGATGATTACCTCAAATGCCGAGGCTGGCGGGACGCTGTACCCAGCCGGCGCTACTTGGCCACGTTGCGTGACACGCGTATGAGTTTATTCGAAGTGAGTGCCGTCATGCCGGGAAAATGGGTAGAAGTGCGAGATCGATTGCGCGGTGGCGAGCCGGTGCGCGTGTTTGAACATCTCGGCAGCAAATCGCTGGTACGCTGGGACCAACTCGGCGCACGTGTGGCGGACTATCAAGGCCAGAAAATCTTTACTGGTGTGATGTTGCCATTCTCAATCGAGCAATCTGGGACGCTATTGCGAGAGATCGAAGCGAAATTCTCCGAGGCGCTCTCCGACCGGGGTTTGCAAAGGTCAAGTGCAAGTGAGCCGGAAGCCGATGTTGCTATTAACGATGTGCTCACGACGCTGCCGCCGGTTTTCACCTCCTACTGGCTATCACGATACATCGCGGCTGATGAAGCGCCGGAACTGGTTAACTTTGAAGGCGATGCACTGGTGTTTACAGAGACACGTTTTGCCGTGCGAAACGGATCTGCGGAACATGTGGTTGCGCGCCTCGATACCTTGCCGGATTGGCGAAGGGTGGATGATGTACCGCCCGCCTGGGATTGGCTGGGTACACCTACACTGACGCGCGAAGCTCAAAATTCCGCCGCAACGGGATACAGCGTTCAGACGGTTGATCCGGACACCGGCAAACAAGTATTGGCGACGTTGCGGCTGGAAAAAAGCGCGTTGCACGTGAGCACGAATTCTGCGGCAAGGATGAAGCGAGTCACCGAGTTGCTTGAAGGGGCGCTTGGTGAGCAAATTAGCGCCGGCCAGACAAGCATGACCCCCGCGCAGGGAGCGTCGAGGCAAGCCAGCAAAAGGCGATCAGTCAAGGCGAGCAGCCGCGACGAAATTCCGCCGGAGGAGGCCGCAGCAATTGTGCAGCAGTATTTTGATCGTCACTATCGAGATTGGCTGGATAGCGCCCTGCCGTCTCTTGACGGGCTTAGCCCGAGACAGGCGGTTACGACAGAAAGCGGTCAGAATGCGGTGGTCGCATTGCTAAAATCGCTGGAGAACATGGCGGCCCGGCAAAGCCAACAATCCAGCCAGCCGCCTTATGATTTCGGCTGGCTCTGGCAACAATTGGGACTCGCTGCTCGCCACCGGTGAACTCACGACAGGTTCAGCCTGCTAGGGTTTGGTCTTCAGCTTTGCAAACGCCTCCGCCATCGCGTTTCGACCGACAGGTGTGACAGATTTCAAACTCGCCATTTGACGGGCAGTTTGGGACGATTTGGCCTGAAAACCCGCGCCGTTGCTGGAGTTTGTGTTTCTGGTTGGCGTGTCGTTTAAGCGCATGGTCAACGCGACGCGCTGCCGTTTGATATCGACCTCAAGCACTTTTACTTTCACCACTTGCCCGGCTTTAACAACGTCGTGTGCGTCTTTGACGAATTTTTCGGCAAGTGCCGAAATGTGAATCAAACCATCTTGGTGAACACCGATATCCACAAACGCGCCGAACGCAGCCACATTGGTAATTACGCCTTCGAGGATCATGCCGGGCTGTAGGTCATTCAGCGTTTCGACGCCGTCTTGAAAGGTGGCGGTGGTGAACTCGGGACGCGGATCGCGGCCGGGTTTCTCGAGTTCCTTGAGAATGTCGGTAATGGTTGGCACACCAAACTTTTCATCCGCGTACTTTTCGGCGCGCAAGCTCTTCAGCAGCTTGGCGTCGCCCATCACCGCTTTCACGTCCTTCTGAATGTCGGCCAAGATTTTTTCCACCAGCGGATATGCTTCCGGGTGTACGGACGACGCATCGAGCGGGCTTTCGCCATTCGCAATACGCAGAAATCCAGCAGCCTGTTCAAACGCCTTGTCGCCCAGCCGCGGCACCTTCTTTAGTGCTTCGCGGGTGGCAAACGCGCCGTGCGTATTTCGGTGGTTGACGATATTGGCGGCCACCGACGGTGTGAGACCTGACACGCGCGCGAGGAGCGCCGCCGAGGCGGTATTCACATCGACGCCAACCGCGTTTACACAGTCTTCAACCACCGCGTCGAGCGAACGCGCGAGCTGCGATTGATTCAGGTCGTGCTGGTATTGACCCACACCGATTGACTTTGGGTCGATCTTCACCAACTCCGCCAATGGGTCTTGCAAGCGGCGCGCAATCGATACCGCGCCGCGTAATGACACATCCAAATCAGGCAGCTCTTTGGACGCAAACTCCGACGCGGAATAAACCGATGCGCCCGCTTCGGAAACCACAATCTTGGTGATCTTGCGTGTCGGTTGCGCTTTCTGAATCAACTTGATCAAATCCCCGGCCAGCTTGTCAGTCTCGCGCGAAGCAGTACCGTTGCCGATGGAGATCAGATCCACATTGTGTTTGATCGCAAGCGCGCCCAACACCGCAAGCGAGCCGTCCCAATCGCGCCGTGGTTCGTGCGGATAGATGGTTGCGGTATCGACAACCTTGCCGGTTTTGTCCACGACCGCTACCTTCACGCCGGTGCGAATACCCGGGTCCAAGCCCATGGTGGCGCGTGGACCGGCAGGTGCGGCGAGCAGCAGGTCCTTTAAGTTACGTGCGAATACATTGATGGCTTCGGACTCCGCGCGTTCGCGCAAGGCCGCCATTAACTCAGTTTCGAGATGCATCGAAAGCTTGATGCGCCAAGTCCAGCGCACCACTTCACATAACCATTTGTCGGCAGGCCGCGCCTTGTTGGCCACCTTGGCAAGCCCCGCAATCATGTCTTCAACTGGATTAAATGGCGCGCTCCATGCCGGTTTTTCTTCTTCGCTATCCAGACGCAACGCCACCGTCAACACACCTTCATTGCGACCGCGAAACAGTGCTAGCACGCGATGTGAGGGAATGGTTCGTAAGATTTCCGAGTAGGCAAAGTAGTCGGCGAATTTTGCGCCTTTGTCTTCCTGCCCTTCGATCAACTTGGATTCAACAACGCCGTGCGCCAACAGGTAATCACGCACACGACTGATCAACCCGGCGTCCTCGGCAAAACGCTCCATCAAGATTTGTTTCGCACCTTCGAGCGCCGCTTTCACATCTGGAACAGCGGTGTCTTTCTCGGCAGTTTTAGGTTCGGCAGACAAATACCTCCCCGCTTCGACCTCCGGCGATAAGGATGGATCCGCCAACAGGGCGTCAGCCAGCGGCTCAAGCCCGGCTTCGCGCGCAATCATGGCCTTGGTGCGGCGCTTTTGTTTGTAGGGAAGATACAAATCTTCGAGGGTGGTTTTATCCGCCGCATTGGTGATCGCCGACTTCAACTCGTCAGTCATCTTGCCCTGCGACTCGATATTCTCCAAGATGGCTGTGCGCCGGTCTTCCAACTCGCGCAGATAACGCAGACGCTCTTCGAGCAGTCGCAGCTGAGTGTCATCGAGCCCGCCGGTGGCTTCTTTACGGTAACGTGAGATAAATGGCACCGTCGCCCCCTCATCGAGGAGCGCTATTGCTGCGGCGATTTGATTTGGCTGGGCGGAAACTTCGAGAGCAAGACGCTCAAGAATAGAAGTAGGCATGAAGAGTAGTCATGTGCACATAATGCAAGATCGCGCATTCTACGCAACTTTTCAGCCGTTAGCCTTGGCCACCGCAAAGGTCAGTTGTGAAGATGAATGAAGCTAATCAGATCTTGCTCAACCTCGTCCCAGGCGAGAAAAAGTCTTTCAACAGTTGCTACCGGGATTGGGTTGCTGGTTCCGTGCGCCAGAGTTTCCAACTCCGCAGCTAGGCGCACGGCCTCGTGTGCGTGTAGGAAGTTAAATGTATTGAGCATGCTGTGGATCGCAAAGCGGCATGCTTCAACATCGCCAAGTTCGGCGAATCCACGCAAATTGTCGACCTGCTCACGACCCACCTTAACTGCGAGGCGCAGAAGCCCCAGTAACACCTCGGTGTCTCTACCGGCGTGGGCGGTGATTTCGTTTATATCGATGTGTTGGAGATGAGGCATGTTGTACGCTGTCGGCTGCGCGGGCCGCTTATACGCAACGCCAGCCTGAGTCACTATACATCCCCCAGCGGGTTACGGTCAGGATCGATCGCGTTGAGTATGGTTTCCAGCTTGGCGGGCTTGACCACCAGCGCGTCGAAGCCCGCTTCGAGAATGGACTGGCGCTGGTGTGGCATTGCAAATGCTGTGTAGGCCACCATTCTCGGACGTGTGCTGGGTCGGTGTTCATTTAGCCATCGGCATAGCTCCTTGCCGCCCATTCCCGGAAGGCTGATATCGCTCAGGATGGCGTCGACTTCGTTACCAACGAGAAAATCCATCGCAAAGTCCGCTCGCTCGACGACTGCAGTACCATAACCGGCGCGCGTCAGAATTACTCTGGCCAGCTCGGCATTCATTGGGTTGTCTTCGACGATTAGTATTTGTTTCATGTTGATTGCCTTTCAGGATACCTATGCTGCGACTAACTGGAATGTAACGGTTCGAGCGGAAGCGATACGGTAAACATGGAGCCCTGGGAAGATGTGGAGTCCAGGGTGATGTTTCCGCCCATCAGTGCGGTGAGCTCCTTCACCAGTGCGAGGCCCAAACCACTACCATGCTGAGCACGGCCGTCAGCGCCGTTGACTTGGACGAACTTCTCAAAAACTCTAGTTTGCAGTGCCTTCGGGATGCCAATACCGCTATCGGCAACTTCGATGAATAGTTCTTGACCAGCCGGTGCGTCCCGCAGCCCGGCACGCACACCAATGAACCCAGTATCGGTGAACTTGATGGCATTATGGAGCAGGTTATTGAGAACTTGGGTAAGTTTCAAGCGATCACACGACACGTATACGGGAAGGTCTTCTCGCAGTTCAAACCGAAGCTCCAAACCCTTAGTGCGGATACTCGCGCGATGACCGTTCACCACTTCTGAAATCAAGTCAGCCAGATTTTCGCGCTCGACGTGGGTTTCCATCATGCCCGCTGACACCTTCTCAAGATCAAGTACCGTGTTAACGAGCTCCAAGAGATGCGCACCACTCTTGTAAATGGCCATGGCAAACTTGCGTTGCTCCGGGTCGTTGAGGTCTGTTTTCAGCAGCTCAGCGTATCCTAGAATGCCGCTGAGAGGCGTGCGTAGTTCGTGTGACATATTAGCTAGATACTGCGATTTCGCCTCGTTAGCTTGCAGGGCGGCCTGACGACTTTCCTCGATGCGTGCGATGGTTCCGAGCAACATGCCACAAAACAACACGATCAGTACAGATGTCAGCCCGGCCATGGTGTGCACGGCGCGTTTGTAGTCCTCCATCGTCGCGGTGACTTCTTGAAGAGAAAGACCAACGACTAAGTACAGCGGTAAATTTGCCAGCTTTCGGTACGCCACCACGCGCTCGCTACCGTCGAGTTCGGTGGTGGTGCCGATAGTCTGCACCCCCGCGCCGACCATCGTTTGAAACGCGCGCGACTTCGACAAGTCCTGTCCCACGGACGATACGTCGCCAAGCTGTTGGGCCCGCACAATCCCGTCAGACCCGACCAGCGAGACCAGGCTATTTCGCCCGGCGGTTGAGGCTTGGTAAACACGCGTGAAGTAGAAGGGGTCCATCGAGGCGACGATTGCGCCGTCAAAGCCACCGCTTGAGTTGTTGAGCCGGCGCGTAATCTGCATGGACCACTTGTTCGAGATTCGGCCCAGCACCGGCTTGCTGATGAACAGTCCGCTATTGGGGCTGGTGGCATGTACTCGGATATGTTCCCGGTCAGACAAGTTGATGCGCGGAAATGGTTGGGTTGAGTCAGTGACAAAACCTGACGTATCAACGACCGCATAGAGATTAAGAACTTCCTTGGCAAGGACACCCGAATCAACGTAATGGCTTAGCTGGAAGGTGCCGTGGCGGCGTTCATACTCGTGCTTTAGGAACAGTACCGATTGGTCGACGGCCAAAATTGTGCGTAGCGTATGCTCCTCATATGCGCTGGCAAGATGTGCCGCATCTTGTGCAGCTTCGGCGATGACGCGCTTGCGCTCGCTGGCAATTTCCCGCATCGCGACGCACCAAACAGCAAACAGTGACACCCCGGCAAACAGCGTTACCGACAGCGCCACACGACGAGCCGGCGACAGATGATTCCATCGGAACTTGCCCGTGAAGCGTGTTTGCGGGAGAGAAAGAGTGGCCACTTTGCAGCTCTAGCGCGGTTCGTGGTTATACCGCAGGGGTGATGATGCCGGGATGACTGAGGAACGCAGACAACTCCGCCTCAACGGCATCGTAAACCGCATTCAATTCAGTCAGCATCAGCGGGCCCAACGGCGTATACGATGCTGCGACATAGCGCTCTGCTCGCCGAGCGGTGGTTATTGCTTTTCTGGCGCGCAAGAAATTAAACGTGTTCAGTAGATTGTGTATTGCCAATCGCTGTGCCGGGGCGTCACCAGTGGCACCGTAGCGGTTTACGAAACTAATTTGGTCGCGACAGGTAGATAACGCGAGCCGCAGCAGCTCCAACAACACGTCCGGGCGCTCGTCAACAAAATGTTGGACCTCATCAAGATCAATGTGCTGAAATGCCGCGTGACTGCGGGGTACGAGACTGTTCCGTTCGGTATGCAAGTTCAACATGTCCAATTCCTTTGGTAGGGAGACGCTTGCAGCAACCTGTTAGTCAGCCGCAATAGACATATTCTGAGTGAGACGGCTTGCCGCGTCTGTCGGCCGCGTGTTGCCCTTTTGTCACCGATTGTCACGGCGGCGTCGCCCAGCCTTGGCTACGCTGGTGCTACAAACAAATAACCTTTGCCGCGCACGGTTTTGATGATGGCGGGGTTCTCGGTGTCCTCCCCAATCAATTTGCGCAGCCGGGAGACACGCATGTCAATGGATCGATCAAGTCCATCGTAATCAATACCGCGCGTTTGTCGAAAGATTTCCTCCCGCGAGAGTACGGTACCAGACTGGCTGGCAAGCATCCACAATAGATCAAATTCAGCAGTCGTGAGCGGTATCGCCTCGCCCTTCAGTGTGGCACTTCGCGAGGCCGGGTTGATGTGCAAATCACCAAATGCGAGGCTTGCCTTGCCATCTTGTGGTCCGCCACCACCAGCCCGCCGCAGGCAGGCTCGCAAGTGCGCGAGAACGATGCGCGAAGTTGCCGGTTTACGTAGGTAGTCGTCCGCTCCTAGTTCCAGACCGAGCAATTCGTCGATATCGTCATCGCGAGCGGTAAGCAGCAGTATCGGTCCGGCAAACTTGGGTCTCAACTCCCGACACAAGTCGAACCCATCCGCACTCGGCAAACGGCCGTCAAGAATGATCGCGTCAGGTTGCTCGCGCTGCACATCGTCGATCAACGTGTTGCCGTCGGCCAGGCGCGTTACCCGATAGCCCTCTTTTACAAGATGGCCCGACAGAATCGCGGCGGTGACGTCGTCATCGTCGACGACAAAAACATGTTTGGCGGACATTGGGGAGAGTGAGTTAGAAGCCAATAGTTTAACGGCGCAGTGCCCAACCCATTGTAAATTTCTGTCTGACTATGGTCGCACCCCTGGCTCGCCTAATTGCGTGCGCATCGTCCATGCACTTGCGCGTACGCTTATCCTAGCGAAAATGTCATCGAATAGACAACAAAACCAATTTCTTAGGGGGAAAGAATGCGATTCAGGCAAACAATGTTGCGCGGTGCAAGCCGGATGTTTTTGTATTCTGCGCTGACATTTGCGGTGGCTGCACCCATGCTTACTACAGCGCAGCCGCCCGTGCTTACGTTTCAGGCATCGCTGTACACACACCTCGACACAATTCCCGGGACACCAACGGTCAATGGTGCGGGGCCGTTCACGACTTTCACCTCCGATCTTCGCCGTAATGGAAAGCAGGAATTGATCGTTGGGATGGGCACCATCCCGCCCACGGTAAAGACAAATGTTCCTGCGCGTGTTCTGCGCCCTGGAGGCGGAAGACTGTACGACGTCACACGTGATCTATTTGGAAATGGCGCGATCCCGTTGCGTAGTCACCCGCGCGAAGTGATCACCGCAGACTTTAACGGTGATGGTCGCCCAGACATCTTCATCGCGGCGCATGGTTGGGACACAAGTCCATGGGAGGGCGAACGCAATGTACTGATGATTTCACGCCCCGACGGCTCCTTTGAAGACCGATCTGCTGCGCTGCCAGAGAGCTCTGATTTTTCGCATTCGACGACTGTTGCTGACATCAATGGAGACGGTTTCCTCGACATCTATGTTGGACAGGTTGGCGGACAAGCTCGCGTCCCGCCTTATTTTTTGATGGGGCGCGGCGATGGTACCTTTGCTTAGCGGACTAACAATCTCCTACCCGCGATGCTAACGCTCACCCGCAAGTTCACGACCAGCTTGCTCGTTGATGTAAATGCTGATGGCTTTCCCGACTTGGTGCTGGGAACTGACTATTACAACGGGAATGCTGACAACATCGTATTGCTGAATGATGGCTCAGGAGACTTCACCAAGCGCCCGGAAGTTAAGCTTCCCCGCAGTGTATTTGGTGCCAATCAAAGCTCGCAGGATATCGTCGCCCACGACGTGAATGGCGACGGGCGCATCGATTTGATCATTTGCGGTACGCAGGGCGAGCCCGGTTACGTTGGGAGGTTCCTGCAAATCCTGATCAACAACGGAGATGGCACGTTTCGAGATGAATCGTCTACGCGGCTGATCGGAAGCTCGTCTAAGTCCACTGGTGCTTGGAACCGTTTCATCCGGTTGGCAGATTTGAATGGCGATGGTGTGCTCGACATCGTACTGAATATCAACAAGGCTATAGCGGTGAATCGGTCGACATGATCTGGCTGAATGATGGGCGCGGCCGTTACACAGCGATCTCCAGCATTGTACTAGCAGATCGATTGGCGGACATTGAAGTTATTGATGTGGACGAAGATAGGTGCCCCGATCTAGTTGAGGTGACGGCATTCGAGGGTTTTTTGCAGTATCGGGTGTTTTACAACCGGACGCCGTTCAAAGCGCTGTCCCGTCGCGCAGCCAATGATCTCGATGGAGTAGGCAAATCCGCCGTTGTAGTGGCGAATACGCAGAACCAAATTCAAGCAGGCCGACTGGTAAACAATCAGCTACAGTGGAGCGCACTGACATCAGCCCCCATAGGCTTTCGGCCACTCGGTCTTTTTGATTTGCAAGGTAACGGTAAGTCGGATCTGCCAATGCTCAATCTGACGCAAGGCGATCGCGGGGATGCTGTTGTGTGGCCAGATTTTCAGCAATCGTCGGCGATCACACTTCGTCAGGTGCGGACACTTTGGCGGGTGGACGCGGTCGGCGATCTGGATGGCGACGGTAAGGGCGATTTGGTGTGGCGCTTCACCGGTAACAGCGGCAATATCGACGACACTGGAGTGTCCTACGTTTGGTTTACCGATGGGGCGGGCGTAACTCAAGTTAGAAAGCGCGGGGGCGCGCCGCTCGACTGGACGTTATTGGGGGCGGCGGATTTGAACGGTGATGGCGCGGACGACATGTTGTATGTCAGCCCTACGAACACCATGCGCGCGCTGATGGCAACGCCAAATCGAACCTGCGCTAATCTATCAGCCGGAAGTCTGCCAACCGGAACAACCGCGTTGCGACTCGGCGATTTCTCGGGTAATCGGCGCGGCGACGTGTTGGCCTTGGGGCCACAAAACGACGTTAAGCTGTATATGCTCAATGCGGTTGGCGTAGATTTACCGCCATTTGGTGGCGCACCTGACGACCCGAACGCATCCTGCACATCAGGTGGAAGCCGAGTCGTCGCGCAAACAGTAAAAAGCCTCGGCACAATTGGACAAGGCTGGCGTTACTTGGCATCGGGTGACTTTGACGGCAATGGACTGCTTGATGTGGCCTGGCTTCAGCCAAACGGTGCCATCGCCCTTTGGCTGATGAATCTAGGCGAAGGCACCCCCACCGTTATTGTGAACGCGGGTTCTCTGCCGGCGGGATATTCGGCACATCCGCTGCATTAACGTGTGATCCAGGCAGGCACAAAACTCCGTTAAGGCCGCACAGCGGGCGATTCGAATTTCATGCCAGCGGCGCGCTTTGCCAAGTAGGCCTCAAGCGCCACCATCTCATCGCTACCGTAGGCGTAGGGTTCGGCGCGTACGCCCACCATGCAGTTACGAATTCGACGCTGGAGCCCGCCCACGCCCTGCCATTCCAGCCGATAGAGCGGGTAGCCGGTGGGATGCGCCTGCGGAATAAGATTGCCCGCCAACGACCGGCCCACCTGATTGTTGTGGCAATCCTGACAGCTGAGATCAATTTGACCGATGCGTTGGGTAAACAGGGCCTCCCCCTTTTTCTGGGCATCGCCTAGTTTTGCATCGGCGGGCGGTTTGATTGGCAAGCCGCGCGATTGCAACGCGACATAGCTTTCCAGTGCCAGCAGGATTTGGTGCTCCAACGGCAGTGAAGGTGCCTTTTGTTGAACCGTCCGACATAAGTTGATTTGTTGCTGCAAATGGATTACGCGACCCAGTGAGCCGGAATACGCGGGAAATCGCGTGGCAACGCCGCGCATGGTTGTTCTTGCGTCGCCGTGGCAACTCGCGCAAGCTTTATTCGCCGCGCCCTCGGCGCGCTGCCACGCAGCCTCGCCGTCTTTCACCCACAACATCGCCGGATTTTGGCTATCGTCGTTTTGTAGTATCTGCGTTGACGGTGCCATGTAGGTGTAACCCGATTTGCGGGAGTCGCTTGGCGATTGGGCGAAGGCGTTGGTGGAAAGTGTTGCAGTAAAGGCAAGTACAGAGGCAAATACGGAAACAAATCCGACACCCACTAGTTTTTGCACCTTGTTCATGCCGAGCGCTTATCGAACCGTGATGGCCACACGCTCGGTCTGCTTGAAACCGTTGTCACCCGTCCAAACAAACAAAAACGAACCGCTGGCAAACGCGATGGTGTGAAAGGATAGATACGGATTCGCTGAGACTGCGGCAAACAGTTTGGCCGCGAACACCAGTTCGCCCTCGCCGGCTTTGCCAGATGCGCCGGCTTCAACAAAATGACAAGTGAAGTTGCGGATCAAGTCGCGCGCCATCATCACACCTTCACTCGAGCGCCGATAACCGGTTTCCATCGGGTGTTGAATCAACGCACGAAGCTCGAGGATGTCGCCTGCCTTGGCAGTGGTGGGTACGGTAAGAATATTGCGCGCCATGGTGCCAGCCTTTTCAGTCCTTTTCAGTCCTTTTCAGTCCTTTTCAGTCCTTTTCAGTCTTCCAAACACGCGGCCAGCGTGACCACAACCTCAACGGTATGTGTCCAGCAGCTGCCGTCTGCCATCTTGGCGACAGCGACGAGCTTTTGAGTGGTTGCAAGGCGGATGCGGGTGGCAATCTTTGCGCGTCCCGCACGCGGGCCAAGTGTGAATTCGGCTACTTCTGGCTGCGGATTCTTTTCATTGAAGACGGCGATGCCCACAACGCGGTCTGCTGCTGTCATCGGGCTTAGCACCGAGACGGTGATCGGTACACTATTGCCGTTATCGACCAGAGGCGCAATTTCGAGTGTCACCCGGCCCTCACGGACTGGCCCGCCTCCTGCGTAGGCGCGGGTGAGCGCGACGAGGGCGTCATTGTCTGCAAGTGCGGCGACCGAACGCAGCAGAATAGTGGCAGCCCCGAGAGTGGAGACCTGCGTTAGGAAAACTCGTCGCGGGGTCATACAAGCATCATTTCAACGTGACGAGATAGGCGACAACATCCTCGACTTGTTGAGCATCGAGAATGGGTTTTTGCTGCCATGCGGTGCCGACACGTGTCAGACCTTCGGTGCGGTGGTATGCGGGCATGGGGCTGGTAGGATTGAGCTTGCGACTATCTACGATGCGCTGGCGTAACTGCGCGGCGCTCCATCGGCCACCCGCTCCTGCGATGGATGGTGCAAGATTGCCTTGAAAGGCAAGAGGAACGCCAATGGATTCTGGTAACTGATGACACAGCACACAAAGACCCTGTTGACGATTTGAAACGATCGCCTTGCCGCGCGCAGCATCACCCACCAAGCCGCCCAGTGGCTGAGAGATGCCATCCTCGATTGCTGCTGGAGTTGATTGCGCAGCCGCAGCTACGCTGCAGGTGAGCAAGCCGACCGTAACTAAAGGTAGCCACGGCCGCCTGACTGCAACGTTTATCAAACTTACGCCTTCAGACTGTGATTCTTCAACGGCAAATCACGAATGCGTTTGCCGGTTGCGGCAAAGATTGCGTTCAATACCGCCGGGGCTGCCACCGCAATGGTCGGCTCACCCACGCCACCCCAGAAGCCGCCGGAAGGCACGATCAAGGTTTCCACCTTCGGCATATCCGCAAGTTTTAATGATGGATATTGGTGGAAGTTGGTTTCGACAATGCGGCCATCCTTGACCGTACATTCTTGATACAAGGCCGCACCAAGGCCATACACAAACGAACCTTCCACTTGCGCTTCGATCTGTTGTGGGTTGACGGCATAGCCGCAATCGGTCGCGGCAACGATGCGGTGAATTTTCAGCACACCATCTTTGCTGACTGACACTTCCGCGCACGCCGCAACATAACTACCAAAGCCCATCGTTTGTGCGAGTCCACGGAAGATGCCAGCAGGTGCGGGTTTGTCCCAGCCAACGTGTTTGGCGACCGCCTCAAGCACCGCCAAATGTTTCGGGTGTTTTGCCATCAGCTTACGACGTAACGCGAGTGGCTCTTGTTTAGTGGCGTGGGCGATTTCGTCAATAAACGATTCCAAGTAGAGCGCGTTTTGATTCAGATTCACCCCGCGCCAAAAACCCGGCGGCACATGCGGGTTGCGCATCGCGTGGTCGACCAGCAGATTCGGGAACGTGTAACCGATCGCGGTTTCCGGCCCACCGAGATTCAAGCCCTGAAACACTACCGGGTCTTTGCCGTCGCGAATCGCTTCGGGGCGCAAGCCGGCCAGAATCGATTGTCCGGAAATCCGCATATGCAGCCCCGTGATTTCACCCTTATCGTCAAGCCCCGCCACCATCTTGCAATGGGTGATCGGGTGGTACTGGCCGTGCGCCATGTCTTCTTCGCGTGACCAAATCATTTTGATTGGTGTGCCGGGCATTTGTTTGGCAATCAGCACGGCTTGTCGCACATAGTCGGTGCCGCCGCGCCGCCCAAAGCCGCCGCCCAAGTGAATCTTGTATACCTCGACCTTAGCGGGCGGCAAACCAGCTGCCTCCGCCGCGACAGCGTGGGCGGCTTCACCGTTTTGAGTCGGCACCCACGCCTCACACAGCTCGGGGGTCCATCGTACGGTGGTGTTCATGGTTTCCATACACGCGTGGTTCTGATGAGGGTACGAATAGGACGCCTCGACTGTGCGTGCTGCGCTGGCGATGGCAGCTGGTGCGTCACCGATGGTGCTACCGACCACCGCATCTTTAGCGGTGAGCCCTGCTTTTAAAACTTCGGCGAAGGTTGCGCTCGACAGTTTTGCGTTGGGGCCCTCATCCCACTCAATCTTCAGGGCATCCAAAGCGGTCTTGGCGCGCCACCAGGTATCGGCGACAACCGCAACGGCGCTGTCGTTAACACGAATCACTTTTTTCACACCGGGGCGTTTCAACACGGCGCTATCGTCATACGATTTCAGCTTGCCGCCAAACACCGGGCAATCCAGAACCGCCGCATTTAGCAGCCCCGGCATGTTGATGTCCATACCAAAGATTTGTTTGCCATTGGTCTTGTCGACCGTGTCGAGGCGCGCAATCCGTTTACCAGCGATCTGCCAGTCTTTCGGGTCTTTAAGTTTGACGTCGGTGGGTGCGGTGAGTTTTGCGGCAGCCGGGGCTATCTTGCCGTAGGTGGTGGTGCGTGATGATGCGGCGTGGGTGATGACACCCTTGGCCACGGTGCATTCACCGACTGGTACTTTCCATTCGTCTGCAGCGGCTTGGATCAACATCATGCGTGCGGCCGCGCCGCCCTTGCGAACGTAATCTTGTGAGCCGCGAATACCCTGGCTGCCGCCGGTACCAAAACTGCCCCATGGACGTTTGCGTGCAACACTTTGGCCGGGCGTCGGGTACTCGGTGGTGACCTTTGCCCAATCACATTCGAGTTCTTCAGCGACCATCTGCGCCAAGCCGGTCAAGGTCCCCTGGCCCATCTCCGAGCGGGCGATACGGACCACCACCCGATCATCCGGCTGAATCACCACCCACGCGTTAATTTCTGGCGTGGTCGAGGTGATGGCTTGTGCGTTGGCATCTTTCAAAAACGGCACATGAAAACCCACCACCAGCGAGCCCGCAACGGCACTGGAGCCCTTTACAAACTGGCGACGGCCAGTATTAATGGCGCTCATGCTGCACCGCCTTCGATGTGTTTAATGTTGAGTACGTTTGCGACTTTTTTCGGCGCGGGTTTGGTGGTGTTCTTGTCAGACTTAGCACTCGCCATTTCTTGAACCGCCATCTTGATGCCTGCGCGTACCCGGTTGTAGGTGCCGCATCGGCAAATGTTGGTCATCGCGTCGTCGATGTCTTTGTCCGTTGGATTCGGCTTTACTTTTACCAGCGCCGTGGCGGCCATGATCATGCCGGATTGGCAGAAGCCACATTGCGGCACATCGAGCGCGACCCACGCTTTTTGAATTGGGTGCGAACCGTCTTTTGACAGGCCCTCGATGGTGGTGACTTTTTGTGCGGCTTTGACGGCCGAAGCGGGCATCACACACGAACGCACAGGTATGCCATCGATGTGTACCGTGCAGGAGCCACACTGGGCGATTCCACAACCGTATTTGGTGCCGGTCAGGCCGAGTTGTTCACGAAGAACCCACAGTAGCGGTGTATCTTCGTCCGCCTGATAGTCGAGTACTTTGCCGTTTACGTTTAACTTCGCCATGCCGACGCTCCTCAATAGTGGAGCACCAATTATGAACTCATCAGCGAAATTGGAAAGAGTTGGTAGTTCGTGATCAGCCCGAATCAAAAACCACTGTTTGCGGTGTTAAGCGTAAGTCTGCTCTAGCCGACCGTCATAATATGTAGAGATCATCGACATTTGTACCGCCATTTCTACACGGCGCTGTGCTTCGCGGCACAAGGATTCAATGTCGTCACCCCTAGCCTTTGCGACACATGCATGATAAGCATGCTCTAGGGCATCAGCAGCCTGTCGCCATTCCGGAATGTTAAGCGCTTCGGCGTCGAATTGGTCTCGCGCCGTTTCGAATGAATCTTGGAGTGCAGTCAAAAAGCGGCTGCTGGCTTCGATACAAGAAAGCCTTGAAGATTGGTGCGGTAGGCGGCGTGCGGCGGGCGGGGTCTTAAGGCGGCTTGGCTGGGGCATGTTGGTCTCCGGGGCGATCTTGGTAGGCAAACTCGTCAATAGATTGGTGATAACTGACTATCGTGCAGGAAGCGAATTTTCATTCGCGGGAAAAGCAATGAAAATGCCGGGGATTTATACGCATTAAGCGACCCAGTCGATTTGATCGCTGAGAGCGATGGGATATTGGGCCGTGTAGCCGGTGGTGCCTTGCTACCCGGGGGGCATTATCGGAAACTGCGAGGAACAGACGCCACCGATTGTTTGCTCGCCAACCCAACCAAACCGCCGAAGGAGCCACTATGCCCGGTGATCAACTACCGCTAAACACGCCGACACGCAAAACCGCCGCCGACTTTCACCCCGAGGTGCTGAAGCTGTTCGACCAATATGTACACGGCGCAATCGATCGCCGCCGCTTTCTGGCCGACGCGACCAAGCACACGGTCGCCGGTGTCTCAGCCACCATGCTGTTGGAAATGTTGAGCCCCAACTTTGTGTCTGCTCAACAGATCAAGAGTGATGATCCGCGTATCGTCGCCAAGTACGTCGATTACGCGTCCCCCGAGGGTAACGGCAAGATGAAAGGTTATCTGGTGATGCCGGCCAAGATGACCGGACCATTGCCAGCGGTGTTGGTGGTGCACGAAAACCGTGGCCTGAACCCGCACATTGAAGATATCGCCCGCAAAGTTGCGCTGGATAACTTCATCGCCTTTGCCCCAGACGCCCTCACGCCACTCGGCGGCTATCCCGGTGATGAGGACAAAGCCCGCACGCAGTTTGCAAAACTCGATCAAACCAAGGCGCGCGCCGATTTTGTTGCCGCCTATGGGTTTATGCAGACTATGAAAGACGTGGGCGGCAAGATTGGTGTGGTTGGGTTTTGTTATGGCGGCAGCATGGCCAACTATCTGGCCACGCAGCTCCCCGACCTTGCGGCTGCCGTACCCTTCTACGGCAGCGCGGCAAAGACCGAGGATGTGCCAAAGATTAAATCACCGCTGCTGATTCACTACGCCAGCAACGATGAACGTATCAACGCCGGTTGGCCCGCGTACGAAACCGCGCTGAAAGCAGCCGGGGTGAAATACGAGGCGTTTATCTACCCGAACACGCAACATGGCTTTAACAACGACACAACGCCACGTTACGACGCTGCAGCGGCCAAGCTGGCGTGGGACCGCACCATTGCATTCTTTAACAAGAACCTGCGTGGGAAATAGATGAATAGTGAAAGTCTAGCAAGGACGGGTGTTTTCAGGCATTTCTGTTTGGAAATGCCCGCCGGTATCAGAGTTTTGCTTATGTAAGGACGGTTTCAGGAAATTAGTGCAACACCTGCTCAACTATGGCTGCCCACGCCTCGTTTGGTGTTTTCCAGCCCAGGCACTCTCGCGGTCGATTGTTGAGTTTCTCAGCAATCTCATCGAGCTG
>Ga0315906_10001223_pt1 | contig 38673 bp, 52 predicted proteins | sample LakEriMetagenome_4_FD_203526 | JGI IMG/M metagenome (GOLD analysis project Ga0315906, IMG submission 203526) | Freshwater fungal communities from buoy surface, Lake Erie, Ohio, United States - Buoy 2 MA122 | ecosystem: Environmental > Aquatic > Freshwater > Lake > Lake biofilm | place: USA... | reverse complement strand
GCTGCGTGCAGAGCGCATCCGCGAGCGCGCGACTGTCGTCGCGTGGCTGCGGAGTGAGGCGGATCGGCTGCAGGAGCTCCAGCTGGCTGCCGCCCTCGCAGTCGAGCGCGCGGCCACGGCGATCGAGGACGGTCTGCACCGCCCGGGAGGTGACTCGTGACGACTCACACCCTCGGCCCGTGGGGCACGATCGAGCTGTACGAGCGCGTCGACGGCGTGCGCTGGACTCTGCGCTGGTCGCCGCTCTGCGGCGCGAGCGAAGACGTCGTCGTGATCTCGTCGCGGTCGACGACGCACGACGCCGCGATCGAGACGGCGCAGCGCATCGTCGACACCCTCGACGCGTCGCCACTCGTCGGGTAGGCACCTGGTGCGAGGCTCCGGGCCGGACCTCGCATCCGATAGGCCCCCACTCGGAATGGTCCGGGTGGGGGTTCTACTTTACGGGCCGACGAGCCGCAGCGCGTGCTCCAGCCGATCGCCCGCGTCGTCGCCGCTCAGGGCGCGCACCGCGGCGACGATCTCGACGAGCGCCGAGCGGACCGCGGGCCGAGGGTCAGTTCCCGCCGGTCGGGCGCCGTCGGCGGACGCTGGAGATTGTGGCATCGTCGGAGACAGCACGGGCAAGGACGGCGAGTGCAGAGGCGAGATCATGAACCGACTCCTCGATGCGCGCGAGGCGCTGGAGCAGGAGGATGCCGCCGTCGGCCGAGCGCGCGAGCAGCGGCGAGAGGTCGTCGGCGGGGGCGGCGTTGCGGCGCCAGCGGAGGTGTTCGGCGACCGCGGCGGCGATGGCAGACCCGAGCCCGACGCCGATCAGCGTCCACGGGTCGGACGTCGGGGCGGACGTCGTCGCAGCGGGGTCCTGCGCGAGCGCGGTTGACAGGGCCAGGATCAAGGTCACGACAGCTCCCAGTGCGGCCCATCCGGGAAGCGCACCCAGTCGCCGCCCCAGATCAGGGACATGCCCGGGTATCGGCCCTCGGCCTGCATCTCGGCCCACTCCGCCTTGACGTGCGGCGCGACCGCCCGGTAGGCGGCCCAGTCCCAGGTGACGGCGCCGCCGACGAGGGGGGCCACGTCGACGGCCAGAGACGGGCTCTTGTTGTGCTTCGACCGCGGCCACGGCAGCCGCGAGGCGCCCGACGACACCGCGGCCGCCTGCTCGGCCTCGCCGCGGTGCCCGCAAAGGACGGTCAGGTCGTGCGGCAGGTCGGGCCGCGCGATCACGCGCTCCATGAGCTCGCGCAGCGCCGGGTGCACCGTCGCGAGGCGAGCCACGGACCGGGCCCCCCACTGGTAGCGGGGCCCCGTCACTCGCCGTCCGCCTCGTCGGCCGGGGCCGTGCCGTCGCGCTCAGCGCGAAGGGACTCGTAGACCTGCGCGGCAGACCCGACGAGCATCGAGATCTCGGCCGGTGTGAGCTTGCCGTCGACGAGGGAGACGCCGACGAGGCCGAGGAACCGCGCGATCTTGCGGCGCGTCGTGCGGCTGAGGCGCTTCATGGGCGCACCAGCTCAGCCAGGGCCTCTGCGATAGGCCGCGCCACGGTACGACACTCCGCGGCCGGCGGGGAGCTTGCCGAGGTGGGGTCAAAGCTCGACAGGAGGGCGTCTGCTTCGTCTCCGTAGAGCAGGAGCGTCACGACGACGGCGCGGGGGTCGTCGCCGGCCGGCGTCTCAGTGGTGATCACCCGAGCGTTCACCTTCACGAGACACCCCGCTTCCAAATGCGAATGCGCGTCAGGTTGCCCGAAATGTTTGCGCCTCCAAAGAGAAGCGCCACGTTGCCCGGACTAAGGCCCCAGGCCGTGCTGAGCGAGCGAGCGTAGCCGTCACGGTAGGCCGTGTAGGACGAAGGGCCCGCAGGCAGAGCAGACCCGAGGCCAGACCCGATGACCTCTCCGGGCAAGGCGGCCGCGAAGAAGGACAGCGCGGCAAAGTCAGAGGCCTGCGAGGCGATAGTGGCCCCGAGCTCCGCGGTGCCGGCCGAGACGGACCGCGCGATGACGTTTCGCGTGCCCGCGGTGTTGAGGCACCGGCCGCCGCTGCCTGACCCGCTACCGTTTGGATTCGCCGCGCTGCCAAAGAAGAAGGTGAAAAATGACGAGGACGCCTGCACCGGAGACGAGATCTGCACCTCGACGGCGTAGCCCTCAGGGCCCGTGGTGTTGATCCCAAGCCCCGTCCAGTCCGGCACAAAATAGACATACGGGCGGGCGGTGCTCGTCGAGGAAAGCACCATTCCGGTGCCGTTGGTCGGTGTGACGCTCCACGTCCCGGATGCGTCTGTCGCCGCGGTGAGGTCCGGCAACGCCACGTTGCCGGAAGCAACGGTGCCCGGCGATGTGACCGCCGATGAGGTCGCCACCTGCGTATAGTCGTAGTCCGCGGCGACCACCCAGTTGATCGAACCAGTGACGCTGGTAGCGTTGGCAACGGCCAAGGACAGCACGACGTCGGCGACCTGACCGTCCGCGCCGGTCCCGCGCAGACGCACGGCGTAGGACCGGCCATCCGCGAGCCCGGACGCGATCGAGACGGAGTACGGACCCGCGCCCGAGCCCGAGACAGTCGCGGTGACCGCGCCGCCCGACGAGGCCGTGACGGTTGCCGCGACGGTGACGGTGTCGCTCCAGGAGCCGATCGAGGTCGACCCGAGCGACGTCGTGCCCGAGGTGAGGACCTGCGGCGACGGCGTCGCGGGCGGAGTGAGGTCAGGACCGCCCCCGCCAGACTCAGCTCGCGCCGCGGGCGAGGGGAACCGGCGCCCGGGGCTCACGGGCTACCCGGACGGCCGGGGATCAGCACGAGGTGGGCGATCCCGGAGTTGTGCCCGGACAGGTACACCTTAGGGGCGGCAGGCGCCCGGACGTCCGTCGACACCGGGTAGTTGTACAGCGCCCCCGAAGGCACGATCATCGCGTCGGCGGACTCTGCGGCGCCGTCCGTCCCCGAGTCGGCGATCTTGCCGGCGTGCGCGGAGCCCGAGCCGTTCGTAAAGTACAGGTCGACCGACCGGCACCCGACGGGGAGGGACACCTCGACGACGTTCGACCCGGTCGAGTTGAGGTTCACGGCCCGGGTCCGGGCACGGTCCATCGTCACAGCGGAGAGGTCTACGGCCACGGGAACCCCCTACCGTGGCGAGGATAGCACGCCTGGCAGGCCTGCGCACGCCGCTACGCGGCGCCCTCGCGCACCGCGACACGGTACAGCCAGCGCCCGCCGGGGCCGTCCCACTCGCGGCCCAGAATGACCGCCCGGCGCCGTGTCCAGCCCATCGCTGCGTCTGTGATCAGTCCCTCGTCGCCGAGCTCGAGGACGACGCCCGGCGCGGTCGCGTACGTGCGCGTCGTCAGCGGCCAGGATCGGAGGCCGAGCTGCTCGGCGCCCACCCGCTGCGCCGTGGCCAGGTCGCCGACGACGGACGCCTCGAGCTCGACGACACCCCGCCCGGCGTACCGTGTGGCCCGCGTCCGGGCGCCAGACGTCGACACCCGCAGCGTCGCCGGGTCCGTCTCCAGGCCGACCCGGGCCTCAGATCGGTACGCCTCGCGCGCCCCGTCCCAGCCCCACGCCACCCGCACCGCCGCGGGGCCGGTCGCGTCCTCGAGCTGGGCCGGGCCCTGCGGCGTCGCGTCCTCGCCGGCCGTCCACGCCCACAGCGCCGCCTCGCGGGGCGCGTCCGTACCCCGCAGCAGGACCGGGTACACGCCGAGCGGGCCGCGCGCGAGCGTGACCGGCAGGGCGGCGAGGACCTCCTGCAGGTAGTCCCACGAGGCGAGATCGGGGTCGTTGACGTAGCCCGACACGGCGTGCGTCAGTGCGCCCGCGACGGCCACTGTGCGCCCTTCGTCGTACGCGAGGCCGGACCGGCGCAGCAGCCACAGCAGGAGCTGGCCCGCGGTCGTGATCTCCGTCCCCGTCTCGTCGACGAGGCCCGGCCCGTCGACCCACGCCGCCCACAGCTCGTCCTCCGTCTCGGGCTGGTCGCCGACGGCCAGCGGCGAGAAGTCGACGACGGCCAGGAGCGATCGGGGCAGATCGAACGCGCCCGGGTGGCCAAAAACGCCGTACATGTGCCCGATGTCAGTGAGCGTCACCGCGGACCCGAGCTGCGACAGCGAGGCGTTCGCCAGATCGCGCAGTGCGACGGCCTGGTCGCGCGCCTCAGAGTGCAGCTCGTACAGCTCGCGATAGCGCTCCGTGAGGTCGGCAGTCGTCACGACCGGAAGCGCGGTTAGCCAGACGTCTTTCGTCCGATTGTAGACGTCGACGCTGCCGGCCGCGACCGCGTGCCCGGCGACGACCCCGAGGATTGCGCGGCCCCCGCCCGACGACGTCACGACGTACACCGGCGAGCCCGGGCAGCGCAGCGTCGACGCGCCCCGAGGGTAGGACCCGGGCGACCCGACGACGAGGGGGTACGCCTTGCCCTCTGCGGCGTCTGCGGCCGTCGACCAGGTTTCCTGCCGAATGACGCCCGAGGGCGGGAGGAGCGGGCCCGTGCCCTGCCCGGGCTCGTCTCCGACCTGCGCCTCGACAATCGTCGGCGCGTCGGGGTCGGCCGTCTGGATCTGCCGCAGGGTGCCAGCCGCAATCGTGATCCCGTCCGCGTAGTCGCCGAGGGCGGCCCCCGCGGCGTCCACTGGCACCAGGCGCACGACGGCGTACGCGAGGCGCAGCTCGTGCCCGTCCCCGAGCAGCACCGGCAGGTCCGGGCCGAGATCGACGGCGATCGGGACAGAGGCGACCGCCGGGTCCGTCTCGAGGAGGTCGAGGCGCGCCTCGTACCCGACGCGCGACAGGCCCGGGCTGTAGTCGAGGATCACGCCGGACACGTCGGGCAGGGACAGCGCCTGCTCGGCCAGGCGGTAGCGCCGGCCGGCCCAGTCGAGATCCACCGTCCACACCCAGCCCGCGGCGCGGGAGACGTCGGCAGCCATCAGACCTCCTCGCGGATTGCGACCCGAGCCACGCGCACGACCTCGTCGCGCAGCTCGTCTCCGATGATGTTCTCGACGACGAGGGGCCCGTCAATCGAACCGACGATCATCTCCTCGCGGCGCGACAGCATGACCGGCGACGTCCCGATCGGGAGCACGCGCGGCAGGTAGGCGAGGGGCAGGCCGGCGGACCGGCGCAGCACCCCGTCGACGAGGTAGGGAGTCGCGCCCATCGCGCCCGGGCTGCGCGGCGTTCCGGCGGAGTTCGGCAGCACGTAGTCGGGCGCCGGCGACCCGGTCCAGGCCCCCGTCTGCTCGACGCCGTCCGTCCACGCGATCTCGACAGTCCGCTCGGGCGGCTGCGGCCGGGCCAGCGTCGCGACCCCTGCCGCGTCGCGCGTGACGACGTACCCGAGCGCCGTCGACCTCGACGTGCCCCACGCGGGCGGGAGGGGCAGGACGTGCACGGGCCCGACGAGCATCTGCCCGAGCCGCAGGTCCTGGTCGGCGGTGCTCTGCGCGTCGATCGTGAGCCGCACGCCCGAGAACCGGCCCGGCGAGGGGATGATCACACAGACGTCAGGCGCCCACAGCGACGCGGTGCCCGTGTTCGGGAGCAGCAGACCGTCGCGGTCCGTCACGAGCTCGCAGACCGGCGCCGGGGCCGCTGCGTTCGTCCACGGCCCCTCGCGATTCGTGATGACGCGCTGCAGCCGGCCCGTGCCCGAGCCGAGGTCGACGGTCCAGCCCGCGAGCTCGTGCGCGACGAAGTACGCGCTCGAGGTGTTGTTCGGCACGAGGCTGCGGCCGTAGCGCTGGAACGGCAGCGAGCCGTACGCGCCGGCCAGGTCAAGCGTCGCGACGGACACCCACGAGCCAGCCCGGTACACGGAGATCGACCCGGTTCGCCAGTTGCACCCGCGCAGCACGACGCCCAGATACCCCGAGAGCAGCTCGCGATCGCCGCCCCCCGGGTACTGCAGCGCGATCTGCGCCGCCGACCCGACGCCCGTCGAGCGCCACGGCCGCCGCGGGGAGCGGTTGGTCGTCGGCAGGATGCGCGCCACAGACGAGACGGCCGTCGGCGTGATCGTCCACTCCTCGCCGCGGCGCAGGGGCCCATCCTGCGCCGTGATCCACGTCGAGCGCGTGACGTACGACCGCGTGCCCGAGCCGCCCACGGGCCGGCCCCACAGCGCGTCGCGCCGCTGCGCCTGCGTCCCGAGGTCGTGCCACAGCGCGCGGCTGCCTGCGTTTCCGTACGCTGCGGCGGTGTCGTCGAGGCGCCCGCGCGCCCACTGGACCAGGCCCCAGTCGCTCGTGACGGTCGCCGCGAGCGCCGGGCTTGCGACGTGTCCCCAGCGGACGATCAGCCCGCCCGCCGCGCCGCCGCCGTCGGCGAGGGTGTAGGTGCCGGCGTCGCCCGTCCACGTCCGCGCGTCCGTCGCCTCTGCGCCCCCGGAGTAGGCCCGGTGCCACACCCGCACCGCGCCCGTCACCCGGTCCACCGCGATCCGGTACTGCCGCGTCTCCGAGCTCGACAGGCCCGTCACGGTGTACAGGTCGGCCGCCGCGACCAGGTCGCGCACGCGGTAGCCCGTCGGGTCGAGGCGCACGGACACGCGGCGGTTCTGCGCCGCGGTGTTGATCTCGACTTCGACGGCCACCTCGGCCGTCGCGTAGGACCCGCCCGCCGTCACGCGGCACGCCCACTCCGCGATCGCGTGGGTCTGGTCGACGTACCCCGCGGTCTGCTGCACGTAGTGCGTCGAGCCGACGCCCGTCGTCGAAAGCTGGAGCCGCGGCGCCCCCGTCGTCGCAATCGCCGAGGACGAGGTGCCCGACGACGTGATCGTCCATCCCGAGACGTCGTCGGGCCGTTCGATCGGGAGCCACGTCTGATCCCAGGATCCGCGGTCCTGCGGGCGCGTCGCGTCGGCGACAGGGGGCATGGTGAGCGAGGACCAGCCCCCGATCCACAGCGCGAGCAGGCTGTCCTCCGTCGACGTCGCACCGTCCACGTTTGGCTGACAGGCCAGGACCAGGCGCCCCGACGAGGGCGCCCACGAGAGGCGGTGCAGGTACGAGTTGCCCGTGTCGATCGAGGCGCCGATCCGGGCGGCGTCGGAGGACGTCGCGAAGGCGCCCGGATTGCGCCCGTACGGCGTGAACGCGGTGCCGGCGGGGTCCGTGTAGGCGACGACGATCTGATCGTGCGTCGCGCCCCCTGCGTCGGCCTTGCGCGCAGCCACCCACACGATCCCCGTGTCGTCGACGCACACGGCGAGGTCGCCGTCGGTGATCTGATCGGCGCTGTTGGCCCCCACGGTGCGCGTCGTCGTCGTCACCAGGTCATCGTCCCAGGTCGGCGACAGCGCCGTCGCGGAGCTGCCCGCCGCGCCGTACTGGAGCGGCACGGCCGCGGCGCCGAGCCGGATCCAGTTGACGCGGTCAAGGCCCGCCCGCAGGTAGTACACGAGGAGGGACCCGGACACCGCGAGCACCTCGTGAACGCCGCCGTCCTGCGCGTCGGCGCTCGATCCGCTCCAGGTCGTCACCGGCACCAGGGTCTGCCCGAGGTCGTCACTGGCCCACTGGCGCAGCACGTCGACGCGGTCGTACGTCCCGTCGATCTCCAGCGCGACCAGGTGCGCGACGAGCATCACCTGCCCGCCGAGGTACGCGCCGCGCAGCCGGCGCACGGAGAGCTCCGACGTCGACGCGGCGAAAGCGCCGCCGAGGCGCATGTCGGTCTGCCCGGAGACGCCGTCGCCGCGCAGCGTCCACGAGGCCCCGCCGTCGAGCGACTCCCACACCGCGACCCGCACCGCCCGCGCCGCGCCCGCGCCCGTGACGGGAGACTCGACGAAAGCAAAGAGCAGCACGCGATCCACAGCCGGCACGAGGCAGGGGGCATACGCATCGCGCCCGGTCGCGCCCGCGTCCCACACCGTGATCCGGGTCCAGGACGTCGCACCCGGACCCCACCGCCACACCCACAGGGTGCCGCCGTCCGTCGGGGTCGAGCCGCCGCAGCCAGCGATCAGCGCCGTACCGTCCGCCAGGCCCGCCGCGTGCGAGGTCTGCACCGGGTCGCCGGTGCCCCAGTGGGGCGCTGTCACGGCCGACACCGTCGCCGGGCCCTCCCACCCGAGCCAGTCGGGGCCCGCAGTCGTCGACTGCCGGGAGAGGATCGCGCCCGTCCCGATCCGGCCCGTCGGGTGGCCGCCCTGCGCGGCCCGCAGGCTGAGCCCGCCCACCTGCGAGCCCGACGCCCGGAGCACCGCCGACGTCGCGCCCGTCGGCACGACGCGCCCCGCCACCGCCGACGCCTCCGTGACGGTCGTCTCGGCCGTCCAGGGCTGGAGCTGCGCGTCGGGCTCGACGAGGGCCTGGTACTGCGTGCGAGTTTCGGGCATCGGGTCCTCGAGGGCGATGGAGGGTCAGTATCCGCGCCGGCCGCTGCCCGCCGCCGGCCGCAGTGCGCGAGCGAGCACAGACGGCCGCGCGAGCTCAGCGCGCACCCATCGGCCCGTGTCGAGGACTGGCGTCACGACGATCTGCGTACCCATCCCCTGCCCGCTGTTCAGCGCCCGCACGCCACTTTCCCCGAGGGACGCCGTCGCCTGGCGGTTCAGCACCGCCTCGCCAGGCAGTACCTGGGCCGTCACCTGGTCGCCGGTGCCGGGCGTGACGATGCCGCCGCGGTCGAACGTGGGCTTGGTCGCGAGGATCGTGCCGATCGTCGCGGCCGTCGTCGCGACCGTCGCACCCGTCAGGACGCCCGCGAGCACCGGGTTTGCCGCCCATCGGGCCTGAATCGCTGTGATCGCCTGCAAGCCGTTCATGGTCGACTCGGCGACGCGGAGCCCCTTCGCGACGCGGAAGGCAGCGAGCGCCGCCTGCCGATTCCGCCCGGCCTCCGCTCGCGCCGCTCCCTCAGCCAGCGCAGCCAGACCGCCCGCGAGCTGCGCCGCGGCGTCGTAGCGCGACGCCTGCAGCTCGGCGTACTCCTGCCGCTGGCGAGCCAGGCGCTGCGACTCCTCCTCCGCGGCGGCCTTGCGAATCGCCGTAATCTGCGCCTCAGCGTTGAGCGCCGCCTGCACCTTTGCCGCTTCGCCGTATTGAAACGCGGTTGCGGAGAACCCGGCCGCCTCGATCTGCGCGTCGATCTCGGCCGTCGTCTCTGCGAGGCGCAGCGCGACCTGCTCCTCAGCGCTTGCCGCCTCAAAGCGTGCCTGTCTGAACGCGTCGACGAGCGACCCCTCAGCCGTCGCCCGCGCCTGAGCCGCACGCGCTGCCTCGTCGGCCTCCTTCCGCCGCTGCGCCTCCTCGTCGCGCTGCCGCCGCGTCGCCTCGGCCGTCGCCTCCTTTGCCGCCCTGACACCCTCCTCGCGCTTGCGCAGGACCTCGTTCGCCTCTGCCTCTTCGCGCCGGTACTCCGCGGCGAGGGCGATCGCTTCGTTCTGCCGGGCCAGGCCGGCCCGGCCCGCGGCGAGCTGGGCCTCGAGGTCGCGTACCCGAGCCGTCGTCTGCTCGATTTGCGCCTGGCGCTCGCCGTACGTCTCCAGGCCCGTGATCGACCGCGAGGCGGCCGCCTGCTCGGCCTCCAGCCCGGCGAGGCGCTGGCGGGTCAGCTCGAGCTCGCGGCCCGTCGCCGACAGCGCCGCCTCGGCCTGCCGCCGTGCGGCCGCCTGCGCTTTGTCCGCCTCGACGGAGTAGCGGTCGAGCTCGCCGACCAGCACACCGAGCGACGTCTCGGCCTCCGTCGCGGCGGACCCGATCGCGCGGATCCCCGCCGCCGTCTCGGCAGACTTGAGCCGGGCGGCCTCGAGCGCGACCGTCAGCGCCTGGGCCTGCTCCTCTGCGCGCAGCGTCGCCTCGTTTGCGTCGACCCAGGCCCGGGCCACCGTCGACCCCACCGCCGCGATCGCTGCAGCCGCCACGCCAAGCGCCGCGAGAGCCGTGGCCGCCGCAGAGGCCACCGCTGCCACGGGGGCCAGGGCCGCGCGGAAGGTGGCCGCCGCGCCCCCGCCCTGCGCGAGCGCCGTCGCGATCTGCGGGCCCTGCTGCGCGAGGACCGTCAGCGGGGACTGGCCGCCGGCGAGGGACGTGCCCACGTCGAGGATCTGCTGCTGCAGCGAGAACGCGGCGGCCTGAGCCTGCCCGAGGCTCGTCGTCGTCGCCTGCGCCTGGCCCTTGACCGCGACCGCCGAGGCCCGCGCCGCGTCCTGCGCAAGCTTCGTCTGCTTCTTGAGCTCCTTCTCAAGCGCGATCGTCATTTTCTGCGCTTCCCCGGCCGTGATGCCCGGGATCTGCGAGAGCTGGCGCGTGAGGTCGCGGATGTCTGCCTTGAGGGTCAGCGTAGACACGGTCAGGTCCCCCGATAGCGACCGCTTAGCGCCGCCAGCTCGCCGCTGAGAGTCTCCACGATCCGCTTTTCGTAGTCGTCGCGGATCTCGCGGATCTTGCGGTAAAAGTAGGCGTTTCTCGCCAGGAGCGCGTAAGGCTTGCGATTGCCCGGCTTCGCGGCGTACTGCGGCGCGAGCTGGCTGCGCAGCACCTGCATCGTCGTGCGCTCTTCGTCGGTGAGCGCCTCGCCGCGCAGCATGCGGGCCTCGAGGAGGCTGAACCGAGCAGACAGCGCGCCGCGCCGGTCCAGCCACCGGGCCGTATTGAGCACCGTCGCCTCGATGAACGTCAGCCGCGCGTCAGAGGTGAACACGTACGCCCATCGCGCCTTTGACGTGCCCGTCGAAAAGCGCGTGTCCCCGTCACCCGGGTACTCCCGCGTGATCATCGTCTCGACGTCGTCGAGGTAGCCGTGCAGCTCGCGCGACACCGTCGGCGCCACGGCCGCGATCATCGCCTGGATCGTGCGGGCGTAGTCGGCTGAGATCGTGACGCGGGCCATGCCGCGGCCGACCGTGACGGCGCGGGCCGCGGTGCTCACGTCGCACCCGGCGGCTGCCACGCGTCCACGAGCTGCCACTGGCGCAGCGCCCGCGCCTCGTCGCTGTCCTCGTCGGCCTCGACGGGCAGCGCGGGGACCTCGAGGGCCTTACCGTCCGGCGCCTGGTGCACCCGGTACCACGCGAGCAGGCGCGCCTGCTCCTCACGCGGCAGCTCCGCGGCCCAGTCCGGCCCGCGGCCCCATAGCCGGCCGATCTCCATCAGGATCCAGTCGACGGAGGGGCCGCCGACCCCCCGAAAGGGGCCTCGGCCGCCGCCACCTCTCCCACCCGAATCATGCCCTGGACCGCGACGTTGTACGCCGCGTGGCCAACCGCGACGAGCTCGAGGTGCGTCGCGCCAGCCGCGATCAGCGCGTCGTACACCGCCTCGCCGTAGGACCAGGCCCGGCCCTGCCACGGCACGGAGTCGAACCCGAGCGCCTTCGCCGCACCCTTGGGAGAGCACAGCCCGAGCGCCGCGCCGGCCATCGCCGGCGACACCTGGCCGTCAGCAGCGAGGCCGACGAGCGCGGCGATCTGAGCCTGCGAGCGCGGGGCCCGCAGAGGAAAGCACACGCCCCGCACCGTGACGGTGTCGGGCGCGGGGTCGGGGCCGGCGGCGGCCTGAGGGGCGGCGGTGGGAGTCGTCACGGGGTCCTCCGTGGGTGGGGCGAATGTGCAGAGACGGGCGGGCGATCAGGTGTACGACACCGAGCCGTAGCAGGTGAAGTTAATCGTGACGGTGTTGGGCTCACCCTCGGCGAAATCCGCGGTGCAGACGCACTTCGTCAGCGTCATCGTGTGATCCGCGGAGTCGCCCAGGTCAGAGCCCTCGACGTTGAGCACAATGTCGATCGCGTAGACCTCGGCCGGGTTGGTGAGCGTCGTCAGGTTGGCGCTGTAGGGCGCGATCTTGTTGACGAAGGCGTAGACGCTGGAGCCCGACGCGCCGGTCCAGTTCGTGAATTGCAGGGTGAAGCTGCCCGAGGGGTACGTCCGGCCCGTGTGCCGCACCTGCGGGGTGCCGGCGCGGGCGGAGTAGGCCTGCACCTCGCGCTGCGTCGCGGCGAGGCCCGAGATCGAGGTTTCGCCCGTGGTGAACGGCGCGACCAGGGTCACCGGCGTACCCGTCCCGTCCTTGAGGGTGATGCTGCCGTCGTACAGGTGCTTGACGATTGCGGAAGCGGGCATTGGAACACTCCTACGGGGACGTGACGAGAGGGATCGTGTGGACGGCGACGAAGTCGAGGTCGACGCGCATCACCGTCGCCGCGGCGTCAGTGACGACGGGCGCACGGGTGGGTGTACCCCGCCAAAGCAGCGCCTGGATCGGGCCGTAGCCCGGCACCGCGCGCGAGACGCCGAGCACGGCCAGGATCGCAGTTTGCTCGTCTTGCAGGCCCGCGACGTAGTCGGCCACGGCCCCGTCAGCAGCGCGCACGCGGCGTAGGTAGGACAGCCGCACCTGCGTCTCGGCCCGCGCCACGGATGGCACACGCTGCCGCGCCGCGCCGTCGTCGGCCCAGCTCGAGGCCACCACAGCCAGGCTCCAGAGGCGCGTCGTCTCGGGGTTGCTGACGAGCTCGTCGAGGGCCTCGGGGTGCCGGCCGGACCGGCGCCACGCGGACCCGAGCGACGTCGCGATCGCCGTCCCGAGGTGCGAGTACAGCGCGTGGACGGGGAGGGTGGGCGTCGTCACCGGCCGCCCCAGGTCGAGCGCCGGCGCGCCGCGAGCATCGTGATCGGCTGCGCGGCGTGGCGCCCGTTGCCCTGCGACCCGTCCCCGTCCTCGATCACCGTGAATCGCATCTCGCGGTACGCGTCGGCGTACTGGCGACGGTAGCTGTCGGCCATCGTCTGATACTGGTCGGGCGCCGCGCTGGCCAGGTCGCCAAAGACCCGCCCGAGCGTCAGCAGCAGGTGCGTCTCGCGCAGCGCCGCCGGGGACGGGATCCGCTGCGGGTACGTCCCATCCGCGAGGATTCGATTGAGCAGGGTGGTCCAGGCGTCGTCGATGAACCCCTGGAACGTCGACAACGACGTGAGGGGCGACGTCGACGACGGAGAGAGCGCCCGGTGCCGGGCGTACAGGTCGGCGTCAGTGATCGCCGGGTAGAGGCGGCGAGCCACGAGCGCCGACTCAGAGGTGAAAAGCCGCACCTGCCCGGCGATCGTGAGGCTCCATTCGATCCGCCAGTCCGCGCTGAGCGACCGCGCGGAGGTCGTGGCCGCCGCGACGGTGTAGCCAGCGATGGACCCACTGACAGGCGCCGGCGCGGCGGACACGACAGAGACGCCTGCGGAGTCGAAGATCGACACCGTCCCCACTGACGGCGCCACGAGCGCCCCGTCCCGGTACACCGGGCAGGCGATCGGCGTGTCACGCCCCCGCTCGATCAGCGTGGGCCCGACCAGGCGCGCACTGTACAGGACGTCGTCGGCCACGGAGACTCCTCAGGCGTAGGCGATCACGACGTACTTTTCGCCGGTCGTGACAGTGACGACGACGTTCGTGCTCGTGTGAACGCCCTCGGTCACGACGTAGGCGCCGCCGGTGAGGTCGTAGCCGACGATCAGCACGAGAGACGGCACGACGCCGAGCCCGTGGGCCACGCTCTGCGCGGAGCCGTTGCCGGTCTGCACGGTGCTCTTGTACGGCGCGACGACCCGCGAGGCGCGGCCGCCGGTCAGGACCGCGCGCCAGGTGCCGCTGATCCGCTGGCTGAGGTCGCCGTTCGTGCGGAGGTGCAGCGAACCGTCGGGCTCGGTGGCCGAGGCCGCTGCAGTGTCCGCCGTGATCGTCGGCGAGGTCGCGATCGTCGACTCCTTGCCGCTGAGCCACACGCTGAGCTTGCGAACGGCGATACCGGCCGCAGCTGCCATCCGTTCCGGTCCGATCGTCATGGTCTACCCCTACGGCCCCCGCAGGGGCAAAAGCCGCTTGCGCGGCGGTTATCGCTTCTTGTCGCGTTCGCGGTCGGCCTTGATCGCCGCCTCGCGCGCCCGGCGCGCAGCCTCGTCGGGGCGCATGCCGCCCTGCACGAGCCGCTCCGTCACCCGGCCGATCGCCTCGCGCTGCCCGGGCGTCTCACTCATGGTCGCCCCCGAGCACCGGCGCCGGTGCACGCCGCGAGCGCGAAGCGGGGGCCGGCGCCGGGGCGTCGGCGAACGCCGCCTCGGCCGCGGCGATGGACGCCGCGGCGCCCTCCGAGATTGCCTTGCGGCGCGTCTCGTCGGAGGTCTTCGCCAGGCGCCCCTCGTGGCGCTGGCGCAGCTGCGCGAGCAGCTCCGCCTTGTACGCGGCATCAGGCTCCCACACCTGCCCGGACTCGTACAGATAGCGCAGCCAGCGGACCCACCGCGCGTCGTCGCGGCGCAGCCGCACGCCGACGGGGGACTGCACGAGCGTCGCAAAGGACACGAGGTGCGCCACGCCGCGCGGCACGCGGTAGACGCGGACGTACCCCGGGTCGCCGTCCGGCGTGTACTCGGCGGGGCAGGACAGGATCGGGTCGAGGCGCCGCCACCCGTGCGCGTCCGCGTCCGCCAGTGCGAGGGCCATCGCGCCGCGGGCGTCGACGCCGCACACGCCCGGATCGGCGCGCAGCTCGCGGAGCCGCGGCACGAGCACCGGCGTACCCGTCGAGACGTCGACCTCGTGCTGCTGCGGGTGCCAGAGCAGGTCGAATACCGGCGAGGCCGGGAGGTCTACCGTCGCGCTCGCGGAGCTGAGCCCGTAGGGCTGTCCGCGGATCGCGCCGGCTGCGGGTGCGGCGGTGGGGGGCTGAAAGGGCACGGGGTCCTCCGTGTGTGTGTTCGCCGCGGTGAGATCCACCCGCCGGGGCCGCGGCGCCCCCGGCGGGTGGCTGGTCGACTCAGGCGTCGGTCTTGATCAGGACGCCGCGGGCCTGCTCGACGAGAGCGGTGCCGGCGTACATGCGGCCGGTCACGACGTGCTGGTCGACACCCTGCGAGTACTCGTACGCGACGACGATCGGGCTGAAGAGCTGCTGCGTCGCGCCCGGGATCACGATCGGCTCGGAGCGGATGGCCATCGCCAGCGCGCCCGCGCCCATCAGCGCGCCGGCGCGGTTGGCGCCCGCGTCCGCGGTGGGGACCTGGTCGCTGGTGAAGACGTCGACGCCGTACAGCATGCCCTTGTACCCGGGGCCCTTGATCGCGATCATCTCGGCGGTCGCCGGCGTGAACGCGGTCGTGCCGCCCGCGCCCAGGAGCGAGGTGCGAAGGTCGTTGTACTGCACCGGGTGGAGCAGAGCCAAGAAGGGGCCCGGCGCGACCTTGAGCTCGAGCGCGTTCAGCGCGTCGACGAAGTCATCGAGAGACATGTCGACGCCGCTCGAGCCGACGGTGTCGGTGAAGCCGCTCGCGGAGGTGGCGAGCATCTCCATCACGCGCTTCTGCGCCTCGCCGACCATCGACTGCGCGAGGAGCTCGGTGTCGAGGCCGACCGAATTCACGGAGCCGAGCAGGCCGGACAGGCTGCGCTGGATCGACTGGCGGGCCAGGGTGATCGACACGCTGCTGTGGGTGATGTCGGTGTTGCCGACGTCGGTGTTCTCGGCCACGGCCGCGAACTTGTCGTACCCGAAGAGGCCGGCCTGGCCGATCTTCTGCACGGTGGAGCCGGGCACGAAGCGAGAGCTGACGTCGAGGACCTGAGGCAGGCCGACGATGGAGCCGCGATCGGCGACGAGCGCCAGGATCTCGGCGTGAATGACAGCGGCGACGACGAGGTCACCAGTACCAGAGTAGAGAATCTCACCAGCCATGCGGCACCTCCGCCCGGCAGACGCGCCGGGCAAGCGTGAAAGCGTCAACGCGGCCCGAGACGCATTTTACGCCCGCGGAGGCGAGGGGGCCGGCCGGGCGGGGCCCGGCGTTGTCCTCACGCTACCACGCTCCCGCGAGCTCCGTCAACTGCGGCCGCGCTGGGCCGCCTTCGCGGCGCGGTACGCCGCCGGGTCCGTCATCGCGAGCTGGGCCAGCTGCCCGAGGCTGAGCTGCCCCGTCTGCGGGGCCGGCGCCGACACGCCGCCGGGCCGGGCCGGGGGCAGAGACGGGCCCGGAGGCGCCGCAGGGGGCGCGCCTGGCGCCGCCACGGGCGCGACGTACCCCGACAGCCACTTCGCCCCCGCCTCGCGCTGCGCGCTGAGCCACGCCCCGAAGTCGGGCCGGCCCTCGGCCGGGGCGCGGCCGTAGCGCTCGCGCGCGATCTCGACAGCCTCGGGGTCCGTCACGCCCGCACGCGCTGCGGCCGCCTCGATCCGCGCCGACTCGGCCGCCGCCTCCACCGCGGCCAGGCGCTCCGACAGCTCCGTGACGCGGCCCTCCGTCGCCTTGCGGCGCGCGACCTCCTCGGAGAAGCGCGCGTACGGGATGGACTCAGGCGGACCCGCAGCGGGCGCAGGAGTCGGCGCAGGCGCCGGGGCGGGCGGCGCCGCAGGGGCAGGAGTCGGCGCAGGTGCCGGGGGCGTAGTCTCGGGCTGGGTGTCGCTCACGGGGTCCTCCGTGTGTGGGTCAAAGTCTCGCCAGGCGGCGCCCGGCGTCGGTTGCCTTGAGGCGCGCGTACCACGCCGGATCGGCGCGCCGCAGGACGGCGAACGCCCAGGCCACGCCCGGATTCCCGCCCCACAGCTGCCACGCCTGCCAGCCTGGGCCGCGCTCGGCCCAGGTCGCGCCCTCGCGGTCGACCAGGTGCCGGGAGAAAAACCGCAGCATGCGCTTGACCGTCGCGATCGACACGGGCTCACGCCCGGCGAGCTGGCGCGCCCGCGCCAGGCCGACCGCAGTCCCGCCGCGGCGTGACGGAGGGGCCGCGGCCCGCACGTCGAGGCCCCGCTGCGCCGCCTGCGCGACTGCCACCGGCGGGTGCACGACGTAGTCGTCGGCGACGGGCCCAGGAGGCACGCGCGGCACCTACCCCTCCACCGCGGCCCGGGCCTGGTCGCGCGCGTCCTCGAGCGCCTCGCGCGCCGCCCGGGGCAGGCCGTCGACCCCGAGCGCGCCCTCGAGCGCCGCCAAAGCCGCGACGAGCTCCTCGCGCAGGTCGTCGGCGTCGTCGTCGTCGTCGTCTCCGTCCGGCCCGTCCATCGCGGCCAGGCGCACGGCCGCCTCCTCCCGGCTGACGTCGTGCAGCTCGGCGTACGCGTCCACGCGCGACACGAGCCCCGCGGCCAGGCGCTCGAGGACGTCCTTACGCCGGGCCTCACGCTCTGCCGGGGACAGGGGCAGCGACTGATAGTGCACCTCGTACCCGGATTCCGGGTACGCGGGCGGCGCCTCCAAGCCAAAGACGGCCAGGCCCTCGGGACTCTCCGACCACCTATTCCAAAGCGTCGCCACGAGCGCGACGAGGCGCTCGTCGGCGTCGCGAAAAACCGGCGCATACCGGCGCTGCATGTCCCGCTTTCCGCCCTGCGACAGCGCGATCGCGACGCCGGATCGGGCCGTGCCCCCGAGGCGCTGCACGTCGGAGGGCGCGACGCCCGCGTTCGTCGCGAGCGCCTCGATCTGGCCGCTCACGACGCCCTGCAGCGCCGCCGGGTCCGCGCCCGCCTGGTACTGCCCGATCATCGGCTGCCCGTCGTAGTCCTGCAACTTCTGCAGGATCAGCACGGAGGCCGGATCCGTCGGGACGTGCGCGACGTGCCCCGCGTCGTCGGGATGGACGGAGCCGCCGACCGGCACGGCGCCGATCACGTAGCGCTGCGGCCAGGACGCATCGAGGAACGCGTGATCGACGAACCCCTGCTTCGCGGCGACGTCGAGCGTGCCGTCGAAGAGCTCGATCTCGTCGTACGCGGAGAAGATTGCCGCGCCGTTCGGGGCGGCATGGTAGACGACCCAGGGCAGGATCGGGACGCCCACCGCCGGCACGCCGAGCTCGGCCGCGCGCCGCTCCTCGCGCAGCGTCGGCCGGCGGCGGAACGGGTACGCGTCGCCGTCGAACCGCCCGCCGAGCAGCTGCTCGGTGACGTCGATCCCCGACACCTCCGCCGCCGCGCCCATCCCGCTCGAGCGCCACTGGCCCTGCCCGAGCGCATAGACGCGATGGTACGGGGCCTCGGGGTCGGCGACGTCCCACACCCAAAGCGTCCACTGCTCGCGGCGCAGCTCGGGGACGGCCGGTGTGCCAGCCACCGCCCCCGCGACGTCCACGCGCGCCTTGCGCAGCCACTCGATCCGCACCGGCTGGTCCGGCCGCTCGGGCCGCGCCCGTGCGACGACCTGGTCTGGCGTCGCGAACAGGAAGAGCGGGCGGCCCTCGTCGATCGCGACGTGCACGAGGACCTCGCGCAGGCCGAGCACGAGGCGCTGCTGCGCTTGCATCCGAGCCCAGTACCCCGCGCGCGTGATCGTCCGCGTCAGGCCGGCGACGTCGAAGCCGCGCGCCTCCGCGGTGGGATTCGTGACGGAGGGCGGGCCCTGGTCGTACAGGCAGGCGAGCTGGCGGCAGATCGCCGAAAACGGGTTGGTCGCGAGGCTCGGGTCGGGCATCGCCGAGAACCGATCGGCGCCGACGGTCGCCAGGATGCGATCCACGAGGATCGACTTCCACACGCCCGACAGCACGGCCAGGCGGTCGCGCGTGTGCCGCTGCCGGGCCGCCTCGTGCCACTCCGCGTGCAGCGGCGGTGCGTTGAGCTCCGCCTCACGAGTCGCGACGGTCTGCGGGGTGTAGTCGGGCACGGGCAATCCCCCGCCTCACGCTACCACGGACCGGCAGACAGCGCCACGCGGGCCTCAGACGCCACGAGGGCCGCCGATCCGCAGCTTGCCCGGCGACCTCGACACGTTGCGCTTCGCGAACACCGCCGAGGTCAGCGCGTAGCGCAGCGCGTCGATCGGGTCCTTATCGTCGGAGTCGGAGTAGTCCCAGCGGTTGATCGCGCCGAGCAGCCGCTCGCAGCGGGGATGCACAGCGAAGGCCCCGTCCTGCAGCATCAGACGGTGCAGGTAGCGGACGCCCGCGTCGACGGACCCCTGCGCCCGACCCGACCCGCGCTTGACCGTGCGGATCGGACGGTGCGCGATCAGACGCTGGTCGCGCAGAATCCGCCCCAGCGCGTCCATCAGGTCGCGGTTGCTCTTCTCCTCTGCCCCGCGAATGTACAGACGGTCGCCCCACGCCTCGTCGAGGTCGCCCCAGGTCATGCGATTGCGGCCGAGCAGGTCGAGCACTCCCTGCGCGTCCTGGGCCATCGTCGTATCGCCCGAGCCGACGTACTCGTCGACGACGAAGACCCGGTCGTGATCGTCGCCGGGCTCGACGGCCACAAGCACCGCGTACTGCTTCCCGACCTTGGTCCCGTAGTCGATCCCCAGGTGGGCGCGGAAGGTCTGCCCCGGGCGCGGGGCCATCGTGCCCGCCAGGTGGCGATCGGAGCGGAACGCCGCAAACACCCGGCCCTGAGTGCGGAATTCCCATTCGCCGTGCACGACGACGGGCACCTCGTGCGACGGCGTCTCGGCCTCGACGCGGTCGATCCACGCGGCGTCGCAGATCGTCCCGTCTCCGAGGCGCAGCGGGCGCGTCTCGCCGACGGGGATCACGGCCTCGGGCGTCAGGCGCGAGTGGAAGTCGACGATCAGCCCCTTCTCGGCGTTTTCGCGCAGCCAGCCCAGCGGGCCCGCGTTGATCGGGGTCATCGCGAGCAGCAGCGTGCCCCCGCGGCGCATCAGCCGCTTGCGCGCCTCGGAGTACAGACGCTCGGAGGTCGGAGGCTCGTCGAACAGCACCACGTCGAGCGTCGCGCCGGCGAACGCGATCGCGTCCTGGTTGGTTGTCCTGAACTTGACGACGCTGCCGTTGCGGAACACCGCCGTCGGCACCTGCCCGCCGAAGCCGCGCACCGGGTCGTACGTGCAGCGCTCGAGGTCGAGGCAGTCGGCCGGCAGCAGGTCGGCGAACTTGCGCTGGATCGGGACGGACTGCCCGATCGTGGCACAGATCACCCACGCCTCGATCGGCGGTGGCTTGACGGGCTTGTACGGATGCTCGCCGAGGCAGCGACACCGCAGCTCGTAGAGCGCGACCGTGCTTTTGCCGAGCGCCTGGTTCCCGGCGCGGACCATCGCCGCCCGCGCCCGGCTGCGCAGGAACGCATCCTGCAGCGGAAGCCAGCGCAGGTATCGGGCCGGGTCCGTCGCGACGCGGTCCTGCACGCGGTGTAGTGCCCGCACGAGTAACGCGAAGCCGTCCCCGGGAGGCGACCCGCCGACGAGGCGCAGGTGGCTCACTCGCCGTCCCCGTCGCCCGCAGCCTCGAGGTCCTCGAGCGCGTGCCGCACCTCCACCGGGAAGCGCGACGCCAGGCCCGCGACGAGCTGCTCGCGCAGCACGAGGGGCAGACCCTCGACGACCGCCAGGACCTCCGCGAGCATCTCCTCGTCGGAGGTCGCCAGCAGGGCCCGGCGCCGCTCCTCGTCGGCCGCTGCCGCACGGAGCGCCGTCGCCTGCGCCGTGAGGTCCTTCGCGGCGACGTAGGACCCGTCTCGCGCCGCCCGCTCGGCCAGGATCTCGATGCGCCGGATCGGGTCCGCGCGGCGCAGCTCGGCGGCGGCCCGGGCGTTCGCCAGCGCCGGCAGCAAGTCTGCCAACTTCGCGCGCGCCCGCACGGCGTCGGCAATGCGATCGAGGCCCTCCGCGGTGTCGGCCAGGCGCAGCAGCGCGTCGGCGGTCGCCTCCATCTCGGCGAGCAGCAGGTCCTCGGGCGATGCGTTGGGGTCTGGCATGTTCTTAGGAAGGTCCTTTTTTTGGGCTGGTCAAAAACAAGCGACGGGAAAGAGGCACCCGGGGGGGGGCCGGCCAGGTACACGCCCCTACCCCCCGTGTATCCACGTACACGCCCCGCGTGAACGCCGTCCCCGTGCGCATTCTCAGCGACCCCCACGCGCAGCGGCCCGGACTGCCGCCGACCACGCCCCGACCCGCCGATCGGCCGGCCCCCGGACCGCGATCGACGGAGGCGCCGTAACCCCGGGCGCCGGACTCGGCGCCGCAGCGCGCAGTCGTGCCAGGTCGACGACGCCCGCCGGCTGCGACCGCTCGGCGAGCTCGGCCTCGGCCCGCTCTGCCCGACCCGCGGCCCGCAGGGCTGCCCGCAGGGCTGCGCGTACCTGCCCCGCCGCGACCGCCGTCGCCGGTCCGCGCAGCGCTGCCTCGAGCGCCCGGACCCAGCCCTCGGCGCCCGCGCCGTACACGGCCGGCCACACAGAGGGGACACGCACGAGCAGGGCCGCGACGGACAGCCAGGCCGCCACTGCCTCCGCGGACCTCGGGCCGTACGCCTCGATCGTGCCCCAGGCCCGGGACAGCAGCGGCCCGACCTCGTCGTCGTCGTCACTGGCCCACGCCTCGTCGAGGCCTTCGTCGGAGGACTCGTCGAGGACCTCCCACGGAGCGGCCGCCGCAGCGTCGCGGGTGACGGAGACACTGCCTGAGGCCTCGATCCAGGGCATGTGCAGAACATACACAACGGACCCCCGCGCGTCAAGCGGCGCGATGCTCGCCAGGAACGAGCCACAGGGCGGACTTCTCGACGAGCCCGGCGGGACGGGCCGGAGACATTGTGTACAAGCTGATCCCGTTTTGGGGTCCGAATCGCGGCGCCGGCCCGGAAAACGCGTGCAAACGCTACACGACCCCTTCCCTGAGTAAACCCCCCCCTTCCATCATCTGAGGAGAGGATTCTAGTACACAATGTCTCCGCCGCCCGTCGCCACGCTGCGTCAAGGCCGGCCAGCGGGGCAGGTTTTCGCGGACCCTCAGCGCCCGGTTGCGCCGACCCCCCGATGTGTATAGGATACACACGACCCGGAGCCACCATGTACGCGCTTGCCTCTATGCCTGCCCTCTGGCCCTTCCCCGATGCCGACGCTGTGCCCGTTCTCGACGACTGGGAGCCCGTGACTGGGTTCGAAGCGCCCGCCGAGCTGGTCGACCGCGCGGTCCAGCTCGCCGACGAGACGGGGCAGTCTGCCGTCGGGGTCTGCGTCTCCGTCGACGGGGACAGCGGAACGGCCGTCGTGCTGCTCGCGTCCGGCGGTGGGCCCGTCACTGTGGAGGCCGCCCGCCTCGTCTCGTACCTCGCCGGGATCCGCCTCTCCTGCCGCCCGGACTGGCTGCACCCGCGCCTGCTGACGGAGGACGAGTGGCTCGCGGCGCTCGAGGACCTTCGCGTCGCCGCCCTCGAGCGCGACGTCGGGCCGGTCGAGGCCGCAGCGCTGCCCGAGGAGGCGCAGGACTGGCTGCCGCCGGCCCTCGCCGCGGCGTACGCCGCAGCCTGGCGCCCGGCCGTCGACTGGGACGCGCTGAGCGTCGCGTGGGTCCGCCACGCCCGCGACCCGGCACTCACGCTGACGCGCACGCCGTGGCGCAAGCTCGCCGCACGCCTCCAGACCGCCCCGCGCGTCAACGCGCCGGACCTCGCCGCAGCGAAGGCGAGCTGCGCCGGGTGGATGCCGATCGTGCTGCGCGACGGGGCAGAGGCCCGCCGCCGGCGCGACACCGTCGCCGCGGTGTGGGCCCTGGTCGCCGACCTCGACGACGCCGGCAGCCTCGAGGTCGTCGAGGACGCCGCGCAGGGCCTGCGCCACGTCTGGCACACGACGATCAGCCACACCCCGGAGGCGCCGCGGGCCCGCCTCGTGCTGCCCCTCGCGCGCCCCGTCCCCGCAGAGGAGTGGCCCGCGGTGTGGGCCGCGGGGGCGCGGTGGGCCGGCGCCCGGGGCCTGTCTGTCGACCCGGCGTGCAAGGACGCGTCGCGCCTGTACTACCTGCCCGCGGTGTGGACCGGCGGCGCGGCCCTCTTCCACGCGGGCGCCGACGTCGACGCGCCGGCCCTCGATCCCGACGCGCTGGTGAGAGACTACCCCGAGCCCCGTGTCGCGGCGTGGACGTACGCCGCCGCGGAGAGCGCCGCCCCGGCGCAGGTGCAGGCAGGCCGGAAGGAGCGCGCCGCAGCTCGTGCGCTGGAGACGATGGCCGGCCGGGTGCGCGGGGCCGGGCAGGGCCAGCGCCGCCGCGTGATCTTCGACGCCGCCTTCTTTGTGGGCCGGGCCTTGGTTGCGCCCGGCCACCTCGCGCTCAGCACGGCGTCGGGCACGCTCCGATCCGCGGCGTCGGGGCACGGCCTGCGCGACGCGGATCGGCACGTCGAGCGCGGTCTGGCGGCGGGCATCGCCGCGGCGGGAGCGTGACCCTTGCCCCGTCAACGTGCATCCGATACACACCGGGCCATGAGCACCGCCGCGCCCTCTCCCTCCTCTGCGTCCGTCCTGACGGCTCGCCTCCGTGCAATCTCGACAGAGCCGCCCGGCACGGGCGCAGCTGAGGCTGCGCTGATCCTGCTCGGCCTGGCGCTCGCCGAGGTCCAGACCCTGAGCCCGGAGGAGACAGAGGCCGCGAAAAGCGACCAGGTGCAGGCCGCCCTCGCGGCCAACGCCCGGGCGACGGGTACGCGCCGACACGCGTCGTCGATCCAGACGACGATCCGCCGCCTGCTCGCGGCGACGTCGCGCGCCGCGTCACGCGCTGCGGGTCCGTCGGGGTCCCTGCGCCTCCTCGGGCCGGCCGACGTCGACGACCTCGCGGCCCGCCTCGAGGCCGAGTGGGGCCTCGACACGACCCGCGCCACCACCGCGGCAGAGCGAATGGCCGCGGGCTGCCCCGAGGGCCTGGCCGTCCTCCCGCACGCCGTGCAGGCCCCGAACGGCGTGTGGGGCGCGCCGAAAGGCCCGAGGCGCCTCGAGAACTTAGAGTGGCTCTGCCTGCGCTGGGGCGTCGCGCTGAACAGCCGGTCGGGCCTGCCCTGCCGCGTGACGGTCGACGAGCACGGTCGGCGTGAGGTCGTGCAGGTGAGCGCGGCAGACCTCACGGCCGCCCGGTACGCCTGGGCGCGCGAGCACGAGATCCTCGAGCCTGCCGGCGAGGTGCGGGAGGTCTTCGAATTCGTCGCCTCGCGCTGTGAATTCGATCCGGTGCGCGACTACCTCGACGCACTGCCCGCGTGGGACCGCGTGCCCCGTCTGCCGCAGTGGCTCGTGCGCTACGCCGGCGCCGGGGCCGGTCCAGAGGCCAGAGACACCCACCTCGCCGAGCTCGGCACGGCGTGGATGATCTCGGCCGTGGCGCGCGTGATGGAGCCCGGGTGCAAGGCCGACGGGGTGCTCGTGCTGGCCGGTGCGATGGGCGCGGGCAAGTCGGAGCTATTCAAAGCGTTGTTCGGGCGTGAATTCCACAGCGAGGACAAGATCATCCCCGGCGAGCGCGATGCGATCCAGGTGATGCGCCGTGCCTGGCTGTACGAGCTGGCCGAGCTCGCGGTGGCGAAGTCGACAGACATGCGCGACCTGCGGCGGTGGGTGTCGCAGGAAGTCGAGACGACGCGGTTCGCATACGGCAAGGTGCCCGAGACGATCCCGCGGCGCTGCATCTTCGCCGCGACGGTCAACCCCGAGACGAACAAGCGCCTGGTCGACGACCCGGCCGGAAAACGGCGCTGGTGGCTCGTCGAGTGCCAGCGCCCCCTCGATCCCGCCGGCGTGGCGGCGGTCCGCGACCAGCTCTGGGCCGAAGCGCTGCACCTGTACCGTTCCAAGGTGCCGCACTGGATCAGCAAGTCCGCCGAGCTGGAGAACGAACGCCGCCACGAGGCGATCGACCTCCGACACCTCGATCACCCGTGGGTCGACCGCCTGGCCCTCCACCTCGAGGCGCTGACTGCCGAGGGGGCCCTGCCCGAGAGCATGACGACGCTCGACGTCCTGGACCTCGTCGGCAAGCCGGCCGGACAGCAGACGGAGCGCGACCTGCGCACGGCCGGTGAGGCGCTGCGGACGCTTGGCTGGCTGCCCTACCCGCCGGGGCATCCCCTGCGCTCGCGGCCCCTGCGATACTGGCCGCCGGGGACGCACCGGGCGCCTTAGCCGAACAGGCCGCACTGCTCGGAGGGGGTCCAGACGGGCGGGCGCGACAGCGTGAGCCATTCCGCCTGCTGCCGGGAGAACGTCCGCGCCTGCCCGACTCTTTGGCCCGTGATGTTCACGGCAGACCATCCATCCGCAGTGAGGTCGTCGACAGGCTCAGCCTCGGAGATTGCCACGGTTGCCCCGGCTGCGGCCCACCGCCGGGCAAGGGCTACAACGTTAGCGCGCGGGAGGTCGTGCCCATAGCCCGAGGTCCCCACGTAGGGCGGGTCCATGTAGGCGACCGTCCCGGGCGGAAGGTCGGGGCCGGGCTCGATGCCGCGGGCGTCGGGAGTGATGGTGGCGCGGAGGGCGGGGAGGGCGGGGAGGTCGCCCATCGCATCCGCGAAGTGCTCGGGAGGGTGCGCGTTCCAAACCGGCGTTCCTTTGCTCGACTCCTCAGGACGATACGCCGTTCCCGTCCCATTGAAGCTACGGCCGTAAGTCCAGACCCACCGCGCCACCTCCCGCGGGTCCACGCGCCGGGCGTCGGGGGTGATGGTGGCGGGGAGGGCGGGTAGGGTGTCAGCGCGCGAGGCGAGGCCGGCGCAGGTCAACCCATCCGTGCCACCTTCGCAGCCGCGGTCTTTGGCTGCACCCGAGAAGCCGCCGTATGGGTCGCGGAAACCGGACTCGATTACGCCGGGGCGGAAGCACCACGCGCGGGTCTGCATCCACCGGGCCACCTCCCCGGCGTCCACGCCCCGCGGCGGCCCCTCTGCCCGTAGCCGCTCCCAGAGCGCCCGAGGGTCCTCGTCGGCCCACCCGCGGATGATCGACGCCGCCTCCCGAGCGAGGTCCGGGTCACGGTAAGCCTCCAGCAGGAGCCGCACGCCGGGGTCTGGCTCACACCAGAGGTAATGCGCCGCGCCTTGGCCTGGCCGAAGCCCGAGCACCCGGAGGATGGCATCCGCGTACCCGGTCTTCGCCCCCATGCGGGAGACGGGCGGCCGTGCAGAGCGACGATGCAAGCGCAGGCTAAGCGCGGCCGTGCCGGCGCACAGCTCGACGAAGAGGGGTACAGACGGCATCACCGCACAAACCTCCTGCGCAGCTCGCGCCGCGCGTCCTCGACCGCCCGCCGGCCCTGCGCGTGCGCCAGCCGGGCCCACGCTTCGCCCTTCGCCAGGCCGTCGGGCGGCGGGACGTCGCCTGCCGCCCGGAGGCGCGCGAGCAGGGCCGGGGCCGCGAGCTCGCGCATCGGCGGGCTCGTCACCGGCAGGTGGCGCGCCCGTTCGCCGTCGAGCCAGCGCTCGGCCTGACGCTGCAGGTCGAGCAGGTCTGCCCCGTCGGCGATCTTGCGGGCGACTGCCCCGTGCACCGCCCCGCCCTCGAGCTCGGCCGCGCGCATGCCATTCGCCGGCAGCCGGACGCGCCACAGGGTCCAGCCAAGGGACACGGGCAGGGCGATCGCGACGAAGAGCTGCACGCCTTCGCGCCACCCGTACGACGACCATTCGGCGCGCCCCTCCGAGGCCCGCGGCGAGTACCATCCCCGGGCCCGCTCGACGTCCTGCCCGGGGAGCAGGGACACGGAGTAGGACGTGTGGCCGCGCACCTCGACGGGCACGGCCTCGTCCTCGACGACCTCGAGCGGCGCGCGTCGCAGGTCGGCGACGGAGCACTGGCGGACGTTGTCGACGGACCAGCGCACCCGGACGAAAGCAGGCGCCTCGGGCTCGTCGACCTCGACGACGACGCCGACGGGCGGGTCGCCCTCCGCGTACCGGGGCACGACGCGATCGCCGACCGCGCAGACCCACGGGGCCGCCGACTGGCGCTTCGCGTCCCCTTCGTCGGCCTCGGGCGCGCTGCCAAAGTCGAGCACGCGCAGAAACCCGACGAAGTCGAGGATCTCGCAGTCGACCTTCCCTGTGTACAGTCGCAGGCCGCGGCCGACGAGCTGCCAGGCGATGATCTGCGATCGCGTCGGGCGACACGCGACGAGGAGTGACGTCCGCGGCGAGTCGAAGCCTTCGAAGAGCAGGTCGCGACTCACGAGGCCCTGCAGCCGGCCCGCGGCGTACTCCGCGATCCGCTGTGCGCGAAGGTCGGCGGGCATGTTCCCCCACACCGCCTCGACGGCCAGGCCGGCGGTGCGAAACGCCGCGGCGAGGCGCTCGGCGTGCGCAACGCTGACGGCGAACGCGAGGAAGGACCGGCCCGCAGCGCGCTCGGCGACGAGCTGTGCGACGTGAGCGTTCCGCGCGTCGACGTCGACGACGCGCTCGAGGCCGCGCTCGTCGTAGTCGCCGCCGCGCATCTCCACCGCGGACAGGTCGAGGTGCGTCTCGATCGCCGTGCCGCGCGGCGGGACCAGGTCGCCCGCCGCGATCGCCTGCGTGATGCCGTGCTCGTACGCGATCGCCTGGAACGGGGCACCGTCGCCCGTGATCGGCGACACGCCCTCGCCGCCAGTGCGAAACGGTGTCGCGGTCATGCCGAGGTGCGCGTACCGCTCAGGTTTTCCCGCACGGCGCCGGGCCTCCTCCACTGCCCGATAGACAAGCTGGTACGTCGGCGCGACGGCGTGGTGCGCCTCGTCAGTGACGACCAAGTCGTACGGCTGCAGCGAGGCGAGCCGCTTCGCCAGGGACTGCACCGACGCGATCACGATCCCGCGATCGCCCTCGTCGCGGCGGGCCTGCACGATGCCGGGCGGCGGGCCCGGGATTGCCGCGACGCGGGCCGCGAGGTCCTCGACGAGCTCGCGACGATGCACGAGGATCAGCACCCGCGACCCCTTCGCCTCGGCCCGGCGCGCCAGACCGGCGAGTAGCGACCCCTTGCCCGTGCCCGTCGCCGCGGACACGACGACAGAGGACAGGCCGGCCCGCCACGAGCTCGTGATCGCGGCGAGCGCCTCGATCTGCCAGGCGCGCGGGGTCTGCCCGGGTGGGAGGGGCAGCATCACTTCTTCCCCCTCGGCCGCCAGTCGGGCAGGCGGCGCATCACCGTCGGCGCGCGGAACGTCGACGCCGCCTCCCACACGAGGATCTCGGCCCCGCACACGTCGGGCGACTGGTACTGCGCACCGCCGGGCCCGTCCCACCGCGGGCGCAGCGGAGAGCGATACGACCAGGTCGGCGGGTCCTCGTCGAGCAGGTGAGCGACGGCCGTCTCGCGGACGATGATCGCCAGACGCGCCGCACCGACGCGGGCCTGTAGCCGCCGCAGGTCGGCGACGTGCTGCCGATAGCCGGCGAAGGGCGGGTTCGTCACGACCAGGTCGTACGGACCCCGGGCGCGCGCTGCGAGCTCGGCCAGCGTGAGCTGACAGCCGCGGCCGGCCTCGGGGTCCGGGTCTGACTCGTCGACGGAGGCGCCGGGCCAGACCTCGCGCGCTGCACGCGTGATCGCGCCCTGCCCGGCGCAGGGCTCGAGGATGCGCCGCGGCCGCCTTAGGCCCGTGTCGACGACCGCCCGGCAGAGTCCGACGGCCAGGCCGTGCGGGGTGTAGTAGCGGTCTGAGGAGTCCCTCACGCGTCACCCACCGCGGGCCCGTGCTCGGCGACGTCGAGCCACGCGCGCCGCAGCGCCGACTCCGTCTCGGAGTAGGGCGCCCCGACGTGCTGGGCCAGGCGCGCGATCACGCGAAGCAAGTACCAGGCGACCTCGGCGGTGTGCCCGGCCAGGAGCGCCTCACGGATCGCGGACTCGATCGGCTGCAGCACAGGAGACTCCAGAGCCCCCGCCCCCAGAGCACACAGAAGGAGCACCGGCGCGGAGGGGACGGGGGCAGGGGTCAGCAGAGAAACCGGCCGCGATCACGCTGGCCGATCCCGAGCGCGTCGCAGAGCGCGGCAAGCGTCGACAGCGACGGCCGGGCGCCGCCGTTCTCGAGGCGAGCCAGAGTCGAGCGGTCGCAGCCGGCCAGACCGGCGACCTGCTCCTGGGTCAGCTGGCGCGCCTCACGGGCGGCCCGCAGGAGGGACCCGGCGGGCCAAAGAGGCGAGGGATGCGGATCGGAGGTCATGCCCGCAGTGTAGCCCGCGCACGATCGCCGTGCAAGCGGCGCACGGCGTCGGCCTCAGAAGCCGCGCCCGGAGGCGTACGCGAGCAGCACCGCGTCTGCCGCGCCGTCGGAGGGCTCGCGGCCGCGCGGGGGCACGAGGCAGGCCCGGGCCCCGAGGAGCTCTGCGGCCAGGCGCACGGCCATCGCCTTACGGATCGGACGTCCCAGGCCCGCGCGCAGGCCGACGACGCGCCCCCAGCGCTGCGGGTCGACGACGGCGTATCGGCCGGGCCCGCGCAGCTGGTCGAGGGCCGCCTGCCACACCGCCCACGAGGCCGCGGCCGTCGCCGTGGCGCGCACGCCCTCTCCTGGCCGCAGGCCGAGCGCCTCGACTGCGACGCCGTCCGCCTCGACGACACCGGCCTCGCGCAGGGCCTCGACGCACGGGCCGATCCGTAGCTGTCGGCCGTGGTAGTCGCGCCCGTGCAGCAGCAGGTGCGCGACGACACGCCCCTCCGCGTCGACCGTGACGCGGGCAATCGCGCCACGCTGGCCGGGGTCGACGCCGACGTACGTCCCCGGGTGCGGGTACGTCACGCGCAGTCCTCGAGCTCGAGGCCGAGCACCGCCGCGAGCGCCGCGGCCGCGCGGAGGGTCCGTGGCCGGCCCTCCCGCAGAATGCGCGTGATCGTGGCCTTGCTGACACCCGCACGCGCCGCCAGCTCGGCCTGAGAGAGCCGCGAAGTGCGAATCGCGCGGAGAAGGGGGCTGGCGGGTACGGGTAGCACCTGCGCGTCCTACCCGCTGCCGCACTATGACGCCACCTGCTACCCGAGCCGCAGCGGCATGACGACCCACTCGCCGTCGAGCTCTGCGCCCCGGCCGCGCACGAGCACCGGGTCGAGAGACTTACCCAGGCTCACCGTCACCTCGTCGGCCTCGACGACGCGCAGGCAGTCGGCCAGGTACGCGATGCGCAGGCCGCGGGGCAGATTGTCCGGCCGGTCGACCGCAGCGGCCACCGTCTCCCGCAGCTCGCCGGCCTCTGTGTCCGTCGCGGAGATCAGGATCTCGTCTTCGCGCGCCTCGATCGCCACCTCGCGGGAGATCGCCGTCGCACGGCGCAGCGCATCCGACAGGGCCTTGCGCGCGACCCGCACGACGCATGCGAATTTCATCGCATCGAGGATCTGACGGTAGTCGGGGAATTCGCCGTCCATCGCGGGCCCGCACACACGCCAGGCGCCGCCCTCGGCCTCGGCAGCGATCCACCGGCCGGACAGCGTCAGCACGACGCGCGCAGCGGGCTCTGCGGCCGCGAGCGCGAGGATGTGATCGGCCAGGGCGGGAGGCACGAGCCCGAGGCGACCGCCCACCCAGTCCTGGCCCTGAGTCTCGACGGCGAGCTCGCCGAACGCCAGCCGGGCCCCATCCGTCGCGACCAGGCGCAGCCCCTCCGCGCCCGTGCCCCCGAGCAGCACGGGCTCGCAGTGGATCCCATTGAGCCCGTACCGCGCCTCGTCGCCGATGCAGGGCCGGGCGATGGACAGCACGCGCGCCAGGTCCGCCGCGACGACGCGCACGGTCCATCCCTGTTGCGCCTGGCCAGCGCCCGGGGGCACGAGGGAGGCGTCGCCGGTTCGAAGGTCCCAGGTCGCCGCGCCGGCCGAGAGGCGCAGCTTCGTCCCACGGAGCGACACTGCCAGATCCTGTGCGCGCGGCACGACGGCGAGCACCTGCGCCAGCGAATCGGCCGGCACGGCGATCGTGTCGCTCGGCACGATCCAGTCGACGCCGCGGATCGTCGCCTCGAGGTCGACGGCGCGACCGTCGCAGGCGCGGAGGTGCAGGCCGTCGGGCCGGGTGTACCCGACGAGGATCGGGAGGTCGCGCGCGACCGCCGTCAGGCGGGAGACAGCAGCGCGCAGGGCAGGCACAAGTGAGGCGGGGACAGTGAGACGCACGAGGGACTCCGGGTGACGGGGCGTGTATACCGTACACGATCCCTCAGGGCAAGGGGCGCGACGCACTCTGCCGCACCTTGACGCTCCCCGTGCACGGGATACACGGACCCCATGCCACTGCACCGCAACCTCCCGTTCGCGACGTACCAGTGCTTGCCCGGGCTGAATTGGTCCCGGCTGAAGCTCCTGGCACGTTCCCCTCTCCACTTCCGCTCGCCGCCGCCGGTCGACAGCGACCCGCTGTTTTCCGCGCTGCACACCGCGCTCCTGGAGCCGCAGATTTTCGCCGAGCAGTACCAGCTCGCCGAGGGTCGGCGGACTGCCGCCGCGAAAGCTGCCGCGGGCGACCGCGTGCTGCTGACGGCCCGTGACTTCTCGACGATTCAGGGCGTCGTCGACGCGCTGCACGGGCACCCGGTCGCCGGCCCGCTCCTCGCCGAGCCTGGCTGGTCTGAGCTGACGATGACGTGGGAGGACCACGGGCGGGCGCTCAAGGGCCGGATCGACCGCCTGACGTCCTCGGGCACGCTGATCGACCTCAAGGCCGTACCCAGTGTCGAGCCTCGCAAGATCGCGGTGGAGGTGGCGCGCAGGCTCTACCACGGCCAGCTCGCGCACTACGTCGAGGGACTGCGCGCCTGCGGGCAGTACGTCGAGCGCGTCGTCGTGATCGCGTACGAGGCAGCGCCCCCGTACGACGTCGGCGTGTACGCCCTCGAGCTCGACGCGGCGCTGTACGTCGGCGAGGTCCTGCGCGCCGGCCTGCTCGACGTGCTCGCGCAGTGCGAGGCTGAGGACCGCTGGCCTGGTGCCGCACCTGAGCTGCGCCCGCTCGTGCTCCCGCGGTGGGCGCCGGGCATCGAGCAGACCGGCGTCGACACGCTCGCCGACGAAGACGACCACCTCTGAGCAGGAGACAACGTGAACGACGATCAGCCCGCGACGATCGCGGATCAGGATTGGGATGCGACCGTGCCCTCGCGCTTTTTGCGCGCCGCCGACCTCGCCAGCGCCGAGCGCGGGTGGATCGTGCGCATCGCCGGCCTCAGTGTGGAGCGCATGCGCAACCCGCGCGGCGGCGGCCAGGACGAGAAAACGACGGTGCAATTCGACGGGGAACGGCCCCTCGTCCTGAACAAAACGAACGCGAAGCTGCTTCGCGGACTCGGCCAGGCGATCACCGGCAGCACGATCGCGGGGGCGATGATCGGGCACGAGGTCTGGCTCTGCCACGACCCGCGCGTCACCGTCGACGGAAAGACCGTCGGCGGAATCCGCGTCGCCGGCAGCCCCGAGCTGCGGGCGCCGGTCGACGTCACGATCGCGCACCCGGGCCGGCGCCCGGTCACGGTGACGCTGCGCCGGCCGCCCTGGCTGGACGGGCCCGCCGCGCAGCCTGTGCCCGTGCCTGAGGCCGAGCACCCGGTCCTCGCCTGGGCCCGCGAGCACGGGCACGACCCCGCCCACCTCGACGAGCTGCTCGTCGCCGGAAAAAAGCCGACGATCGGCAACCTGCCCCCGAAGCACGCCCCCGCCGCGATCGCCTGGCTCGCGGAGCGCCTCACCACCTCGACGCCCACTCAGGAGTAGACCGTGCCCCCTCTGACACCCCAGGACCTCCGCACCGTGATCGAGCACGCGGAGCTCGCCGTACTCCGGGCGAAGGCCCGCGCCCTCGACGACACCCTCGATCGCCTGTCGCTGCTCGCCGCCGCCGCGACGGGTGCCGACGCCTGGCACTACCTGCCCGCGACGGAGCCCGCGGCCGCCTGGCAGCACCTGCCGGCGGCCGAGCCTGCGTCTGTCGCCGCGGTCGAGGCCGTCGCGCCGGACCAGGCACCGGCCGGGGTCCCGGTCGACGTGCCCGCTGCCGCGCCTGCACCCGTCGCCGCGGTCGAGGCCGAGGCGCCGCGCGCCCCGAGGAAGGCCCGGAAAACCGCCGTGGCCGCGTCTGAGCCCGCGCCCGAGCCGACGCCCGAGCCGACGGCTGAGGCGGCCCCAGCAGCCCCAGCGGCGCCCTCCGCGGGCCCTATCGGGCTGCGCCTCTTCGCGCCCGGTCCCGAGCCCGAGACACTGCCGGCCCCGGTTGACGCGGACCCGTTCGCACCTGTTGCCGACGACTGCCCGTACTGATGAGCGCTCGCCGGACATGGACGCTCGCCGAGGAGGCACGCCTGCGCGCACTCTGCCGCGATCGCGACCTGAGCTGGGCCGAGATCGCGGCAGAGCTCGGGCGCACGGCCCGCTCTGCGGAGACGCGAGCCGCGCGAATGCACCTGCCGCCTCGCCGCCTGCGGGCAGCGACGACAGACCCAGACCAGCGCGCCGTCGCTGCTCGATACGCCGAGCTCGCGCGGCAGGCGCACCTCGTCGCCGCGCAGACCTACCGGCCCGACGTCGAGCGGGACGCCGCGCGACACTGCGCGACCGTGCTCGAGCGCCTGGCCGCGGCCACGTATAACCCCTGAGGTTTCGATGAAAGGACGAGTATGGACCGCCGCAGAGCTGCGGCGCGGGCTCGAGCTTGCCGCCGACCAGCGGCGCACCTGGCGCGACGTCGCGACCGCCCTCGAGGCCGCGGGGTATCCGCGGCGCAGCGCGCAGGGCTGCTCTGCGTTTCTGCTGGCCCACGGCGCCGAGCGACGGCGCCACAGCGACGGGTCTATCCGTCGCGGTCCCCGGCCACTGTTTGGCAAGTGAGGCGACTGTGCGTACGTTCTACACCGCCGCGGAGCTGCGCCGCGGAATCGAGATCGCAGCCAACGCGACGCTGTGCTGGGAGGAGGTGGCCGAGGCCCTGCGGCGCGAGGGGTACCCCGCGCGCACGGCGAAGGTCCTCGGGGCACGACTGCTGCTCGCGGGCGCGGCCCGACGGGCGACTGACGACGGCGAGCTGCTGCGGCCCGATCGGCCGGTGCGTGTCGTCGTGTCGTCAGACCCGCAGACCCGACGCGCGCCCCCTGTCGCGCCGGACCCGCAGGGCACGGTGCAGACGGCCGAGCAGCTCCTCGCGCTGCGCGCCGACCTGGTCGCCTGCCGGGCCGAGGCGGCCGCGGCCACCGCCGCGATCGCGCAGGCCCAGCGCCGGGCCGAGATCGCACAGGCGAAGATCGACGCGCTGCTCGCGGAGAAGGAGCGCCTGCTGCGGAAGCTCGTCGCGTCGGTGGAGTGAGTCCACGAAAAAAGCAACGCGATCAAGTGTGCAGCCCTTGCACGCTTGATCGCGCCGGCGTAGAGTCTGAGTGTCCGGGGGCGATGGAGTCCTCGGCGCAAAGGAGCCGCCCATGACCTCGATCGACCTCCGCGCCCTCGCCTTCGAAGCCGCCGCCGCCGGCGACTACGCCACTGTGGCCCTCTGCCTCCTGGCCCTCGGCCGCCGCCGCGCCGACATGCCGGCCCACGTCGCCGCGGCCTGCCCCGCTCGCATCCGCGCCGCCGGCGCCCGCCGCGCTCTGGCCTCCGTCTGACGACCCCCACCACCTCGCAGGAACGACCATGACCTCGATCGACATCCTCCTCGCCTTCCCCCGCGCCTTTGAGAACACCGACCGCAGCATTACCCTCGACGGCTTCACCATCTGGCACGACGACGCCGATGCCAGCAACGCCGGCTGGGTCGTGACCCTGGCTGACGGGGCCCACGAGCCGGTCGACACGATCGGCGACATCGCGCACGTCGTGGGCGCCTGACATGCCGCCGCGCCCCCGCTGGACCCGCGCCGAGCGCGCGGAGCTCCATCGCCTCCGGGCCGCCGGCCTCACCTGGCCGCAGGTCGCCGCCGCGGTGAGCACCTGCACCCGGCCCCGCAGCCCCACCTCGTGTCGCGTCGCTGCTGCGCGGCACCTCGTCACTCAGGAGAACGCATGAAAAGCCCGATCATCCCTGCCGCCCTGTCCCTCGTGTACGCCGTCGCCGCACTCGGTTTCACTTGCGCGCCCGCGCCGCTGCACGTCCTCTGGCTCGTGTGCTTCGCCGTGTCGGGTGGCTTCGCCGCGGTCACTGCCTCGCGGGTGGCCCAGTGAGCCGCGTCGTGCGCAAGCCGTGGACGCCTGGCTGGCTGCTCGAGCAAGGCCACCTGCACCGGGTCGGAGAATTCGAAGGGGCGCTGCACTACGCTCGGCAGCAGTGGCTCGAGGGTCACGGCTCGGCCAGCTGCGCAGAGCACCTCGGGCTCAGCGACTACGAGCTGCACTGCTACATGAAGTGTCTTTTCGTCGGCCAGGCCATGACGACGGTGCGCCTGGCTCAGATCGTCCGCGACTCCCTCGCGCAGACCCAACCTCGGAGCACTCCGTGACCCCCTGCCCTCTGCCGCCCTCCTACACCTGGACCACGACGGGACAGCTCAGCCTGCTCCGGCGCGGGTCTGTCCCCCTTGCGGCCGTGCTGCGGCGCGGCCCGGCGTACGAGCTGAGCTATGCCGACGGGACCGTCCTGCGCGACTGGATCCTGCCCCACCGCCTGCTCGACGCGCTCGTCGAGCACGGCCTGCTGCCCGCCCCCGAGGTGACCCCGTGACAGTAGCGTCGCTGCTCGGCCGGCTGCCGCCCCGCTGGCGCTGGACCCTTCACAATGTCGTCGCGCATCCGTTGAGCGAGCTGCTGCATCAGATCGGCCTGCATGCTCTGTCGCAGCGCATCCATGATTCCACAGTCCCCGAGGTGACCCCGTGACGCCCGCTCAGTATCAGATCGCCGCCTGGGCCTTCGCCCGCTCCTCGATCCGCGAGGGCGACGCGGCCCTCGATCACGCCGCGTTCGGCCTGGTGGCCGAGGTCGGCGAGGTAGCCGCGCTTTTCCAAAAGTCCCTGCGCGACTCCGTGCCCGTCGACGTCGACCGCCTCGTGCTCGAGCTCGGCGACGTCCTGTGGTACGCGTCTGCCTGCGCGACCCTGCAGCGCGACGAGCTCTTCGTGGCGCGGCGCGAGCAGCCGTGGGTACGCGCCGAGGACGTCGCGCCCGGCGCCCTCGGGGCCGTGCTGGCGTACGCGCAGCACCCGTCGCAGGTGGCCGCATGGGTCCGCGACCTGGCCGTCTCGCACGGGCGGACGCTCGACGAGGTGCAGACCCGCAACCTCGACAAGCTGGGCCGCCGCGCCGCGACGGGCACGATCGGCGGGTCGGGGGAGGACCGGGCCGCGGCTGCTGCGTCGGAGCGCGCGGCGGTCGTGCGCTATCTCCAGCATCTGCCCGAGGTCTGCACCGCGTGCTGCGATGCTGCCGTTTCCGACGCGATCGACGCGATCGACGCCGGCGCCCATCAGGTGCAGTCGTGAGCCCGGCCGACCTCGCCCGCCGCGCCGTCGCCTGCCCCCGCTGGAGGTTTATGTCGGGGATGCGTTGGACCGTGTTTCGCTTGGAACCCTTAGAGGATTACGCCGGGCGTATCCTTGATTTCGACCGGCGCGTACCGGACTCGTCGGCCTTTCCTGGCTTGCCCGACCTCGCCGACCCTGCGACACAGGGCTGCGTCATGGCCTTGCTAGACGAGGTGTATGGCGAATGGTGGGTTTACCCGCAGCGAGACGAGACGCCGATGACGAAGCGGTGGGCGGTCTATCGCTGGGATGGCCGCCGCACCCGCTGCATCGCCACCGGCGCCACCCGCATCGAGGCCCTCATCGCCGCCCTGGAGGCCGCGCCGTGATGGCCTACGCCGCGCACACCGGCACCCGGCGAAACCTCGCCGCTATGGCAGCAGCTGGCTGGGGTCTGCTGTTGTCGCCTGGCAAGCCGCGCGACGATCGGTTTCCCTTCGCGCTCGACAACGGCGCTTTCACCGCGTGGCAGCAGGGGCGCTCGTTTGATGCGCCGGCCTTTAAGCGGCATGTTGAGCGTCATGGAGACGGAGCCGAGTTTGTTGTCCTGCCTGACATCGTAGCGGGCGGCCTCGCGTCGCTTGACCTGTCGCTGTCGTGGCTTCCGCGGCTGAATGGAGTTGGTCGGCGGCGCCTTATTGCGGTGCAGGATGGAATGCGGCCAGCGGACGTCATGCCGCACCTCGGACCGGACGTCGGAATATTCATCGGTGGAACGACGGAATGGAAGTTGGCCACACTTCCGGTGTGGGGGAAAGTGGCGCGGGAGGCTGGGGCGTATCTTCATGTTGGGCGCGTCAATTCAGCCCGGCGCATACGCATGTGCGCTATTGCAGGCGCGGACAGCATCGACGGCACCAGCGCAACCCGGTACGCCGTTACTCTCCCAGGTTTGGACGCCGCAATTAGGCAGAAGTATCTTTACTTTGATCTCGCCTTGGAGGCCGCACAATGACCACACCCAACGAAGACCGGGCCCAGCTCCAGGCGCTCGCCGCGCTCCAGCCCGAGCCCCCGCCGACGCCTGGCACTGGCGACCTCTGGCGCGACGTGATCGAGCGCACGACAGACCCCGTGCTGCGCGAGCTGTACGTCGCGCGCCGTGCGCAGGGCCTCGCACGGTACGGCGTGCCGCTCCAGCGCGACAACGGGCGCGATCATCTCTGCGACGCCGTGCAGGAGGCGGTCGACCTGGTCGTGTACCTGGAGGCCGCGGAGCAGAGCGAGCTGCAGGCCGAGGCAGAGGGGCTGGCCCGCGCGGTGTGGGACGTCCTGGCATCTCGCGCCGTGCCGTATGCGGCGGTCACACCGGCCGCACGTCGAGCTGCGGCGACGCGTCGCCGGGTCGCCAACCTCGAGGCCGCCCTCGAGCGGGCCGAGGGCGCGGCGGTCGACGCGCGGCGTGAGCTGCGTGCAGAGCGCATCCGCGAGCGCGCGACTGTCGTCGCGTGGCTGCGGAGTGAGGCGGATCGGCTGCAGGAGCTCCAGCTGGCTGCCGCCCTCGCAGTCGAGCGCGCGGCCACGGCGATCGAGCACGGTCTGCACCGCCCGGGGGGTGACTTGTGACGACCCACCACCTCGGCCCCTGGGGCACGATCGAGCTGTACGCGCGCGTCGACGGCGTGCGCTGGACTCTGCGCTGGTCGCCGCTCTGCGGCGCGTCCGAGGACGTCGTCGAGATCTCGTCGCGGTCTGCGACGATCGAGGTCGCGATCGAGACGGCGCGGCGCATCGTGGACACCCTCGACGCGTCGCCACTCGTCGGGTAGGCACCTGGTGCGAGGCTCCGGGCCGGACCTCGCATCCGATAGGCCCCCATCCGGAATGGTCCGGGTGGGGGTTTTTCGTCAGGGCCCGACGAGCCGCAGCGCGTGCTCCAGCCGATCGCCCGCGTCGTCGCCCGAGAGCGCGCGCACCGCGGCGACGATCTCGACGAGCGCCGAGCGGACCGCGGGCCGAGGGTCAGTTCCCGCCGGACGGGCGCCGTCGGCGGACACTGGAGATTGTGGCGTCGTCGGAGACAGCACGGGCAAGGACGGCGAGCGCAGAGGCGAGATCATGAACCGACTCCTCGATGCGCGCGAGGCGCTGGAGCAGGAGGATGCCGCCGTCCGCGGACCGCGCGAGCAGCGGCGAGAGGTCGTCGGCGGGGGCGGCGTTGCGGCGCCAGCGGAGGTGCTCGGCGACCGCGGCCGCGATGGCCGACCCGAGCCCGACGCCGATCAACGTCCACGGGTCAGACGTCGGGGTGGACGTCGTCGCAGTGGGGTCCTGCGCGAGCGCGGTTGACAGGGCCAGGATCAAGGTCATGCAAGCTCCCAGTGCGGCCCATCCGGGAAGCGCACCCAGTCGCCGCCCCACACCAGGGACATGCCCGGATAGCGTCCCTCGGCCTGCATCTCGGCCCACTCCGCTTTGACGTGCGGGGCCACGGCCCGGTAGGCGGCCCAGTCCCAGGTGACGGCGCCGCCGACGAGGGGGGCCACGTCGACGGCCAGAGACGGGCTCTTGTTGTGCTTCGACCGCGGCCACGGCAGCCGCGAGGC
>Ga0315906_10001219_pt1 | contig 38707 bp, 30 predicted proteins | sample LakEriMetagenome_4_FD_203526 | JGI IMG/M metagenome (GOLD analysis project Ga0315906, IMG submission 203526) | Freshwater fungal communities from buoy surface, Lake Erie, Ohio, United States - Buoy 2 MA122 | ecosystem: Environmental > Aquatic > Freshwater > Lake > Lake biofilm | place: USA... | reverse complement strand
CCAGGACACCGCGTGCAGCCAAACCCCGATCCCAGCGGGATCACAGACATTAGCCCGGGGTTGAGCATCGCGACACCCCAGGACGTGCGTCACACCTGATATCCGACCCCGGCAGGGGTCGCAGAAAACCCATACCTCGGATCAATCCTTAATCAGCATAGGCATCGGAACTGAGATGACTTGCATCCCAGCAGCTTGGGCGGCGATCACACCTGGAGGTGCGTCTTCGATGACCAAGCATTTTTCTGGAGCGACGCCGAGCATTTCAGCAGCTTTGAGGAAAATATCTGGAGCTGGCTTTCCGTTAACCACGTCATCAGCGGTGACGACTTCATCGAACCAGTCCGAGCAATCCAAAAGTCTCAATGTTTTTTCAACCACGTAGCGTGAACCACCTGAAGCAACGGCTATCGGCATTTTTCCTCTGAGCGATTTTGCAAACTCCGCCACTTCATCGATCAATTCCACGGTGTTGAGTTTTCTCAAAAACGCATCCCGCTTCGCAAGCGCCACTGCCTCTGGATCGAGCTTAAGATCGTATTCTTCATTGAGATCAACCACGATATCGCGGGTCGGCCTGCCACCCATGGCAAAAAACACGTCTTCTTTGAAAATACCACCTGCGCCGTAGGCCGCGAGGGCCTCGCACCAAGCATCGAAATGGGCGGGCATCGAGTCGACCAGCGTCCCATCACAATCAAAAATGACTGCTTCGTAACCGGTTTTTGGAAAATCAATCGCTCCTACTTTTGACATGGCGCGGAGGAATTACTGGGGTGGCGCGAAGTATGCAAGCCCCTATCTCATAATTTACAGCATTTGCCAAATCCTCCTTTTCCCCCTAAAATCCGGCGCATGCAGCGGCTGGCAAAATGGTTTGACTCGATCGAAACCGAAAAAACCTTTGATTCCTGTAAAATTTGCCAGAATTTCCTCTCCGAAACCGGCGGAAACTGGGTGATCAACAAACACTACCACCGCAAGGAATGCGTTCTGGAATATGCCATCTGCGTCCACTGCCGGGACGAGGTTTCGAACAGTTTCAGCCATGACTCAAAGGCGGCGATCCGTGATTTCCTAGAAACCAAGATCGATTGGCAGGAGCGCATCCTCGAATGGTCGAAGCTGGACAGCCCCATCAAGCGCTTGGATCACTGTGTCGCCTGCACCATGCCGCGGGAGTGGATGTTAGGATTCACCATCTCCGCTCAGTTCCAACACGATGGCTCTTTGATCGAAGGCGCGCTGCCGCTGTTGTTGTGTAGCCACTGCGTTTCCCAAATCAACGACAGCCTGTCGCCAGAAAGCCGAGAGACATGGAAACGGTTCATCGCCATGTATTTCGAAGGGCCCGATTCACAGGATTATCACCCCGGGATTTTCTGAGAGGAGAAAAAATATCACTTCTTATCCTTCGCTCTCTGGAATCTGGAACGGCGATCTGAATCTTCTTCGACAACGGGTTTTGCGACTTCCTCCACGATTTTTTCCTCCACGGGTTTGACCACTTTGAGAGTGTGGTTTTTTTGTGGTTTGTTCGCTCTTGGTTGTTTCGATTTTTCACGTTTGAACCTAACAAACTCCGGAAGTTTCCAACCCGTTCGTGTGATCAAGGCCTCGATAACAATCAAAAGTAAAAGAGAAATACCCAGTGGAAGATTGAGAGAGTGCGCAGCCAAGTAAGGTGGTCTCAGCCATGCGTCTTCGAGGTTCAATAATTTTCTACCATTGGTTTGGTGAGATACCTGTCTCAACTCTTCTAAGCGCTCGGGTTCAAATGCCCATTCCACACTCGATCCCACGCTGACAGGACCAAACGCCAACGCGTGATCCCCTACTCGGATCGCGCCTTTCACCACGCTACCTTCATTCATATCGCGGCTGAGTGAAAAATGTCCCGGGGCGATGCGGCGCCATGGAACTTCATAACTCACCCCACCCGCCTCATCTTGCAGTTTCACTACAGGAGGATCCTGATTGAGTCGTTCTCCCCATTGCTCTGAGTCGTAAAACAAACTTAATTCCAAGCGAGTGCCTTTCATCTGGTGCCTGATCGCAATCCCGGGCGGCAATTGTTGCCCCATGAGGAACCGACCCATCGTCTGCACAAAATCTCCATATCCTTTCCAATTTCTAACATCTTCTGAGAAATCGCCACCCAGAGGAAATGACACTGCAGCAGTTCTTCCCAATCCGCGGCGCGCATGCGCAACCAGTGGTGCGACATATTCATCTTTGGAAACGAGAGATACGGTCGAATCTTTGCGTGCGTAGGATAAATTATAACCACCCACCACCGGCATCCACTCGATGGGCTTTGGTGAAATTTCACTCCATCTCCCAGAGGCTATGCCTTGAACTTTCTCCTCAAGAAACGCCGATCTAGCGATCGTCACGGTCTCCTGTGCGAAAATCTGTGGAATATCCATGGGCCGATCCGAGAAAAACATCCGTCCGTTACCAAGCTTCGCGATATCTTCACACAACGCGGAATCGATGTCCGCTTTCGTGCCTAAACCGATGACTGAAACCGTCGCACCTTCCTTGGTCATTTCAGCTAATAATTTTTTATAATCGCCTGGCTCTTCCGTATCCTGAGTATCGGTGAATAGGATCACATGTCGGGTCCCAGCTGTGGATTTACGCAATTCCTCCCAACCAGCCTTCAATCCTGTGTAAGCATAGATACCACCACCACCCGATGAAATCCTAGAGACTCTCTGGCCGATGTTTGCCTGGTTCCCACCGACCTTGGTGAGTGGGACGATTTTATCTGGCTGACTATCTACGGCAAAAACCGTCACCTGATCCATGCCGCCCAAGAGATTCACTGCAGCAATCGCTCCGGAGTTCGCCAGATCCATTTTGGTTTTGCCGCCCGCAACGCCAACACCCATCGATCCAGATCGATCCATCACAATCGCCAGAGCCACTGATAGTTTTCGATGCTCAGATTTCAACTCCATGGAAACGGGCAACAGTTCATCAATTTCGGATTGGAAATATCCCCCTGCCCCGAAGGAACGTTTGCCGCCAACCATCATGAATCCACCTCCTTGCTCCCTCACGAAGAAATCCAATGATTTGATGAAATCGTTGGGAATCTCATGTGCAGGAACATTGTTGAAAATCACTGCCTTGGTTCCACCTAACATACCCGCCTTTAGTTGAGATGTATCTTTGATCACCTGCACATCGAAATCCATATCAGCCATCGCTAGGGCGACTGGATCGTTTTCATACTTCGTAACCAACACCAAGCGCGGCCCACCAGTGATTTCCATCCAACGCTTGATCCGGTTATTTCCCAGATGCGCATCGACGACCGGACGAATCTCCGCCTCATATTCAAATGCACCCACCTGCCCCAACCGATCCGTGAACTCCGCGGTTCCAACCCCATCTTTCACCGCGATATCGGTTTCCACCAAGGTCTGACCATTGCGCTTGATCAACAACGGCACGGATTCTTCTTTGTTAGATCTAACTAATACAGAAATTAAAAATGGCTCACCCACCTGCACACGCTCAGGAAACTGAAGCCGTGCCACCCGCGCATCTTGAATTGTCTCCTCTCTTACCAAACGATAATCCAGCGGAACTCCACGCTTCTTCATTTGCTCCGCTGCTTCGGTCAAGGGCTCGGTCGCATATCCATCGGTAAACAACAACACTCGGGTCGGCATTTTCTCATCCACCTGCGCCATCAAGTTGGACAACGCCAATCCAGTGCGCGTTTGCTTGCGTGAACCCGTGAACGATGACCCATCGATCCCTGCCTCAGCAACCTCCGCCGCGTAATTCACAAAACGCAGCTTGTCATTTCTTCCTGGTTTCGAGCTTTCCAATAGCCTTGTCCATTCAGGTAAACCTTTGTCGATCAGATCCTCGGTAGAATCGGATCTATCTAACAAAACGATCAGTTCGAGTGCATTTTGCTGCTTCACAAATTTCGGCCCCGAAAGCATGGCTATCAACAACAGCAAAATCACCAATCGCAGTGGACGAAACAGTCCCAGCTTTGGCCAAAACCACCCGACCAAACCCAGTAAGGGCAGCAGCAGAAAACTTTCCGGAAAATCAAAATCCATCTCGCCTGAGTAAAAATGAATTTAGCGAATGAGCGAGGCAAAACTTCAGCCCTTAGAATTTCCAGATGAGCGGAATAATAAGGCAGCTCACGATCCAGACGATGATATTGAGCGGGATACCGATACGGAGGTAATCGCTGAATTTATAACCGCCCGGGCCATACACCATCATGTGTGTCTGGTAGCCCATCGGCAGCGCGAACGCACATGAAGCTGCAATCGTGATGGTGATGATAAATGGACGGAAATCTACCCCAAGTTCCTGGGCCAGCCCTACCACAATGGGCACCAACATCACCGCTGTTGCGTTATTGGATAAAACCTCTGTAAGTAATGAAGTAAATAAATACACAACCCAGAGCATGACGTAAGGTAAAATGGCAGGAGAAACATGATGACGAGTCATATCAACGAGCCCTTTAGCAAGCCACTCGGCAGTACCTGATCCCTGCATTGCCATTCCTAGACCTAACAATCCGTATAGCATCAGCAACACTTGCCAGTCGATACTCGCATACGCCTCACGCGGCGTCAGGATACGCAACCATAATAAACTCAGCGCACCCACCACGGAGACATAGTGAATAGGAATCGATACGACTCCGACATTCATCCGACTCAATAAATCTGTCATTGAAACGGTTAGAACCACGCCAATCAGAACAGCCCAGGAGATTTTGATGGATTTTATACATTCAGCATTCTCAGCACCATCTTCTGGTTTTGCATCTGGCGTGTCCGTAAGAACGAAATCGCGAGTTTCTTTCAGACTGATCAAGTTATTGACCGCAGTGATCACCAGCAATGTATCGCCATGATCCAGCGGAAGTTCTGCCATGCTACTTGTAATATTTAATCCATTGCGATGCACAGCGAGCACCACGCAGTTGTAGCGCTGACGGAAATCCGAGGCCGCCAATGTTTTTCCAACCAGAGAAGACTCATATGGAAGAACAAGTTCCGATACGATTCCATCAACCGTGGAGAGCTCTTGAGCACCGATTTTTGCAAACAACTCCTGCGCCTTCGCCGCACCGCCTTTGCGACGATGCAACGCCACTAAAAATCGATCATTTTTCTCAACCGTAACTTCACTAAGTGGAAGCATCAAACGTGCGCCGCGACGACGAATTTCTAATACATGAATGCCAGCCTCTTTACTTCCCAGCGCTGTATCGAACAACTTCTGACCTATCATTTCAGAACCTTCGGAAATCAAAAGGTGATGCAATGGCACGACTCGGAAATCGATTTCCAAACTTCCCGTGATCGAGGATCGAGCGGGCAATAACTTAGGACCAAAAATTGTCATGTAAGCAACGCCCGCTATCGCCAAAGGAACACCGACTGGAGCGAGTTCAAACATCGTCATTGGAACCAAATTCATGTCTCTGAGAGTTCCGTTGACCAAAAGATTGGTCGATGTTCCGATCAATGTGCAGCATCCGCCGAGGATGGATGAATAGGACAGAGGAATAAGTAATTTTGATGCCGCAATGTTTTTCGATCTAGCAAAACCCAGAACCGCCGGCATCAAAATCGCAACAATTGCTGTGTTGTTCATCCATGCACTGAAGAAAGTCGCAACCAGAGAGAATGCAAAAATTGAGGTTCTCACCCCGCCGTTGATGTTTTTTTTAAGTAACCGCCCGATCTGATTAACTGCACCAGATTTCTCCAATGCCCCGCCTATCACAAACAGGGCAGCGATGGTGAGAGGCGCTTCGTTGCTAAAAACTTTGGCCATGCTATCCATACCAACCAAACCCAATGCCACCAAAAGGCACAAGATCGTGAGAGCTAGCACGTCAGGAGGTGCCCACTCACGCATAAATGCGACCAAGGTGAGTCCGATAACGATCAGTGTAAGTGCAATTTCTTGGGTCATGGATTGCCTAGAACGGGGCGTCTGTGATTCAGCTATGGGCTTTTGGCAAGCCTAGGATCATCAATCCGAGCGTAAAATAGGGGGAAAAGCTTAATATGATAAGCAATTCAATGCTTTTCATGCTGATCGTGGAGCTTACGAGTCTCTTCAAAATCATGCCTTTCACAGGCACCGAGACCAAAACCAACCACAAGAATGAGTAAAGCAATACGTTTCATCGCCGTCGTTCTAGACAATCCGGCTCCAAAAGCAACCCCAGAACTAGGGAAAATTACTCAAGTTATGGCTGCTTGAAAATTAGCCGAGGTAGAATAATCCAAGGAATAATGATGGATTGGGTTTAAGTTATCTCGCGCAAAGGCGCTAAGACGCAAAGGATGGAAATCTAAAGTTTATCAAAACTTAAATTATCCTTACCCATTTAATTCCAAACTTTCGTGATTTTCGTGGTTCCAATACACTTCCCTTTGCGTCTTAGCGCCTTTGCGCGAGATACCTCCACAGCCCTGTTTCACAAAAGCAGAGCTTTCACCTCTTTGATCTCATGAGCTTTTCGCTTTCCGAGAATGAATGTGGGAAGTAGAAAGCAGGAGCCTATCCTTTCCAAACAAACCGAACATGTCCGAGTTAATTTCCCAAGAAACCCAAAATAGTGATCGACTCGAGCTCGCCCTCAGAGCCTCGAACGAGGGCATCTGGGACTGGATGGTTGGCGAGAAGAAAATTTACTATTCCAGAAGAATCATCGAATTCCTCGAGTGCACCGAATCAGGAGCACCCAACTTATTTCTACCTCCTTTCACTCATGTCCACGAACTTGAACGCTTCGCTTTCGAAAATGCTGTCAATCGCGCCCTCGACGTAGGAGGACCCGAAACCCTCGCTATCGACGCCAGGATTCAAACCGGTGGCAACGAATGGCGTTGGCTGCGGATTCGCGGCACGGTGGTTAGAAATCGAAATGGCGAGGCCTTGCGCATTGCGGGATCGATGATCGATATCAGCCTCCGCAAAAACGCCGAAGCACAAATCGAAGAAGAACGTCACCTTTTACGAAATCTGATCGATCACGTTCCGCTTCAAATCTACTTCAAAGACCTCGAATCCAAATTCGTAATGGTAAACCGTGGCATGAGTGAATACCACGGTTATGACGCTAGCGTGAGTTTGATCGGAAAACACGACCGCGATTTATTTTCCAACACTCATTGGGAAAAAGCCGAAGCCGATGAGCAACGCATTATCAAAACCGGAATTCCAATGACAGGTCAGCTCGAATGCGAAACCTGGCGAGAAGGAGCCGAGACCTTCGTGGTGACTTCCAAATTCCCATGGCGGGATAAAAGCGGAACGATCAAAGGCACATTCGGTGTTTCAAGCGACGTAACTTCACTGGTCACCGCACAACGTCAAGCAACCGACCTAGCGAACGAACTTCAGCAAAAAAACATCGCCTACGAAGAAGAAGTCAAACTGGCACACGAAATCCAACAAGCGCTCTCCACTTCCGTCTATCCACCCGCAGTCGCTCAAAATGGCAACCAGATTTTCTTTGGCTCACGTTACCTTCCCATCTCTGGCTTGGCTGGCGACTTCTACGAAATCATCAAGCTCAGTAGCAATCGTTACGGAATTTTTATCTGCGATGTGATGGGTCATGGCGTACGCGCCGCCTTGGTTGTCGCCATGCTTAGAGGACTCCTTGCCACCCAAGCCAATGGCAAACACGATGCATCGCAGTTTCTTGGTAAGCTGAACTCCGGCTTATTCTCCATTTTGAAAAGAGCCAACGTGACCATGTTTGCCACAGCATTCTATGGCATCATTGATCTCAATGAACTATCGATGGAGTACTCCTGCGCCGGCCATCCAGGCCCTATCGTAGTTGGGGAAAAATCTAGCCATCAAATCTGCACGGGACGTGGCGGGAAAGGCCCAGCTCTTGGCTTAATGAGCCAGCTAACCTATCCCATTCATACGCTGGATCTAACCGATGTTCAGCGATTGCTTCTTTTCACGGACGGTGTTCTTGAAGCTGAAAATGACGAGGGCGAACAATTCATGGATCAACGCCTGTTGAAAATCGCCAGTGACAACCCACAAAAAGACATCGAAGAATGGTTGGAATCCATCATCGAAACCGTTCTGGATTTTTCAGACTCTCATCACTTCGACGACGATGTCTGTATGCTTGGTTTACATATCGTTAAAACAAGCTGACTTATTCAGGCTTGGTCAAACTCTCAAATGAATCCACTCCATGAGCTTTAGGCTTTGGGGCCCCTTTTACATCCGAAGCACTCGTAAGTGAGATCGCTTGATATTGATCCTTGAAATTATCAACTGGAGCCGCGCCAGTTCCACTCAACTCAATATCAACCCATCGATACCCATCTCTGACAGGACTGAACAATATATCGAGACGACGATCTTTAGACGCAGTAACAATAATATCCGGGACACCAACTTTCAAAGAACCTGAAATATTACCTGACGCATCCTTAGTCGCCATGGATCCTTTAATAATCATCCTCGCACGCTGCTCCAGATAAATATTCTTCAACTCCACAATCTCGCCACTGCGACGCATCAGCAGTTTGACTTCATCATCAAAATTCGGCAGTTCATACCAACGATCGTCCAATACGATGGATAGATGACCCAGAAATTTAAATTGAGATAACCCGATGCGCGAATCAATCGCATGAGACATATTTAATTCAAGCTCACCATCATTTCCAGAACTAGGAGTGAATCGAAAGATGTTAGAATCATTATCGGAATTCGTGATGACCCTACCCTGATAAAACCTACCCATGCTGCTGCCTAGCAAAGATGAAATTTGAAACGACTCCAAATCCACGTGAAGCTCGTGCGTTGCGCCTTGAGCTTGAGGGCTAATCTCACCAAATAAATTGATTGAGCCCTTATCTTGCAAATCCTCACCGGCAGTGGCAGGCACTTTAAAACGCATGCTTTTGATATCGAGCTCCCCACCACGAACTTGAATGTAAGAGCGATCTAGCACCAATGAAGGCCATCCCTTGATCTTCAAAGCACCTTTATTCAGACGAATTTCACCACCTTTACTGAGCTTGGTAGGCAAGTACGAAGCCTCAACCCCTTCGACCATTTTATCGAATGCTTCCTCTCTTGATAAAAACACATTCAAGTTATCCACTGAGTAGCGATTGAACTTAATTAAAGAATTCTTCGTATCCTTTTTAATCGAGGATGTATCAGATCCACTTGGCGCTATTAGAAAGAGCTTACCATTGCTTCCTGTGATCTCCTGACCTTGGAAAACTTTTCCAACAAAGCATATTGGTGAGATTTCAGCATTCAGACCACTCACCTCTAATCGATTGAGTGCATATGACTCTGACCAGTTCATCGCAACATGCGCTGCGGAAGCCGTGGCGGGATTGATTCTGAATTGCTGAATCTTCGTTTCACTACCCGTGACGCTCTCCACCTTAGAAATCAATCCATTCCTGAAGGCCGAGCTATTGGAATAAAGAATCATCACCCCACCTATGATCAACATTGCGATCAGAAAAATGATAAATCCCGCAATCTGAATCAGCTGCAGACGCTGATTCTGAGCCTTCAACTTATCCCTAACTTGTTCTGTCCTGCGCTTTCGCTTTCTTACTTTTACTGCCTGCGTTCCATCAGCCCTAGTCACCAACTGACCCTCATCTTCTCCTCGGTGTTTTAGCCGCTCCAACATTTCGTCGATGGAATACTTCTCCGGCTCACTATTGGAATCTGGCATATCAAATAAAAATCAACGCTCGCGATACGGCTTACCAGTTGGGTCAACGAGTTCAACATTCACGAAAAACAAAATTGCGGTCGAATTATGTCTAACTCCTTCGGATTTAAAAAATCTACCTAACATTGGAATACTACCAAGTATTGGCGTTTTATCTTCAAGCTTGGTGACACTATCTTTTAATAAACCACCTATCACGATCGTCGCACCATCCGCAATAACCACACTTGAATCCACCTTTTTCACGCTGAAAACTGGCTGCAAAATAGCATTCTTGGTGAGTTCAACCGACTCACCATCAGCACCTACAAAATTGATAGGAGAACCGTAATTTACGAAACCATCGAAGTCAGTTATGACTGGCTTAATTGCCACGTCAATATATCTGCGATTCTCATCTACCGTTGGTAATACCTCCATAAATACTCCAGTATCACGTGTCTCGAAAGCACTCGGAGTTGAAGGAACGATAGGAGTAGGAGTAATAGAGTTTACAGATTGTGGAATTTGCGGGGTTTCGTATTCCGAGGCATAGATGAATTCTCTAATCATCGTGATGGATGCAGCTTGGCCACTACGAGTAGTGATGGACGGTGTCGCGAGAATATCAGCACCTTTATTCTGATCCATTCCACGCATCAAAACTTGCATTGTCGTATTATCAATCACTCCGTTCAAACCAACAACACCAGGCGCTCTAGAGAACTGTTGAACATCCCGATCTCCACCAGATGCAAGAAGTGTATCCAAGTTAAAACCAGAAAAAGCACCCTCACCACTTCGATTCCCTGCCGTGATTGGATTACGTGGAACTCCAGTCGCACCAACCACAGGAAAATCATCAATCAAAGCTCCAGTGCCAACTGTTCCACCTGTTAAATAACCCCTATCCGATAGCACACTACTTTTTCCTCCTAAACCAAACTCATTGATCATCCAATCAAATCCAAGTTCTTCCAAAACGTTTTTCTCGATCTTAATCATGGTCATCTTAACCGTTACGATGACTGGATCCGTCTGGACGACCAAATCGATAATTTGCTGGATGATATCGTGATTACTCAGTGTGTTGACCACTAGAAGTGAATTACTGGTAGGAATGTAAGTCACGGATGCTCCTTGGGGAAAGGACACCCCTTGCAGGGCAAATGCCTCTTGGGCACCCATGCGTTGTGCCAGGGATTTATTTACATTAGGTGTTTCATTGAAAATATCATCTTCTTCCTTGGCCTTCACTGAAGCTCCCGCTGTTAGGTTACTCAAAAAATCCGGAGGAACCCGATAAGTCCGTGAAATCAAACTGTTACCTGCCGCACCTTTATGAGTGATCGTAACCGCATGATCATCATATCGGAAGCTAGTCTTCGTCATGTCTGTAATGTATTTGAGGATCTGCTCCACAGGCACATTCGAAACCCTGAGATCAAACTTTCTAGCCAAAATCTCTTTAGCAGGAGAAGCGCTGGGATCACCGAGATTAACGGTGATATTCATACCTTTGAGTTCAGGAACTAATTCAAAGGTATCATTAGCAGCAGCGCGTGCACGTAAAACGTCAACAGCCTCCATTAATGTTGCATTCTCAACAATAAACTGCGGAATAATAATACGACTGAGTTTATTGCTTAACGGAACATTTGAATTCGGGGATGCCTTGTCATTGATAACTGGCAAATTTGGTGTCTCGAATTTCGATGCCAAAGGTAACTCCCATTCGCGACTGACTTGCATCAGAGCCTCAGCACGTGCCTGACCATAAGCGGATTTATAAAATTTGGATTTTGTATTCGACACACGTTCCATGCCTTTTCTTGCGGCTTCGTTGTGAGAATCAATTTTCAAAATTGAGGTGTAATGATTTTCTGCCTCGTCAAATTTTCCAAGGTCATAGGCGCCGTCCGCCATGTAGAGAAGTCTTCTGACCTGATCCACATCTTTCACATGATCTCCAGTGATTGCGGGGTTGGTGCGAATCGGATCATCGAGTTCGTTACGAGTTGCTAATGCATCTGGATGATTTGGTGCGATATTTTTATCCAAAACCACTTCGATAACTTTCTTCGCCTCTGCGACCTTGCCTACTCTTGCAAGTTCTCTGGCATGTTCAACAGAAGCTTGGGCATATCGATCTAGAGCTGCATTTCTGAGTTCGGCTGTTGTGGGAGAATCAGGAAACGAAGCACTTGCACCCGCGTAGGCATCGATCGCATCTTTAAATTTCCCAGCCAAGTAGAGTTCATCTCCTTTTTGTAAAAGCATCTGGGCTTCTTCAACGGCAGCTCGACGCTTCTGTAACTCCTTGTCTGCCAGGCTCAATTTCGGCTTGGATTCCTGCGAAAAACCGTTTGGCAACAGCCCAAACGAAATTGCGAGCACAAAGCCACAACTTGTTAAGGGTTTACTTATAAGAAATCGCATGCGGAGTTTTTCCAGACATATAGACAGAGAAAGCCGAAAGGGTAAGCGTAAAATCCACAAATAATCAATTTTTCTTAGACTCTTTGGTAAACGGTCTAAATGGCAAAAACGATTCTAAAGCCTAAATTCGAGCTGTTCGATCCTGGTTCTGTGGCCTTTTCTCCACTGACGGATACACAACCATAATTTCCGACGTAGTTCGATCCTCATCAGTTTCCACCTCAATCTTCTGTATTCGCGTGAGCTCATGCGAGATACTGTTCATTTAAACAGTATCTAGTCAAACGTTATTTTTTGGGCTTCGAGGACATCTGCCGCGATTTGCTCCCTAAGCCCGTCGATATTGGGAAATTTCCTTTCTTCACGGATGAAATGGACAAACCGAATACGCAGAATTTGTCCGTAAAGATCGCCAGAGAAATCCAAAAGATGCACTTCCAGGGTTCTTGTGGTGCCGTCAACGGTCGGCCGCACCCCGAGGTTAGCAACCCCGCGCAACTGGCTATTCACCTCTACCAACCAGACCCCGTCATTAGGAAGCTGCATATCAGCAAAATGCAAATTCGCAGTGGGAAAACCCAAGGTTCGACCAAGTTTCTGACCCTCGATCACTCTCCCTGATAGCTCGTAGTGACGACCAAGCATGGCTTCAACCTCGTGAAAGTTGCCATCGCGGATCGCTTGGCGGATGCGGGTGCTGCTGATCCGCTCCCCGTCCCAGATCACCGGAGGCACGGCAAAAAGCTGGAATCCTAACTCATCAGCCATGCATTTAAGCAGATTCACATCACCGAGTCGTTTGTTTCCAAAACGCCAATCCTCGCCCACCGATATGGATGCGACATCTGCCGCACAGAGTTTTCTGACAAAATTCTCAGCCGGCATCGCCGCAAATTGATGATCGAAATGGATCACAAGCAAGCCATCTACCCCATGAGATTTCATGACTGAGGCCTTGTCATCAAGTGTGGCGAGCAGCGAGCTGGGGGCTTTGCTGGCTGCAATGACTCGGATAGGATGTGGAGAAAAGGTTACCACAAACGACATTCCCCCACTCGCCCTTGCGGATTGAACCGCTTGATCGATTACTGCTTGATGACCGATGTGGACGCCATCGAACACGCCAAGCGCTAGGTGCAGCGGTCCTCGCTGAAGCGCCAGATCTTCAAGCTTGTCGAGACGGATAGGCATGACATTTTTACGCTCCGCGCATCAGTGAAATTTCTGCCAATGAGATCAAGGCTTTAAGCAATATCTCAGGATTCGCCTCTTTAAGTTGCGCCACCGTCACAGAACGATCCAAATTGAATTTTCCCGATTGAGTCCGACGCAACGCACTGAGGTGAGCCCCACAGCCGAGTTTTTCGCCGATATCATTCGCATAAGTGCGGACATAAAAACCTTTTGAGCAATCGACGCGGAAATCGACTTCTGGAAGCTCGACTCGTTTGATTTCATAGCCCGTCACACGCACGGGTCGCAATTTCCGCTCAATCTCCACGCCCTTGCGCGCCAATTTGTATAGCGGCACCCCATCCATTTTGATCGCGGAAACCATCGGTGGCATTTGTTCAAATTCGCCTTTGTAGATCTCGAATGCACCACGGATATCGGCTTCGGATAAATTTCCTACCTCACGAGTTTCTAACACTTCTCCCTCTTTATCCTGAGTGCTGGTGCGCTGACCTAAAGTCAGGGTTCCTTCGTAAACTTTGTCTTCGCTCATCAGCAAGTCCTGGATCTTAGTCGCTTTGCCGATGACAAGCATCAACAAACCGGTCGCCATGGGATCGAGCGTTCCGCAGTGACCGATCTTCTTGGTATTTAAAGCACGTCTCGCAATCGCCACCACATCATGCGATGTCATGTCCGGTGCCTTATCAACTAACAACACCCCACTGGGACCGTTGTATTCTTCAGCTTGTTTTCTCATCTTATATTGAAATTATTATTGTGAAGCCAATGCCTGCTTCAAGGCCGATAGAACTTTTGGCTTCGCGTCAGAGAGCGGTCCCGCCATGCGAATTCCGGCTGCCAACGCATGTCCACCACCACCGAATTCCGTTGCAACATTGCATACGTTGATTCCGGAATCTTTCGAACGCATCGATACCCGAATTTTACCGTCGTGTAATTCTTCAAAAAACGCGGCGACACGCACACCTTTCACCGAGCGGATCATATCGATGAGTCCCTCACTGTCGTCTGGCTGGAGATTCAGATCGAGTCTCGTTTGATCCAACAACTCCCAGCAAGCAAGTTGCCCGTCGTCGGAAATTTGTAGGGTATTCAACAATGCACGCATCAACTCCAATCTCCGATATGGATGATTATCGTAAGTATCGGCGTTGATCTTTCCAACATTCAAGCCACGTCTGATCAAATCTGCACCGAGCTCATAAGTCGCTGCCGTGGTCGATCCGTATTGAAACGATCCGGTATCGGTCGATACCGCGACATAGACGGCATCCCTGGTTTCATCGGGGATGGGATAACCTAGGGCTTTGATCAATTCGTAAATAATCTGACCCGTCGCCGGTTTCCTTGCGTCGATCAAATTGATATCTCCGTATGCTGGATTGGAAATGTGGTGATCGATGTTCAACCAAATTTTAGCCTTGGAAGCCGCATGCAGCGAGCCGTCGCCCAATCTCGGCTTGGTTGCCGTATCGAGTGCGATCGCAACCTCTACCTCAAGCGGATCTTTAGGAGGGGTCGTGACTTTTTCTGATCCTTTCAAAAATTCCAAGCTCTCTGGAACTCCGTCTTCATTGATGATGAAAACCGTTTTTCCCATCGCCATCAGAGAAAAGCCCAACGCGATCACAGATCCTATCGCATCGCCATCTGGCCTGACGTGGCTCATCAATACAAAACGTTGATGTGCTGAAATCACCGCACCTATTTCATCGATGACTTTTTTGAATTCTTGATCGTCCATGGAATTGATTACCCATCTACCGTGGGTCGGGGCGCGGATTCTCACCACTCAAGCCCTTGAAGCAAGGACAAAGCAACCTCAGGGCCGATGAGCGCCAGAAATACCTAGAATAAGCTATTTCTCATGCCAAAACCCTTAAAACAGGCTTGCCCATTTGCCCCCAAGAAGCCATCTACCACCCGTGCGTGATCTGTTAGTCAATCCAGCTTGGGAAGAGGAGGATCTCGGTATGCCATTACCGGATTCCACCCATGCCTGCTCTGTCTGTCTCCCAACTTGGGATGCAGTCGTCGGCTATGAGGAAGGTCGCGAGAAAGTATTGCGCCGACTCCGCACTGGATATCCCCGCTTTTTCAAACATCCTACCGTCGAACGTATTTTTGATAACGCGCGTACCGAACTTGCGGGTGAAGGTGAGGATGTTTTGGTATTACCAACAAAACTTTCCGCACAACGTGCCCATCGTTGGTTAGAGCGTCAGGCTGAAACCGCAATTCGAGCCGCATCATTTCACGGGCTACAGGCTCTGGTTTTTCCTGAAAAAGCCAAATCTCTAGCCAATCTTTACTGGCGGTTCTCAGGAGAGGGTATTTCCTCACGTGCAGCGCAGGACTTTCTCGATGGAAATCTCCGTGAAGGATCTAAATCCCATCTCCTGTCCCGCAGGATCGCAAAATTCAATGGAGGAAACCCCGAAGACACATTCATTTTCAGTAGCGGCATCTCCGCTGGCCTAGCCGCTCTTCGCGCCCTCCCGGGCATACGCGAAGGCAAGAAAACCCTTCAAATCGAGTTTCCATACGTCGACACCCTGAAAATCCAAGAACGCTTCGGAAACGGCGTCGTCTATCTCAACGAGGCGGTCGGCGAATCCTTCGATGAGGCGATCCAACGCATCCGCGCTGGCGAATTTGCAGGAGTCTTTTCGGAAGTCCCCTCCAACCCACTCCTCCGCACCATCGATCTCAAACGTATATCCGAGGCCTGTGCTTTTTCTAAAACACCTCTGGTTCTGGACGACTCATGCGTCGGCCCTCTCAATGTCGATGCCCTACCGCTCTGCGACATCCTCACCTCTTCGCTGACCAAATGGATTTCTGGCACAGGCGATGTCATGGCAGGAGCGCTCACTCTCCGCTCGGATTCGCCATTGATCGCCGATCTCAGGGATTCCATTTCCGAAGATGCCGCCGAATGCGCCCCGCTTTATATCGCCGATGCTGAGATCCTACTCTCTAACATCAAGGACTACACAAAGCGTAACGGACTCATCAACGATAACGCCCTGAAACTCGTCGAGTTTTTAAAAACCCATCCAGCCATCGAATACGTTTGGCATCCATCGGTCATCAACACCGCAAACTATGATGCCATCAAACGCAAAAAAGGTGGCTACGGCGGACTCATCTCCATCTCGCTCGTAAATCCCAAAAAAGCCCCAAAGGTTTATGATGCTCTAAAACTTTCCAAAGGCCCATCCTTTGGAACTCCTTTCACTCTCGTTTGTCCATACACCCTACTCGCTCATTACGACGAACTCAGCTGGTGTGAGGACTGCGGAGTCCCGAGCAACCTCATCCGCATATCCGTCGGAAACGAACCCGCTGAAACCATCATCGCTGCGTTTCAGGAAGCTCTGTCCTTATAGAAAATATCCTGAAGGGATAACAGACAATAGCCTAGGGTCGGGGAGCGAAGCGACGACCAGCCTAGGAAAAACGCTCCCCACCCATCGCACCCTGAAGGGCGTGCTAAAATCGAAACATCAACCAAAATCGGTTCCTTTTCGACCCGCTTCGGGGTCGATTGTTTTCCTTTCGCAATTCCCACGGCGGTCTTCGTTACACTCGTCAACGAAGGACTAAGTTATATGATCCCGTTGGGATCTAGATCTGTTAGGAAACTGATTTTTATCCTGAAGAAATCTTATCCTTACTGAGCAGGCGTATTAGCCTTCAGAGCCGCCTCTGATTTGCTTTTCGCATAATCTGCGTAATCGGCTTCTGAAACCACTTCCATGCTTCCGCTCATATTGGCGTGACCGTCTCCGCAGAGCTGACCACAGACGATAGAAGTTTCTATGACCTCAATAGGCGTGAACCACATGGCAATTTCCTTACCTGGGATAGCATCTTGTTGAATCCGCATCGGAACGATGGAGTAGTTGTGAATCACATCTTTGGTGCCAATATTCAGAACAGCCGGACGATTGACTTGGAGTTTGAGAGTTGAATCCGTGAAATCATCATGTGCATTCGGATCGGTGTAGTCGATACCCAGAGAATTCGTGTCACTGATCAAATCCGTATCAGTGCGACCAAATTTTCCGTCGAGTCCTGGATAATGGTAAGACCAACCGAACTGCCACCCAACGACTCGAACACGAACCGGATTCATCTCTTTGACTTTATCCCACTCATCCACGCGGTTTGCCCATAGAGGAAATGCAAAGCCGAGAAGCAAGACTGCTTCAATGATGATTACCGCGACTTCGATATGACTGGAAAGGTGGCTGCGCACACCATGATAAGAAGCTTTCGGATTGTTTTTGTGCCAGAATTTGAAAAGGCAAACAAAGAAGAAGATTGTCCAACCCACGAACAGAGCGATCATGAACCAATGGACAACGTCCATCAAATGATCGACTTGTCCGCCGTGTGCGGAATAGTTTTTTGGGAGGCCTAATAATTCGGATGGGCTCATGATATGTGAAAAGTGAGATGGATAAGGTTGAAAATTTTCGGTTTAGTCGCGTACGTAATCGTCACGAAGTTCGGGATCGAGATCTTTGTCACCACGGGAGATGATACGAATCATGTAAAAACCAACACCACCTAGAACGGATAGAATTACCACTAACAAGGCGAAGATGGAGTAGCCAGCTGCATCGCCACCACCTTCGATCATCGAGACGCGGCAAGTGGAACAAGCAAGATGTAAAAAGTTCATGATAGGTTCAGAGGTTGAGTTTCGATGCTTTACGGTAGAAATAAATTCCGTAGAGCGGCATCAGAAGAATTCCAACGATACCCGTGACACCTACAATCGTCGCGAATGTCGAAGGTTCAGGCGCGAATACAAAAGCCCACAGGATCAGAAACGCCGAGAGCAGCGTGCAAATGGTGATGAAGACTATATGGAAACCGCGTAGGGACATAAAAAATCAGAGGTAAAAGTAGCTGTCAAAAATCGGGCTGTATTTTGCGAGAAACAAGATTGCAAACATCGATGCACATAGCACAAGAGCACTGATGAAAATCCAATAAATGGCTTTCTTTTCATGATTTAAGTGCATGAAAATCAAACCGACCAATGTGGCTTTCGTTGTAGCAATCAGCATACCGAGGATGGCATCCCATTTATCGAATCCGTGCTCACCAATATCCAGAGCTTCGACCGTAGCAACCAACACGGTCACGATTGTGCCGATAAGCAATGCGCCGAATACGAGCAAATAGGTTTTCTTGGACTTCTGAATTTCTTCAACTGAATTAGCCATTTCTTAAAATCTTGTTTGAGGTGAATGCTGGTAGGTTCGGGTAAATGACGGATTACATCAAATAAAGGATAGGGAAAACGAAGATCCAGATAAGGTCAACGAAATGCCAGAACAGGCCGCCGACTTCGACTCGGTTGCAGAGCCACTCGGGATTTTCTTCATACATTCTGCGTCCAAAAAACAGGTAGTAAGCGAGTACGATTGCGCCGCCTACCACGTGTAGACCGTGAAGTCCGGTGATGGTGAAATAGATCGCGTAATATGTGTTCCAGGATGGAGTGAATTTCGAGGCGAAGCCGATTTGTTCACGCGGAACAGACAAGTGAGGAAAGGTCACGCGATCATGGCTATCTCCATGCGCTACTTCCTCGTGTGAATCGTGAGAATTGGATTCCTTCTCGTCAGGATTCCGAGCTTTGTAGTTTGGGCCCATGAATTCCTCTTTGAGTTTATCTGTAACAGAGAGTTTAATCTTATGAGTTTCTTCACCATATTTGGCAAATTCCTTCCAGCCGATACGATATAACTCCTTGTGGGTCGGCTCACGATTTGGATTACCTTTTTCATCAAGACCGTAATCTTTAATTAGGCGCTTTTTTAATTCATCTACATTAGCTTGATGCCAAGCCCATGCCTCACGGGCAAACGGATCATTTTTCAATAACCATGAATTCTCAATCGCGACTTCAGGTTTGATACCTTTTTTCTCTGCCTTCATGACCAAGTATTGGAAATCGATGGCATCAAGATAGTGAAAGTCCATCGGGCTAGGAAGCAGCTTGGCGTTGATCACTGTGTCATCGCGAAGTTTGGATTGCTCAGGTCCTTCTTTGACATCACGTGGCTTGAAACTTATCTGGAAAGATTTGTCGGCAACAAATGTTGCAGCAGGAATATCAGTGAGAAGCTTCGATTTGATTGCTTCTTGATCGATGCTCACCTTATCGGAGTATTCCCAATTGGATTTATTTGGGTTTTGTTTCTCAGCTACTTTCCAAGCATCACGAAGCGCTTGTGTGCGTATTTTCTGATTGTGATTACGGGCCTTGATTTGCGCTTTCTCGAATTTATCTAGAAGCTCAACGGTGAGATCAGCGTCTTTTGCAAAATAGATGGTATCTGCATCGGAGAAACCTTCTGCACCTTTGACCTCAGCAGCGAGCTTGAGCGTCGCACCAGCGGCTTTGGCTTCCGCTAAAATTTCTTCAACCCATGCATCGTGAACACGTAGGTTATTGTAAGTGATAGTTGAACCTGGATTGAGCTCAAGTTTGATACGGTTTTTCTCGATCTTTGTTCCATCAATATAGGCAAGGTGACCTTCGAGAACCGTGTAGTCTTTCAAGCGGACCGCTTGGTGGTGGAACTTGACATTATATTCGACTCCTTTGAGCACCATGAAAATCAATGCACAGATCACAGTGATCCACATGTAGATTTGGAATTGTCTCCAGTTACGAAGCTTAAGAGCCGCCCAAGCAAACACCACTGTGACGGAGGAACCGATGAGTACGAAGGTGTTGATCAAACCTGGAAGCACAGGAAGTGTTCGCTCTGGCCATGGATAGTCAGCGCCGAGACGCATGAAAACATAGGCTGAGAAGAAGCCGCCGAAAAGCATGACCTCGGAAGCGAGGAACAGCCATATGGCAATCTTGGCGTTAAACAGGCCCGTATCTTTGCGGGCATTGACGATGTATGGGATTTCCATTTCTTGAAGTTTGCTTGAGTTCAGTTTTCAGTTCTCGGGAAGACTGAAGGTTAGTGAGTTTCTTTTTCGTTAGATTCTTCCCCGGTCTTATTGGGAGCTTGCCATTGTGGAAAATAATCTTCATCGCAATCAGGACGAGAGTATTCGTAAGGTCCGCGATAGACAGCGACGTCGAAGGTGAAGTTACCGTGACCCGGAGGTGTTGGAGTTGCCCACTCAAGCGTGGTCGCATCCCATGGATTGTCATTTTCAACTTTACGTCCCTTTTTCCATGCAAACAGCACGTTAATGATGAAGGGAATCTGTGCGACTGCCAAAATCCATGCACCGTAGGACATGACTATATTGAGATCGATATAATCACGAACAATGACTCCGAAAACGTTCGCGCTGTCGGCAGCTTTTGCGAGGTAAGCATCGCCACCATTATACCAACGGCGATGGAAGCCAGCCATCCCCTGCACCAGCATTGGGAAGAACAATACGTTCATGCAGATCAAGCTTGGCCAGAAATGCAGGTGATTTAAAAAGCGACTGGTGTAGCGCCCCGTGATTTTTGGATACCAATGATGCACACCGGCAAACAAGCCGAAGAGAATACCGGGAGCCACAACGTAATGGAAGTGACCAATCACGTAGTAGGTATCATGGAGATGGAGACCCACCAAATTGAAGGCGAGCGGTAATCCGGTTAGACCACCGATACCGAACATTGGAATGAACGCACATGCCCACATCATGGGTGGAGTGAAACGGATCGAACCGCCCCAGAGTGAGATCAAGAGTGCGGTGATAATAACGACCGACGGAACAGAAATCAAAACGGTTGTGGTTTGGAAGAATGTAGAAACTGCATCACCCATTCCGGTCATATACATGTGGTGAGCCCAAACGATAAAGGAGAGGAAGCCGAGGATAAGCACGGAGTAAACCATGGACTTGTAACCCCAAAGAGGCTTACGGGTATTGACGGGAATAATTTCTGCAACGCAAGCGATTGCTGGTAGCAAAAGAACGTAAACTTCCGGGTGACCAAGGAACCAGAAAAGGTGCTGGAAAAGAAGCGGTGAACCACCACCGGAAAGATCAGCAAGGCCTTCGCTCTTGGTGAACAAACCGGTAGGCATGAAGAAGGATGAATGTGCGACTCGGTCCATCAACTGCATGATGCCCGCGGCTTCAAGCGGAGGGAAAGCGAGAAGAAGAAGGAAACCTGTCACCAACATCGCCCATACAAAGAATGGCAGACGCATCCATGTCATACCACGAGCGCGGAAGTTAATGATCGTAGTAATAAAGTTGACCGCACCTAACAGCGAGGAGGTAATCAAAAGAACTAAGCCGATCAACCACTGGGTCTGCCCTGCCAACCATTGGTTGACGATTTGTCCGTCAGCAAAACCTGCGAGCGGCGAGTAGTTCGTCCAACCCGATTTAGCTGCGCCTGACTCCATAAAGAAAGAGGCACACATCAATAATCCACCAGCTAGGTAAATCCAGTAGCTCATCATATTGAGTTTAGGAAACGCCATATCGACGGCACCGATTTGAAGCGGTGTCACGTAGTTACCAAACGCACCGAAACCAAGCGGCACGATTCCAAGGAAGACCATGATCGTACCGTGCATCGCACCAAACATGTTGTAAGTTTCCCCTGAGACTTTTCCGTCAACCAACCAGCGAGCCTTCCAATTATCCGTAAGGAAGCAGCCCATCCAATCTGGGAGTGGCTGATGTGGATAAGCGATACTCCACCGCATCACCATCATTAAGTAGAAGCCGAAGGCAAGAAACAACAAAGCGGTGATACCATACTGAAGACCGATGGTTTTGTGATCCGTTGAGAAAAAGTATTTTTTCAAAAATCCCGGATTGTGATGATGATCGTCATGATCATGAGAATGATCGTGACTGTTAGAAGATGCAGCGTGGGCGCTCATAAGTTAGTTCAGGCGTGTGGGTAAGTGTTAGGAAGTCGAATTAGGTTAAACCGATATTGGAAAATTATTTAACAGGAGTCAGTTTTGAAGGATCCACCGGAGTCTTCGGATCGAGAACAGCACCAGGAAGCATGATATTGTGCTTAGCGGTGAGTTCTTCAGCAGTAACAGAAGTGCCAGGAGTCTCACGTGCTTTGGAGGCATCGATAGCAGCTTGAGCCATTTCGATCGTTACGATGTCACCCGTTGAATTACCAAAGCTATTACGAGCAAATGTCATAAGGGCTGCAAGTTCCTCAGCCTTCAAGCCGGCTCCAATCGCAGCCATCACGCCGTAATCCTTACCTGTACTGGTCGGTCCTTTCAGACCATTAAGAACGACCATGGAAAATTTCTGAGTATTTCCAGTCACCCATCCTGAGCCGGCAAGCGATGGGAATGTTGGACCACCGCGACCATCGGCACCGTGGCAGCCGTTACAGTTTGCCGAGTAAATCTTTTGGCCTTTTGCAATATAAGCAGGGAGAGCTTCTTTTGACGCAGGACCTTCTGGCGGAGCTCCTGGTGGAGTTCCGCGGACGTATTTCGGTTTAACCAAAGCATCATAATCAAACCAAGGCCCAGCATTTCCTAACACAGCACCGGCAATCAGCAGGACTAAACCGCAGGAGATGATAACCCACAGCGAAATGGGCTCATGACCGTTATCGGCGATACGATGTTCACGTGCGGTAGCTGCAGTTTCTGAAGCGACGCGGCCGTGGGCTTGCGTGACGTTAATCGTTTCGTCGAGGTCAGGTTTCTGATTCGATTGCGGACTGTTCGATGACATGGTAGAAAATTAAGTTAGATCAATACGATGATGTGGGCATCATGGAGCTGGAGTTGCGGCGCTGGTGGGAGACTCTTCGGTTGATTTGAAATCAAAAACTGGTGGCACAGGATTATCTTTTTTCAAGGACAAGAGATAAGAAACTAGGGCACGGCCCTCTGAATTCGGGACAATTTCCTCGCCTTTATCACCCTTGAAAGGAAGAGCTTCATTCGATGGATTACCTGTGACTTTCTTTTCAACGAAAAGGAAGCGGAACGAAGGGCAATTGGAGTGGCTGCGTGCAGGTTCCAAACGTGGATTATAAACATAGCGATACAGCCATTGTTCAGCAGAAATTCCCTTGGCGTAGGTTGCCTCGACACGCACCGCTAAGTTAGAAAGATCAGGTCCCATGCGGTTGATACCGATGTGGGCGAATTTCTCACCTGCGAAATCGAATACATTCGATTCACGACGTGTATCTATCCCCTCTTCTTTGTTAACGAGACCAGCGAAGTCCGAGCGAAACACATCGTTACCCGCGTAGTCGGGACGGATAAGCTGGGTGTGGCAGAGATAGCAACCATTAGCTGCGTAAACTTGTGAACCGTCGGCAACCCTGCCGGCACGTTTCGGGATGTAAACTGCGTTGGTGCCTGTCGCCTCCTCACCCATCGCAACAGGTTCGATAGAACGCATTTCGAAGTAAGGAACGATGACAATTGCCAACCATGCAACTCCGAAACTGGCGGAGAGGCTGAGGAAGAAAGTGCGGAAGCTCATGTGAGGATTGATGTAAGGAATGAAAATTTAGTGTGCGGAAATAGAGCCAGCGTTATCGATATCGCCTTCATCGCCGTGTGGACTGTGACCGTGGGCAGAAATCAATAAGGTTGGATGGTTGCTGCGACGACCCAGTCCCAGCCACATGAATGTTAAGTGAAGGAAAAAGAACAAGTTGGACATCAAGATAAAGCACCATGAAATGGTTGTTGCCCAAACATAGGGATAAGCTCTGAGAGCAGCGGATTCCCAAGGCTGATCAAATTGTTCCTGACCCAGTCCCTGCATCCATCCACCAAAGATCGCAACGATAGCCACCGTGATGATGCCGTAGATAGAAAGATAGAAATGCATTTTGATAAGACGACGGGAAATCCACTCGCGGCGTGTGATGCGAGGCACGATGAAATAGATCGCACCAAACATCACAAAGCTAAAGAAGGCATAGATGGCAAGAATTTCAAAACCATAACCCGAGAGTGAAAACTGCGTCAGTTTGAGAGTGGAGCCAGGAAGGTTTAAGAAAACAGCGGCAACAGCCATGACCAATAAACCAAACACCCCCACCATCGTGAAACGCAATGATGGGCTGTGGTTGACGATCTCCATATCAGCCGAGGCGGTCCGGAGAATATTGAAAACCGCCGTAAATGCAGGAATGAAGAACAAGATGGTTGCGGCGGCACCGAGGTAAGGAATAAAAAACGGGACAGGCGCACCCGCTAGTTTTTGCATACCTGCCCATGGCATGATAATCGCGAGCGACCAGAACCCAAGACGCGCAAGCGAATAGCTGTAGATCGGGCGTCCCGTCACTTTTGGTGTGAGATAAAACGCGGCTGAGAGAGCGACCGGAGTAAAGAACAAGAAGACCAAACTGGATTTAAACCAAGCGTTGATGCCGTTTGCCATGATTGGATGACCTGGGAAAACGTGCAGAAGAAGATTGGCAGTTAAATAAACCCATGGAAACCATATCATCGCAGCTAACAAATACCATTGGGATATGTAGACGTGTCCTTCTGGGCGGACTTTGAATTGCACCATCGACCAAATCATGATCGCCAAATAGCTGATGAGCAGGACTGGCCATGCAAAGGAAGGAAACTCCATCCATGGCATGCCCGTGCCGTATCCGGCAAGGATGCCCAGAACACCTAAGCTAACGCCGAGGTTCCAAACGTGACCGGCGGTAAGAATGATACCCGCAGCCTTGCACTCTTGGCGGGAAAGGCGGGACATGATCCAAATGATCACACCAAAAGCGGCTTGGAATCCCCAACCATAAATCAAGGTGTTGAGATGTGCCGCTTGAGTGCGACCGTATGTGAGCCATGAGCAACCATCCATAAAGCCTGGGGCATGCATTTTGGCAGAGGAAATGATTCCGAGGATCATCGAGATAGCGAGCCATGCAGCACCGCTGGTCAGGAAAAACATCACAGGATGACGAAGCGAGCGGTCGATTCCGGCTCTCAACTGAGCATCTTGCAGGTTGGTATTTGCTGTTTCTGTGGACATCTGGACTGGATAAATCGGTTAGCGAAAAGCTTAGGGTTTGATGAGATCTTGAACGGTGAGTTGCGGTTTGCCTACCTCGTCACGTAATGCTTTAACCTCTTCAGGTTTCACCGCAGATGCTTTGTTTCCAAAACTATTACGAACGTAGGTAAGCGCGCCAGCGATCTGCTCATCGGTTTGATAAGCCATTGGCAACATGCCTGCTGGAAATTGATCATAAACTTTACCCTTTACCTCTATAGGACCTGTTAGACCCCGAAGTTGGATTTTAATCAGATTGGAAATAGGACCCGTCACCCACTCGGAACCTGCAAGCGGAGGACCCGCAGGACCACCTTCACCATTCTGACCATGGCAAGCACCACAAATCAAATACTGGGCTTTACCGATTTCCATTTGAGCAGGATCGATGGGGACTTCAGCAGCGAGTTTTTTCTCGGTTTCGGAACCAGGAACCAATTGTGCAGGAACTTCGACAGCGATGGGATTGGATTTGGATAACAATTGTGCGACGTTAGGCGTCACAGCATCGACAGCATCTTCAGTTAAAAACTTTGCTTGTTCAGCAGAAACCTCAGACTTGATACCCGAACGAATTTTACCTGCAGCATCCTCAGGCTCCTCGCCTTTCGGGAACCAGCCGAAAATTGATGCACCACCAAGGATGATGAGCAAGATGACAGCAAAAATCGTGAAGATTCCGAGGCCATCAATGAAAGCTTTGAATCGGATTTGTAAGTTATCGCGAGTGGGGTCCATGCGGTTAGATAAAGATATCAGTTAGAAAGGTTGGCGGATTCGAGGATGCGTGGGTCACGGTTCGGGTATAGCGAGTGTTGACCAAGCGCACGAAGAAGAACGAAAAGAAAGGCGGCACCGATGGTGACGAAGGCAAGGATGTCGCCCCAGAACGCACCGGGAATGGCAGGTGCAATATCACCGAAGACTTCATGATTGATTCTACCGAGTGAAACACCGCGCTCAGGTATAGTGATCAGATAATGATCTAGCGCGTGCATGCAGAGGGTGTAGATCGCAACAATGGAGAGGTATTTTGGATTCTTTTTTAGCCATGCTTGAAGCAACACGATGAATGGAACCACGAAGTGCAAGAACACGAGGCAGATCATTCCGATGTTCCAGTTGCCTGTGTTACGGATCAAGAAGTAGGAAGTTTCCTCGGTGATGTTGGCATACCAGATCAGGAAATATTGGGAGAACGCGATGTATGCCCAGAAGGTAGTGAAAGCAAACATGAGTTTGCCCATGATGTGGAAGTGCTCAGAACCTGTGACGTGTTGGAGGTGACCTTTGCTTTTCAACCATGTGCAAACCAAAACAATCACAGCCATGGAGTTGAGCGCGGAACCTGCGAAGAGATAGACACCCCACATCGTGGAGAACCATTTGTAATCCAGACCCATGAGAAAATCGAAACCGGTAAAGGTGATGGTCAGTGCAAAAACGATCAGGGTGTAGGTTGAATGGAAACGAGCACGGAACAGATTTTCAACGCCAGGAATCGGATCGGTGTCTTGGTTGGTGGAAAGCTTACGAAGGAACCAAATGACGAGTGTGAGACCGATGCCATAGAAAGCAAAACGTCCAAACCAGAAAGGGATGTTCATGAACCAATGCTTGTTGTAAAGCAGGTGATCTTCGTGATGAAGATGATCAATTACGGAATGATGTCCGGCATCGCGATGGATGTTCATCCACTCGAAGAGATACTGATTCACCTGAGGGAAAAGCAGAGGGATACCGAAGAGGAAAACCCAAGGGAAAGTGGAGCCAAGGTTTTCGAAGGTGCGGCGAACGGAAGTCCCCCACCCTGAGTTGGAAACGTTATGGAGGAGTGTCCAGAACACGCCACCGATGGAGAGTGTTAGGAAAAAGTAGTAAGCAAATACCCATGAGTAGGCGAACGTGCCTTGGAACCACACACCGAACACACCGAACAACCCAAGCAGGCTGATCACGGTGCCGACTCCGGCGATGATGAGTAAAATGGTTTTGATCGTGGAGACCTTCGAGTTGTCGAGATGGTCACCTTGGATGGCTATGTCAGAGGATGTTACGTGGTGGGACATCGGGAAAATTATTTGGCTGCGGTTGCTGCTTCTTTGGCGGCTTGGAGAGTGCGGACGTAGGAAATGATTGCCCAGCGATCGCGGACAGGAATGTTGGCTTTGTAGCCACTCATCATGCCTTTGCCGACGCTGATAACTTCGAACATACGGCCATCGGGATAAGCCGGGGATTTGAAACGGTCTTCATGGAGATTAGCGATACCGGGAACACCATAGCGCGAGGTAATGCCGGCACCGTTTCCTGATTCGCCGTGGCAAACACCGCAGTAGATTGCAAAACGCTCTTTGCCACGTTTGATGAGCTCGCTGGCAGTTTCAGTTGTATTCACTCCAAGTTCATCTGGCATACCAGTGCCGTAGTAATCACCAACGTGACCCGTGTAGTAATATCCAGTTTGACCACCGAATTCGTATTCAGGAATACCACCAAGTTCTTTTTTTCCAGATTCGTTAAAACCCAATGGCTGAGTGCCAGTAACTGGCTGACGTGCACCCTGACGATCGGCAAAGAAACTGCTCGGTGCTTGAGCTTTGAGTTTATCTTGGTTGTCCATGTCAGGAAAAACCTGAATCGGAGGCTTCGAGAAATGCTGACCACGGAAGCCCAGTATCCCGACAACGAGAACCGCGACAATGGCGTATGCTAAGAAAAAGTAGCGCATGGCTGATGATTGTGTTTGCAGGTAAAAAGGTTAGTCTTGTTCTTCTTCAACGAGTTCGATGTTCTCGCCGCCAATATCTGCGAGCAGGTCGCGAGTGGCTTGTGGGCTAAATTTTTCGTCACGTGCTTCGATAGCGATGAAGAAACCATCATCAGTCGCGCGGTGGAATTGTTTGCTAGCAAACAAAGGATGATTGAGGCGCGGCAATTGCATCAAGCCGAGCAATCCGAACAGCACAGTGAAACCTGAGAACAAAATCGTGAGCTCGAACATCACAGGGAAGAAGGCTGGGATCGTGAAGATGTTCGTTGGTTTGGCTTGAACGACAGTCGGGTAGAGAATGACCTGAGTGACATAAGCCAATGTGAAGGCGGTTGCGGTTCCGGTGATGCCACCGAAGAATACAAACCATGGCAGAATGGAACGTTTTAAACCCATCGCAGCATCGAGGCCGTGGACAGGATATGGGGTATAGCAATCCCATTTACGAAAGCCCGCATCGCGTACTTTTTCCGCAGCCTTGTAAAGCGCTGAGGCGCTTTTGAACTCGGCGAGATAGCCATAAACTCGTTTTCGGGTAGTGCTCACGTTATAGAAGTTATCAGTTTGAAGTTATCAGTTATCAGGAATTTCAGTTTTTACCTGTAGTAAGTTCGTGTTGGTAGGCGGGAATGACTTCAGTGCCTTCGTCAGGATGGGCTTCGTTGTCTTCAAAGTGAGGGTCGCTCTCAAGCTTGGCCCATTTCACCTCGGCGATGTTGATGCATGGCAGGAAGCGGAGGAAGAGAAGGAATAAAGTAAGGAACATTCCGATCGTGCCGACGAAGAGCATCTGATCTTGTGGAGATGGTGAGAAGGTTTTCCAGTCACCTGGCAGCCACATACGAGCCAGTGTGGTGACGATGATGACGAAGCGCTCGAACCACATACCCACGTTGACGCACATAGCGACAGCCATAACCACCCAGAGGTTTTCACGCATCGACTTAAACCAGAAGATCTGCGGAGAAAGCACGTTTAGCGACATCATCGCTGCGTAGGCCCACCAATAGGGCCCGGCGATACGAAATTTGAAGGCATCCATTTCGTAGATCGCACCGGAGTAGAATGCGACGAAGAGCTCCATCAAATAGGCGTAACCGACGATGGTTCCAGTGAGGAGAATGATCTTCGCCATGTTATCGATGTGTTTCATGGTAATCAAATCCTGCAAGCCGTAGATGAAACGAGCAGGAATCATGATCGTAAGCACCATCGCGAATCCACCGAAGATCGCGCCGGCGACGAAGTAAGGAGGAAAGATCGTGGTGTGCCATCCAGGAACCACTGAGGTCGCGAAGTCAAACGAAACGACTGAGTGAACCGAAAGCACGAGCGGAGTGGAGAGCGCAGCGAGAAGAAGGTAAGCCATTTCGTAGTGGCTCCACTGACGGTTACCACCTCTCCAACCAAGAGCAAAAATACCGTAAAGGATTTTACGAATGCCTGGCTTGCAGCGATCGCGAATCGTTCCGAGGTCAGGAACCATGCCGAGGAACCAGAAGATCAAGGACACAGTGAAATAGGTCGAAACCGCGAACACGTCCCAAAGGAGTGGCGACTTGAAGTTTTGCCAAATCGCATTCGCGTTAGGAATTGGAGCAAGGAACCATGCGAACCAAACGCGACCGACGTGGAAGGCTGGGAAAATACCCGCGCACATCACCGCGAAGATCGTCATCGCTTCCGCTGCACGGTTAATCGATGTCCGCCAGTTTTGTCTTGTTAGGAAAAGAATCGCGGAAATCAGAGTTCCGGCGTGACCGATACCGATCCAGAAAACGAAGTTCACAATCGGCCAACCCCACATGATGCGGTTGGTATTTCCCCAAACACCGACACCCGTAGAAACCAGATGGAAGAGACCACCACCCACACCGATCAACGCGATCAGGGATGAAGGAAGAAACAGCAGCCACCAAAGCAATGGCTGACGGTTTTCAATGATGCCGCAAATACGGTCAGTGATCCAATGGTAGGATCGGTCATTGAGAATCAACTTTTCACGCTTGAGAACAGGAAGTTTGATTCCTGAGTCTTTATGCGGTGCGGTTTGTGAAGTAGAGGCCATGTGTTAGAAAAATCTTATGTCTGAATTTAGACCATGTGGATGGTGGACTGACCGATGAATTTCGCATCGGGCATTTTATCATTCGGATTCTTCACGCGAGCCAAGTAACTGGTGCGAGGAAGGGTTCCGATGTAATTGAGTAGATCGTAGTTACGCTCCGAATCTTTAGCGCGCATCATTTTGGAAGCGACACCATCAAGTTTGTTTCCAAACGTGATAGCCTCAGCAGGGCAAGCATCTTGGCAGGCGGTTTTGACGGAATCGACTGGGATACGCAGTGCTTCGGTAGAAACTTGATTCTCTGTGGAAAGTTTTCCGGACTCGAGTACCTCTTGTTTCTGACCACGCTTCTGGCGGATCACAGCAGCCTTGATGCGTTGCACACAGTAAGTGCATTTCTCCATCACGCCGCGCATACGCACGGTAACGTTCGGATTTTTCTGAAGGTGATTTGCTTCGCCATCATGACGCTCACCTGCAGGGCCTTTGTTGAGGTTATTTTTGATGAGCGGGTTGCGCTTGTTGTAGTCGAAAAAGTTGAAGCGACGCGCTTTGTAAGGGCAGTTATTCGCGCAATAGCGAGTGCCGATGCAACGGTTGTATGCCATCGCGTTCAAGCCGTCTTCGGTATGGACTGTGGCGTTAACTGGGCAGACGGTCTCACATGGAGCCGACTCACATTGCATACAACCGACAGGTTGTGGAACGAGGGAGACGTTATCAGGATCAAAGTCGTTGTCTTTATGTGTCGCGAAATAACGATCCATACGGATCCAGTGCATTTCACGGCCTTTGGCGACTTGTTCTTTACCGACGATCGGGATGTTGTTTTCCGATTGGCAAGCAACCAAGCAAGCGTTGCATCCCATGCAGGAAGAAAGGTCGATGGTCATCGCCCACTGATGAAGTGGATCGCTGAGGAATGTCTTACCATTGCGATCTTCTTGCTTATAGAGCGAAATATTAATTGGCGCGTGAGAATCGTTTCCTTGTTTTTTGACACCTGCAAGTTGATGCGCGAAGTCGCCTTTGTGTTCGACGTCGTTGGTCGAAACCTCACGAGCTAGAGCGCGACCGTACATCGCGTTGTGCTCTTGAGTGAGAGCAACCGAGTAACGCTCTTCGGTTTTAGCGATCGTTGCGCCGGTGGCGAAATAGGAAGTTGCGGAAGTGCGTAGCGGATAAGCATCAAATCCGCGGTTTACACCGACGAGGCCGACAAACTTGCTAGCTTTCGGATCACCACGACCTAGTTCATCTTCATCGTTGAACCCTTGGCCGTAACCGAGAGGAATGATGAGAGTATTTTCGGCTTGGCCGAAGGAAACGAGAACAGGAAGTTTCAGCGTCTTGCCGTTCACCGTCACGTTGATGAGCGGCGATTTGCGGTTTTGACCTTCGCCATCTGGAGAAACTTTGGCATACTTGTCCATCAGAACTCCGTTGATTCCAATCATGGAGCTTAAAGGTTCAAGTGCGATGATCTGATCGTAGATGCCGAGTTCTTTCGCGGTTTTCGGTGCGATGAGAACAGCATTGTCCCACGTGAGTTTGGAAATCGGATCGGGAGCTTCTTGAAGCCAGCCGTTGTCGATCCAGCGACCGTCATAGACTGAGGCATCGGTAGCGAAGATCACATCAAGTTTATCTTTCGTAGGAGTTGATACAGCAGCTTGTTTGATCGCATCAGCAGCATTCGATGCGAGAGAAACTTTAGGCACTTCGTAACTCGAAACTGCCGAACTATAACCGTTTTTGAGAGCCTCTTTCCATTCGGCTTCTGAACGATTGAAAGTCTTTTTAACGGCTGCCATGGCAGGTGCAGCAGAACCTTTATCCCCTTCCCCGATGATGAGTTTTCCGTCGCCTGCGAAAGCGAGCAAAAGCTCAAGTTCGGAAACGCAATTTGGATAGAGCGGAAGGATCATCGGCTGTACCACGGAGTAAACTCCACGGACAGATCTCGAATCGCTCCAGGACTCTAAATAATGAGCCGCTGGAACATGCCATGTGCTTGCATAAGCGGTTGCGTTACTGCGATCGCTGGCATGAATGCTGGTTTTCGCTTTTGCGATAGCTTCAGAAAATTTTAAATCCGCTGGTGCATCATAAACAGGATTCGAAGGGGTGAGGAAAACGACCGTGTCGATGGCAGCGCTGTTAAGATCGCTCGTGAGTGAAGCGATGTCGCCATAACCCACGTTTTCAGATTTATAAGCCATCAAGCCATTTTCATGACCGATGTTTTGAAGTTTCAAGTTGATCGCAAGAGCGATGTGCTTGAGAGCTTTGGATTGACGGGATCCAACAAGAACAGCGGATTTGCTTCCACTCTTTACGAGATCTTTCGCCAGTTCCTGAATCCACTTCAGCTCGTTTGCATCTGTAATCGATGCATCTACACTGATTTCAGCACCAACTTCACGAGCGATTTGAGCAGCGATCGCAACGATGCGACTTGGCGCAACGCGCAAACGATGATCTGCCATACCACCTGTTAGGCTGTAAGCTGATTCAACCGCATAGAGGCGGTTCATTTTGCTAGCGTCTGGCTTGTTGCTGTAGGTTGCTCCTTCGGGTTTACGACGATTGAAGAACGCAATGTTAGAACCTTGTGGATCGGTTCCGACAAAATCGCAATCGAGTGAGAGGATACGATCGGCGTTATCGAAGTTAGGAACAAGCTTCACGCCTTCACCAAGAACATCTGTGTCGTTAACAGTGAGTGCCTCGTATTGGTAAAATTTTGCGTTTGAGAACTTCGCGCCAATCTCTTTGGCCAATCTCAGACGGGTCGGACTGTCATCATTTCCGAATACGAAACCGATTTTCGCACTCTTATCATTTGCTATAGCGCTGATCGCAGCTTGAAATTCTGCAAGCGTGGATTTTTTGCCACCATAGAGGAAATCGCGCGAACGTGAGGTTGAGTAGAGATCCAGCACGGATGCTTGAGCAAATGCATCTGTCCCCTCGTAATCGGGATGCAAACGGTTGGGACCCACTTTCGTTGGGCGACCTTCATAAGTCGTGACCACCAATGGCACCGCACCTGCTGCGCGTGGCAGAGAGGATGCGTAGTAAGTCGCTTTTCCTGGGATCACCCATTCTGGGGCATTAGTATAAGGAACGATGTAAGCTTCTGGGCGGCGGCATGCGGCCAAACCAAAACCGGCAAGAGCGGTCGATGAACCCATGAGTTTAAGGAAGGAGCGGCGACTGGTCTCAAGCGCTTCTTGGTTTTCCATTTCTGCCGCGCCCTGTGGAAATTCGCGATCCATCCAGTTACGGAATTCTTGGGTGTCCTCAAGTTGGCCAGTGCTGCGCCATGAGATGGTGGTCTCATCGTTTGGGACTGCGGGGTGTTGCAAAATGCGTTTGCTCATATCAGGGCTGCTGAAAAAATGTTTTTAGGAAAGTGGTGGATCAGTGATGGCAGGTTGCGCAACTGGTCTTAGGTTTAACCGAGAATTGTTCTTTAAGCTTCTCACCAAGATCGAGGGTGGTTTTTACACCGTCTTCAGGTTTGGCGTATTTGGCGACATCAGCATCGCCGTAATTGAAATTGAAAACTTCTTCCAAAGGACGGAGGTGTTTCTCTGGAGCGCGGTGACATTCTAAGCACCAGCCCATCGAGTGAGGCTCGGCTTGATAGATCACTTCCATTTTGTTCACGTCGCCGTGGCAACTCTGGCAGGAAATACCCCGATTGACGTGTGCCGAGTGATCGAAATACACATAGTCAGGTGCCTTGTGAACGCGCACCCACTCGATCGGTTTGCCATCGTATTTTTCGTAATTCACATTCATCGAACGATGAAGTGGCTCGAGCTTCGGACTCTCTTTCTGAACATGCTGATGGCAGTTCCAACAGGTGTTACCGCTCGGTACGTTAGAGTGACCGGATACATCCACGAACGAATGACAATAACGACAATCCAATCCTAACTGCTCAACGTGGATCTTGTGAGAAAACGGAATGGGTTGTGAAGGTTGATAACCCACAACTTGTGCCTTAGGAGTTGCATAATATCCAAACGCAAGAACAACGCCTGTGCCAACAGCACCAAGGCAAAATGCGATCTGAAAAGGTAGTAGGTTTGACCAGCGTGGAAAAATATTCGCCATGAGAGCTAGATGAGTAAGGTGGTAAGCCGCGCGAAGACTGGGAGATTGTGAAAAATTTCACAAGCGATTTTCTTTCATATAATCAAAATAAATTTAATATCTTATTGAGATTCGATATCAATAAAAATCGCGTGTGAAAAATACGCGAAAAAACGGGGATTTCCCCCCAATAAAGGAACCGCGATTCTCAATCGCGACATAGATGGGATGAGGAGCAGCCGTGTCCTCACGGCATGAGGCTGAACGGTGTCTCACCGTTTGATTCGTAAAGGATGGTGATGACACCCCCGCTCCTGTTTCGCATGCGAGGTCGCGATTGAAATCGCGGTTCCTTACACCTAATTTGCCTGTCTTTATCCCACACCTGTCAGTATTTCATCATTGAATTTGGATTTTTTAAACAGAGGGTAACAAATCCTATCGGCAAATAGAAAAACTGGAGCGCCACTGAAAGACCAAGGGACAGGAATGTCCCTTCTACTCAATTCTCCATCCTCTTGATGCCAAGTGGATTGCCGTCTTGTAATTCAATAGGCAATGAAGCATCTGGGAAGCTTTGCCATGCGATGGCGCGGCAGAAGCGGAAGATCGCCATGGTGCCGACGGAGGTGCTGCGGCCATCGGAGGTTGATGGGAAAGGTCCGCCGTGAACCATGCTGGAGCAGACTTCGACGCCGGTTGGGAAACCGTTGTAGATCAAACGACCTGCGCGTTGTTGGAGGGCGTTGACGATTCCAGCGTATTGGGAGAGTTCCTCGGGAGTGCCGTGGACGGTGGCGGTGAGTTGGCCTTCGAGTTTCGCGATCGCAGTTTCGATTTGTGCGGTATTACCACGAACGATGAGTGAGCCAGGTCCGAACATCTCAGCTTGGAGATGTTCGTTTTTCAGGAAGTCTTCGATCCCCACAACAAAAACCGCAGGCGCGCATTGACCGTGTTTTTTCTCAGCCGAGCTGCGGGCGAGGACTTTCACTCCGGAAACGTTAGAGAGCGATTCGGTCGCATCGGCAAACGCCTTGCAGATGGCGGCGTTGAGCATGGTGGCTGGTGAACCGACCTCGATCAGGCTTTTCAGTTTCGCGAGGAATTCGTCCCCTTGTCCTGTTGGTAAAAACACCAAGCCTGGATTGGTGCAGAACTGACCTGCACCGAGAGTGAGTGAGCCAAAGTATGCTTCGGCAAGTGCGGCTTCGCCTTTGGCGAGTGCGCCGGGAAGAAACACGATGGGATTGATCGAGCTCATCTCGGCGTAGACGGGAATTGGCTGAGGGCGTTTTGCCGCGGTGTCCATCAGTGCGGTTCCAGCAGCGCGTGAGCCGGTGAAACCAACCGCTTGAATAACGGGATGTTTGACCACTGCCTGACCCACCGTGCGTCCGCCTCCGTAGAGAACAGAGAAAACCCCTTCTGGCATTTCGCATTCTTGAGCGGCTGCGATCACGGCGTTGGCAACAATTTCCGCACAACCTGGATGCGAGGAATGCGCGATCACCACCACAGGACAACCTGCGGCGAGAGCCGATGCGGTATCGCCACCGGCAACGGAGAATGCGAGTGGGAAATTGCTCGCACAGAAAACCGCAACCGGACCGAGCGGACGAAGCATGGAACGTAGGTCAACTTTCGGAATCGGTTGGCGATCAGGTTGAGCGCGTTCGATGCGGGCATCGACCCATGAACCTTCTTCTAACAACGCGGCGAACAAACGAAGTTGTCCCACCGTGCGACCCGTTTCACCGCGCATCCTTGGTTCAGGAAGGGCGGTTTCTTGTGGACCACGAATCACGATATCCTCCACCACGGCTTCGATTTTCTCAGCGATTTTACGTAGGAAAGCCGCGCGGGTTTTTCCGGGTAAATTCGAGTAAACCGGAAACGCCGCAGCAGCCAAAGCCATCGCTTTTTCGACCTCTTCCGGCGTGGCGGAGAGGTAAACTGGAGCAAGAGCTTCGCCCGTTGCAGGATTCACTGCTTGTCCGCATGGCTGAGTGCCAGTGGAGCGTGAATAACCAATGAAGGAAGTACCGGTGAGCGTGGTGATCATGAGATATTAGAAATAAATGTTAGACTTTAGGAGCGGTCGCAAGCGCGTGCTTGATTACAGCGGTCGCCTCAGCGAGTTCTGCTCCGACGAGCTCCAAACGTGGTGGGCGAACGCGGTTGTTGCCGAACTTACCATCGGATGCGAGGTTTTGCTGAAGTTTAATAAGCTGAACAAATTTCACCACGGTATCCATGCGGAGAAGCGGAAGCATCCATGTGTAAATTTTCATCGCTTCTTCGATTTTACCAGAAGTTGCGAGATCCCATAGTTTCACGTTATGACGTGGAAACGCATCGCCCACACCCGTGATCCAGAATTTCGCGCCCATCGCCGCACCTTCGAGAGCGCAGTCATCAACACCGACACCGAGCACCAAACGATCTCCGCAAACTTCACGTATACCCGCCATGCGACGCGCATCGGTGGAGCTTTCTTTAACCGATTCCACGTTCGCATGCTCTTCGGCGAGTTCTTTGATTTGGAGCGGTGTGAAGTCGGTTTTGTAAGCGACTGGGTTGTTGTAAATGATACACGGCAGATCAGTCGCGCTGATCACAGCAGACATGTGAGTTTTCATTTCACGCCAATCGGAAGCGTAGAGATAAGGAGGAAGCACCATCAAACCACGGCAACCGTTGTCTTTGGCTGCTTTCGCGAGATCGACCGCTTCTTTCGTGGAAAGCGCGGCGATACCTGGAATGATCGGAGTGTTAGGAACTGCAGCGACGTAGGTTTTCTGAAGAGCGACTTTTTCTTCGAAGGAAAGCGTTGCGCCCTCACCGAGTGAACCGTGAACCACGATGGCCGTGCAGCCGTTTTCAATCAGCCATTTTCCGTGATCTGCCATGATGCCATGGTCGATGGTGAGGTCGGCGTTAAACTGGGTTAGCGTAGCGGGCATCACGCCCTTCCATTGGATACTCATAATGATATTCGGTTTAGTTGCTTATTTGAAAAGGTGTTTGTGGAAGATAGGGAAACGTTTGATAACACCACCCGCATGCCGGAGACAAACCATGCGAATATGGGCTTTGGGTCAAGACTTGAGCGGCGAAGGCACTGATTTTACGAAGAAATCAGCTCAGTAGGCTCGTCATGTCATGAAATTCCAGCCCATGCGCCTCGGCGACCGGTTTTGTAGGTGACTTTTCCTGCGTGGACATTGATTCCACTCAAAAGCTCGCGACTGCGCCCACATGCAGCGGCCAATGCGTGTTCCGTAATCAATGGCTTCCATGGATGAGTCACGTTGTTGGTTGCTTAAGTTGCGGTGCGAGAATATGCGCCCGGCATATTCGCCCTGATCAACTGCAATTTCCACAAACACGCTACCGGGATCATGCTCACGCGGTTTTGCTGCGCCTTTACCTCTTTCGGTAGGCCTATGTTCATGTCGTCACATTATTTCAATCCATCCAAACTTTTCAAAATCGCCTTTTGGACTTTTTCATCTCCGATGTTTCCAAGGTGTCCGCCTTCTGGGAAAATGGTTAGACGTGATGCTGGGAAAGTGGATCTCAACCAAGCCACGTCTGATGACCTCAGCAAGAAATCATTCTGATTGGTGATCACGCGGATTTTTGATTGCGCACGAAGTTTACTTTCTTGCGTTCTCAAATCCACATCCCTCTCAAGCTTACCCTCGCTGATTCCTTTTTGTTTGTAATAAGGAACGGCGAAACGCTCAAAGTAATCATTGAAGGAATAATCCAAGATCTCGTTATACACAGGCTCTCTGCGCCAGCTAGAGACAGGCGTTCTGAGAATCCCGAAGTTTTCTCTCGATTGGCTGTCGTATATAATGTCCCGAAGACCGATACGGAAAACCAATCCGATCAAGTATTTCGATTCTTCACTATCAAATAGAACCTGCTGCTGTGTTGGCTTCTTATTCAACAAAGCATAGCCCGCTTTATGCATGGTGTTGTTGATGCGTGCCTGACGCTCTGCTTCAGGCCATTTCAGTGGAGCATTCACATAGCCATCTAACTTTTTGAATCCATGCGTGATTTCCACAGGCATATTGATCGCAACATATCTATCGAATTTTAGTAACTCAGATTTCGATTCTTTCTCATTAGCAGCAATACGCAGTGTCATGAACGCACCCATCGAAGTGCCCAACATGGCACGTTTGGTGAACCGATCTGGATATTTTTTAATCAATGCACGATCTATCTCGGTGATACCCATCCACAGGTCGTGACTATCAACTGTTGGGTAGACAGGCAGAGCAGAAGTCGATGCCGTGCTCATGAATTCCGGATGAAATACACTGGTTGTGGTCAC
>Ga0315906_10001218_pt1 | contig 38709 bp, 42 predicted proteins | sample LakEriMetagenome_4_FD_203526 | JGI IMG/M metagenome (GOLD analysis project Ga0315906, IMG submission 203526) | Freshwater fungal communities from buoy surface, Lake Erie, Ohio, United States - Buoy 2 MA122 | ecosystem: Environmental > Aquatic > Freshwater > Lake > Lake biofilm | place: USA... | reverse complement strand
GTCGATCTGTGTTGTGCGATGTAACACGCTTTCTCCAAAGATCTTGGAGTCACACACGCACCCTGCCCTGCCTTGGTCGGTTGGTTGATATACGGATTGTCACGTTGTGACGGGTCATCGAACGATGACATGCAATGCGGGAACTGCTTGACCCATGCGATGACCTCGGGCAACAGACCCTTCGGGATAGCGTAGTTCTCGATCCACTCGTCGGCACTTGGCTTCCTGATGCGTACCATGCAGACACGATTGCGAGCATGCCTCTCCAACAAGTCTCCGACACCCTCGCCCATCAAGTTAGTGGTGCCGAACACGATGCTACCTTTGGGCAGGTAGTGATCACCGATGCGCCCCTCGTTCATCAGAGTGAGCAAGACATTCTTCACCGACTTCATAGCCTTGCCGATCTCATCGAGCATGATGATGACTGGCTTACCCATGTGGAACTTGAACCGCGCATTCGGCGCGAACCTAGTCACCTTCATACCGTTCTCCTCGACCGTGAACGGCAGGGCAAAGTCACCTAGGTCTAGCAACGTACAGTCGATGTACGCAGGGAGATGTGTCGGTAACATCTCGGCAATCTTGTAGAGCATGGCTGACTTGCCAATGCCCATCTCACCCTCGCCAATGAAGCAGACCTTGTTACCTGCCGTGGCGACACTCAATGCAAACTCTTCAAGCGATACGGAACTGGTTAACATAATGCACTCTCCTCTCTTGTAAACAGTTGTTTATAGGTCTCTCGTCGGTGGGCTAACTCACTTAGCCCCATTTGTTATATGATACCAAACTATTACAACAATGTCAAGTATATCCGACATGGTTGGTTGGCATCTTGCTGCTTGGATCCACCCACTCGTGGTCGTAGATCTCCGGTGATCCCGCATCGTGCATCTTGTACAAAGTTCTCTGTACTGATGCGATTCCGTATGCATACACCCCGCGCTGCCAGTCCTGCCATGTCGCTTGGGTTGCACGTAGCAAGGCGTAGAACGCCGTCAGCATCTGCTCGTCGGTGTGGGCTTTTAATATGTCGTGCGGGCGCAGGTCATCTCGTCTCCCGTAGATATCTTCCCGTCGCACCTCGCCGTCGCTCAGTTTGAGTATGGCTTTGCAGTAGTCGAGCAGGGGTTTCACGCGCTTGCGGGACTCGTTCGCCCGTTTCCGGTTGACGGTACGCACTTGTATCTTTGTGGGATCTAGCACGTATCTTTGCCGTGTCTCGTCCCATGTGAATGTGATCTCGCCCTTGGCAGGGATGGGAATCCATAGCCATTGTTCTGTCGGGTGGTCGTGCGTCGGCGGATTAGCCCACGCCCAAGTCTTATCAATCCCAACCCAGAGTGCGTTGTATCTCTTGCCACAAGCAACGGGTGCATAGTCGTTGATGAACTTACCCGTACCGACTGTCGTCCATCCACCTGAGCGGAGTATTAGTTTTTCCTCCGTGAATTCGACGCAGTTAGTCCCATGCATCTGGTAGGCGTAGCCATGCTCGGTCTTGACTACACGTTCCCAATCTCGTCGGCGCTTACCCGCAGGTCGGACATCATCGCTGCGTCCTCGAATGGGTTTGGTGGTGTCGTATTGCTCTTTGATTTGTTGGTACGTACAAGTCGCGGACATGTTGCTCTCCTAGAACAGGTCAAGTTGTTGGTTGTTTGGCAGTAGGGATGTGATGCTCGGGCGATCCCAAGGTCGCTGCTCCCCAAAGTACGCATAGCCATCGGTCAGGATGTCTCGGATGCCTTGCAGGGCTTCCTCGGGTTGGGCAGAGGCTAGGGCTTTGAGTCTTTCAATCAGGAAGTCGTTAGCCATCCGTTCCTGCGTATAAAGTTCTTGCAGGATGTCGAACTCGTCTGGCTCAGGCAGTCCTGACTCGTTCTCCAGTTCGTCGTCTTGGTTTATGTAGTTCATGGTGTTCTCCTGTTTCGTAAACAGTTGTTTATGTGTTGGCTCGTTTATTCAGATGCTTCACCAAGTCCCGCGCAGCCTCCGGACTGACTGCCATGTAGCAGGATTTATGTAGAGGAATGATGGTGTGCCTTCGCCGCTTCGCGGCTTTCTCGCCGCATGGCATACACGTGGTGTAGCCGATCTCGTAGCGGTGCCGGTTTAGTGGGGCTTGGCAGCGGTCGCATTGGTAGTCGTTTGTCATGTTGCACTCCGTGGGTTGTATAAACATGTGTTTACATGTTGGGATTTGGTGAATTAGTGGGCGTTTTGGGCTGCTTGTTTCACTTGTAATGCATTGTTTTGGAGTAGGATTTTCGTGCAGACGCCTTTTGAATCAATGTGTTAGGACGTTAAATTTCCGTTTGTTGCATTGTTTCACGTTTTTCACGGTCTTACCGAACTTGCAGGAAGGCGCAGCCGGTCGCAGTTCCCTGAGCGAAAAAAGTAAAATTTCCTTAGGGGGTATTATTTTATGAAACATTGAAACAATATATAAAAAAGGATATGTATTCCTAATAAAATCAATGACTTAGGCTTGTATCTTCATGCTGCTACAAAACGAAACAAATGAAACAAAGCATGACCACTCTGCGGATGCTGAGCCTCTGCGATGATAGTTGCGATAAAAAAAGAGCAAAAACACGCTTGACTCGCGCAAAAAAAAGCGCTAGGCTGCCCTTGCAGCCTAGCGGTACGGAGCGGGTCGGATTACTTGTTGACCACGGCGAGGGTTGCTTCGAGGGCGCGGATTGTCGCACCAATATCGAACGACGCGGACTCGGTTTTCTGGCAGGCCTTCACGAGCGCGGCGAGTTCCTCGTTCAAACGTGTTTTAAGATCACGCGCCTGAGTCGGCCCCTTGTCGGTATCGCTCGGGAATGCGTACTCAACCACGCGACCAAAGTAGACCGAACCCTTACCGCGAACCGTTTTCTTGGCGTCGTTCAACTGCGACCACGCGGCCTGTTGTTCGCTGCTGGCAGCGTTCCAATCTTTCGTGCCTTTGCGCGGTAACTCGGCGCGGATCACTCGGAGCGAATCATCGCCCATCGCGGGATATATAACCTCGTCAAGGAACTCGGCGCGGATTGCTTCGACGGCCTCACGTGTCTCATATTCACCACGGACAACCGAACCAACCTCGGCCCATTTTTTAGCGACTGTACCCTCAGCGCGGATCGCGTCGGTTACGGCCTTTTTGATGTTTGACTGAATCATTTTTTGCACTCCTAGTTGTAAACAGTTGTTTATGTGTGGGTCATCACTCACTCGACGCCTATAGTATCTCAAATTATTGTAGGAATGTCAAGTATAAACACGTGTTTACAAAATGGGCGCAGCCCGACCCCACCGTACCCGTACCAGCCCAAATGTATTTAGGAGTCCCGCGCATCTTCTGTACTCTATGATCTGCGCAGCCAATCACCATTTTTTGGCACAAGACCCCCCACCCCATGTTTATAGGAACACCCCCCGTCATTCATTTGGGCCCCCTGCCCACCACACGGATACTTCTATTTTTAGAAATGTTCTGTATACTCCGCGCAACGACACCATAGGCACCAATATGCCGGTTGTTGCAACGCCAGAACTGGGGATTCCGTTCCCTTTTGATACATCACCGGAAGAACTAGAAGACTTCCGTGCAAAAGCCGAGGCTCTACTCAACACAGTTGAGGAGTTGGAGAGGCAGGGGCTTGAGGTCGAAGTCACGGACAGCGACCGGATCGAGTCTCATTTGGCGGTAAATAGCGGCGAGTTACCTCCCGCAAAAACAACAACCCCCGGTGCAATTAAGCACATTAATTCGATCCTGTCTGAATACGACCGGGAAGTTCTGGACGTACATCGTCGCCTGCGTAATTACGTCACCAACAAGTTGATACTTGAGGCTGAAGACCCGGATGCCCGCACCCGTTTGAAGGCACTAGAACTGCTTGGCAAGGTGTCGGGAGTTGGGCTTTTCTCCGAGCGTGTAGATGTCACCGTCACACAACGTACGGTTAAGGATATCGAGACGGAACTGCGCAAAACTCTTGAGTTGTACGACGGGGATTATGCGGTTGTAAGTGAGGATCAGCCTGTTTCGCTAGCCGAACTTGATTTGGATGAAGAACTTGGACTAAACAACAACGAAGCAGACTCGGAAGATGGATCAGAACCTGCTCCGTGACGTTGAAAAACGGCTTCCGAACATGCCCCCAGAACTCCAGCAGCGCGTTGGACAGTTGGTGGCTGAAGCAAGAAAGGCAGGAACGCAAGAAAAAGCCAAGACGGACTTCATGGCCTACGTCAAATACGTGTGGCCTAATTTCATTCATGGGCGGCATCACGAGAAAATGGCCCGTGCGTTTGAGCGAGTGGCTTCTGGCGAGACAAAACGCCTCATTATTAACATGCCGCCACGGCATACCAAGTCGGAATTTGCGTCTTACCTGCTGCCTAGTTGGTTTTTAGGCAAATATCCGGACAAAAAGATCATCCAGACCTCCCATACAGCCGAATTAGCGGTGGGTTTTGGCCGAAAAGTGCGTAATTTGGTCGATTCTGACCGCTATAAAGACATTTTTCCGCAAGTTGCGCTGCAAGCGGACTCAAAAGCAGCCGGTAGATGGGCTACAAACTACGCTGGAGAGTACTTTGCTATCGGTGTAGGCGGTGCCGTGACCGGTAAAGGCGCGGATTTGCTCATTATTGACGACCCGCACAGCGAGCAGGAGGCTACTCTCGCTGAAACTAACCCCGAAGTCTACGACAAGACGTACGAATGGTACACCTCCGGGCCTCGGCAGCGTCTCCAGCCGGGTGGGGCTATTGTGGTTGTTATGACTCGCTGGTCCAAGAAGGATTTGACGGGTCAAGTGCTCAAAGCAGCCGCTCAGCGTAGTGGAGAAGAGTGGGAAGTCATCGAATTTCCGGCTATTTTGCCGTCAAATAAGGCACTTTGGCCCGAGTTTTGGAGCATCGAGGAACTGGAAGCCTTGCGGCAGGAACTGCCCAATGGCAAGTGGATGGCTCAGTACCAGCAGGAGCCTACTTCTGACGTATCGGCCATCATCAAACGTGATTGGTGGCGAGTTTGGGACGCAGACAACGTACCTTTCTGTAGTTACATCATCCAGTCGTGGGATACGGCGTTTCTCAAGTCAGAACGGGCTGACTACTCAGCCTGCACCACGTGGGGAGTGTTTGAACACCCGGATGACACCGGGAAAAACCAGTCCAACATCATCCTTCTCAACGCTTTTAAGAAGCGCATGGAGTTTCCGGAACTAAAGGAAACGGCGTTTGAGGAGTACAAGTACTGGAACCCTGACAGCATGATCATTGAGGCTAAAGCAGCAGGCAGCCCCCTCATATTTGAACTGCGTGCCATGGGCATCCCGGTACAGGAGTTCACCCCAAGCAGGGGAAACGACAAAATTGCCCGTTTGAATGCTGTTTCAGACATGTTTGCATCTGGGCGCGTTTGGGTTCCTAATACTCACTGGGCTGAAGAACTGGTCGAGGAAGTAGCGAGTTTTCCCTCTGGCGAGCACGATGACTTGGTAGACTCGATGACCCAAGCGTTGCTGCGGTATCGGCAGGGCGGCTTCTTGAGATTGGCGAGCGATGAGCCAGAACCGACACGGTACTTCAAGCGTAAGCGAGAAGGGTATTACTAGGAGAATTTAGATGGCCGTCGATAAAAGTTTGTACGAGGCTCCGTTGGGTTTAGAAGCACTTGCTCCCCAAGAGCCGATTGAGATTGAAATTGTGGACCCTGAAGAGGTCCGCATAGGCGTTGATGGCATGATGATTGAACTCGGCAAAGAGGAACCTCGTGCCGAAGACTTCGACGCCAACCTTGCAGAGTACATGAGCGAGAACGAACTAGGCTCGCTTGCGGGTGAGTTGATCGGTAACTATGAGCAAGACCTCTCCTCACGTAAGGATTGGCTTGATACGTACATTAAAGGCTTGAAGATTTTGGGTATTCGGTACGAGGAACGTACCGAGCCGTGGCCCGGTGCTTGCGGAGTCTTTCATCCGCTTCTGATGGAATCAGCGGTCAAGTTCCAGTCCGAGACGATCATGGAGACTTTCCCCGCGATGGGGCCGGTCAAGACGAAGATCATCGGCAAGGAGACCCAAGACAAGCGTGACTCGGCTATCCGCGTTGCGGATGACATGAACTACCAGTTGACCGAGGTGATGAAGGAGTATCGCCCGGAACACGAGCGGCTTCTGCTTAGCCTTGCTCTTGCAGGTAACGCATTCAAGAAGGTGTATTTCGATCCTTCGCTTGATCGTCAGACGGCGGTGTACATCCCAGCCGAAGACATCATCGTGCCCTATGGCGCACCGAACCTTGAGACCGCAGACCGCGTAACGCACCGGATGCGGAAGACGAAGAACGAACTGATCAAACTGCAGTACGCAGGCTTCTACCGCGATGTGGACCTAGGCGAACCCATGCGGGTCATGGACGAGGTAGAGAAGCAAAAAGCAGAGGATCAAGGCTTCTCAGCCAGCATGGACGATCGGTTCCAGTTGCTTGAGATGCACGTCAACATTGATCTGCCGGGATATCCGGACGTTGATAAAGACAATAATGAGACGGGCATTGCACTACCGTACGTAGTGACGATTGAGAAGGGGACGGGAACGATTCTAGCCATACGGCGGAATTGGAAAGAAGATGACAAACTCAAGCAGAAGCGACAGCACTTTGTGCATTACGGGTATATCCCCGGCTTTGGCTTCTATTATTTCGGACTTATCCACCTTATCGGCGGCCACTCTAAAGCGGCAACCTCCCTCCTTCGCCAACTTATCGACGCAGGAACTCTTAGCAATCTTCCGGGTGGTCTCAAATCACGCGGTCTCCGTATCAAGGGAGATGACACCCCTATCGCCCCCGGCGAGTGGCGAGACGTAGACGTACCCTCTGGCGCAGTGCGGGACAACATCCTGCCGCTGCCGTACAAAGAACCGAGCCAGACCCTTGCCATGCTCATGGACAAGGTGGTCGAGGAAGGACGCCGCTTTGCTGCCGTATCCGATCTCAAGATCAGCGATATGTCGGCACAGGCCCCGGTGGGCACCACGCTTGCGGTATTGGAGCGTGTCCTCAAAGTCATGACCGCCGTGCAGGCTCGCGTGTACTACGCGATGAAGCAGGAATTCAAACTGCTTGCAGGAATTATTCGAGACAATACTCCCGAAGAGTATTCGTACGAACCAGAAGTGGGAGATCGTAAGGCCAAGAAGTCGGATTACGATGACGTTGATGTTATTCCCGTGGCCGATCCCAATGCCGCCACGATGTCGCAGAAGGTTGTGCAATACCAAGCGGTGCTCCAACTCTCGCAAACCGCTCCGCAACTTTACGATCTCCCCTATCTCCATCGGCAGATGATTGAAACGCTCGGCGTGAAGAATGCTGACAAGATCGTGCCCCTTGCAGATGACGCCAAGCCGCGTGACCCCGTGACGGAAAACATGGACGCCATGACGGGTAAGCCGCTTAAAGCCTTCATGTATCAGGATCACGAGGCACACATCGCGGTGCACATGGCCCTTGGGCAAGACCCCAAGATTGCGCAGCAGATTGGGCAAAACCCGATGGCGCAGCAGATTACTGCATCACTTCAAGCGCACATCATGGAGCACGTGGCCTTCCAGTATCGCCGCGAGATCGAGAAGCAACTTGGCGCAGCCTTGCCGCCCCTGCCGCAGAACGACATGGAAGAGTACGACTTGCCGCCGGAGTTCGAGGCGCAGTTGTCGCAGTTGGCTGCCGCTGCAGCCGCACGAGTCTTGCAGAAAGATCAGGCCGAGATGCAGATGCAACAGGCTCAGCAGCAACAGCAAGACCCGCTTATCCAGATGCAACAGATGGACCTGCAGATCAAGCAACTTCAAGCGCAGACCAAAGCGCAGCAGATGCAGATCGAAGCACAGATCCAGCAGGCCGAGATCCAACGCAAACAGCAGAAAGACATCATGGATGCCGCTGCCAAAGCCGACGAGTTGGAACTTCGCAAAGCAGAAATCTCTGGGCGTCAACAACTTGAGGCAGCGCGTCTCGGTGTGGACATCCAGAAAGACAAGGCTGCGCTATCTGCCAAACAACAGATGGAGGGAGTCCGCCTTGGTATTGAGATGGGCAAGGCCAAAGAGTCTGCCGATCTCCAACGAATGACTGCGCAGCAGCGTTCGCAACCCCCCAGAAAGGAGTAATAAATGAGTTATGCCAACGCTCTGGAGTACCTTGACACGAGGTTGCAGGAAGAGCGCATGTTGATTGTTGATACCTTGATTCAAGGCAAATTGGATGAGGGTGAATACAAACGTCTTTGCGGGGCGTTACAGGGTCTTGACCTCGCACGGAACCACATCAAAGACCTTGCAAAACGCTTGGAGCGCGATGATGAGTAATATCAACGTTGAGAAGACGCAGGAGGAGGCCGCTAAAGCCAAACTCCTACCGGAACCGAAAGGCTACCGGATGCTATGTGCAGTCCCGCACGTAGAAGAAGAGTTTGAGGGCGGTATCGTCAAAGCAGATGACACCAAACGAGTCGAGGAGCAGACCACCGTGGTTTTGTTCGTCGTCAAGATGGGTGATCAGTGTTATGCCGACAAAGAACGCTTTCCGACTGGCCCTTGGTGCAAGGAAGGTGATTTTGTCTTGACCCGTCCGTATTCAGGCACCCGCGTGGTCATCCACGGCAGGGAGTTCCGCATCATTAACGACGACACCGTTGAGGCTGTCGTGCAAGACCCCCGTGGCATTCGCCGCGCATAAAGGAGTAAATCATGGCTGAGCAAGAAGAGTTTAAATTTCCTGACGAAGTTGAAAAGGAAAAGCCTTCCGCTGTGGAGGAAGACCTAAAAGTTGAGGTAATAGACGACACTCCTCCCGAGGACAGGGGCCGTAAGCCTCTTCCTAAAGACATGGTAGAGGAGTTGGAGAAGGACGACCTTGAGGAGTATTCCGACAAGGTTAAAAAGCGCCTCTCCCAGATGAAGAAAGTCTGGCACGACGAGCGTCGTGAGAAGGAACGCGCCCAGCGCGAAAAGGAAGAAGCCATCCGCTTTGCGGTAATCCGTGAAAATGAGATTCGTGCCCGTGAGAATGAGATTCAGCAGTTAAAGCGACGATTGGGCAACGGAGAGCGAGTTTATTTTCAGGAAGTCAGTAAAGCCGCAAGCAACGACCTGATTACGTCGAAGGAGCGGCTAAAGCAGGCTTATGAAGCGGGAGATGCGGAGAAAATTGCCGAAGCGCAAGAAGCATTAACCGAAGCCAAGTTCCGTATAAAACAACTTGAGAATTTCCAACCCTCTTTACAACCAGAGGAATTGGTAGTACAACCGACTCAACAGTACCCAGTGCCCCCGGCATCTCCGCCTGCGGATCCAAAAGCAGAAGCATGGCGCGAGAAAAATTCGTGGTTTGGCACCGACGAGGAAATGACCGCCCTCGCCTTGGGACTGCATGAAAAATTGGTCCGGTCTGGGGTAGATCCGCGAAGCGACGATTACTACGACCGAGTTAACGCGACTATGAAGAAGCGTTTCCCTGACTACTTCAACGAAGATGTAGCCGAGGAGAGGCCGACTCAAACGAGACAGGACGAAAAGCCTGCTCGCACTAAACCAGCCAATGTAGTGGCTCCGGTAACGCGGGGAACCGCGCCGCGTCAGGTCCGCCTGACACCGACTCAAGTTGCTATCGCCAAGAAACTGGGACTGAGCAACGAGCAGTACGCACGAGAACTTTTCAAACTGGAGGCTAACTAAAATGGCTGAGAATAGACTTGCACGCGAACTCGAAAATCGAGAATCCGCACAACGCAAAATGGCGTGGACCCCGCCCCAAACGCTCCCTGAACCGGAGCCGCAGGATGGTTGGGTATTTCGCTGGATCCGGACCAGTATTATGGGTCAACCCGATCCCTCTAATACGTCTGCAAAATTTCGGGAAGGTTGGGAGCCTGTGAAGGCCGAAGACCAGCCCAAACTGATGCTACAAGCCGACCCGAACTCCCGATTCAAAGGGAACATCGAAATCGGCGGGCTGTTGCTCTGCAAGGCTCCAACTGAACTGATGAAGCAGCGTGATGATTATTACGCCAAGCAGGCTCAGGCTCAGATTCAGTCTGTGGACAACAGTTTTATGAGGCTAAACGACGAGCGTATGCCGCTCTTTAACGAGAGAAAGACTACGGTCTCGTTTGGCAAGGGTAAATAACTTTCTTTTGGAGTAACTAATGGCATATCCTACTGTTGACAAGCCGTATGGCTTGAAGCCGGTCAATCTGATCGGCGGGCAGGTGTTTGCCGGGGCCACGCGCCAGCGTCGTATTGCGTCCAGTGCTTCGAGCATTGGCTACGGCGATCCGGTTCAGTTGACCTCAAGCGGCACCATCTCTGTTTCCACCTCGACGACGACTGCTCCGACCGCCGGTTTTGCCGGTGTGTTCTTGGGCTGCTCGTTTGTCTCCAGCGTGACGGGTCAGCCGACCTACTCGCAGGCTTGGATTTCGGGCACTTCGGTGAAGTCCGGCACGTTCGTTACGGCGTACGTGGCTGATGATCCGGACACCCTGTTCAAGGCTGTGGGCGTTTCGGCGTCTTTGAACGTCTCCACGACGAGTGGGTTCACGTACGAGGATATTGGTGCGAACGTCGCCCTCGTTGATGAGGCACTCAGCACTGTTACGAACGACTCGCAGCGGGGCCTCCTGCTGTCGTCGGTTGCGACCACCCGGTCTCTGCCGATGCGTATCGTTGACGTTGTTGAAGACACGGCGTTTGTTTCAGGCGGTACCACCTACTACCCCGAAGTCATTGTTAAGTTCAATGCCCCGTATACCACGGGTGTTTCGGGTGTGGTTGAAGGTGGCCACGCTTATTACAACCCGCTCGGCATTTAATAGGGGAGTTCTAAGAAATGGCTATTTCACGTGCACAATTACTTAAGGAACTCCTGCCGGGTTTGAACGCCCTGTTCGGCCTTGAGTACAAGCAATATGGTGAGGAGCACAAGGAGATCTACGAGACTGAGACCTCCGAGCGTTCCTTTGAAGAAGAGACCAAACTTTCTGGTTTCAGCGCCGCTCCGGTAAAGGCCGAAGGTGCTGCGATTGCGTATGACAACGCACAGGAAGCGTGGACTGCTCGTTACAGCCACGAGACCATCGCTCTCGGCTTCTCCATCACGGAAGAAGCGGTTGAAGACAACCTGTACGACTCGCTCAGCAAGCGTTATACGAAGGCTCTTGCTCGCGCCATGGCGTACACGAAGCAGGTCAAGGCGGCTTCTGTCCTGAACAACGGCTTCTCGTCCAACTACGTTGGTGGTGACGGCAAGGCCCTGTTCGCGGCGGATCACCCGCTTGTCTCGGGCGGCTCCAACAGCAACCGTCTGACGGCCTCGGACCTCAACGAAACTTCGCTTGAGGCTGCGGTTATTCAGATCGCTGGTTGGACCGACGAGCGTGGACTCCTCATCGCGGCGAAGCCTCGCAAACTCATCGTGCCCCCGGCATTGATGTTCACTGCGAAGCGACTCCTCGATACGGAACTGCGTGTGGCGACGGCGGACAACGACATCAACGCTCTCAAGGCGATGGGGTCGATTCCGGAAGGCTATACGGTCAACCACTTCTTGACGGACACGAACGCTTGGTTCCTTACGACCGACGTTCCGAACGGCATGAAGCACTTTGTCCGTACTCCGCTCCAGAACTCAATGGACGGAGATTTCGATACTGGTAACGTCAGGTATAAGAGCCGTGAGCGTTACTCGTTCGGGTGGTCTGATCCTCTGGGCATGTTCGGTTCGCCGGGTTCGTCCTGATAAAAGCGCTGTAAAATCAACACTTTACGTTGATTGGGAAGGGGGCCGAAAGGCCCCTTTCTTTTTGTCTTGACGAAACCGCCCACAGCGTGTAGTTTACGGTCTTCGTTCTATTTGTAGCGGAGATACATATGAAACAGCCAGTCATATATCGGATACGAAACGTAACCAACGGAAAGTTTTACGTCGGTAGTACCGTCAATACTCAAGAACGGTTTCGCACCCATCGTAAAAAATTACGTACCGGCAAACACCACTGCGCGCATTTGCAGGCTGCTTGGAACAAGTACGGGGAAGACTGCTTCAAGTTTGAAGTTGTAGAAGTTGTTGTCGGGCAGGATCTTCAGGCCGTTGAAGATGAATGGCTGACCAAATACGTGGGTAAACCCGAATGCTACAACGTAGGACTACGTTCTGGTGCGCCGTGGCGGGGAGTTGCCAAAGAGAAACACCCTAATTTTGGTCGTCCTAGAAACGACGCCGAACGCCAAGCCATCTCTCAGTCTTTGCGGGAGTTTTACGCCGCTAACCCCAACAACCACCCCCGTGCGGGCAAGAAGCATTCAGACGAGGCTAGAGCCAAGATCAGGGCTGCAATACAGGGCAAGATTGCCTCGGGGGAGAAGCACTATCGGTATGGGCAGACTCTCTCGGAAGAAGTACGCAAGAAGATTGGCGATGCCCAACGTGGGGTAAAGAAGGCTCCTAGGAAGATTACAGAGGAGGGCATGGCGAAGATTCGCGCTGCCGCAGCGGCAGGGCGGTACAGCCACATGAAAGGCAAAAAACTCAGTACGGAAGTGCGGGAGAAAATGAGCCGCAAAGTATTCGTTATGCCGGACGGGATCATGTTCCCATCGTTAACCCAAGTGCTGCTGTATTACGGCCTCAAAATGCCAACGCTTCAGAGGGCTTTAAAGTCTGGAAAACCTATCAGCAAGGGGCGTTTAACGGGGTATACGTTTCAGTATTCCGACTATGGCCAAGTGACGGAGCAGGATCGCGCATTGATTGCAGCGAAGATTGTTGACACCCCAAACCCAGCAGCGTATACAGAGTCATCGGGAAAAATCCGCATACCAGACAGCCCCGACTGACGACATGCAGACTGGTGTGCTTGACTCGCATGTGAGGTATTTACAATGGCACGTACAACTTTTTCCGGCCCGGTTAAGTCTGACAACGGCTTCGAGGGCAGCGTCGAAGGCACCACGGTTATCGCTACGGCGACCCTCGTTATCGGCAGCAGCATCCTGACGACGGGCAGTGTCGCTTCGGGTGTTGTCGGTACTGACCAGAAGGGTTATCTCCCGGTCAAGATCGGCGCGACGACCAAGTACATCCCGCTGTACACGACCCTGACTCTGTAAGAGTTCGTGGGGGGCGTTAAGCCCCCTTCTTCCATTACAGGAGATTCGGGATGGGTATGCAAACAGATGTCTTAGCCAGTAAGGTCGCTACGGCGGCTGGCAATTTATTGGACCAAAACAGCCTTGTTATTGGGCGTAACCGCGTTAAGGCAATTTACATCGTTCCTGACTCGGGCGCTGGTACGGTTACGTTTCTTGATGGCGGTGCAAGCGGCCCTACCAAGATTGTGGTGAACACCAAGGCAAGTTCTACTGCCCCAGATTACGTGTTGCTACCGGGCGAAGGGCTTCTCTTCCAAGAGAGCATCTACATCGTGCCGTCAGCCGTAATCTCGACCATGGTGATTTATGGCTAAAACTCCTGCGTGGCAACGCAAGGAGGGTAAGAATCCTGCTGGCGGATTGAACGCCAAAGGCAGGGCTTCCTACAACCGTGCCAATCCGGGTAAGCCGGGTCTGAAGCGTCCTCAACCCGAGGGTGGGGCTCGTAAGAAGTCATTCTGTGCCCGGATGTCGGGTATGAAGCGCAAACTTACGAGCGCCAAGACCGCCAACGACCCCAACTCGCGGATCAACAAATCGCTTCGTGCATGGAACTGCTGAAATGAGCGAGCACAACGAAACTTTAAAAAACACACTAGACATAGTGTCGGTCATTGCAACCATAGGGTCTTTCCTTCAAGTGTTTACCCCAATCTTCGGCCTGATTGGCGCGATTTGGACCTCAATGCGTATTGCAGAGATGGTGACGGGCAAACCGTTTCACGAAATTATCAAGCGCAATAAAGATGCCAAGTAAGTCCGGTAAACAACATCGTCTGATGGCCTTGGTTGCTAACGACCCCAAAGCAGCCAAGCGTTTGGGTATTTCTCAATCTGTGGGTCGTGATTTTATGAAGGCTGATAAAGGCCGCAAATTTGGTTCTGGAGGATCTATGAAAGAGTCGAAAGCAATGATGCGTAAAGAAGTCGCCTTCATGAAAAAGAAGGGGGCTCCGAAGTCCATGATCCGCCACGAGGAAGAAGAGATGCGTGGCGGCGGAAAAGGCAAGGTTAAAAAGTTTTCCAATGGGCGGCTTGTTCCGAATCCAAACGTTGCTAACCCTAACGCTAAAATTGTTCCCGGTATTAACGGGGGCTACAAAGGCTCATACCAGACTCCCATAGAGATTCAAAGACTGCAGTCGTTTGGTAAAGACGTGGGGATGAGCCCGCACCGTTATGAAGAAATGGTGAATAAACTTATCGAAAAAGGGGAACGGGCCCCGCAGGCTATTAAAGAAGCCGGGCAAAAGGCGCTTTCAAAAGGCATCAAGTTGGGTGGGGCTGGCGGTGCGGCGCTTGGTGCGTTGGGTACTGCATACGGCCCGCAAATAGTTGAGCGTTTTAGTGCACTTGCTGGGCGTAAGAAGCCCTCCGTTACTGTTACGGACGAACAGGGGCAGCCCGTACCGCAAGGTAAAGCCCATGGCGGTCAAATTAAATCCAAAGGCGGGTTCCGTCGTCAGGCTGATGGCGTTGCCCACAAGGGTAAGACCAAGGGCCGTGTTGTGAAGATGGCTGGTGGCGGTATGGCTTATTCCAGCGGTGGTTCGGTGTACCGCAAAGGTGCCGATGGCATTGCGTCCAAGGGCAAGACGAAGGGTCGGATGGTCAAGATGGCTTACGGCGGTAAATGCTAATGGCCAGCAGTCCCAAAAGACCGGCTCCTCCGCCGCCGTCACCTTCGGATGATCTTCCTCCGCGTGGCAACTTGCCGGATAGGTCGGTAATCCCGCCGGGCAGAGAGTTCGGTGCTGGTGCGCCCAAGCCGAAACCAAGACCTCCTGTTAAAAAGGCTAAAGGTGGGGCAATCAAGAAGATGCGTGGGGGCGGGTCTCCTGCTCCAGCGCCTAAGCCTTCTCCTTCAATGCTGTCAAAATTGGGTAGTTCCGCTGCCCGTTTAGGTGCGGGCGCTGCGCGGCTCACTGGTATGACTAACATACCGGGGCAACTTGTTAATGCTGCGGTAGCCGCAAAGGATGTGTACGACCAATATCGTAATAGCCCACAGGATCTTCCTGTCCAAACCCCGCAACGTTTTCATGAGGAGTTTTACCCCAATATGCGTAAAGGTGGAAAAGTGAAGGGCCACATGGCTCCTAAAAAGCATCGTTATGCCGGAGGCGGTTCAGTAGGTTCGGCCTCTCGTCGGGCTGACGGTATTGCCAAGAAGGGTAAGACTCGCGGGAAGATGTGCTAATGATGCCCTCCCGAGGCATGGGTGTGATTGCTCCTAGAAAAGTTCCTCGTGCTAAGCGGCGCGGGGACGATAAGCCCGTTGAGGGCACTGGGAAGCCGATCCGCCATGCCGAGGGTGGCAAGGTGAAGAGCAAGGTCAACGCAGCGGGTAACTACACCAAACCCGGTATGCGTAAGAGCCTGTTTGAATCCATCAAGTCTCGGGCGGTGCAAGGTACGAAGGCTGGGCAGTGGAGCGCGAGAAAGGCGCAATTGCTCGCCAAGCAGTACAAAGCGAAGGGTGGGGGATATAAGTCATGAGTTCTTTCTCACGAGATTTTACTCCGCAGACTTTTACTCAAGGCCCAGCCCCGACCACGGGAACGGGAACGCCCACTACTTCTGGCCCTGCACGACAGCAAGGCGGCTACTCGTCCATTCTTAATCAACGGATGGGTGGCGGCGGAGGCGGCGGTGGTCAAGGCATGGGCGGCCTGTTTGGTGGAGGGCTAGGCGGGTTTGGCCCCATGCAGGGTGGCTACGGCGGTATGGGCGGGATGCCGTTCAACGTCAGTGGTTATGGCGGTATGGATGCTGGCCTTGGCGGGTTTGGTGGCTACGGCGGTGGCATGGGGGGCTTTGGATTTAACCCCATGATGGGCGGCTTCGGTGGGGGCTTTGGCGGGTTTAATCCCATGATGGGTGGCTTCGGCGGCTACGGTGGCATGGGCGGGTTTAACCCCATGATGTCGATGGGCCTCGGTGCATTTGGTGGTTACGGCGGCATGGGTGGCTACGGTCAGTTTGGCGGGTTTGATGGCGGGTATGGCGGGTATGGCGGATTTGAAAATTATCAAGCAAGACCGCCGCGACTTGAACCTCAACCTATGCCACAGCCTACTCAACAACCACAAACTGAAAGTTCAAATGTAGAAGCCAGTGCGGATCAAGGTTTAGAGGGTGCCGTTGTTCAACGAAATATGGGCTTTGGTGGTTTTAATCCGATGATGGCCCGATATGGGCAATTTGGCGGCTACAGTCCGATGTTCTATGGGTTTGGCTAATCATGAAAGCCCCCCAACAATCTTTGAAGGCTTGGACGCAGCAGAAATGGAGAACCAAAAGTGGTAAACGATCTTCTGACACGGGTGAAAGATATCTTCCAGAGGCTGCGATCAAGGCTCTCTCCCCCGCCGAGTATGCCCGAACCACTGCCGCCAAGCGAAAAGGTAAAGCGCAAGGCAAGCAGTTCGTACGGCAACCCAAAGGCGTTGCTGCTAAAACGCGCGGCTACCGCTAAGCGGGCGAAGTCAAAAGCCAAAGTTGAGAAGTAGATGGTAGACAAGACTACAGCCACAACTGAGTTCAATCTCGACCTCAATACGATCATTGAAGAGGCGTATGAGCGGTGCGGGTCTGAACTGCGTACGGGTTATGATTTCCGTACGTCTAAGCGTAGTCTTGCCCTTTTGCTGATGGATTGGGCGAACCGGGGTATCAACCTTTGGACGCTTGAGACGGGGCAGCAGGTGCTGTCCTATAACGTTGGAACTTATGACTTGCCTGTAGATACGGTGGACTTGCTTGACCACGTGATCCGTACGGGCTCTGGCACAAACCAGCAAGACATCAACATCACCCGTATCTCATCCAGCACGTATCTCTCCATTCCTAACAAGAATGCGACGGGGCGTCCAATCCAGATCTGGATCAATCGTCGTACGGGTGCAACGGGCGCGAACAACGTAGTGGTCTATCCGCAGTACACGGTATGGCCGTTGCCTGACAACACGACGACTTGGACGCTGGTCTACACGAGGCTCCGTCGGATGTTTGATCCGGGCGTGGGGTCTAACGGTCAGGACATTCCGTTCCGTTTCTTGCCTTGTTTGGTAGCAGGGCTTGCCTACATGCTTTCGCTAAAAATTCCGGGGGCGGCGGAACGAACTGAACTTCTTAAAGCCCAGTATGACGAGGCTTGGGATCTGGCGGCTGGGGAAGATCGTGAGAAGGCGGCAGTGCGGTTTGTACCCCGCGAGAGTTTCTTGGGTGGCTACTGATGCCAAACAGGTTTGCAAGTGGCAAGCACGCGATTGCGGAGTGCGACCGGTGTGGGTTTCGCTACAAGTTGCGGCAGTTGAAGTCGCTGGTGATCAAGACCAAGAACGTGAATATCTTGGTGTGCCCGGAGTGTTGGGAAGCCGATCAGCCCCAACTTTCTCTCGGCCTGTATCCAGTTGACGACCCGCAAGCCTTGCGTAACCCGCGCCCCGATCTGAGTTATTTTGAAGTAGGTAATGACGGCGCGACAGGTAGTCGGCAGATTTATTGGGGATGGAACCCCGTTGGTGGATCGAGTTCGTTTGATGCAGAATTGACACCGAACACATTGGCTCCGGCGGGTGAAGTCGGAACGGTAACGGTCGTAACGACCTAGGAGATTGAGATGAAGAACGGTATGCGTAAGATTGCTAAGGAAGAAGTGGGTAAGCACGAGCGTGATATGCACGGCAAGAAAGGCATGCGGGCTGGTGGTAAGACCAACAGCGAAATGAAGAAGTACGGTCGTGGTATGGCGAAGGTGATGAACCAGCGCAGCCCGATGCGCGGCTCTTCTGGCCCGAGGTAATTGCCATGAAAGACATGGGCAAGATCCACAAGAACACCGAGTCCACGGGGCAGAACGGCTATCCTGAGAAGGATGTCAATAAGGGCGTCACCCACATGAAGATGAAGGGTGCGGGCGCGGCCACCAAGGGGACGAAGTTCGTTTCGCAGATTAACCTGCAGTACAACGGCAAGGTGCGGGCTGGCTGGTCGTGAACTATTCGCAACTTTCGCAGTTGATTCAGGATTATTGTCAGTCCACGGAGACTTCCTTCGTGGCGAATATCCCGACTTTTGTCCAACTTGCGGAAGAGCGGATCTACAACTCGGTGCAGATTCCGGCAATTCGGAAGAACGTCACCGGCACGATGACGCAGAACTTTCAGTACTTTCAACTCCCTTCTGACTGGCTCTCCACGTTCTCTTTGGCGGTAATTGACCCGACGACGGGCGAATACGAGTACCTGCTGAATAAGGACGTGAACTTTATCCGGGCCTCCTACCCGCCGCCCAACTCATACGGCAAGCCCAAGTACTACGCTATTTGGAACAACGCCAGCATGATTCTGGGGCCGACGCCGGACGTAAACTACTCGGCGGAACTGCACTACTATTACTACCCGGTTTCCATTGTCACGAACTCAACCTCGTGGCTTGGGGATAACTTCGAGACCGTGCTGCTCTATGGCGCGCTTCGAGAGGCGTATGTGTACCTCAAGGGCGAGCAGGACATGATGCAGTATTACGACCAGAAGTACATGGAAGCCTTGGGTCAGTTGAAGCGCCTTGGCGATGGCTTGGATCGTCAGGATGCGTACCGTTCGGGTCAGGTTCGGGTGCAAGTCACATGATGAGTGGGGATACCGCACTTGGGCAAGTTTTTGTCCAGACCACAAGCAACCGGGGCTATACTCCCGAAGAGATTGCTGAACGGGCGACAGCCCGTATCCTTCGTGTACAAACGAAGGAAGAACTAAATCGGGTACTGACGAAGTATCTGCACGAAGCGCAAGAGTCCGAACGGATGAATGTGCGGCGTCTTCTTATTGAAAATGGGTTTAACGACGCTGCAAAGCGTTTAGGAGATTAAAATGGCGATTTCTCAGGCCATGGCGACTTCGTTCAAGGTGCAGATCCTTGAAGGTGTCCACAACTTTGGTACTGCGCCGGTTCGCGCCACGGGCACTGCGGATAAGTTCAGGCTGGCATTGTTCACTTCTTCGGCTACGTTGAGTGCTGCAACGACGGCATATACGACGACGCTATCGGATGAGGTGTCCAGTTCCGGCACGAACTACCCGCAGGGTGGGCTGACGCTGACCATTTCGCAGGCCCCGACATTCACGAGCACGACGGCGTGGTTGGACTTTGATGATCTGACCTTCCCGAGTGCCACGCTGACGGCCAATGGTGCGCTGATCTACAACGAAACGCAGGGGAATAAAGCGGTTGCGGTGCTGGCGTTCGGCGGGGATAAGACCTCGACGGCGGGTAATTTTACCATTCAGTTCCCGGCTGCAACGTCCACCACTGCGATTCTTCGCATCGCCTAATTAGTTAGGCAGGGCCGTGGCAGGCGTAATTGTCGCCTTCGACGGTTGGAACGCTTCTGGCGTAGGCTGGGGCGAACAAGGTTGGGGCGAAGGGCATTCTGATGTTACCGCGACCGGTGAGGTCGGATCGGTAGATATTGCCGCGTCTGCAGTTGTCTTCCTGACTGGGGTTGAGGCCACAGGCCAGATTGGCGATGTTACCGTTGTTGCCGAAGCCGTGGTGCTTGTTACTGGGGTTGAAGCCTCGGGGCAGGTTGGGGATGTCTTTGTTGTCGGCGTAGCCAACGTTCTGGTCACGGGCGTTCAGGCCACGGGTCAAGTTGGCGATGTAGAAGTTGAAGCCAACGCGGTTGTTATTGAGGATGGTGTAGAGGGCGTTGGTGAGATCGGTACTGTTGTTATTGCCGCAGCGGCGGTAGCAGCGGTTACGGGGGTTGTAGGGACTGGGGCGGTTGGAACGGTAACTGTTGCGGCAAACGCTAATGCTTCGGTTACAGGTGAGGAAATTACAGGTGCGGTTGGGAACGTCATTGTTGCGGCAGCAGCCGTGGCTGCGGTGTCCGGCGTTCAGGCAGCAGGTCAGGTTGGTAACGTATTCGTTGTCACCGACCAAGTGTTGTCGGTCACGGGCGTGCAAGGCACTACGGCGCTCGGTAATGCCACGGTTCTCCTCAGTATTGTTATCCCGGTCACTGGCGTTTCGGCTACTACAGAACTTGGATCGGTCACTACATCCGCAGGGGCAAATGTTGTAGTCTCTGGGGTATTTGGAACGGGCGTTGTTGGTGCGGTTAACGTTTGGGGAATTATTAATACCAACCAAGACGCGAACTGGACTGGGGTTGGGGTATCTCAGACAGCGAACTGGAATGATATTGGAACATCGCAGAACGCGAACTGGACTGGGGTCGGGGTATCTCAGACAGCGGGTTGGAATGAAATTAATGCGGCGCAAAGTCCGAATTGGACTCAAATCGCTGCGTGAGGTAACTGAAAATGCCGAGTACATACAGCACAAATCTTGCCCTTGAATTGATCGGTACTGGTGATCAGGCCGGTGTCTGGGGCAATACCACCAACACTAACCTCGGAACCCTGATCGAACAGGCGATCTCTGGGTATGTCACTCAGGCAGTTGCCACGGGTACGGACACGACGATCACGATCCCGAACGGTGCCACGGGCGTAGCCCGCAATATGTACATTGAGTTGACCGGCACGGGTGGTACCAACACCAACCTGATCGTCCCATCCAACAAGAAACTCTATTTCATCTTCAACAACAGCACTGGTGCAGTGACTGTGAAGGTCTCGGGCCAGACTGGGGTCTCGGTGCCGCAGGGTAAGAAGGTGGTGCTGGTTAGTAACGGCACGGATATCGTCAACGGTATTAACTACATCGCTGACTTCGGAACCAACAGTTTCACCGTTACGAACCTGACGGCAACCAGCGCGACCATTACGACCCTCACGGGCACTTCGGCTGGGATTACGACCATTTCCAGCGGTTCGGCCAACATCACTCAGTTGCAGTCTACTTCTGCAACTATCACTACGCTTACGGGCACTTCGGCCAATATCGCTACGCTCTCCGGCACCACGGCGACTTTCACTTCGGCTACGGTCACGAACCTTGCGCTGACTAGCGTCACGCTGTCTAACTTAAATATCGCCTCGGCCAACATCACGACGCTCACTTCGTCCTCTGCCACCATCAGCACCACTCTCGCTTTGTCCGGCGGCACCGCCAACGGCGTGTTGTATTTGAACGGCAGCAAGGTGGCGACGAGTGGGACGGCGCTGGTGTTTGATGGGACAAATTTTGGTTTGGGAACAAACACCCTAACTTACACATTCAATGTCGCCGCTCCCACAGCAAGAGCAAATTACACTTCAACAACCGGCACTAATACGGTGTGGCAAAACCACGCTAATACTGGCGGTAATTTTTACATCGGAATTGAAAACTCTGCCGGAACCGCGTTTGGCACAACGGCGTATTCCAGCGTTTTGTGGAGTACCGGCTCTACTCCAATAGTTTTTGCAACTTCCGGGGCCGAACAAATGCGCCTCACCTCCACCGGCCTCGGCATCGGCACGAGCAGTCCGACACACAAACTGCAAACAAACGGCTCTGGTCGGTTTGGAACAATGACAACGGGTCCGGGATTGCTTTCCGGTTCGTCAGACACTTTCCAAGTGGGTCTTAATCAAGATAACACCAACACGACAAACACTCAGGTTTGGGCGGAGTACGTCAACGGGGCAACGTCTGCATCATGGGCCGTTCGTTATCGCGCTGCTAACGATACTGGCACCGCTAGTACTCGGCTTTTTCTTGATGCAGCATCCGGCAACCTCGGCATCGGGACGAGTTCGCCTGATAACAAATTAGAGGTTACGGTAGGCGACAACGCTGGTATCAACATTGAACAATCTGGCACAGCTCAGACCGGATACTTAAACTTTCGTGATTCGGATGGCGCGTTGCAAGGACGTATTAGTTACGATCATGCAAACGATTCGTTGAGATTTGCTACAAACAACAGCGAGAAGTTTCGTATTACTTCTGGCGGAGACGTCGGCATCGGGACGAGTTCGCCTAGTGCAAAGTTGGATGTTCGTGGCGGGGTATTGATAGCGGCTGCAACTCCGCAAATTCAGTTTACCGATACTGATAACAACGCTGATGCCTACATCCAAGGCACGGATGGAAATCTTAGATTTTTTGCCGATGACAATTCCGAAGCCGCCAGCAGTTTTATTGGGTGGTACATTGATGGCAGTCAAAAAATGTATCTTGACTCCTCCGGCAACCTCGGTCTGGGCGTGACGCCGAGTGCGTGGGGAAACAACGGAAAGCCCCTGCAAGCGGCTAATGCGTCGTTCTGGGGTCTTTCTGGAACGGCCACATTTAGTAGCGTCGGCGCTAACTATTTTTATGATGGGTCTTATAAGTACATCAGTACCGCCGCCGCATCGGATTATTATCAACTGAGTGGTGCGCACGTTTGGCGCACAGCAGCCTCCGGCACCGCAGGCAACGCCATCACGTTCACGCAGGCGATGACGCTGGATGCGAGTGGGAATTTGGGGGTGGGGACTACATCGCAGAATGAACGCATCCGCATCAACAGTAGCACTGCTGGTGAAGCAAGGATGACTATTGCCTATAACGGCACAGTCATAACTTATTTTGGAAGTTATTCTGGGATTGTTGGCTCTGGAAACGCAGACGATACATTCTTAACATCAGTTGGTGCAAAGAATTTAATTTTTGGCACTAACTCCACCGAACGCGCACGCATCACGAGTGGGGGGTACAGCAAGTTTAGTAATGCGGGGACGTATCAGGGCAGTACAGGCTCATATCACGAACTGCGACAAAGTGCAGACGAAACTATTGCATTTGTAACAAATACAGCAAATTCATTAGATGGAACTGTTCGTGGTATTAGAGTGCTGTATAACAATGCCACTCCAAACAACACATCAAATAATTTTTTGTATTGTGATGACAGCACACAACTTCGCGCTTCTATCCGCTCCAACGGCGGCTTGGCTAACTACCAGTCTAACAACGTAGACCTGTCAGACGCTCGTACGAAGAAAGACATTGCTCCCGCTGCGTCCATGTGGGGCAAGATCGGCGCGCTGGAAATTGTCACCTACAAGTACAACGACCAGACGCACGATGATGTGAATGTTGGCGTGATCGCGCAGCAAGTAGAAAGCGTTGAGCCGGTGTGGGTTGACGCAGATGGCTTTGGCGAGACGCCAGAAGGCGAAGAACCGCTCAAAACGGTCTACACCAAAGACATTACGTTTGCCGCCATCAAAGCCCTGCAAGAAGCCATGGCGCGTATTGAGAAACTGGAAGCGGAAATGGCCGCACTAAAAGGAGCCTGATAAACCATGTCCGACGTTGAACTGAAGGTCAGCCTAGAAGAAGCCGTCGCCATCACGAACTTGATCGGGTCACTCCCGACGAGCCAAGGCGCGTGGCCGCTGTTTGAAAAACTCAAGGCACAGGTGGAACCGCACCTGCCTAAACCAGAGGAAGCAAAGCAATGAGTACCGTATTCACTTGGACTGTTACCGCGATGGACTGCTACACGCAGGAAGACGGTCACAACGATGTCGTTTTCACCGTGCATTGGACTTGCTCTGGGGTCTTTGCAGACACCTACGGCAGCGTCTATAGCACTTGCAGCGTACCGGCTCCAGAGGGGTCATTCACCCCGTATGCTGACCTCACGCAAGACCAAGTGCTGGGCTGGATTTATGCCAACGGCGTGGACAAGGACGCGACACAGGCTGCGGTGGAGCAGCAGATTCAAGAGCAGATTGCGCCGACGGTGCAAACCCCGCCGCTGCCTTGGGCTGCGTGATGACCGCTAATACCCTCTTCTTGCTGATCTTCGTAGTGCTTCAGGTGTTAGACATCTGGACGACGTTGACAGCATTGAAGATGGGGCATCGGGAAATGAACCCGGTGTTGGCAAAAGCGTTTACCTACGCAGAGCCGCTGGCGGTCATGGTCGTCATCAAGTTAGCCGGGGTATGGGCCTTGTGGTGGGCAGACATGTACTGGCTCACGGGGCTTATGTGCGCGATGTATCTGTGGGTCGTGAATAACAACTTGGATGTGATTCAGAGTAAGAAATGATGGACACGCAAATCCTATTCAACATCATCGTAGGCGTTGCCGGTGTATTCGGCGGCTGGATCTTGAACAATATCTCCAGATCAATTGAAAAGCTCGACGAAGATGTACGCGAAATGCCGCTGACCTACGTCACGCAGGACTCTTACAACCGCGACCAAGCCCGTTATGCGCGGGACATTGATGAGATCAAGGACATGCTCGGCAAGATCTTTGACAAACTAGATAACAAGGCAGACAAATGAGCGACACAACCGACATTGAACTTCTAAAGGTTCAAATCAAAGCCGAGTTGCAGCGGCTTGAGGCTCACAGCACTGCCAAAGAAGTGGCAGGCAAGGCAATCGGCAAGGATGGCCTGAAGTACATCACCATTATCGTAGTGATTGGAGTTCTCTCAAGCCTTGCGTTGGACTCAGAAAAAATCGCGGCGGTGATGGGGCTGCTCGGTGCCTCGTTGACCGCCCTGATCTCGATGCTAAATGGCATTGCCGGAGCCACGGAAAAACAAGAGAAGCCAGAGTTTGCGGTGATTAAAGATCTGATCGCGAAGTTGGACAAACTGGATCGCAAAGAACAGCCCATGCGGGTCGATGTCGAGGGCGACCATGTGACTGTCACCAAGGGTGATGACGTTGTGAGGGCGAAGAAATGATCCCGGCAGCGTTGCTTCCCATCGTTCAGCCGTTGCTTGCTAACGGTTTAAATCTTGTGGCCAATGCCGTCATGGCAAAGGGCAAGAAGGTGGTTGAGGAAAAGCTCGGCGTTGAGATCAAGCCCGACATGTCCCCCGAGGACATCATGGCGCTTAAGACCGCCGAGATGGAGCACGAAGAGGAATTACTCCGGCTCCGTATTGAAGAGAACAAACTTGACTTGGCCGAACTAGAGATGCGGCTCAAGGACACCGATTCAGCGCGGGACCGTGAAGTGTCGATTGCGACTTCAGACAAAGCACCTTTATTGAACAAAATCGTCACCCCAGTCCTTGCGCTGTCTATTCTGCTTTTGACCTTTGTGCTGTTCGGCGTCGTCATGTTCGACAACAGCCCGGTTGAAGCGACCCGTAAGGACATCCTCATTTACGTGCTGGGTGTGCTTTCGGCTATTGCGAGCCAGATCGTCTCGTACTACTTTGGTTCTAGCCAGAGCAGCAAGGACAAGACCGAAGCCCTTAAGGAGGCGATGAAATGAGTAATGCCTCCGAACAGGCTGCGTTTTTGCTGGACATGTGCAAACTGATCCAGAAGGCGACCGAGATGGGTTTTGTCGTCACAGGCGGCGAGTTGTACCGCAGCCCCGAGCAGCAGCAGATCCACGTCAAGGCCGGTCGCAGTAAGACGATGAACAGCCTGCACTTGAGCCGTCGGGCCGTGGACTTGAACTTCTTTAAGGACGGGAAACTGACCTACGACAAAGCCGTATTGGCACCCCTTGGTGCTTATTGGGAATCACTGCATCCGCTTAATTCATGGGGAGGGAACGGCGTTAAACTTGTCGATACGCCACATTTCAGTCGTGGCGTGGATAAACCTGAATGGCGGAGAGTAACCGGTGCCCCTCCAAAAAGTTGAATTTCGTCCGGGTGTCAATCGTGAAACCACGAACTACGCAAACGAAGGTGGCTTTTTCACCGTAGACAAGGTGCGTTTCCGTGGGGGCTTTGCCCAAAAGATCGGAGGCTGGGTCAACATCGCCTCGGCTGCTAGCGCGTTCCAAGGGGTTTGCCGGAGTCTGTGGAACTACGCCCTGCGTAGCGGGCTTAACCTGCTTGGCGTTGGAACTAGCCAAAAGTTTTACGTGGAATCGGGCGGTACCTACAACGACATCACGCCTCTGGCTTTTTCTGGAACTATTTCTGATAACCCGTTCCGTACAACAAGTGGCAGCAAACTGGTCGAGGTGACATCGACTGGGCACGGCACGACTATCGGTACGTATGTAGAGTTTTCTGGTGCCACGGTCATAACCGGTGGGGGCATGAGCCTCGTCATGAACGGCGAGTTTGAAGTCATTTCGGTTACAAGTGCTAATTCGTTCGTGGTATTTGCGCCAAGTGTGGCGACTTCTTCAGTGATTGGTGGCGGTTCTCTCGTTGTCGGGCAGTACGACATTGACGCCGGTAACGCGGTCTATACGACCGGTGTGGGTTGGGGTGGTCCTCCGTGGGGGCTGGGCGGCTGGGGGTCAAACATTCCGGCTGGCGTGCCGCTGCGTCTGTGGTCGCAGTTTAATTACGGCGATGACCTTATCTTTGCCGAAAACGGTGGAGAGGTTTATTACTGGACTGCTGACACCTCCACGTGGGCTAGGGCCATCACACTTGAAGAGAAAGCCAACTCCGTACCCAAAACCACGACGGTTGCTACAGCCGCTTCAGGTTCGGTCACGCTGGTCGTTGCCGATGCCACGGGGATCAATACAGGCGCGGTTGTGTCGGGTAGTGGGATTGTTTCCGGTGCTTACGTGTTGGATACGTGGGATGGCAGCACTTCGGTAACGATTTCAGTAGCCACCACATCATCTCTCACTGCAACAGCGGTGTCCTTCAGTTACGCAGGGCGGCACGTCCCGAACGAGACCAACCTTGTAGCCGACTCGCCAGTTGATGACTTTACGATTTGTTTTGGAGCGAATCCGTACGATCCGACAGACTTTGCTACGACGTTTGACCCGCTGCTTGTGCGTTGGTCGGATGCCGATAACCCGTATGAATGGGTGCCTGAAGTAACCAACCAATCAGGCGAGCAGCGCCTTGCGAGCGGTTCCAAGATCGTTGCGGCAACCAGTGCGCGTCAGGAGATCATCGTCTGGACGGATACTTCCGTCTATTCCATGCAGTACCTCGGGCCGCCGTTCGTGTTCGGCTTCACACTTCTTGACCAAGACATCTCCATCGCTTCGCAGAATGCGGTGATCAACGTCAACAACGCCGTCTACTGGATGGGAACGGATAAGTTCTACGTCTACGACGGTCGTGTGAATACGCTCCCCTGCACGATCCGGCAACATGTGTACAGCACGCTCAATAAAGATCAAATCAACCAAGTCATGTGCGGTAACAACGAGCCGTTCAGTGAGATCTGGTGGTTCTATCCGGGTACGGGCAGCACGCTTAATGACCGGTTTGTGATCTACAACTACCTTGAGAATTCATGGTCGTATGGCAATTTGACCCGTACGGCGTTTTGCCCGCAGACCATTCGTGATAACCCGCAGATGGCCTTTAGTATCCAGAGTTCGTATCTGGACGTTGCGATCAACAGCACGGAAACCACGCTCACATTGATTAACGCAGCATCTTATCCGCGTGCCGGTGCGGTACAGATTGGGTCAGAGCAGATCACTTACACGGGCGTGACCAACAACAACCTCACGGGATGCGTGCGGGGTGCGAATGGGACGGTGGCTGCTTCGCATGCTCAGTATGCTGCGGTAACACTGACTGCGCCCAATCAGGTGCTGTTTCATGAGGTGGGTTGGGATGATGTCTCAACCGGTACGCCGCAACCCATCGACTGCTTCATTGAGTCGTCCGACTTTGACATCGGGGATGGGCATAACTTTGGCTTCGTCTCGCGCATTATTCCGGACATCAAGTTCTTGGGTTCGACGGCTACCAACCCGTCACTGACCATATCGGTCTATCCACGCAACTACCCCGGCTCGGCTTACGGCACGCCCGATGTGGAGCAAGTCAATGCGACGGCAGTGCTGCCTTACGAGGTCTATACCGAGCAGTTATTCACTCGTGTGAGAGGACGCCAGATGGCGGTGCGGGTGGGATCCACGGGGCTCGGTGTGGCGTGGCAGATGGGCGCGTTGCGTCTTGATATCAGACAGGACGGTCGCAGGTAATGACAACTCCTCGTGGTGTAGTACCGCCGAATTTGCCGATTGCGCTCAAAGAGTATGACCAGCGTGGCATGGAGCAGTTCAACAATGTGCTGCGCCTGTACTTTAACCAAGTATCGAACCGGATCAACGCGCCGACTCCGCACGCTTCGTATTTTGATACGACGACGCAGCCAAACCCTGTAGCCGATGCGGTTAATTTGTTTACGTACAACTCGGTAGTTTCAGATTACGAGGTCACTCGCGGGACGCCGACCTCCAAGATTATTGTTGCCAACACTGGGGTCTACAACTTTCAGTTCTCTGCTCAGTTGGACAAGACCGGCGGTAGTGCTAGTGCCGTTTATATATGGCCTAGGATCAACGGGGTAAACCTGCCGAACTCAGCCACTAAAGTAACCATAGACGGCCCGAACAGTGAGATCGTAGCGGCTTGGAACTTTGTGCTGGTTTTGGAAGCCAATGACTACTTTGAGTTGGCTTGGCAGTCCTCAGATACGAACGTAGTTATTCCTTACGTAACAGCAAGCGGCAATATCCCTGCTATCCCATCCATCATCCTGTCGGTGGTGTGGGTATCGAACTACGGCGCGGCTATTTATCAGGCGCGTACATGATACTATTTAGTAAATTTACCCCGTGGGGGGCTTATGTATAACAATGCAACCGGTCTGGCATCCCTTGTAAACTCCCCTTATCGGGATATGGATGTCATGCGCGTGCAGATGACCCCCCGAGAAGTCGCGGGCCTGCAACAACTTGCCATGTCCTACGGGGCTAATCAGGACGACCTGTACGACCCGATAACGGGCGAACCCCGATTCTCCTTCCTCAAGAAGATCCTGCCGATGGTTGCGGGGGCGTTGTTGGGGGGTATGGGCATGTCGTCATTTGGGGCGGCAGCCACGGTGGGACTGGGTTACGGCTTAATCGAGGGGGATCTCAAGAAGGGCCTGATGGCGGGGTTGAGTGCCTATAGCGGCTCTTCTATTGGGGCTGGGTTGAAGGCAGCGGCGGGGGCGGGACAAGTTAGCACCGAACCCCCTGCAACTCTAGCAGCCCAACTTGGGCTGAAAGAAAGCGAACTTATTTCTCCGTTTGCAGATAGTTCCAAAGACCTGCTAGGAGTTAGCATACCGGATACTTCCGCACCTATTCCCGCTGTTTCTCCGGTTGGAGCCTCCGCAGCCCAAGCAGGCACTACGGTCAAGCCTCCGCAAGGACTTTTTGGCACAATGGGCCGAGGAGCCAGCAACATCTTTACCGGACAAGAAGGCGCTTCGGATGCCTTTATGAAGGCGTTGGGCGGCCCGATGGGTAAGTACGCCACGCTGATGGGTGCGATGGGCACCTTTGCTGAAGAACCCAAACCGTTGAATGTGCCCGGTATGGGCGAAGATATTGTCTACATTCCGGGCGGGTTTAACCCGCAATATGGCACGGGTGCGAATCAGCCTTATCAGTTGCCGGGCAAGTACTACAAGCGTACCAAGCAGGGTCTTGTGCCTTATAACCCCTATCAACCTGCACCGGGTGGCAGAGGGTTTGCTGAAGGTGGCGTAGTTACTAACCCGCTTGATTTAGACCCCAACGTTATCGCCAATCGTGCATACGTTGAAGAGTTGAACCGCAGGGCATTAAACCCTGAATTCAATCCGTACGGTGCTTTGTTTGGCACAGGCACGGGTGGTGGAGGTTTGGGCGGGGTCAATACTCCGTGGACGGGCAAAAATCCGTATGGCGGATCGCTTGATACTCGTCCCCCTGCAGGAGGCGGAGAAGCCGGAGGAAGTTCTGCAGCAGATTTGGCTGCCTTCCTAGCCACGCAAGTTGGTATCAATTGGATGACGCAGCCCGGTAACGCGGCGGCCTTGCAGAAGTGGATTGCAGAAGGCATGCCGTGGGATAAGCGTCCGTTCTTTAATGCTGGGCAAAATGCGCCGGGGGCGGGTACTGGAACTGGAACTGGAACGGGCGGTACAGGTGGCGAATCGGGCGGCAAGACCGGTGGCGAAGGTCAAGGTCAGACCGGTGGCGAAGGTCAAGGTCAGACCGGTGGTGAGGGTCAGGGACAAACCGGAACCGAAGGTCAGGGCCAAACCGGAACTGAAGGTCAAGGGCAGACCGGAACTGAAGGGCAGGGACAAACCCAACCCAGTGGGCAGGCGGCTGGAGTAGAAGGCACACCTATTTATGACGCTGCCAGAAATGTTGTAATTGCAGCAGGTAGTGGTGCGGCGGCTATTGCAGCGGCTAAGGCTTTGGCTGCTCAAAAGTTTGCTACGGCTATTATAGTTGATGGCGTAACTATTCCTCTCTATGTCTCTACAGGCGTGGGCGCGGCTGCTGGCGCTGGTGCTGGTGCCGCTGCAGGTACGGGTGCCGCTGCAGGAACTGGTGCGACGGGCGCAGGGGCCGGAACGACGGGCGCTACCACGGGTGCTGGAGCAGGGACTGGAGCCGGTGCGGGTATTGGTGGCGCAGGGTTCCCCGGTGGTGCAGCAGGCGCAGGATTGGCTACGTTGGTCGGCGCTCAACAAGCCTATGAAGGTATTAGCAAAGGTAGAGAAGGTCAGGCTGCACTAGGCGGCGCTTTGGCAGGTGCAGGTGGTGCGGCGCTTATTGGAGGTACGGCTCCCGCACTGTTAGGCGGTGCGAACTTGGCCACGCTTGCTGGGTTTGGTCCGGTTGGTCTTGCTGCCGCCGCACTTGCCGCGATTGGCGCGTCCATGGTCAACACCAAAGAATTTGGTGACGTAGCCCTGCGTAACTATTGGAACGCAGTCGATCAAGGTCGTGGAATTGGCGAAACCCCTGCAGATGAACTGGCTCAAGGCTTCATCAATTTCTACCGAACCAACAAGAACGAGTTTGCGGGGCAAGCCAAGTACGGTCGCACGGGCAACGAAGAGTTCGTGTATGACATGACGCAAGTCATCAATCAAGCCATTAAAGACGGCAAAATCCCCAAAAACGTTGATGCGGCGACCATGTACAAGCAGGTCGTGCAACCGTGGCTAGATAGCATGGGGTCTGGTCCGAAGAACGAGGAAGCGCGGGCTATCCAAGACTTCATGATGACCGACCTGATCAACAGTTTCATGCAAGGGAAACCGATCAGTAACGCGCAAGTTAAGGGCGACAAGAAATTCAAAATTGTTAGCCAGAAGCCCGTGTATGGTGGGGAGCCGGAAGTTGCTGTGCGGGCGCAGCCTGAGACTACGGAAGATCAGATCAAAAAAGCCAATTTGTTTGAGGCGAAGAACCCGTTTGCTGAACCGGCAGGAAAGCCTCCGGCTGGTGCCAAACCCAAGCCAAAACCGCAGCAAGAACCGGTTGCGGTTACAACTCCTGTAACAACGGCTCCGCCCGTCACGACGACGGCTCCGCCTGTAACAACGGCTCCGCCCGTCACGACGACGGCTCCGCCTGCAGCCAATCCGTTTGCTGAACCCGAGCGTGAGACAACCATGCCGGTGGGTGAAGCGGTGCCGATCAAAGCCGTAAATCCGTTTGCGGAGCAGGAAGAACTTACTCGTGCAGAACGGGCAAGACTCGCTCGTGAAGAAGCCTTGGCACGTGAGGCGGAAGCCGCTCGTATTGCGGAAGAGGAAGCCAGAACGCGCAGGCAGGCAGCGGCTGCAAAGGCTGAACAAGAACGTATTGCCGCTGAGCAGGCACGTATCGCTCAAGAACGTGAAGCCGAAGCAGCACGTGACCAAGAACGGAAGCGTCCGCGTGGGGAACCAGAAGTCAATCCGTTTGCGGAAGAAGAACCACCTGTTCGTAAGGGGCGCGGAAAAAACCAAGGTGGGGCGATAGGCGAGGACTACAACTTTGGATTCAATAGCGGGGGCATGCCCGGTGAGTATCAGGCGGGTGGTAAACTGCTGAACGGCCCCGGCGATGGTATGTCAGACGATATCCCGGCTGTAATTCGCGGCAAGGGGGTACAACGTGCTGCACTGGCGGATGGTGAGTTTGTCATCCCTGCCGATGTGGTATCGCATCTCGGTAACGGCTCGACCAATGCGGGAGCCAAGAAACTCTACAAAATGATGTCGCAGATACGTCAAGCGCGGACGGGCAAAACTAACCAAGCCCCTGCCGTGAAAGTTGACAAATATTTGCCGGTTTAATCGGGAGCGATCATGGCTACAGATCCTACTTATATAGAACAAGTCCAGTCCAACATTCCGGCGTGGATGCAGCCGTATGCCCAGCAGTTGCTAGGCAGTATTTTTGGTGGGCAAGACCCTACGACTGGGCAGTTCATGCCGGGGTTGATCGGTCAGGGCTATCAGCCCTACATGGTCCCGCAACGGGATGCGCAGGGAAACATTGTCCGTGACGAGAAAGGCAACCCGGTCATGCGTCCGGGGCAGCGCGTTGCAGAATTTAGCCCATTGCAGCGGCAAGCCTTTGAAGCCTATGCGGGGATGAGGCCCAGTGCGGATATGACGGAAGCCAGCCGCTTGGCTAGAGAAGCCGGGGCTCGCGCAGAAAAAGTAGGTACTTATGATCCTGCTGCGGAGAGAGATTTTTATACGTCTCCTGAATTTCGTAGCATGGAGACGGGCTACGACAAAGTAACTGCGCCCGCGCTTGGCGAAGCCCAGATGACGGGTCCGCAAGATGTCACTGCACGGGAGTATGGCCCGATTAACATGGCGGCTCCAGAGCGTGTCGGCATTGGCGCGTTGCAGCAGTATCGTGTCGGGGCTCCTGAGCGTGTTGCGGGCCCTGCTGGCCCAGAGCGGGTTACGGGAACCCAACTGCGCGACTATCAGATGTCGCCTGCTCAACAAGTGCGTGCTGCAGAACTTGAGCGTATTGGCATGGTGGGCCCGCGAGATGTTGCGGCTCCTGAACTCCAGCAGTTCCGCATGGAAGCCCCAGAGCGTGTCGGTGCCGAGAAATTTGGTCTTGGGGCGATGCAGGAGTACATGTCGCCCTACATGCAGGGCGTTGTCGGGGCACAGAAGCGTGCCGCTACCCAAGATTACCTTCGACAATTGCCGGGGATGGGGGCTGCCGCAGCCCGTGCAGGGGCTAAGGGCGGTACTCGTGAGGCGTTGCTTCAGGCCGAGGCGCGTCGTGGGCTTTCTGAAAAATTAAGTGACATTGAGGCCACGGGGCTTCAGTCAGCGTACCAGCAAGCGGCTCAACAGTTTGGTGCAGATCGTGCGGCCCAGATGCAGGCTGCGCTTGCTAATCAGCAAGTCGGAATGACGGCAGGCCAACAGAACCTTGCTGCCCAACTGCAGACTCAAGGGCTTTCTGCCGAACAAGCGATGCGTGCTGCGCTGGCTAATCAGCAGATGGGCTATAACGTCGGCGCGTTTAACGTGGGTGCTGAGCAGCAAAGACAGCAGTTGCGGGCGCAACAAGAAATGGAAGCGCAGCGGCTCAATCAGGCTGCAGGGCTCACGGTGGGCCAGCAAAACCTCGCGGCGCAGTTGCAGACGCAGGGCTTGTCTTCGCAGCAGGCGCTTGAGATTGCGCGTCTTAACCAGCAGGGTCAACTCTCGACGGAACAACTGCGAGCAGAAATTGCCAAGGCGAATCAAGCCGCTGGCATGACGGCGGAACAGGCCAATCAGCAGGCTGCGCTTCAGGTGCAGCAGTTGGGAACGCAGTCAGGGCTTCAAGCAGGTCTTGCTAATCAGGCTGCGATGCAGCGGTTTGGTGAGCAGGGCGCTTCGATGGAGCAGACTCGTCAGCAGTTCTTGAGCGATCAGGCAATGCGGGCGCAGTTGGCTAACCAGCAGATGGGCTACAACGTCGGCCAGTCGAACTTGCAGGCTCTTATCAATCAGCGCCAGTTTGGTGCGGGTCAGGGCATGCAGGCGCAGCAACTTAACCAAGCGGCGATGCTACAAAGACAGCAGCAACAACTTGCTCAATTGGCCGCACAGAACCAGTTCAACCAACAAAACGCAGCGATGCGGGCGCAGTATGGCCTCTCGGGGGCGAATCTGGCGGAGCAGTCTCGGCAGTTTGGTGCGGGGCTTGGTATGCAGGGGCTGCAACAGCAGTTGGCTGCGGCTCAAGGATTGGGCGGTCTTGGCATGCAGAACTACCAGCAGATGATGGGTATCGCCCAAGGCCAGATGGGTGCAGGCGGTCAGCAGCAGGCGCTTAACCAGCAGTTGCTCAACCAGCAGTATCAGGACTTCATCAATCAGCAGCAGTTCCCGTACAAGCAGGCAGAGTTTGCAATGGGTATCCTGCGTGGGCTCCCGGCAACGGGCCAGACCTCGACCATGTATCAGCAACCGGGTAGTCTCTTTGGACAGATTGCTGGCGCTACGGCGGGTATCGGCGGGCTGTTTGGTGCGTTGGGCGGTGGCGGTTAATAATTAACGAGGTGGTGCAATGATCGGTCCCGTAAGCGGCACTGGCCGCGCAATGATGGCATCGCTCCAGCAGGCTATGTCTAAAGGCATGCCGCCTGATCAGGCTATTCAGTATGTGAAGTCCATGGCTACGCAGGGCATTGCGCCGCTTGCGGATTTGTACGCCATGATGAACCAGTTTCAGCGGCTGAAGCAGCAGCCTGTCAAGCCTCCTCAGACGCCGCCGACCATCCGCGACGAACTGAACATGGCCGAGCAGATGCAGGCACAGGGCGGGATGCCGCCGCAGATGATGGGGGGTGCGCCTCAGATGCCGGGTGGTGGAGGTGGTGGGCCCCAGATGCCCCCGCCGATGGCTCAAGGGTTGGGCAGTATGAATGCAGGTGCCATGGAGAATCCGTCTTTTGCGGGCGGCGGAATCGTGGCATTCCAAGAAGGTGGTACGGCTGAAATTGATTTTTCAAAGATGGCTTCCGAGCAGTTGCAAATGCTCATGCAAGATGAAGATAAGGAAGTCGCCAAAGCGGCGTATCGAGAGTATTTGCGGCGTTCAGGATACCGCTCACCCGGCGAACTCGCGTCTGACATTGGTACTGGAGTATCTGAATTCTTTGCTAATACCCGACTTGTTGGTGGCGCACCGGAGTATATGAAGGATGCGCAGGGCAGGATCCGCACCCCTGCAACCGAAGCCGGAGCCCCCGGCGTTACCGCATCTTTCACGGAAGGAATGGTTCCTCGTGGAGCGCCTCCGGCGGCTACCCCTGAAGTAGCGACAACACAAAGCGCGATGCCCGGTATGAGCGCAGATAACCCGTATGCAAATCCGGCTGCGGCAGGTAGCGCGTTTGATCTCATGGCTGCCAATGCCAGAACAGGAGTGCGCCAAGAAAATGCAGCGCCTCCAAGACGTGAGGCACCGATGCCCAGCATGAGCGGCTTCCAGCGTATGGAACTGCCTGTGGCTAAGTCACGAGATCAATTCTACGAAGAACTTAAAGCCGCGCAGCAGAAGGAAGGGATTGGCGAAGCAGCCAGAAAGCGCGAGGAGTACCTCACAAGCGAAGAGGCTCGGCTCAAGAAAGAATACGGTTCTGACAAGATGTTGGCGTTTGCTGAAGCCGGGTTTAAGATGGCTGGGGCTGCAAGTCGCCCCGGTGCTACGTTCTTGGGAGCGTTGTCTGAAGGCGCTATGTCCGGCACGCAAGCCCTTCGCGCTTTGAACAAGGAACAGAGAGCCAGTAGGCGTGCTATGGACGAGGCGCGTTTCCAACTTGCTGAAGCCGCTGAACAGCGCAAACTGGGCAATATGCGGGACGCGACTATCCTGTCTGAAAAGGCCAAGGAACAGTACGAGCAGGCCCAGAAGTACAATATGGAATTGAATAAAGATATCACCATGCTCAACATGCAGTTAGAGGCTAGTAGGGAAAACGCTTTGATTGCGGCAGGAGATCGTGCAGAGAGTCGTGCTCTTGCGGGCAAAGGCTTTCAACTGCAAAGTTTGCAAGCGCAGATTGACAATGCCAAGAGTCGTCTTGCGCAGGCGGCTAAATCGCTTGAACCTGATGCAGCAGCCAAAGTGGCTGAGATCGAACGAGAGATCGCTTTCTACAACAAGCAGATTGCGGAACTTGGGGGAACAACCTCTTACGCGGGAGCGGGAGCGGGTAATATTATCGACTTCAACAGCCTGCCGTAAACGCACAAATGGACGTAAGACTGCCTGATGGCACCATAATCAGGAACGTTCCTGAAGGCACTACCCGTGCTCAATTGATGAGCAAACTTCGGGCTGGTGGGTATGACGTTAGTGGGTTTGAAGAACCTGAAGAACGTACCTTCGGTGGCTATGCCAAGGAAGCCCTGAAAGGGCTTGTTCCCGGTGCTGTCTCTGGAATTGAAACCGCCATCACGGGTGCAGCGACCCTTTTGCCGGAAGAAGCAGAACAGGCAGTGCGCAAAAAAGTTTCAGAGTTTACTGAGCCTGTCCGTGAAGCATTTGCCCCGGCACCGGGTTATGAAGACACGCTTGTTCGTGAATTAAGTGAAGTTGTCGGCTCCACAGGCCCTTTTTTAGGAGCGGGGCTTGTAGGTAAAGCCGCGCTCAGAGGGTTGGCTCTTGCGACTGGCGCGGGAACGGCTAGAGAGCGGGCTGAAGAAGAGGAAGCCACTGAAGGCGAACGTGCTGCGGCTACTGCATTAGGGTTAGTTCCGGGGTATCTTGAGAGTTACCCGCCGCTTCGCATTCTCCGACGTTTCGGGTTTGGTGATGAGGCTATTGAAGAAGTGGCTGGGCTGGCACCGGCTCTCAAGCGCGTGGCTCAAGCGGGTGGTGAAGAAGCACTCCAAGAAGCCAGCAGCCAAGTCCTGCAGAACCTCATTGCCAAGGGCGTATACAAGCCTGAAGAGGAAGTATTTGGCGGCATAGGTGAGGCCGCTGCAATGGGTGGCGGAGCCGGTGCGATTATTGGCGCAATTGCCGAACTTGCATTGGGCCGCCGTTTACGCGGCGTTGAGTCGGCACCTGAAAGGCGTGAAGAAGAACCTGCACCTCCTGAAGCGCCTTCAGACAGTGAAATAGCGCCCGTGCAGGAAGCACGTAGGCTTGCGATGGAGCAGATGGAACTGCCGCTTGAAACTGAAGCCGTGCAGATGCCGTTGTTTGAAGAAGAGCCTGCAAGAGAGCCTACGCCGAGTTTGTATCGCCCAGCCGAAGAGGTCATGGCGGATCTTGGCCTCAAGCCGCGCTCACGTGCGTATAAAGAAGAGGCTAAAGATCTTGAGTTAAAACTAGATCGCAAAGGAGACCTCAAACCAAATCAGTTTGTCTTCCAGCAGCCAGAGACAGAAGTTCCTCTTACTCAGGGACGGTTTGAGTTTGAAACCCCGCAGGTACAGCCTGACCTGCCGATGACGGTGCCGCCCACTGATGGGCAACTGGATATGTTTGGCGCACCGATACCTCGTGGGGGCGAGATGCAGATCGTGCCTAGTCGGCCCGAGATGCCGGTCACACAGGAAATACCCAAAGAGCAAATGGCGCTCAATCTTCCCGGCATGCCCATGGAGAGGCTTGCTCCTCGTGACCGTGTGTTGCGGGCCATGGCGATTACGGAAGACAAGAAGAACATTCCGAACCTCAAGTTTGCGACTCAGTTGCGCCCGATGGAGTTGCAAAAAGCAATAGGCGACCTCAAAAAGGAAGGTGCGATAGCGTTCAATAATCGAGTAAATGAATGGGAGTTGACTCCCGTAGGAGCGGAACGTGTACGAAGTGGCCCAGAAGTTAAGCCTCCCAGCCCTCGAAGAGGGGCTGCATTGCCTGTACCACCAGCAAGACCCGCAGAACCCACTATTGCTGAATCTGGAGAGCGGGGAGTGGCTGGTGTTAGCACGGCTCCTGCACGAGTTGATGTTGGAACGCAGCAGGTCCAGCCTGCACTAGAAGCACCATCGCCAGTCGCGGCTCCGGTTACAGCCCCAATTCAAGTTCCGACCCAAGCACAAGCCCCAGCCCCCGCTGCGCCTCCCGTGGATCGCATGGCGTTGATTCGCCGTGCCCAAGAGAAGCGAGTTGCCCAGCAAGCCATCGGTCAAGTAACGGATCGTAGAAACGAATTCCGCACTCAGGCTATTGATGCGTTTGAGTCAGACAAAATTAGCGAAAAGACGTACGATATCGTCACCGAAGAACTGAAGAAGCCGGTTCCCAACTTTGCGCGTGTTACTTCCCTACTGGAAGGCACTGCCAAACCAAAGCGCATGGGGCCGAAGTTCCAGCGCGTTGAAGAAGCACCTAAAGCGCCTGTCTATCAAATAGTCAACATTCGCACAGGGCAAGTTGTCGGCACTGCAAAAACTATTAAAGGTGCTCGACTTGCGATGGATCGTAGGGATACCCAGTACGGTGGGTATGCACATAAAATTCAGGTTTTAAATCCTGAAGCGGATATTGCGCAACGTCAAAAATTACGTGCTGAACTTGGGGCCGAGCCAATTGAAGCGCCTGCACCTAGGACCACTGCTTTCCAACGCGGTGAAGCCGGGGCTGGACTCCCCATCGAGCGCGTTCAAACTGCAGCCAACGACGCCATCCGTACGTGGACCAATGCGCCCAAAGTAGTTGTTGCAAGCAGCGTGAACGATCCGGTTATTCCGGAGAACATCCGCAAACAAATTCCTGAAGACGCGCCGGGCTTTTACGTAAACGAAACTACTTACGTTCTAGCCGACCGGGCCAAGGACGAGGCCACCGTGCGCGGCA
>Ga0315906_10001215_pt1 | contig 38780 bp, 40 predicted proteins | sample LakEriMetagenome_4_FD_203526 | JGI IMG/M metagenome (GOLD analysis project Ga0315906, IMG submission 203526) | Freshwater fungal communities from buoy surface, Lake Erie, Ohio, United States - Buoy 2 MA122 | ecosystem: Environmental > Aquatic > Freshwater > Lake > Lake biofilm | place: USA... | reverse complement strand
CGGCGGAACGCCAGTCCGACCACGTCCCTCCGTGTCAGCAGACGATGGACGTCCAGCGCTTCGTAGATCACAGGCGTATCGAGGCCTGTGATCCGGCGCGCCTGGAAAGCAGTCGCGAGCATGTCGATATTGCGCGCGTAGATGATGTCGGCCTGAGCCAGCAGGTCGCGCCGCTCCGCCGCCAGCCGCGCCCCGCGCGAGATCGACTTGATCCGCTGCAGGTAGGCGCCGTCATAGGTCCGGCCGAGATCCACATTGTCCCAGTCGACATCCACCCTGTCGCGGCGGCGCATGCTGAATCCGGTTACCCGGAGACCCTCGTCGCGGAATCCCTGCACCCGGCGGCGCACCGCGGCGTCGGCAGCGTCCTGCGCGAAGAAAGCGACGTGCGTCATGAGGGTGACAGGTGCAAGCTGCGCGCCTGTCGTGGTGTAGAAATGTTCCGTGGGCACACTAGTTAATACCTGGAGTTTTACTGGAAGTCGGGACGGCGTGGCTCGCCTGTTGCGTGGCAGCGAGTTCCGCCAAACCCCGGCGGCGGGCATATTCGGGAGTTCCGGTTGAAGTTTTGGCCCCTGCGAATGCGGGAAAGGCTGGAAGCTGCGCGCGACTGGGCGCTGTCGGCGTGGGACAGCTGCGTCCGTTTCCTGGCGGCGCTCGGACCGGCTGAATCGGCCGACGCCGGGGCGAAAGTCGTGTCGTTCGACGGTCCGCCTGCAACTGTTCCGGAAGGACGCCGCATCTATGCGGTGGGCGATATTCATGGCCGCGCCGACCTGCTGGAGACGCTTCTGCAGACAATTCGCCAGGACGCCATGCGGCAACCGGCGAAGGGAAGGCCGATCCTGATCTTCCTCGGCGACTACATCGATCGCGGCTTCCAGTCGAAGGAGGTCATTGATCTCCTTCTGGGGGACCTCGTGTCCCCATTCGAGACGCATTTCCTCAAAGGGAACCATGAAGCGGCCATGCTCCAGTTCCTTGGTGAACCGGCCATCGGGCTGCGCTGGGCGGAGTTTGGCGGCGCCGAGACGCTGGTCTCGTATGGCGTGCGGCCGCCACGCTCGCGAACATCGCTTGATGAATGGGCGGCCGCCTCGGAGCAGCTGAACAACGTCCTGCCGCCCACGCATCTCGCCTTCCTGATGAACCTCAAGGTGAACGTTCGGATCGGGGACTACATGTTCGTACATGCGGGCGTGCGCCCCGGCGTGGACCTGGGCCTGCAGTCCGAACAGGACATGCTGTGGATCCGCGAGGAGTTCCTCAACGACAGGCGTCCGCTCGGCGCCGTGGTGGTGCACGGCCACACCCCCGCTACTCGTCCTCACCGGGATTCCAGACGTGTCGGCGTCGATACGGGCGCCTATCTCAGCGGCCGGCTGACCGCGGCCCGGTTTGAGCATGATGCGGTGGAGTTCCTGTCGACTGGCCCGGCCGCGGAGCCGCAGTCTGGCGAACGCGGATATCAGGAGGCGCAGCGTTGAATCACTTGAAGACCCTTGCGGCCACGCTTGTCGGCATCAGCGCGTTGCTTTTATCGGCATGCGCATCCGGGTCCGCTCAGGGCGGTCCGGTCGCCGCGGCGCCGGCGGGGATGACCGGCTACAGGCTCGGCGCCGGCGATGAGATCAAGGTTACCGTCTATGGCGAGCCTGACCTTTCGGGCAATTTCGTTGTCGATGGCGAAGGCGAGATTGCGATGTCTCTGATCGGCCAGGCGCCTATCGGGAACCTTACGCTGACCGAGGCAAGCCAGAGCATCGAGGCGCGCCTCAAGGACGGTTATCTGCGCGATCCCAAGGTGACGGCGGAGCTGGTAAAAGGCCGCCCCTACTACATCCTCGGCGAAGTGAACAAACCGGGCGAATATCCCTTCGTTTCAGGGCTGACCGTGATGAACGCCATCGCGAGCGCCGGGGACTTCACCTATCGCGCAGACAAGGGCCGCATCATGGTCAAGAGCAAGGACAGCCCGAACGAGCGCGAGGTCGAGCTTACGCCGACGACAGTTGTGCGTCCGGGGGATACCATCCGCATCCGGGAACGCTTCTTCTGACCCATCATCGTCCATCAGCTGTGCCATCGCAGCGCAAACCGGCCGCAGGACCGCAAGCCGAACGCCTGAATCAACCGCCGGGCGAACCAACACTCCTCCCGGCCTCGAACTTGCTACCTGAATCGCGAAACTGCGCTTCCAGAAGGTGAATGCACATGAAGCTCCGTCTCAAGGCATTGATGGTTTCCACCGCGCTGGTCGCGATCATGGCGCCCGGCGCCTTCGCCCAGGAAGGTGACAATCCGTTCGCGCGTGGCCGCTACACGGCTGTGACCGAGCGTTCCCAGCCCGAGTTCGACCCGCTGCCTGTGCGCACGGGCGTTTTCGAGATCGATGCGAGTCTCGGGGCCTCGGCCGCCTACAACGACAACGTCTTTGCCGAACCTAATAATCCCGATGACGACCTGATCATTCGTGTGCAGCCACAGGTCGATGCACGTACGACATGGTCATCGCATCAAGTGGCGATGGGCGCTTCGGTGGATCACCGGGAATTCTCGAACAACGACAGCGAAACGTCGACGGACTACAATGTCTACCTGAACGGACGGCTGGACGTTACGCGTACCTTCGCGCTCCGGGCGGGCGTCGACAGCCAGCACGTCACCGAGGAACGCTATCTGGCGGGCTCTAACGGCGCGGCTGAACCGGCGGCGTTTGATGGCTACGGCGTATTCGCCGGCGCCAGTTACCGCATGGATCGCGTGCAGCTTGATACGACGGTCGGCGTTCGCGAGCAGGAGTACGATCAGGTTACTCAGCAGCAGCGCGACAATACAGACACCTACATCAACGCCCGCGCATCCTACGCCATCTCACCGGATGTCGCGGTGTTCGTGCAGGGTCGCAGGAGTGAACTGGACTATTCACAGTCCATCCCCAACCGTGACGGCTCGCGCACAACGGTCGATGTTGGCGTGAACTTCGAACTCGCTGCGCCCTTCCGTGGTGAGATCGCGGTCGGCAGCTTCAATGACGAGCGCGATGCAGCGTCTTTTGGCGATATCAGCGGCCTCAGCGTCGCCGCAAACGTGCAGTGGTTCCCGACGCAGCTGACCACGGTCACATTCTCAGCATTCCGCGGCGCCACCGACCCGGGCCTCGCGGCATCGGCCACTGCCGTGACCTCGAACTACGGCGTCCGCGTCGATCACGAACTCTACCGCAACGTCCTGCTGTTCGGCGGCGTCCGCATGGAAAACTACAAGTTTGAAGGCTCCATCGACCGCGAGGACGAAGCTCTCGCCGGCTGGTTCGGCGCGGCGTGGAAGCTGAACCGGCACGCCCATCTCGAAGCCATGTACTCAGGCCGGACCCAGGATTCGAGCGGCACAGGCGCCGGCCCCGATCTGGACCAGAATGTGCTGAGCTTAGGCGTACGCTTCTTCCCGTAGGGGAGAACTGCGCCGAAACGGCAAGCCCGGGTCAAACCGGGCCGGACTGGAGTACAGTGTGAACAAGCTCTCTTCGATCGAGATAGCCCCCGGCTATCCGCGCAGCGCCCCAATGGCTGGAGCGCCGGGTGGAGAGGGCGAGAATGTCATTACCGTGCAGCGCATCGTTCGCGCTGTGCGGCGGCGGCTTGGCGTCATGCTTGCCGTGTTCGCGCTGACCTTTGCTGTCGTCGCGTTCCAGACCTTCCAGCTCAAGGCGGCCTATACGGCAACCTCGCGCGTCATCATCAATTCGCGCGATCAGAATGTGGTCGATATCGGCGCGGTCATTTCGGGAATGCCGGCCAATGTCGGCGCCATCGAGACCGAAGCGGAAATCCTGCGCAGCCGTACGCTGATCGAAAAGCTGGTGAAGAAGCTCGACCTCGTTAACAGCCCGGAGTTCAACGGCGCGAAGGCCGTGCCGAGCGACTGGGACAAGACGATCTCCGGCATCAAGTCGTTCATCAAAAGCCTGCTGCCGTTCGGCAAGAGCGAGCCAAGCGCGGATGCGCCGCTGGTCGACCCCGAGGACGCGGCGCGGGCCGAACTTGACGGCGTGATCAGCAAGGTTCGCAACGCCGTGTGGGTCAACCGGCTCGGAAACACCTTCATCATCGAGATCAGCGCCACCAGCGCCGATCCGAAAACCGCAGCGTCGATCGCCAACACGCTCGCCGATGTCTATCTCGACAACCAGCTCGACACGAAATTCGCGGCCACGCGCCGCGCCCAGGAATGGCTGGACGCCCGTGTGGCCGAGTTGCGCGACGAACTGCGCGAAGCGGAGAGCAAGGTCGAGGCGCACCGTTCGAGCACCGGCCTGCTGCGCACGGGCGGCGACACGCTGACCGAACAGACGATCCGTGAAATCAACGCGCAGCTTACGGCAGCGCAAGCGGAGTTCGCGACCAAGAGCGCGCGGCTTCGCAACATGAACAGCCAGATGCGCGCGGGCGCCGGCATCGATACGATTGCCGAAGCCCAGAATTCAGCCACGATCGCCAATCTCCGCGCCGCCCAGAGCGCTCTCACGGCGCGCAAGTCGGACGTGGTTCGCCGCTACGACATCAAGCACCCCGAATATCAGCGCGTGATCGCCGAGGAGCAGGACAACGAGCGGCAGATCAACGCCGAACTGCAACGCATCGCCGCCTCGCTCGACCAGGAAGTGCTGATTGCGCGCGAGCGGGTGAGCAGCCTTCAGGGCAGCCTCGGCCGCGCCAAGGGCGAGCTGACCGCCAACAACCGCGCCGGCGTCGAGCAGGCCGCGCTCGAGCGCGACGCCAACGCCACGCGCACGCTGTTCGAGGAATTCAACGGTCGCTTCAAGGAAACTGCCGAACTGAAAGGCATCACCGAGGCCGACGCCGTGGTGGACAGCTACGCCCCTGTGCCCGGCGGGCCGAGTTTCCCCAACACCAATCTCAACCTGATGCTGGGTTTCATGCTGGGCCTCGCCCTTGCGGGTCTGGTCGGTCTCCTGCTGGAGCTGCTCGACAACTACATGTCCTCGCCCGAGGAAGTGGAGCAGGTCGCGGGCGTCCCCTACATCGGCCAGATCCCGCTTCTGCCGCCCACGACTGCCTTTTCGCAGGTACGCGCGAAACCCGGTGATTACCTTGTCGAGAAACCGCACTCAGGTTTTGCCGAGGCGTTCCGCCACCTGCGCGCCTCGATCATGTTCGCGGACATCGACAAGGCGGCCAAGACTGTCGCGGTTGTCTCGTCGCTGCCGAGCGAAGGCAAGACGAGCATGACGTTCTGCCTCGGCCGGATGGCGTCGATGTCGGGCACGCGCACGATCGTCATTGATGGCGATATCCGCTTGCGCCAGTTGACCGAAACGTCCGGCGTGGCCGCAGAAGCGGGGCTTCTGGAATACCTCTTCGGCGAGGCGAGCCTGGCCGATGTGATCAAGACGGACGACAAGACCGGCCTTCACATTCTGCCCCTGTCGGATCGCAAGCACACGCCCCGCGATGTGTTTGGCAGCCGCGCCTTCGACGCGCTGCTCCTGCTGCTGCAGCAGAGTTACGATCTGATCGTCATCGACACCGGGCCGATCCTGCTGATGGCGGAGGCGCGTGTGGTTGTCTCCAAGGTCGATCAGGTCGTCGTCGCCACGCGCTGGCGCAAGACGCATCGCAATACGCTGCGCGACACGATGAAGATCCTGCGGGATTTCCACGCTAACGTCGCCGGTGTCGTGCTGACGTTCGTGGACCTGCGCAAGAAGGGCCATCACGCCTACACGTCGGCGAACTACAGCGCCTACGCAAAATACTATCAGGACACCTGAGCGAGCGCCTGCTCAAGGTCAGCGATGAGGTCGGCCGGCTCTTCCAGCCCGATCGACAGGCGGATCAGCGGGCCGCCGAGTTCGGGCGATGACGCCGTGCGCTTGAGTTGCGGGTCGCAGTGGATGACCAGGCTCTCGAACCCGCCATATGAAAAGCCGAGGCCGAAGAGGTCGAGCGGATCGAGGAAGACGTGGACCTTTGCCGTGGGCATGGGGTTCAGCACGATGCTGAACAGTCCCGATGCTCCGGTGAAGTCGCGCTTCCACAATGCGTGATTGGGATCGGATTCCAGGGCGGGGTGGAGCACGCGGACAATGGCGGGGTGTTTCTCCAGCCAGCGCGCGACTTCGAGCGCAGATGCCTGGTGATGATCCATGCGCATCGCCAGCGATCGGGCGCCGCGAAGCAGGGCATAGGCGTCATCCGGCGCGACGTTTACGCCGAGGTCGGCGACGGTTTCCCTGAGCCGCACAAGCAGCTTCTCATCGTTGAGATGAATGGCGCCATTGAGGATGTCTGCGCCGCCGCTGACATATTTGGTGTTGGCCTGCACGGAGAGGTCAAAGCCCAGCGCCAGCGGCTTGTGGAAGACGCCCGCACTCCACGTATTGTCCATGACGGACACGACGCCGGCAGCGCGCGCTGCGGCGGCGATCGCCGGTGCGTCGGCAATCTCGAATGTCATTGAGCCCGGGCTTTCGACGAAGATCAGCTTCGTCTCGGGCCTGATCAGCCTCGCGACGCCTGCGCCGATCAGTGGATCGAAGTATGTCGCCTCGCAGCCCCAGCGCGGCAGCATGCGATCAACGAACCGGCGCGTCGGCCCATAGACATTGTCGCCCACCAGCACATGCCCGCCAGCGCCTGCAAACGCCAGGAAGGGGAGGATGCACGCCATCAGACCGGAGGGCGCTAGCACGCAATGCTCTGCGCCCTCGATCTCGCAGAGCGCCTGTTTCAGTGCTTCGTGGGTCGCCGTGCCATGGCGCCCGTAGGTCCAGCCACCGGGATCGAACAGCTTTGATGCACTTTCGACGATGACCGTTGACGCCTTCTGGACGACCGGATTGACGCCGCCCAGTGTGAGCTTGCGATCGCGTGCTGCGTGGGTGAGGCGCGTGCCGAGGCCGCGTGGCCGTCCCGACTTGCCTTCCTCGCCCATTGTTTCAGCCCGTCTCGACCGCGCCGCCGCTCTCCGGCTGCGCCCACTCGGCCCACGACCCGTCATAGACGGCAGCGTCGTCGTGCCCGACCATGGATTGTGCGAGCGCGACAATGGCGGCCGTGACGCCGGATCCGCAGCTGTTGATGATAGGCCGGGAAAGGTCGACACCGGCTTTCTCGAACGCCGCCCGCAATTCTGCTTCCGGCTTGAGGCGCCCGTCAGCGGCGATCAGGTCGGCATAGTAAACGTTCAAGGCGCCGGGCATGTGCCCCTTGCGAAGGCCGGGGCGCGGCTCTTCGACTTCGCCGCGGAAGCGCGGGCCGGAGCGGGCGTCAACCACCTGTGCTGCCCCGCCGCCTACCGTCTGCTTCATCTGATCGAGATTGCGGACAAGGTCGCGGCGCGGGCGGACCGTGAAGTGCCGGTCCGCCATGAAGTGCGGCGGCAGGTCTTCGACGGCGCCGCCGGCCTCGCGCCAGGTATTGAAGCCGCCATCCAGTACGGCGACGTCTGCGTGGCCCATCGCGCGGAACATCCACCATGCGCGGGCGGAAGCTAGGAACCCGTTCTGGTCGTAGCAGATGATGCGGTGGCCATCGCCAAGTCCCAGCCGCCGGACGCGCGAGGAAAACTTCTCAGGCGGCGGCAGCATGTGGGGCAGGGGGATGGTTGTGTCGGCGATATCGTCGATATCGAAATGCCGCGCGCCGGGAATGTGGTGCGCGTCATAGGCCTGCTTCCCGGTCTGCGGCGATCCAGGCATGAACCAGGTGCAATCGAGGACGCGCACATCCGGCGCGGCGAGATGCGTCCTCAGCCACTCGGCCGAAATGACCGGCTTTTCCGGTGTGAAAGGCGCGACCATCGGGGCCGGCTCCATGCTCTGACGAATAACCGCTTCCACCTAGCCAGAGCCGCACGCTCCGGCAAGGCGAGTATGTGAAGTCAATGCTCGCAACAGGGGAAAAGCGGGATGGATCGGCTCATGACGCCGAGAGACGTATCGTTAATGCGCGCCGCGGCTGGTGCTCTTGCCGGGCTGAACGTGGCTGGCGGCAGCTGTTCGGAAACGCGACAGCCCGGCGGCGGAAATCTCGATCTGTCTTGTTTTTTCAACGCTTCGCGCCGGGCGCGAAGCCCATGTCTTGTATCTCGATCGCAGCTTTCCTCAAGCGAACATGGCTAATGGGATGATTGCTCCCGTTCGCCGCGCATCGGCTGCAGTGAACTCGCGCTAACCGGGATTATCAGCCCTGCCGGCGCATGAACGAGGCCAGAAACGGTCGCCGCAGACCGCGGTCTGCGGAACCCGCCAAGGCGCTGCTCACTGGTCCGGGTATTGCGTTTGCCATCATTGCGGATGGCCACGACGGGTCCGCCAAAGGACAGTGCAATGGATGATGGCGGCGGCCTCGAAGCTGGCCGGTTCGAGGTCTGGAGCGATGCTCCGGTCGCCGGACCCAGCTATCGCGTGCAGACCAGCGGCCTCAAGCGGGCAATGGACGTCCTCGTCGCGTTTCCGTTGCTCGTCTTCCTGTCGCCGCTGCTGATGGCCATCTATGCGGCGATCAAGGTCTTCGATCCAGGGCCGGCCCTGTTCAGACAGCTGCGTGTCGGGCGCGATGGCCAGCAATTCATGGTTCTGAAGTTTCGCTCGATGCGTGTGGATGCAGAGGTGCGTCTTGCCCAGCTCCTTGAGGATGACCCGGTCGCTCGGGAGGAGTGGAGCAGCTATCAGAAACTCCGGAAGGATCCGCGCGTGACTGTCGTCGGCCGCATCCTTCGCAAGAGCAGCCTCGATGAGCTGCCGCAGCTTGTGAACATCCTGCGTGGCGAGATGTCCCTGATCGGCCCCCGGCCCGTCACCGCTGCCGAAGTTAATCGCTACGGATCGGCCTATCCTTTCTATACCGCAGTCCGGCCAGGCGTGCTTGGGCTGTGGCAGGTCATGGGCCGCAACCGGCTCACCTATCCAGAACGCGTCGCGCTCGATGTACGCTACGTGATGAACTGGTCGATCTGGCAGGACCTACGGATCTGCATGCTTGCGATCCCCGTCGTACTGCTTGGCCTCGGCGCCTACTGAAACGCCGCAGCGCGGCAATATTGTCGGATACTATCAAGCCAGTAACGCTGACGCTGCGGTCACTGACGATTCCCTGACGAAGCTGACGGCGCGATCAGTAAACTTAGTTCCCGAGCAGGCTTGAAGGATTATTAAGCCGCCTGTCCAATTGTGTCAGCAAGGTCGCTCACGCGTTCTCTACGGCGGGTCGATCGAATGTGTTGGAGTTGCGATTGGCAATTACAGAGCATCAGTCGATCTGGCGTAGCGCCCCGCTGCAAGGCGAAACAGGCGCGCCGTTCGCAGGCAGCCTCCGCCGCAGCGACGCCAATGAAGACGCACTCGCTCACGAGCCTCGCTGGGGCCGGTGGAAGGTGACGCTGGTCGTCGTGCTGTTCTGCGCCGCCTTCTGGTCGGGCGTCGGTTACATCGCGACAAGGCTGCTGGCCTAGCTTTCATACCAGGACGGAACGGGCAGGCCTTTTTCCTTAAGGAAAGAGCCGTTGTAGAGCTTGGACAGGTAGCGGTTGCCGTAGTCGCACAAGATGGTGACGATGGTTGAGCCGGGGCCCAGTTTCCGGCCCAGTTCGATCGCGCCGGCGATGTTTATCCCCGACGAGCCGCCAAGGCACATTCCCTCCTCGCGTGTAAGGTCGAACACGATCCGGAGGGCGTCAGCGTCGTCTATCCGCCAGGCGTCATCGACCTCCACACCCTCCAGGTTCGCGGTGATGCGCGACTGGCCGATGCCTTCAGTGATGGACGTTCCCTCGGACTTCAGCTCGCCGGTCTTGTAGTACGAAAAAAGCGATGCGCCGCCGGGGTCGGCCAGGCCGATCTGGATCTTGCGGCTCCGCTCCTTCAGCGCCATCGACACGCCTCCGAGCGTGCCGCCGGAACCGACCGCGCAGACGAACCCATCGACCTTGCCGTCCGTCTGTTCCCAGATCTCGGGGCCGGTGGTTTCGTAGTGGGCGCGGCGGTTGGCGATGTTGTCGAACTGATTGGCCCACACGGCTCCCAGCGGCTCCGTTTTCGCCATCTCTTCAGCAAGGCGGGCGGAATACTTCACGTAATGGTTAGGGTTGGCGTAGGGGACGGCGTCCACCTCGACCAGCTTCGCGCCAAGGCTGCGCACGGCGTCCTTTTTTTCCTGGCTCTGGGTGCGCGGCATCACGATCACGGTCCGATAGCCCAGCGCGTTGCCGACCACGGCGAGGCCAATGCCGGTGTTCCCTGCCGTTCCCTCGACAATCACACCGCCCGGCTTGAGCGCGCCCGACTTTTCAGCGTCGCGGATCATGCCGAGGGCTGCGCGGTCCTTGACGGACTGGCCGGGGTTCAGGAACTCGGCCTTGCCATAGATGTTTGCGCCGCTGAGTTCGGACGCGCGGCGGAGCTTGATCAGGGGCGTTCGGCCGATGGCCTCGATCACGTTGGCGTAGGTGCGCATCGGTCGCCCCATCGGGTCTGGAGAGGTTGGTTCCGGCGGGTTCCGGATTGTTCCTATGAACTAGGGAGATTGCGCCCACGGATCAACAGCGTAGCCATGATCCGGGGCGGGCAAGGGCGCGTAACACGCCTGACACATGAGGCCCCGATGAAACTGATTTCGTTGCTTTTCCTCGCCGTTCTTGCCCCCATGCCGGCGCTGGCCCAGCCCTGGAAGCCGGCGCACGGTACCCGCCTGGAGTTCGATGTCCTGCGAGATGGCGGCAAATTCGGCACGCACGTTCTCAAATTTGATCGCAATGGTGACACCCTGACGGTCGATACCGACGTCGAACTGCGCGTGACGCTCGGCCCTCTCACCCTGTTCGAACATCTTCATGACGTGACGGAGAAGTACACGGGCGGTCGTCTGGTCTGGATCGGTTCGCGCACCAAGACTGGCGGCAAGTGGAAAACGCTCTCGGTTGAAGCCATCGAGGGCGGTTTGAATGTGAAGGGCGAGAAGTTCAAGGGACTGCTGAATTCGCCTCTAATCCCGTCAACGCACTGGAATGAAGACCAGATGCGCCAGGGTTTCCTGTTTTCGACCGAGACTGGCGAAAAACTACCGATGAAGGTCTCCGACCGCGGCATTGAGAAGGTGAAGACCGGAAGCGGCATGATCGACGCCCGGCGCTATGATGTCGACTCCGAACTCGACGCCAGCTTCTGGTATGACGCGCAAGGCCGGTGGGTCAAAACCGCGTTCGACGCCGAGGGTTCGAAGATCGAATACGTGCTGCGGAAATTGCCCGGCTAGCACGCCGATTGTCTTGTCGGACGTGCTTGAGGCCGCCTTCCCGGTCTCGTGGCGCGCCAAGGCTCCTGACGATCGTGTACCGTCCCGGTCGCGAAGAGGGCTCGTGTGAATGCTAGCGGATCGTCGCCGCACATGAAGCGGTCGATCGCGTCTAGGCGTCGGACGCCAGCTTCAGCCCGATCATGCCTGCCAGGATCAGAAGCGCCGATGCGATGCGCATGGGCGTCGCCGCCTCGCCAAGTACGATGATGCCGAGGATGAAGGCGCCAACCGCGCCGACGCCGGTCCAGATCGCGTAGGCCGTGCCAAGCGGAAGCTCCTTCATCGCCAGCGACAGCAGCCAGAAACTGGCGATCATCGCCACGATCGCGATGGCGGACTCGACGGGTTTCGAGAAGCCGTCCGACACCTTGAGCATGTAGGCCCAGACGACTTCGAGAAGTCCGGCTACGCCAAGAAACACCCAGGCCATGATGGCCCTCCCTTGAAGGTCGGGCCGTCCCGAATGTTGCCCGGAAGGGGGAGGTCGTCCTCGCTTGCGGGGCATGTGGGACAAGGGAAGGCGCAGGTCAACCTTGCTGATCGGCACGGTTGAGTTTCCGGCGCATCGGCCTATCCCTCCGGCATGGCTGAGTGGAGTGACCAGGCGATCTCGCTGGGCTTGAGGCGTTTCGGCGAGACCGGCGCGATCCTCGAAGTCTTCGCGCGCGGGCACGGCCGGCGGCGCGGTATGGTCTATGGCGGCGCCAGCCAGAAGAAACGTGCGCCGATGCAGCCGGGGAACACGCTGAGCGTGACGTGGAAGGGCGGCGAGAGCAATCTCGGCTTCTTCACCGCAGAGACGGAGACCGAGCGAGCCGCCGTCCACATGGCGAGCGGCGAGGCGCTGGCCGGGCTCTCGGCGCTAAGCGAGCTGCTCGCGGCCGCTCTGCCGGAGGGCGAGGCGAAGCCTGCGCTTTATGACGCTTCCGAGACACTGCTGGACATGCTCGGCAATGAGGAGGTCTGGCCGGCGCTGTTCATCCGCTGGGAGCTGGGCCTGCTGACCATGCTTGGATACGGGCTGGACCTCGAAAACTGCGCTGTGTCAGGCGCCAATGATGGCCTTACCCATGTGAGTCCGAAATCCGGACGCGCCGTGCGCGGATCGGACGCCGGCGCATTTCTCGACCGGCTTCTTCCGCTGCCACAATTCCTCGTGGAAATCACCGCGCCAGCGACGCCTGTCGATATTCACAACGGCTTTCGCCTCACGGGACATTTTCTCGGCCAGCGATTGTTCGCCGATCTCAACAAGCCCGTACCGGAAGCACGCTATCTGATGATTGACCGTCTGGAGCGTGCCGGGAGGCTCTCGACCGCCTGACGCCAGCTGCTCAGTTGGTTATGCCGAGGAAGCCTGAATAGATTTCGGCTGCTTCAAGATAGCCCCATCCCTTGCTGGCAGCGTACTTTGCGGGTTCGAGATTCTTGAGGTGGCCCGTCAGGCCCGACTCCATCTGAAACGGATTTGACTCGTCGGTTACCCATGCCCGGATCAATCGATGCCCGTTCGTCTCCAGCAATTCAACAAGACGAGGGACTTTCTCCGGCGGCACATAGGCGCCGAGGGAGAAATTATCCACCAGGCCGCGATGGAAATCGCGGCCCGTAGCACGGGCCGCAGCGATCATTCTGTCGAATAGCGGGGCGGGTTTCTCGAAAAGATCATCTGTATTGATGTTTAGATGCAGAAAGATCGACGAGGCATGCGCCCGGCCTTTCCCCATCCAGCTCGGCTGCAATTCGGCGGCGAACTGCATGATCCGAAAGGGCAGACCGGCAAGCGCGTCAGCTGCCGTTATCAGGCTGCTGCGTTTCACGTTCGGATCGCTGACTTCGATCCATCCGCTATCCTCTTCCTGTGGCGGCAGGCCGGCTGCGACCCGCGCTTCCTGTTCCAGCAACTCAAGGTCGAAAGGCGCTGTTGCCGCACGTCGGTCCCAGATCGCCCGGATCGCGTTCCATTGGGCGACACCATGTTTGCGAGCACGAACACGATCGTACGCCGACAGCTCAGGATCGACTTCCACTGCGGAGAGATAGGGCGGCGCTTTTCCAATAGCTTCGGCAACAGCCGTGTCGAGTTCTTGAAGAGGCTGCGAGCGGCGTGCGTCGAGATCGGCCAGCATTACAGCGCACAGCGCGTCGATTTTCGACGGGGGTTGACCGGCGCCGTCGAGAAATGACTGGTATGCAGCGAGGGCCTCTGAGGGGGTCTGGGATGTAATGAAGAAAGGCCGGCCCCAGACGTGAAGGTCGGAATCGAACCCCGGAATGCCGGGTGAGTACGCCGGCGTCTGATAACTCTCTTCGACCATCGGAGAGGCGCGGCCGAGGAGCCTCCCCAGAAGGTTCTGCTTTCTTGGTGTCAGGTAGCGATGCGTGACGATCGGGGCGACGGCTTCCTGTGCTTCCCGCATGGCGCTCGACAGCCGCGTCGTGGCCAGTGCCCAGGTCGATGCCCGGTGTAGCACCTCGGCCAGGTCGACCGCGCGGTCCAGCAGGTCGGAGATATCACCCTGACCCATGGCGTAGGGAACAAGGCGCGAGCGAAACAACTCCGGATCGACTGGATGCGAGCTGTAATCGAGTCCCATCTTGCCCCCAGTTTTTCCCGGCGGGACGCGCTATGCCACGGGTGTTTTCAGATTACTAACAGTGTGTGAGCTAGCCGGAGCGTCTGAAGATTGACCGCCCTGAGCGGGCAGGGCGAATTTCACCGGTCTGATTCGAAACGAGTAGAGCATGGCCAAGAACACCACGATCGATCCGCCCGACAATGGCGGCGACATCATCGAGGAACCGATCAACGAGGCGCTGTCGAAGCGCTACCTCGCCTATGCGCTGTCGACGATCACCGCCCGTGCGCTGCCAGATGCGCGCGACGGCCTGAAGCCTGTCCACCGCCGCATCCTCTACGCGATGAGCCAGCTCGGCCTGAACCCGACTGGCGGCCACCGCAAGTCGGCCACCGTGGTCGGCGAAGTGATCGGTAAGTATCACCCGCACGGCGACCAATCGATCTACGACGCGATGGTGCGTCTGGCGCAGGACTTTGCGACGCGCACACCGCTGGTGGATGGCCAGGGGAACTTCGGCAACATTGACGGCGATGCGGCTGCCGCCTTCCGCTACACCGAAGCAAAGCTGACGCCGGCGGCGATGCTGCTGCTCGAAGGCCTCGACGACGACGCGGTCGATTTCCGCGAGACATATGACGGCACGCACAAGGAGCCGGTGGTTCTCGCCTCGGGCTTTCCCAACCTGCTGGTAAATGGCTCGTCCGGCATCGCGGTCGGCATGGCGACGTCGATCCCGCCGCATAATCCCGCCGAGTGCATCGACGCCGCGATCCACCTGCTGGATCATCCCAAAGCGACAGTGGACGACCTGCTCAAGATCGTCTCCGGTCCTGACTTTCCGACTGGCGGCGTCATCGTTGAGACGAAGGAAGGCCTGCGCGAAGTCTATGCGACGGGCCGTGGCGGCATCCGCTGCCAGGCCAAGTGGACAAAGGAAGATCTCGGCCGCGGCATGTGGCGCGTCATCGTCACCGAGATTCCCTACCAGGTGCAGAAATCCAAGCTGATGGAGCGTCTGGCCGAGCTGATCGAGACCAAGAAGGCCCCGATGCTCGAAGATGCGATGGATGAATCCACCGAGGATGTCCGCATCGTGCTGACGCCGAAGACGCGCGCCATCGAGCCGGACGTCTTCATGGCCAGCCTGTTCCGCCAGTGCGAGCTTGAGACGCGCTTCCCGGTGAACATGAACGTTCTCGACCATGGCGTTCCCAAGGTGATGGGCCTGCGCGACCTGTTGAACTGCTATCTCGACCACCGCCGCGAAGTCATCGTGCGCCGCGCAACGCACCGGCTGAAGAAGATCGAGAACCGCCTCGAAATCCTCGACGGCTTGCTCAAGGCCTATCTCAACATCGACGAAGTGATCCGGATCATCCGCTACGAAGACGATCCGAAGTCGGTGATGATGGCCAAGTTTCGCCTCAGCGAGATCCAGGTCGAAGCGATCCTCAACATGCGCCTGCGCGCGTTGCGCAAGCTCGAAGAGATCGAGATCCGGCGCGAGCACAAGGAACTGTCGGAAGAGAAGCGCGAGATCGAGCTGCTGATCGGCTCGACCAGCCGCCAGTGGACCGAGGTGAAACGCCAGCTCAAGGCCGCGCGCGAAATCTTCGATCCAGCCAAAAAACTGGGCAGGCGCCGCTCGAACTTCGGCGAGGCGAAAGAGATCGACACCGAAGCGGCCCTCGAAGCGCTGATCGTAAAAGAGCCTGTCACCGTCGTGCTCTCCAGCATGGGCTGGATCCGCGCGCTCAAGGGGCACAACCAGAAGCTCGACGACCTGAAGTTCAAGGAAGGCGACGAGCTCGCACTGTCGTTGGAATGTCAGACCACCGACAAGGTGATCCTGATGGCCTCCGGCGGCCGCGCCTTCACCATCGGCGCAGACAAACTGCCCGGCGGCCGGGGCCATGGTGAACCGATCCGCCTCAACCTCGAAGTGCCGGAATCCGAGACCATCGTCGAAATGCTGATCCCAGAGCCGAAGTCGCGCCGCGTCGTGGCGTCGAGCAAGGGCTATGGTTTCATCGTGCAGGACGCCGAACTGATCTCGTCGACGCGCAAGGGGAAGATCATCCTGAATGTCGGCCCGAAGGAAAAGCTGGCGATCTGCATCAAGGTCGAGGGCGATCTCACCGCGTCGATCGGCAAGAACCGCAAGCTCGTCATCTTCAAGACCGACGAGCTGCCGGAAATGGCGCGCGGCAAGGGCGTGAAAATCCAGTCCTTCACCGACGGCGGGCTGCTGGACCTGAAGACGTTCGCGCGCGCCGACGGCCTCACCTGGAGCGACAGTGCCGGGCGTCAACAGTCCGCCGACGACTGGAAGAACTGGATCGGAAAACGCGCCCAGTCCGGCCGTCTTGCGCCGCGCGGCTTCAACAAGAACGGGAAATTCTCTGGCGAGTGACCCTAAGGCGCCGGGTTGCTGTTGCGGCGCACGCTGACCTAGCCTGCCTTTAGGGAAAAGGCCAGGAGAGCGTCATCGCTTCACAATCGCCAACGCTGGGCACGAAGCTCGCCTACGGCTTCGGCTCGGCAGCCTTCGGCATCAAGGATGCTGGCCTGCAGATCTTCCTGCTGATGTTTTACACGCAGGTCGTCGGCATGCCGGCCCTGCTAGTGGGGCAGGCCTTGACGCTCGCGCTGGTGCTCGACGCGATCTCCGATCCCATCGTCGGCTACTGGTCTGATAATTGCCGCTCGCGATGGGGCCGGCGGCATCCCTTCATGTACGCCTCGGCGATACCTGTTGCGGTGTCCTTCTTCCTGTTGTGGACGCCGCCACGCGACTGGGATCATACGGCGCTGTTCTGGTATCTTCTCGCCACTGCGGTTGCGACCCGCACTGCGATCACCTTCTTCGAAACGCCGAGCGCCGCGCTGGGCCCCGAACTGACGCGCGACTATGCTGAGCGGTCGACCCTCCTGTCGTGGCGCAACTTTTTCGGCTGGACGGGCGGCAACGCCATGACCGTCATGATGTTCTTCTTCCTGTTCCCGGCTTTCGCTACGCCGGAAGCTCCGAACGGGCAGTTCAACCGCGACGCCTACGTGGTCTATGCGTGGGTTGCCGCCGGCGTGATCTTCACCGCCATAATGGTGTCGTCCCTCGGTACGCACGCCCAGATTCCGCGGCTCGCGGCGCCGCCGCCGCGCAAGCTGTCCCTCGCCGGCGTGTTCAGGGAAATCTTCGAGACGTTGCTCAACCGATCGATGGGCGCGATCTTCCTTACAGCCATCATTGCGAGCACCATGCTCGGCCTTGGACAGACGCTCTCCACCTTCATGACGTCCTTCTTCTGGGGTTTCCAGCCGCAGCAGATCGCTGTGATCACGCTGGTGATCTTCGTGTCCGCAGCGCTGGGGGCCGCGCTGGCTCCCATCCTGACGCGCCGGGTCGGCAAGAAACGCGGCATCATCATCGTCGGCTTGTTGGGCCTCATCACATTTCCGGTCGCAATGCTGCTGCGACTCACGGGCGTTGTCGCGCCGGGATCCGACGCCGCGTTCTGGATCGTGCTGGTGCAGGGACAGGTGGATGTCATCCTCGTGGTCTGCCTGCAGGTCCTCCTCGTCTCGATGATCTCGGACCTCGTGGAGCAGAATGAGGTAAAAACCGGACGGCGCTCGGAAGGCGTGTTCTTTGCAGCCAATACTTTCATCATGAAAGTCACGGTCGGGCTCGGCCTGATGGCCGCGGCGCTGCTGCTGGATCTGGCCCAGTTCCCGTCGGGCGTCGCGCCCGACAAGGTGCCGGACAGCGCGCTGCAGACGCTGGGCTGGTGGTATGTGCCGGCGATCTGCGTGCTGCGCCTCATGATGATCGCTTCAATCCTACCCTACGCGGTCAGCCGCGAGTCGCATGAAGAGAATTTGCGCAAGCTGGGCGAGCGGGCAGGCTGATCAATCCAGCCGCATGAAGATGCGCGTCGAGAGGTCGAGGAAAGCCGCCTGCGATGCTTCGAGCTCGGCCATCCACGGCTGGTAGTCGGCGCGCGCAACTTCCTTGAATCCCATGCGCGCATAGAACGGCGCGTTCCACGGTGGCGTGCGAAACGTCGCCAGATAGGTGTGCCGCACGCACTTGACCCGCGCTGCCGCAACGAACGCATCTACCAGTCGCGCGCCATACCCGCGCTGCTGGTGGACCAGCGCCACGTCCAGCTCGCGCAGATACGCGTCCTCTCCTTGCATGTCGCCGATCGCGAAGCCGACCAGTTCACCATCCACGTCCATCACGATGGACAGGCCCTGTTCAATCGAATGCAGGTGGTCGGACAGGGCGATGACGGAGTTGAGAGCGGACGTGTCGATGCCGGGCCAGCCGCGAAACAAACTGGCGGCGTTGCGCTCGATCTCCTGCAGCTTGAAGATATCTGCGGCGACTCCCGGCCGCAGCAAGCCGTCGCTCATGACGCCATGGACCCCTGCAACGCCGTGAAGAACCGCACCGCAAGCGGACCCGACCTGAGCGCGTCGGCGGAATCAAGCATGTGCACCAGCCGATAACGCAGGCGGCGAAACTCCATGTCCTCGTCCGCCAGCTTGCGCAGTGTCGCCGCCAGCGCGCGGCTCATCGCGAAGTTTGCGGGACGTTCCCCCTCGGTCTCGGGATAGACGTAGTCGGAATTGGTCGACAGGCTCCACGCGCGTCCCGATATCTCTCCCGCCATGGCGAGATACGCACGGGCCAGTTCCTCGAGCGGGGTGGCCTGGCCAAGAAGTGCTTCAAGCGCATCTGCTTCGCAAGCCGCGACCGTCATGCCCTGCCCATAGGTCGGGTTCACGCTGCTCATCGCGTCGCCGATCGGGATCAGGCGCTGCGGCCACTTTGTCGCCTCCCAGATGCGGTGGCGCGTCGCGGTCGGCTTTCGGAAGGTGCGCAGCTCGCCCACCACTTCGGCGTCCTTGATGCGTTCATAGACGTGCGGCTCGACAAGGCCCTTCGCGTATTCCTTGAAGCCATCCGGGTCGCGCGGCGGGATCGCGCCGCCGCGAGCGCCCAGCGAGAGGATCCACTGGCCATCCTCGATCGGCAGCATCAGGCCGAAATGCGTGTCCGGCGGAGAGGGCAGTACGAAGAAGCCTGTCTGGTCATCGCGCCACTTCTCCGGGCGGCGAAAGCGGCCGGTGGTATAGGCGACGTTGATGCGGATTTCCTCGGTCGGGAAATCGGCGTGACCATCGTCCTGAAGCTGGCGCAGCAGCGGCGCCGTCAGCCCGGTGGAGTCGACGACCAGATCAGTCCCGAGCATCGCGCCGTCTTCCAGCTCGATGCCCGTGCAGCGCCCGGCCTCCACGACAAAACGTCGGACGGGCGTCTCGCCTTGGAAGCGGACATTACCAAGCGCAATGACACGCCGCCTCAGGACGCCCTCATAAGCCGGGCGCGACAGGCTGGTGACGGCGAAGCCGGCGTCGAAATCGTCCATCCAGCCGCCGAAATCGTATACTTTCACGTCACGGCCGACCGTCATTCGCACCGCGCCGGCGGCGACGAAATCGTCGGTGATGCCCGGCAGCAGGCGTTCAAGCGCGAGTTCGCCGGCCTTCAGAAGCTGGTGAGTATGCGCGCCCTGGCCCACGCCCAGCCGCGGCGCGTTGTCGTCCGGCAGGGTATCGCGATCGACGACGAGGACATCCGCCACATGGCGGGAAAGGGCGGCTGCGGCGGCCAGCCCGCCGATGCCTGCGCCAACAACGATGGCTCCTGGCCCTGTGGTCATGATCTGATCTCGTGCCGCCGCGCGTAATCTTGGCGATCCTCGCGCGACATCGCAAGTAAAGCGTGAACCGGCCGGCGCCGGAGAAGCCACGGAATCCCTGTGGATTCGCGCCGGTCTTGTTGTAGGTTGACCGCGGGGCCTCGAATCGGTCGGGCAGTCAAGAACGGGGCGGCGGCAATGCTACCAATCTATATCGGGCTAGGCGTCCTCGCCTTCATCGTTCTCGTCGCTATCCTGATCTACAACGGGCTGGTCGCTAAGCGGCAGACCGTGAACGAGGCGTTCTCCGGCATCGACATCCAGCTGAAGCTGCGCCGTGAACTGGTGCCGAACCTGGTCGAGACCGTGAAGGGCTACGCCGCCCACGAGAAATTGACGCTCGACGCCGTCATCGCCGCCCGCAACGCCGCCGCATCGGCGCAGGGGCCGGCCGCCATGGGTGCCGCCGAAGGCGCGCTCAGCGGCGCGCTGGGCAAGCTCTTCGCCCTCGCCGAGGCTTATCCGGACCTGAAAGCCAGCGCCAACTTCATCCAGCTGCAGACGGAACTCTCGGCCATCGAAGACAAGGTCGCCGCCTCCCGCCGGTTCTACAATTCCGCAGTCAACGACTACAACACGGCGATCGAACAGTTTCCCTCGTCCATCATCGCGGGCTCCACCGGCTTCACGAAGCGTGAGATGTTCGATGTCGGCGAGGCCGAGCGCGCGCAGATCAACATCGCGCCCACGGTGAAGTTCTGATGGCCATCGTCGTCCGCCCCTTCAGGGCCGGCGACGAGGCGGCCTTTCGCGACATAAATCTCGAATGGATCGAGCGGTTCTTTGCGGTCGAAGCAAAGGATCGCGAGGTTCTGGGCGATCCCCACAAATACGTCCTGCGCGATGGCGGCGCGATCCTGTTCGCATGCGAGGGTGATGAGCCCGTGGGCGTGGTGTCGCTGATCGTCATTGGCGAGGGCGAGGTCGAGCTGGCCAAGATGGGCGTGCGGCCCTCTGCCCAAGGCAAGGGCGCGGGGCGAATGCTCGTCTCTGCGGCGGTCAAGAAGGCGCGTGAGATGGGCATACGCCGCATCTACATCGAAACGAACTCGGTGCTTGGCCCAGCGCTGAAATTGTATCGCGACGCAGGCTTCCAGCCGCTGAAACACTCTGTGCCATCGCCCTATGCACGCGCCGACGTGCAGCTGGAGCTTTTCCTGTAGGCGCCTCCGCGGAACCTCGCCGTCACGATGCCAGGCACACGCCCGACGACACAGAGACTAGATCTCTTCCTCGAGAAGTGGCCGCCAGCTTTCGCCGTCGAATACCTCGAGCGGGGTGAAGTCCGCCTTGTACCCCATCTTCTCGGAGCCGCGCACCCAGTAGCCGAGATAGACGTACGGCAGGCCCAGCTCCAGGGCGAGGCGGACATGGTCCAGCACCATGAACGAACCGACGCTACGATCGGCCAGTTCGGGCCGATAGAACGAGTAGACCATCGAGAGCCCGTCGCGCAGCACGTCCGTCAGCGCCGCGGCCTGAAGCACGCCGTCATCGCCCGGCTTGCCGTTCAGCCGGTTGCGATACTCGAAGACCGCGGTGTGTACCGGGCTCGCGTCCACCATCCCCGCATAGTCGCGGATTTCCATGTCGGTCATCCCGCCACCGGGATGACGCCGGTCGAGATAGCGTTTCAGCAGGCGGAACTGCTCGCGCGTCGCCCGAGCGGGATTTGCCTCGCGTTCCAGATCGGCATTGCGGGCCAGCACCCGCCGCCACCGCTTGGACATCTGGAAAGCTGCCACGTCGATCCGCACCGAGCGGCAGGCCCCGCATGTCTTGCAGGCCGGTCTGTATGCGATGGTTTGTGAACGGCGAAACCCCGAGCGGGTCAGGCTGTCATTCAGGCCAACCGCGCCCTCAACGGCAAGGTTGGCGAACACTTTCCGCTCCATCTTGCCAGGCAGGTAGGGGCAGGGTTGGGGCGACGTCAGGTAAAACTTCATCCGTCGGACAAAGTCCGGCGGGATGATTTCCCTAGTGTCAGTTTCTTTCATGTCGATTCGACTGTAACCGCCGCCGGGCCACGCGCGCCACTGGAAATTATCCTGCACTGCTTTCTGTCGCGCGTCGATGCGCCCCGGAGAGGCGGTCGTTGCGGCCTCAAAGCTCGTGGTCGGACGGCATCACAGGCGCTTCGCGCAGCAGGACGATGCTGATCCGGCGGTTGGCGGGAAGATCCGGATCGTCGGGATACAGCGGTTCGCGGTCGCCCTTGCCGGCGACCTGATAGAGGCGATCGCCATCGACGCCGGCCTTGTCGAGGATGCGGCGCGCGGCATTCGCCCTGTCAGCTGACAGGTCCCAGTTCGAGTATCCGGCCCGTCCCGGCGCGACGCTGTCCGTGTGGCCCGAAATGCTGATCCGGTTCGGCAGCTGCTCGATTACCTTCGAGACCATCTCGAGAAGTTGCTGGGTGCGGGGCAGGGGCTCGGCGGAGGAACCCTGGAACATCGCGCGGCCTTCCTGGTCGACCAGCTGGATGTTCAGGCCTTCGGGCGTCTGCTCGATGATCAGGTTGCGCGACAGCTCGGCATAGTCCGGCAGGTCCTGCAGCGCCTGGCGCAGCGACGCCTCTGCGCTGGCGAACTCGGCTGTCTCGCGGTTGGCCATGGCCTGGGCCAGCGCGGCTTCCGTCGGCTCGCTGGAGCTTTTCTCGCCATCTTCCGGGGCGCCCGATTTCGTGCGCTCGGTCTCCTCGCTAAGCTCTTCGTCGAGCTTGCGGTTGGAGCCGGATGACCGCGCGCCGTCTTCCTGGAACGCGGTGCCGCCCAGCAGGCCGTCCGACCCCTGCGACGAGCGCGAGACGCTGGCCGGGGCGAAATAGTCGGCGATGCCGCGCTTCTGTTCAGGCGAGGTCGTGTTGATCAGCCACATGAGCAGGAAGAACGCCATCATCGCGGTGACGAAGTCGGCATAGGCCACTTTCCAGGCGCCGCCATGGTGGCCGCCCCCGATGACCTTCTTCACTTTCTTGATGACGACTGGCTTATTGCCACTCATGGCGAATTTGATCCTGGGTATTAACCGGGACTTATAGGCTCGGTACAGTTAAGGTCGCGTGCATGAAAGATCCCGAAGGCCCTTCAGATTTCGACCCCCGTGCCTATCGGAGCGCCCTGGGCGGCTTTGGAACGGGCGTGGCGCTGGTGGCGGCCCGCGATGAGGCGGGCAACGCCCATGGGATGATCATCAACTCGCTGACCTCGGTGTCACTCCACCCGCCGATCGTGCTGTGGTGCCTCGCCAATTCCAGCGCTGCGTTCAAGGTCTTCACCGAGGCCCCGGCCTTCTCCCTCAACATCCTCCGCTCCGACGATGCCGAGGTCGCGCAACGGTTCTCGCGCAAGGGCGACCGCGTCATCCCGCCTGAACATATCTGCACAATGGAAAGCGGCGCCCCCGTCCTCACCGCCGCTGTGGCCAGCCTCGATTGCCGCCTGCGGCTGCGCCAGCCCATGGGCGATCACGAGGTGATCTATGGCGATGTCGTAGCCTACCGCGCCGATCCCGGCGTCGATGCGCTGGGCTTTTTCCGGGGGCGGTTCGTAACGCTCCGGTCGGGCGACTAGATGGGCGGCCAGGTCCGCAATCACCTCTGTCAGTCTTGACGGTCGCCATTCCGGAGCCAAAGGCAAGGTGTTCGAGCGCTACCGTCCGGCCTGAGCCTGCGCTAGAAGGCGCCAGTCTCAAGCATGGACGACTCTCATGGTGACCTGCGCATTCCTGGGTCTGGGCGTTATGGGCGGGCCGATGGCGCGCCATCTTGCGGCCAAGGGCCATGCCGTGACGGTGTGGAACCGCACCGAAGCCAAGGCCAGCGCCTGGGCGGCCGCCAACACGGGCAAGGCCGCAGCAACGCCCGCCGAAGCCATCACCGGCGCCACTCACATCTTCATGTGCCTCGGCGACGATCCCGACGTGCAGACCGTGTTCGACGCCTTCGCTCCGGCGCTGAAGGCTGGGCAGGTGATCGCCGACCACACCACCGCCTCTGCCGGCCTCGCTCGCAGGCTGCAAGCGGCCGCCAAGGAAAAAGGCGCGGGCTTCATCGACGCGCCCGTCTCCGGCGGGCAGGCCGGCGCCGAGAACGGCCAACTCACCGTCATGTGCGGCGGCGACGCAGACACCTTCGTCAAGGCCGAGCCTGTCATGATGTCCTATTCGAAAGCGATCACACTGATCGGCGAGGCCGGCGCGGGCCAGCTCGCCAAGTCCGTGAACCAGATCTGCATCGCGGGCATCGTGCAGGGCCTCGCCGAAGGCCTGCACTTTGCACGCGCAAATGGCCTCAGCGAGGCCAAGCTCATCGAGGCCATCTCGGCCGGCGCTGCGCAAAGCTGGCAAATGCAGAACCGCTGGAAGACCATGGTCGATGGCAAGTTCGACTTCGGCTTCGCCGTTGACTGGATGCGCAAGGACCTCCGGATCGCTCTGGATGCTGCGCGCACAAGCGGCGCGTCCTTGCCGATCACGTCGCTGGTGGACCAGTTCTACGCCGACGTGCAGGCTGAAGGTCATGGCCGTTGGGACACCTCCAGCCTCCTGTCGCGACTGAACAGGTAGGCCGTGCCAAAAGTCTTCCTGCACAATTTCGAGCACGAGTTGGAAGAGAAGTTCGTTACCGCCGGCGGCCCCGGCGGCCAGAACGTCAACAAGGTCGCGACGGCCGTGCAGCTGCGTTTCAACATCAAGACAAGCAGCGCCTTCGACGACGAACAGAAATGGATGATCCGCCGCGCCCTCGCCAACCGGATCAACGACGAAGGCGAACTCGTCCTCTTCATCCAGACCCACCGCAGCCAGGCCCGCAATCGGGAAGAAGCGCGCGAGCGTCTGGTTGAGCTGCTGGAGAAGGCCCTCATCAAGCCCAAACGCCGCGTCGCCACCAAGCCGAGCAAGGCGCAGAAACGGCGGCGGCTTGAGGGCAAGGCCCATCGTTCCGAAACGAAGAAAAACCGCGGCCGCATCGATGGCGACTAAGGGCTAGCCCCAGCTAGCGGTTTCGTCTCGTTTGACTACAGCCATTAGTTGTAGTCGAGGGGGCGGCGACGTGTCTGACGAAATTCCGAAGACAAGACTTGCAGTTGAGCTAGGCGAGGCCGCACGCCTGCGCGTCTTCATCCGCCGCGCCGAGCTCGTGAACGGGCGCATTGCCGGCGCCCGGCTTGCGCAGCCAGCCGACGCTGCCGCGCTCGCCGCACTTCTCTCACACGAAAGCATCGGCACGCGCATCTACACGATGCCTAGTCCGATCAACGCCCAAACGATGCAGCGCTTCATCGGCGCCCACCTTGAAGAGCGCGCACGGGGTGAGGACATCCTGCTCGCCTCGTTCAACGCCATGGGCGAAGCGACGGCCTATTCCGACGTGCAGGTCTGGCTGGGTTGGTCGATCGCCAACTTCGGCGGCGCGTGCGGCCTCGCCGCCGTCGAATAGTGCTTCGACCAGCTCGGGGTCGCCCGCATCTGTGAGACGACCGCGCGCGACAACGACCGTTCTATCCGCCACTTGTCGCGCCTCGGTTTCGTCCAGATGGGCGAGGTGATTTCCATCAAGCCAGATGGCGGGACGCGACCATCCATTTACTGGGAAATGTGCAGCGAAGGCTGGCGCAACGCCCGCTCCCTCAAGCAGACTGGCTGATCGATAGCCACGAATTTGCACAAAATTCGGGGGGCTTCCCTCCCGCCATTCTTAAGCCGCCCTGCGCATCCTTTAGCCGGGACACGAGGCGAGCTCCGATGAACACTGCGGCTATCCAGAACCAGCCATCGATCGAAAAGCGTGTCGCTCAACAGGTGCGCCGCGACCTGATGATCTTCGCGGGATTCATCGCGGCAGGGTTCATCCTGTCGGTGAACCTCGACGTGGTCGGGCTGATCAACGCCTGGGCCACCGATTTCGAGCACCTTCAATTGTCGAAATTCATCGGCACCGTAATCATCGCGAGTGTCGGCCTCGCCCTGTACATCATCACCCGCTACCACACTCATATCAGAGCCCTGCGAGAGCGCCTCCAGGCCGAAGAGCGCGCGCGCCGCGTCGCCATGCACGACCAGCTTACTGGCCTGCCGAACCGGCGGCACCTGAAGGGCGTGCTCAACTGGCTGCTGAGCGAGACGGACGGCGGCAAGCGCCTCGCCGTGGTGATGCTCAACCTCGACAAGTTCCGTGAATTCAATGACGCGCACGGCCGTCCCGCTGGCGACGAAATGATGATCCACGTTGGCAAGGTGCTGAACGTCCGCGCCGGCATCGATGGCTTCGTGGCGCGCCTCGAGTCGGATGACTTCGTCGTACTGCTACCCAATCAGGCCGAAGACGAACTTATGGAGTGGCTCTCCGCCACGCTCACGGCGATCGAGGCGCCCATCATGTCCGGCGACGAGTGGCTCACGATCAGCGCCACCGCCGGCGCCGCCGTCGGCCTGGCGGACGGCCGCGACGCTGAGACGCTCCTCCATCGCTCCAGCCTCGCCCTGCGTCGCGCCAAGGATGCGCATCGCGGCTGGTTCGCCTTCTTCAAGACCGGCATGGACGACCTCGTGCGCCAGCGCGCGTTGTTCGAAGGCGAACTCGCTGCCGCCGTCCGCGAAGACCATATCGCACCGTACTTCCAGCCCTTGGTGAACCTGCAGGATGGCGGCGTGCGCGGCTACGAAATCCTCGCCCGCTGGACACACCCGACACGCGGTCCCATTCCGCCAACTCACTTCATTCCCGCCGCCGAAGCCAGCGGGGCCATCGGCGAGCTCACGTTCAACCTCCTGCGCCGCGCCTGCGCGGAGGCCGCCAAACTTCCCGGCACGCCACACCTGTCCCTCAACGTATCCCCGGTTCAGCTCGAGCAGCCGGACTTCGCGCACGAACTGCTCAGGATCCTGGAAGAGGCCAACTTCCCGCCTGCTCGCCTCGAAGTCGAACTCACGGAAGCCGCGCTGGTGACCGACCGTGATGCCGCCCGCGCAATCGTGGATGTGCTGCAGGCCAAGGGCGTGCGCCTCGCCCTCGACAATTTCGGCACCGGCCATTCCAGCCTCCTTCAGCTGCGGCAGCTGCCATTCGACAAGCTGAAGATCGATCGCTCCTTCGTCCGCGCGATGATCACCGACAAGGAGGCGGGCGTCATGGTCCGCACCATGATCTCGATGGCAAAGAGCCTGGGTCTCACTGTTGTGGCCGAGGGTGTCGAATCCGAAGAGCAGGCCCGCATCCTTGCCGGCCTGGGATGTGACATGGCGCAAGGCTATTATTTCGGCCGCGCCATCGCCCACGTCGACCCGCAGCAAGCCGCGCGCCGCCCAGCGGAAGCTACATCCTGAGCCCGATTTCCTTGAGCCGGATCTCAAGGAAGTCCTGAGCCTTCAGCGGCTCGGGATACCTGTTCGGCCGCTCCGCCGAGATGGTGCCGGGCAGGGTGGTGATCGCGTAGTCCGGATTGAAGTGCAGGAAGAACGGCGTGGAATAGCGCGGAAAGCGCGAACGCTCCGGCTTCGGGTTCACCACGCGATGCGTCGTCGACGGCAGCACATCATTCGTCAGCCGTTGCAGCATGTCGCCGATATTCACCACCAGAGATCCCGGCGGCGGATTGACCGGCAGCCATTGTCCATTGCGGTGCAGAACCTCCAGCCCGCCTTCTTCCGCCCCGAGCAGGAGCGTGATCACGTTGATGTCCTCGTGCGCGCCCGCCCTGACTGAGCCTTCCGGCGGCGGCTCGGTCTGCGGCGGATAGTGCAGAAGGCGCAGGATTGAGTTTCCTTCCTGCACTTTGTCATTGAAGAAGTCCGGCGGAAGCTTCAGGTGCATTGCGATAGCCTGGAGGATGTCCAGCCCGAACGTATCGAGCGCGCTGAACATCTCATTTGTCGCGTCCTTCCAGCCCGGCACTTCCTTCACATAGAGGTTGGCGCCCATCAGGCCGGCATACTTGTGGTCCTGCGAAAGCTCACGCGCCACATGCCAGAACTCCTTCAGGTCCTTCGCCTTGGCGCCTTTGGCCACCTCGGTTGCGAAAGGCGTATAGGCGCGCTGGCCGCCTCCGCCGGGAATGAAATAGCCGCGCTTTGTTTCATCCGGCAGCGCAAAGAACTTCTTTCCGGCGCCAACGCCGGCGTCGATCACCGCCTGTTCGATGGGGTGATCGCTGATCACCGCGAATCCTGTTTCGCGGAAGCCCTGTCCCAGCCGCTCAGCGAACGCCTTCGGGTCTTGCGTCCAGAGTTTGTAGGAGATGGGTTCGAACAGGCCTGTTGTCGTGGTCATCGCTGGCTCGCAGGGTTCCTGAATACAGGCGTTGCTGCCTCACGCTGGTGCGCAAGCAGCGAGGCCGCTACACCGGAAGTATATAAGGAGACGGTGACAGATGCCCATGGCCTCCGGAGCCCCGATTTTCCTGCTTTTCACAGGTGTTCTGGTGAGCGCCCCGGGTCGCGGCCAGCACAGGGCCGGCGTCTGATGCCTAGCGACGTCCTGCGGATGCGGCGCGATTTGTCCGGCCCGGTCGAAACGCCACAAGTGCCACAAGGCGGCGTTCTTTTCACACTGGGACGAAATCCCGAAAGGAGGCTGGGTCAGGCGGCGCATGGCGTTCTCGAAGCCGGCTTCTGGGAGGGCGGAGGCGGCGCGCCGATCTTTCGCCAGTGGAGGAAGGCCCTGCGCAAGGACAAGGAGTTTGATCCCGAACTCGTCTTTCTGGCCATGGATGGCGCAGCCGTCATTGGCATCGCCCAGTGCTGGACCTCCGCATTCGTGAAGGACCTCGCCGTCGATCCGCGCGCGCGGCGGCGCGGAATCGCCCGTGCGCTCATGCTCGCCGCCTTCAACGCATTCGCGCGGCGTGGCGCAACTCACGTCGATCTCAAGGTGCGCGAGGAAAACACTGCCGCGATCGCGCTGTACACATCGCTCCGTATGCAGATGGTCTCGCGCCAGTGCGGTTGGAGTCATGAATCCCCGCTAATACTTGTGTAGCTGCGATTAAGACTCGTGAATCAATGTAAACACAAACAGTTCGAAGAAGACTGTCGAAAATCTTCAGTATTAACTACGCCGCAAAGCTTCTCCGCTTCAATCATCTTCAAGGCCGCAGATGCGGCGGTGGGTGGGAAGGGGCGGCGTCCAGAGAGACGAGGCCAACTTCCCGAAAGTCAAAGGGATGCCAGAATGGCGTACGCGGATATCCGGATCGAAGCCCCCGAAACCTTCCTCACCAAGGAAGCGACGGGTGAAGACTTCTACCGTGTGGCGCTGGCCTACTCGGAAGGGCTCGACGTCGCTGTCGATCTCGTCGCGGCGCACAAGTTCTTCAACCTCGCCGCCACGCACGGGCATCGCGAAGCGAAGCTCTGCCGTCAGGAAATGTCCGAGATGATGTCCCAGGTCGAAATCCAGAAGGCGCAGCGTGCTGCGCGCGAATGGATGAAGAAGGCAAACTAGGTCTTCAGTTCTCCGCCAGCGAACACGATCGTCCTCTCCACCAGGACGTCCGTTGAGCTGATAAGTTCGCCCTCGATGTCATCCGCCGTCAGCACGATGGGTATTTCCGTGCACCCGGCGATGATCACTTCCGCGCCCTGCGCCTCAAGCTTACGTGCCAGCGTGACCATCGAGCGCTTGACCGTCTCGCCGCTGTCGCCCGACTTGATGCGGTAGATCAGCTCCATGAACGTCCGCTGCGAGTCTGCATTCAGCAGGACGGTCTTGAGTCCGGCGCCCTTCAGCGCGTCCTGATAAAGATTTGCCGACAGGCACGCGTCGACCGCCAGAACCCCCACTGCCTCGGGGCGCAGCTCCGCGACGACGTCCACTGTCTCCTTGATGATGCTCAGAAACGGAACGGTGATCGAAGCACGTATCTCGCTTTCCCATGCATGGGTCGTATTGCACGCCATCACGATGACGCCCGCTCCAGCGGCCTCAAGCCCCTTCGCACACGCCGCCAGGGCAGGGCCGGGTGATGGCCCTTCGCTGCGCGCGTATGCATTCCGGTCCGGAAAACTCGGATTGTTGTCGATGATCAGCCGCAGATGATCTTGTTCGCGCACCGCCCGCGTCCGCCGCAAGACGCGCTCGAAGAAGTCCAGCGTCGCAAGCGGCCCCAGTCCGCCGATAACTCCAACAGTTTTCGTGTCGGCCATGACTTTACCCGCGCCGGAACATGAACATCGGTGCGATTGCAAGCCCGGCGAGCGCCACAGCAAGCCCGATCATCACATACTGGCCGGGCGGACGTGGAATGCTCAGCATGTCTGCGATCACATGGCGGCCGAGGCCGACGACCACAGCCGCCAGCCCCACGAACAGCATCCACGCAAGCCGAAACGTTCGCATCAGCCCGCCAGCACGCTCTGATACGCAAACAGCGAAGGCGCCCCGCCAGTATGCACGAAGAGCACGCGACCATCCTTCGCAAAATGACCACGGCGCACGAGGCCGATCAGTCCCGCCGCCGCCTTGCCGGTGTAGACCGGATCGAGCAGCACCCCCTCCAGCCTCGCAAACATGTGCACCGCCTCCACCATTTCGTCCGTCGGCAGCGAATAGCCAGGCCCCACCCATTCATCGAGCGCGACAACGCTCTCGCGCGACGGCGCGGGCAGGCCGGCGAACGCCGCCGCCTCCACCGCCAGCTTGTACACATTGCCTTCCTGCTCGGCGCGCGGCCGCCGCACATTCACGCCCGTCAATGGCACGCCCGCATTTGCTGCGTTGAAGCCGACCAGCAATCCCGCATGCGTCCCCGCGCTTCCCGACGCCACGACGAAGTCCGTGAATGACAACCCGGCATCCAGCGACTGCGTCATGATTTCCCGCGCGCACACGACGTAGCCCATCGCCCCAAGCGCGTTCGAGCCGCCGCCCGGGATGATGTACCCCTTCCGCCCGAGCGCCTTCAGCTTGTCAGCTTCCGTTCGCATTGCGGCATTCAGATCGCTACCGCCTTCGACAACGGTCTGCGTCTCGGCGCCGAGCAGGTCGAACAGGAAGTTGTTCCCGCTCGCTTCTTTGCGATAACTGCCCGGCACACGCTGCTCGAGCACAAGCCGGCATTTCAGCCCTTCATGTGTGGCGGCGGCGAGCGTCAGCCTGCAATGGTTGGATTGCACGGCGCCCACCGTGATCAGGGTATCCGCGCCCTGGGCGAGCGCGTCCGCCACCAGGAATTCCAGCTTGCGCGTCTTGTTGCCGCCCCCCGCCAGCCCCGTCAGGTCGTCCCGCTTGATCCATATCTCCGGCCCGCCGAGATGCTTCGACAACCGCTCCAGTTTCTGGATCGGAGTGGGGTTCGGCGTGTAGCGCCGGCGGGGCAGGGCTTCTATTTTCATGGGTCTTTTCTAGGACGCGTCACTGTAAGTTGGAAGTGCAGTGCGCCCTAGAAACGCGCCACATCATAAAACAGGGAGAAATCGATCGGCAGGGCGTCACGCACATACTGCCGCACGAACTGGTTCTCGTCCGCGATCGCACTGCGCGTCACATACACAACGTCGAAGCGCCGAAGCGGGCCAATGTCATACAGCGCCTGACGCGCCAGGCCGCCCCGTGCATCGACCATGCGCGTCATCATCTGCCCGCCCGGCTGACGACGCATGACGATCACTTTCGTCGGCTCGCTCTCCAGCGTCCAGCCGCCCGCCATTACGATGGCCTGCAGCACGTCGATCTCGCCGGGCAGCTCAAAGACGCCCGGCTCCTTCACCTCGCCGCCGACGAATACCTTCTGCGATCCGAACTCGGTCGGCGTGATAACCATCGCCGGATCGCGCAATTCGTTGGCGTAGATTTCCTCCAGCGCCGCCTGCAATTGCCGCACGGTCTGGCCGCTCGCCATCACCGGGCCCACGGAGGGCAGGGCGATCCGGCCATCCGGCGCAATCGTCAGTTCCGCCGAAAGCTCCGGCGCCGTGCGCACGTCCATCCGGAACTTGTCGCCGGGGTAAAACCGGTAGGCCGCGTCATCGGCGCGCCAGGACGGATACGAAGCTATTGGAAAGTCGGGGGATTGTACGGGCACAGGATCGCCCATGCAGCCCGAAAGCGCTGCAAGCCCGGCGATGGCAGCCAGTGCGAAAGGACCCAATCCCGATATACGGCCCGACATAACGCCGGTGTCGCCCGGAATGGCTAACCGGTTCTTAATCGGCGCGGGCGAAGGCTGATCCGTTAACAACGTGACATGTCCCCTGAGTAGAGAGCCGTGAGCGTCGAAACCTGGACCGAGCGCGCGCCTTCGGGCGCACCGGAACGCCCTGCCGCGCCGCCGCGCGTCGGCCGGCTGCGTCCGCGTCTCGGCGTCGCTGACACGCTGCTTCACCTGTGGCGCGCCAAATGGCTGATGCTGCTGGTCTTCGTGCCGATCCTGTTGATCGGCGTCGCCTTCACCCTGCTGACGCCAGCGAAGTACACCGCCAGCACCCGCCTGCTCGTGCGCCTTGGCGCCGAGTATGTGTTCGACCCCGTGGTTGGCGATGCCGCCAAGGGTGCGTTCCCGCAGCAGGAAGAAGTTCTCCAGGCCGAAGGCGAACTCGCGCGCTCACCGGCGATCGCCGAGCGGGTGATCAAGAACGTCGGTCTCTCGCGCCTCTATCCGCAACTGGCCGAAGCGAAACTCCGCTCGCGCAATGGCGATGGCTATGTCGTCGATCAGGATGCGCTCGAAGTCTTCGCCGAAAATCTCGACATCTCGTCAGCGCCGAAATCCTCGATCCTGCACATGACGTTCGCACACGAGGATCCCGAGCTGGCAGCCGAAACGCTCAATCGCTTCGTCACTGAGTACATGTCCTACCGCCAGCAGGTTCTCTCCGGCCGCGGCGCCGAAGGCCTGTCCGAACAGCGCGGCCTGATCGAGGACCGTCTCTCCGCCGCCGACAAGGCGCTCCGCGACTATCTCGTGCGCCACGCCCTCAGCGACTACGAAGCTGAAACCGCATCCGCCACCAAGCTCTTCAGCGACATCACCGACGAACAGTCAAAGGTCGAAGCCTCACTGCGCGAAGCTGAAGCCAAATCCGCCGGCCTCGCCCGCCAGATGGCGTCCACGCCGCGCGAAGTCGATCTTTATGTCGAGACCACGTCCGAGCAGGAGCTGGTTAAGCTCCGCCTCGAGCGCGAAGACCTGCTCACCCGCTATCTGCCCGACAGCCGCGCCGTGAAGGACATCGACCGCAGGATCACCCAGCTTCAGGGCTTCCTCGCCACCGCGCCCGCACAGGGCCTGCGCCGCATCGGACCGAACCCGACCTGGCAGGTGCTCGAGGCCGACCGCGCCGTACAGACCGCCAACATCAGCGCGCTTACCGGCCGCGCCGCCGCCCTCGCAGCACAGCGACAACAGGCTGCCGACCGCATCGCCCGCCTGGCCAGCCTCGAACCGGAATACCTTCGCCTCAAGCGCGACCGCGACGCGCTCGAATCCTCCGCGGGCGCCTTCGCCACGCGCGAACAGGCCGAACGCGCCCGCGCCGAGCTTGCCTCGCGCAATGTCGACAACATCTCCGTCTACGAAGCCGCGCGCGCGCCCACGCGCGGCGACGCCGGCCGCCGCACAATCCTGATCGCCGTCGCCATCTTCGGTCTCATCTCCGCCCTCGCGCTCGGCCTCCTGCGCGCATGGTCCGTCTCAAGCTTCGCGACCGCCAATGGCATCGAACGTACGCTCGGTCTGCCTGTCCTCGCCACGGTGCGGGAGCGCTGAATGAAGGACCTGCGCGCGGACCTCCGCGACCTCCACCGCTCGCTGTCCCAATCCCCCAGCCCCGATGGCGGGCGCAGCGTGATGTTCATCGCCGCGCGGGCAGGCGAGGGCGTCTCCAGCGTCGCCGCTTCCTTTGCGCTGATTGCCGCCGAGCAGGCTCATCGCGCCGTCTGGCTCGTCGACCTCGATCTCAAGCGCAACCATCTGTTCAACAGCTTCGCCGTCGGCCCCTTCGCCGACGCAATGGGCGGCGTCGGCCCGCCTTACTCGGCTGCGCTCAAGACCCAGCCCTTCTTCTCGATCGAACCCGCCGATCCGGAAGCCATGTCCGGCCTCGGCCTGTTTACTGCCCATCGAGTCGGCGACACGCGCCTGATGGTCACGCAGTTCGACGCCGCGCGCCTGAAGCCGAACCACGCCATCCGCATCCGTACGCAACCCGCCTACTGGCAGACCGTGCGGTCGGTTACCGACTGGGCCATCGTCGACGCTCCCGCGCTCGAACTCGCCAGCGCTGGTCTCGCCATCACGTCGCAGATCGACCGCACCGTCATCGTTGTCCGCGAGGATGCCGCCACGCCGTCCGACGTCGAAACGCTCCGCCGCGAGATCGAGGCGCACGGCGGCAAGGTCGCCGGCGTCGTGCTCAACCGGCAGAAGGGCGACGCCCGCGTCGCCGACCGCTTCGCCAGATGATCGCGCAGCCGCGCATCACCCGTGTTGAGTTCGCGCTCGCCGGCCTGACGCTGTTCATGTTTGCCGAAGCCTTCCTGCCGCGCCTCCTGGCGCCTGGCCCCGCCGACGTGACCGGCGAAGTGCCTGAGAGCACGATGCTCCGCTATCTCTGGCTTCCCTTCTACGGCCTCATCGCCGTCGGCCTTTTCTTCGCCATGGGCCAGGCATGGCGAGCCGCTATTCGTGCGCCTTGGCTCATCTTGCTTGCGCTCGTCGCCATGGCCTCCGCCCTCTGGTCGATCGATCCGGAGCTCAGCTTCCGGCGCGGTAACGCGCTCCTCGCCACCACCATGATGGGCGTCTATCTCGCCGCGCGCTTCGACTGGCTTACGGCGCTGCGCCTTCTCGGCGCCGTCTGGTTCTTCCTGATGGCGGCGAGCTTCATCGCTGGTCTCGTCGCTCCCGGCTTCGCCCGGATGAGCGAAGTCCATGTCGGCGCATGGATGGGCGGATGGAGTGAGAAGAATGCGCTCGGCGGCCACGCTGCCCGCGCATCCTTCCTGCTGGCCTTCCTCGCCTGGCGCGATCCTGCCCACCGTCGCTGGTGGATTGGCGGCGCGTTACTGGCGCTAGCCCTGGTGATCTTCTCCCGCTCCGCCACCGCGCTGCTCGGCGCAGGCCTCGGCCTCGGCACACTCTTCGCTGCGTGGTGGATGCTGAAGGGCAAGCGCTGGTCGCTGGCGCTCGTCTGGTCCGGCCTCAGTATCGGCGGCCTCGCAGTGCTCGCCTACATCACCATGCCTGATGTGGTCCTGGGCCTGCTCGGCAAGGACGAGACGCTCACCGGCCGCACCGACATCTGGGCCTCGCTCGGGGAAGCCATCGAGAAGAAGCCCATGCTGGGCTATGGCTATCTCGCCTTCTGGGGTCTCGATTCAGAACCGCGCTACTGGCTAGAACGCGCCGTCGACTGGAACGCGCCCTCCGGTCACAATAGCTGGCTCGATCTCGCCATCTCGCTCGGCGTCGTCGGCATTGCGATCTACACGATCGATCTGGCAATCACGCTCTGGCGCGCCAGCCGCCTGTCAATGGCCTCACCGGCCGGCGTCTTCGCGCTCGGCTTCCTGGCGCAGTTTCTTCTGTTCGCGACGTCGGAGAGCATCATCGCCGCCCAGAACAGCATTCTCTGGGCAACCTACGCCTTCGTCGGCGCCAAGCTTGCGCTCGGCGCACGGACGTCTCAGTCGATCACGCCGCTCAGCACCGCCCCCAGCGTCGGCGCGGCAAGGACTGCGCCCGCCTCAACCGCACGCACCGCCAGCTCCTCGATCAGGTCAGCCGGGGCGCCGTAGCTGGTCGGCGTTTCGCCGACATCATGCGTGAAGAAGAACAGCCACGCCTTCTTCTCGATACAAGCCTCCAGCGCCGCAAGCGCGCGCCTGCGATGCACCGCCGATGCGCCCAGCTCCACCGCGTGCAACTGGCTGCGATCGACCTCGTCGATGTTCAGACCTGGCAGGATGCCACGTCCGGTCGCAAACAGATCGCCCACCCATTGCTTGGCCGCATAGGTCGTCTCGCCGTACGGAAAGGCGAACGCTGAAACCGTCGCGTCATGCCCCGCCTCGGCCAAGGCGACAAGGTTCTCACCGACATCGCGTTCGACACGCGACAAGCGCACCCGTGCGCAATCCAGATGTGCATGCGTATGCGCGCCGATCTCGTGCCCACGCGCACGAAGCTCGACCAGCGTCGCCGCATCGAACATCTCGCCCATCACAGGGCTCCGCTGTCCCATGAATGACGTGCAGGCATAGAACCCGGCGCGCCCGCCATGCTTCTCAACGATGTCAGCGCCATTCAGCGCCGACTTCGGAAAGTCGTCGAATGTGAACGTGACAACGGGACGGTCCGGCGCAACGAACGCCTGGTTTGCGCGCCGCCACATCGTCACCCGCCGCTGCACCTTCGCGGGCAGGGCGCGCGAAGGAACGTAGTTCCACTGCGTCATCCCAGCGCCTCCGCATAGACCAGCGCCCGCCACGCCTTCAGCGCGCGACCGCGCAGCGCCAGCGGCAGGCCGCGAAACAAGGCAACGCCGCGCGCAAGAGCCGTCGCCTGCTTGCGCATCGGCAGGCGGCGAAGCCGCGTGGCCAGCCGATAGAGCGGCATCTTTTCCGCTTCATCGCGATGGCGCGTCGTCATCAGCGCGAAGTTTTCGCCCGATCGCGCATACTTCGTGACAAGGTCCCGATCAGTGTCGAGCCCCATATGCGTCGCGGTGTTGTCGATATGCCGGACCGAAAACCACTGCTGCGCCCGCAGGCCCCAGTCCGTGTCTTCCCAACCCCACGCCGCAAAGCGCTCGTCGAACGGGCAGGCATCGAGCACCAGCCTGTGAACCAGCACGTTGGAGGAGAATACATAGCGCCCCGGTGTTGCGTTGCGCACATCGGCCGGAAGACATTCCGAAGCCTCCGCCTGCCACCGGTGAAGCGCGAACTTCCGGTCCTTCGGCGCTGTCTTCAGCGAACACCCGCCGACGACCAGCGCCGGCTCCCACGTCGTGTCTACGGCGTCGAGATAGTGTTCGAGAAACTGCACGTCGTCCGGGATCATGTCGGCGTCTAGCAACAGGTACCAGTCCGTGCGCGCATGACGAATGGCTGCGTTTCGCGCCGCCGAGCGCCCGCGATTGGCCGCCGCGGAGACGATGCGTACGGCTGCCGCCGTCCGCCCGGCATGCGACTCCAGTTTCGCAACCAGCTCGTGGTCGCCGCTGCCGTCGTCAAACAGGATGATCTCGACCAGCGATGACGAGGCGCATGCCGCCAGCGCATCCAGCAGCTTCGTCGCGTCATAGCGATAGACTGGCACACAGACGGAAAGCCGCGGTGCGGCTCCGCGCCAATAGACATTGTCGTGTATCCGCTCACCCGAAAGGGCAGGCTTCATCTGGTCATGGACAAGCTTGGTCGCGTGCATCGTGCTCACCGGCTTTTCTCGCGATCACCCAGGAGGCAGGGCAGGGTCTTCAGAACGATCCATAGGTCGAGCCACACCGAGGCGCGGTTGACGTATTCCATGTCGAGGCGAACGCGCTCGCGCACTTCGTCCGGCGTGTGGCAGGGTCCGCGCGATCCGTTCACCTGCGCCCAGCCGGTCATGCCGGGCTTCATGCGGTGGCGGTGAGCGTAGTCGCCGACCGTGCGCGTCACTTCGATCGACCCTGCGGTCATGCCAACGGCGTGCGGACGCGGGCCGACGAGCGACATCTCGCCCTTCAGTACGTTGAAAATCTGCGGCAGCTCATCAAGGCTCGACATGCGCAGGGATCGGCCGATGCGCGTCACGCGCGGATCGTCTGCCACCGTCTGTGTGATGATCCCGTTCTCCGCAGCCTTGTCCGGGCGCATGGTGCGGAACTTCCACACACGGATGATCTCGTTGTTGAACCCGTGGCGCTTCTGCCGGAACAGAACAGGCCCGTTGCTGTCGAGCCGGATCATCACCGCGATGATCGCCATCGGAATGGCCAGCACCACGGCAGCCGTCGCCGACACGACAAGATCGAAAACACGCTTCACACCCGCACGGCGAACATCCTTCGGCGCGCCCGAAACATAGGCGGCCGGCGCATCAACCACCCGCGCCAGCGATGTGTGCTCGGGATTGAACCCGTCTAGGTCGAGCACAAGAATGATCTCGTGCGGCAGGTTGCGGATGCGATTGATCAGCTCGCGCACGCGCGCCTGCGCCGTCGACGTGACCGTCACGACGATCCTGTCGATCTCCGGCAGCCCATCCCAGTTCAGCAGGTCCTCGACAGCGCCAAGATGTGGCGTGTCGCCCATCATCGTGGCGTTCGCCCGTAGCGTCCGGTCATCGAAATAGCCGACAATGTTGAGCTCGCGCTCCTGCACATTGCGCGAGACGATCCGCGCCGCGGCCGGCGTCGCGCCCACGATGACCACATTGTCTGAAAGCAACCCCTTGCGCGTAGCGGCGCGCACGACGCCGAGATAGTTGGCGTGGAGCGCGATGACCGCCAGCGCATTCAACGCACAGATGTTCGCGAACAGCGCAGGCATCGGAAATCCGGTCGCGAGAGCCAGAAGGAACACTGCACCAAGTCCCGCCGCACTGCCTGCAGCCGCGCGCAGCAGATGCATCGCCACCGATCCTGCATAGCGAAAGCGATACGCGCCTGCGAGCCATGCGCCCGCCACACTCGCCGGCGCCAGAAGTACGAAGGGAAGCGCCATGCCCAGCGGCAATCGCCACAGGTCGATGCCCGCGCCAACGCAGAGGCACAGCGTGACAACAAGCACGCCAACGCCATCGATTGCACGCGCAAGCAGCCGCACGCCGCTGCGATGGATCAGCCGCCGCCGCCGCGTCATCGACCCCACATGCGCAGGCCGGCCATCGCTTTCGCGCCGCGCCGCCTCCACACTTTTCGGGCGATCAATCCAGGCTAGCCGTTCAGCGCGCATCACTCACCGCGGTTACGAGAGGGCTCTCGCGATGCGCAAACCCTAGCGAAACAGGGTCAAGACCCGCTTCAGCCGATCGGTGAAATTTGATGGATCCCCCACGAATCACCGGACGGGAATGAGCGCGAGTCCTGCCAAGCCGGTAACCAGGAAACGGTCGCGAAATCCGAGTAGCAGCGCCGTCGACCACACCGTGCGCGACACGTCCTGCAGCGCAAGGTTTCCATCCGTG
>Ga0315906_10001214_pt1 | contig 38838 bp, 35 predicted proteins | sample LakEriMetagenome_4_FD_203526 | JGI IMG/M metagenome (GOLD analysis project Ga0315906, IMG submission 203526) | Freshwater fungal communities from buoy surface, Lake Erie, Ohio, United States - Buoy 2 MA122 | ecosystem: Environmental > Aquatic > Freshwater > Lake > Lake biofilm | place: USA... | reverse complement strand
GCAGTAAAAAACATTAGATAAGCTCGCTGCCTGCCTGGAGTAAGTTGATGAAAAGCCTTGTCAAACTGTTTGTCTTTATTGAACTGTTCAACCAATTCAAGAGGTTTCTCAATAAAGAAAGACTCATCTTTCTCAATTTTTTTGCCGGTCTCTTCAATTTTAATGGCCTGTTTAATGAAAGCTTTAATTGTTGTTGATGCTTTCTTTACTTCATCCAAACTATAAAATCGGATAATTCTAGCCGACTGTGAATGATCCCCAGCTTTTTCGAGTAGATTATCTTTATCTGTCATTAAAGCACCTTTAAAGAAACTAATAACAACATGATCTTTTAATGCCGCTAGAATGATTACATTCTTACCCTTATGAGTATAACAAGGTTGTTTCCATTTAAACTCCTCAACTAAATCTGTTTCCTGAAGAATTTTTCTCAATAGTTGAAGTGATTCTTTACCAGATTTTAGCGAATAGAAAAATTGATCAACATCAGTTTTCATGATAACATATTCTTTGCCCCCATCGCAATTCCTTTAGCCAATTTAAATGTTGGCAAATCATTAGGGGAATCACTGAAGGGATCTTCAATTTCTTCTGCTATCAATTCGATACTGGACAACACATATAGAATGAACACGGTAACAGGAATAATATAAAACGACATGTGCATACCGTATATAATAGGAAAAAGCATCACATAGAAAAAAATAAATTTTTTCAAGAATGCTGCATATGAAAAAGGTATAGGAGTTGATTTTATTCGTTCACATGCGCCACAAACGTCGATTAACTTATTGAGTTCAGGTTTTAATAAATACAACTGCTCAGGTGTTATCAAACCTTTTTTATTTAACTGATGAATATGATCAATTAGAGATTTGAAAATTATCATAGGTTGATGTGGCGCACTACTGAATAGCTCCCTATAGTTCAATAAATAATGTTCATCAAGTTCATTTTCCAATATTTCCCGATCAGTGGACTCATCCTTTAAATGAAATCTCAACGCATAGGCAAAACAAGCTATATGTGCTCCAATAATTCTTCGGTTTACCAAATCGTTTTTATCCAAAATCGCATTGATGTGTGCAGTAACTCCACGTGTTGAGTTGGTGAGATCTCCCCAAAGCTTTCTTCCTTCCCACCAGCGATCATAGGCTGAATTGGTACGAAAAGCCAACATCAAGGATAGCGTAAAACCAAGAATAGAGAAAATTGTAGAAATTGATTTTGTTTGTTCTTTTGTTTCAGGACTAAAGAAAGAATGCAATTCAACATATGCAACTAGTCCACTATAAACAGCTACTCCAACCATTAAAGGTAATAGTTGCCTGAAAGTTTCGTACCTGTGAATCCTGAATAAAAAAGTAAACCACTCCTTTGGATTGTAAGAAATCATAATTCAAGATAATTAATTCCCCTTTACAATGGGTGCCACTTCCCTACCTATTAAGTCAATGGTTTCTATTAATTTTTCATGAGACAGTTCAGCAGTATCCAACTGGAAAGTCAATCTGGATATGCCGCCCAAGGCTTTTGAATGCCTGAGAATTTTTTCAGCGACTTCTTCTACTCCTCCAACCAGTAATGCGCCTGTCGGTCCGACTTGCCCATTAAAATGTGCTCTGGTAGTAGGAGGCCATCCTCTCTCCTTTCCAATTTTTGTCATACTAGCAGCATAACCTGGAAAAAATTCTTCATGTGCTTGTTCAGTGGTTCTGGCTACATAACCCAGTGAATGCAATCCAACTTTCAGCTGATCCAAACTATGTCCCGCTTTTAATCCCGTCTCCCTGTATAAATCTATCAATGGCCTGAAACGATGTGTTTCACCCCCTATAATGGCTACCATTAAAGGCAAGCCCAAAGCGCCTGCTCTAGCAAAGGACTTGGGTGTACCTCCAACGCCAATCCATATAGGAAGTTTTTCTTGTAAAGGTCTTGGATACACTGCCTGATTTTGCATTGGCGCTCTAAATCGTCCCGACCAATTAACAAATTCATTGTCGCGTATCTTCAACAACAAATCCAATTTTTCAACAAAAAGCTCGTCATAATCTTCCAAATCCAACCCAAACAAGGGATATGCATCGATAAAGGAACCACGACCTGCTACCAATTCAGCCCTACCTCCAGATATTAAATCGAGTGTTGCATGGTTTTGAAACACACGCACAGGATCTGCAGCACTTATTACGGAAACAGCTGATCCTAATCTTATTTTTTTTGTCCTGGCTGCTGCCGCTGCCAAAATTAAAGTTGGCGCTGAATCCAAAAACCCTTTTCGGTGGTGTTCACCTATACCAAAAAAATCCAATCCCACTTCATCCGCATAAGCCATCCTGTCTAACAGTTCTGCCATTACCACTGCATCATTTTCTGCACTTTCATTGTTGCCACTCATTCTTGCGGCAAAACTGTCAATACCAATTTCCATATATTGAATAGGTTTTAAGCACAAAGGTACAATCAAAAGGGATTTCCTAATTTCACAACCAAACAAAACCATGAAAGCGTTGCTTTGCTACCAAGACGGTCAGTTTAAAGATTATAACGATTTAAGTATACCGGTTGCAGATTTGGGTGTGCAAAGGGGTTATGGAATATTCGACTTTTTAAGAACGACTGAACAGCACGCACATTTTTTAGACGACCATCTGGATCGCTTTTTCGCTTCTGCAGATGCAATGCATCTTCCTGTTTCCAAAAGCAGGAATGAAATCATTGATATTGTTCAAACGCTGCTAAAAGAAAACCAATTGCCATTCAGTGGCATCAAGCTTTTGCTGACTGGAGGTGATGCAAGTGATGGATACACCATTCAAAAACCAAGACTCAGCATATTTCAACTACCATTAATTCCGCCACCACTTGTTCTACCAGAAAAAGGTATTCATTTAGTTAGCAGAGCATACCAACGACAGCTCCCTGGAGTAAAAACAACAGATTATTTGATGGCGATATGGCTGCAACCATGGTTAAAAGAACAAGGTGGTGATGATTTACTTTATTACAACCAGGAGACCGTCACAGAATGTCCCAGATCAAATATTTTCATGATAGATCACGACAATGTACTTGTCACACCAAAAGAAAATATGCTTTGGGGAATAACAAGAAAGAAAATTATTGAAATAGTGGATTCAATAGGTCTTAAAATAGAACAAAGAAATATACCATTAGAAGAATTATACAAAGCCAAAGAAGTCTTCATCAGCAGTTCTACAAAAAGAATCATGCCAGTACAAAGAATTGACCACAGCTATACTTTTAGCACAGCATCAAACAATATTACTCGATTACTATGGGACGCTTTCTTAAATTTAGAAAAATAAAAAACCCCTAATTTAAGTCCAGTTTATCCTATCATTTAGGACTACCCGTAATTTTTAAAGTCCATGCATATTTGCAAGGCAAATCTTTTGGCCATTCAATATGCAACGAACCACTCGCATCTGCTTTGTATTTTAGTGGTTTATTTGCACCCAACATGTAAATATTTGAACCTCTTTTTAGATCGACGTTATGCAATACCAGTTCTCCACTAACAGCTTTTGTAACAATTGCGTATACAAAATTTCCATCTTTGCTAACGGTATATTTAACCTCTCCTTCTTTGTATTTTTTTGTACTATTGGTAGCATAAATCGCCTCGTTGTTAATTTTCATCCACTCTCCCATTTCTCTCAAACGATCAACTGAAGCTACTGGTATTAGTCCTTGTGCTGTTGGTCCAACGTTCAACAAGTAATTTCCTCCTTTGGCAGCAATATCAACCAGATTATGGATAAGGATTTCTGCAGACTTCCAATTGTGATCTGTTTTTTTGAAGCCCCAGGAATCGTTCATGGTCATGCAACTTTCCCAATCTGTATCGGAAGTCCCTTCTAAGATTTCCTGTTCCGGAGTACCAAAATCGCCTGCTGCATTTTTATACAAATTCATTCCTTGCATACCTGCTCTTCCCTTTCCAACACGATTATTAATGACCAAATCTGGTTTGAGATTTCTCAAATAATTATACAAATCTCTTCCCTGTTCTTCCGTCCATTCTGGTATCCACTCGCCATCAAACCAAAGTACTGCAGGATCGTATTTCTCAACCAACTCTTTTAATTGGGGTTTTAAAAATTGTTCTCTGTAACGAGCAAAATCAGGATTTGGGGCGTTTTGGTGCGTATACTCCTTTTTACTCTCTGCATCTGGTTCGTGCCAATCCATGATGGAGTGGTAGAAACACATTTTTATTCCAGCTTCTTTGCAAGCATCAGAAAGTTCTTTTAGAATGTCGCGTTTAAAGGGTGATGCATCCATTACATCGTAATTGCTCACTTTGCTGTCCCACAGAGAAAAACCATCATGGTGCTTGGATGTAATGACGATATATTTCATACCTGCATCCTTTGCAATACGAACCCATTCTTTTGCATCAAATTGAAGTGGATTAAACTGTCGGACATACTCTTCGTATTCAGGAATAGGAATATTTGCAGTATGCATGATCCACTCACCAACACCATTTACAACTTTACCTTTATACTCTCCAGCAGGAACAGCATAAGCACCCCAGTGGATAAACATGCCGAAAGTCGCATCCCGCCACCATTGCATGCGTGCATCTCGATCTTGCGTTGTTTCATTTAAAAAATCTTTCTGTGCCTGTGTAAATAAAGAGGTCAACAATAAAAAGGCAATCAATAGAACTCGCATAAGTTATATTTTAAAAGATTAAGGCTTGACTTTTGTATAACATCCCAATTCTGAAAGTGTAAGACATACAGGCGCCTCGATTCTAATTCTAATTTTTGCAGCAAGCAAAGTTTTGTCAAATGCAATTATTCTGCATGCACCAACGGAACTGGCATTTCCAACTTCCATCCATTTTCCGTTTTCAAAACTTTCGACAGTCACTTTTTCAATTCGCTGACCCAATTGAATATACTCCCTTAAACGAATGAAATCTATCGCTTGCGGCGATTTCCATTCAATCGTAAAATTGGCTTCATGAATTTCATCCGAAGTAGCCCAATAGGAATTCCAATTTTCGTCTACCAGATTTGCTGCAGCATATGACTTTCCCCGATCATTGGAGGCTGTCAGTTTTGCTGTCGATAATAAATTATTTTTAAACGTTTCTTTTACCAAAACACCAAACCCCTTTAGTGACTCTACATCTTCATCTGCCAACAATCCAGAGGTAGTCGGCGCAATTCCCAAATCCAATGCTGCTCCCCTTCCAACACTCTTCAAATAAAGATCGAATAACTGTTCTGGTGTTTTTACTTGATTCTTTTGCTCTGGATGCCAGAACCATCCTTTTCGCAAAGGCACATCACATTCTGCGGGAACCCAAGATTTGCCATTTCTTGTGCCAAATGGATTTTGTTCTTGATCCAGGTTTCCTGGAAAAGCCTTGCTCTCTCCTTTTGCCGGCACTGGTGTGAAAGTCGACCACGAAGTTTCTCCCGCAAACCCACTCTCATTGCCTACCCACCTAACATCCCATCCGATATCACTGAAAAGATTGGCCATGGGTTGTAACCTTCTTGTAAGCTGCCAGGTGGTGTCCCAGGCATAATAAGTATTGCGGTCGATTTTACGTGTGGTTCTTGCGCCACCATAATAGCCATCCCCACCATTTGCACCATCGTGCCAAGACATGAACAATTCTCCATACTGGGTATAAAGTTCCTTCAATTGTTCGCGGTATGCCTGAACATATTCATAAGTACCATACAATGGATGGTTTCTGTCCCAAGGAGAGCAGTAAACGCCAAATTTCAATCCCGCTTTTCTACAGGCCTGCTCAAACTCTTTTACCATATCACCTTTGCCATTTCTGAAAGGCGATTGACTAATATTGTAGCTGGTTGTTTTGGTTGGCCACAAGGCAAAACCATCGTGGTGCTTGGCAACCAAAACCAATCCTTTTAATCCCCCATCTTTAAGTGCTGCTACAATCTTATCTGCATCAAAATGAACCGGATTAAAGATTGCTGGGTTTGCATCCCCATACCCCCATTCTTTGTTTTCATAGGTAGTTGGCGTGAAATGAATCAAACCATATTGCTCCGTCTCGTGCCATTTTAGCTGACGTTCAGAAGGTACAGCACCAAATGGCTTTGGAGCTTCCTGGGCAAAACTATATGAACAAGAAATAATCAGAATTAAAACAATCGAGAAAAGAGATTTCATATGTTGCAGCTTTAGACAGATACTTAAATGTATTCAAATTAAAAGGAGAAATAAAATGTTTTTAAAAATACCTTTTAATTGAAATAATTATATCGGATTATGCTAAATTGTCAGACACAAAAAATATAAAAATGTCTGCCTCCCCTTTTCAATTATCAAGTCCCTATGTAATCGTTACCGGAGGTTCAAGCGGCATAGGCCTTTCAATTGTAAAGTTGTTTCACGACCAAGGCGCAATTGTTGATGTATTGGATGTAAACAAGCCAGATCCAACCAAAATTTCGGAATTGGGACTAGCAGATGAAACTGTTCATTTTCACGAAATAGACATTACCAATCAAGAGCAGGTAAAAGAAATAATATCTCTGATTTCCATCAAACGTGGAATTGGTATACTCATCAACAATGCCGGCATAGCACATATTGGAAATGCAATAACAACAACTGCAGATGATCTTCAACGCATTTTTGATGTCAACGTAAAAGGAAGTTACAATTGCATGAATGCAGTATTACCTTTCATGGAAGAGCAAGAAAATGGTGTAATACTCAACATGGCTTCTATTGCTGCGACAGTAGGATTGAACGATAGATTTGCTTACAGCATGAGTAAAGGAGCAATTCTGTCCATGACGCTCAGTGTAGCAAAGGACTTTATAAAAAAAGGAATAAGATGCAATTGTATTTCACCTGCTCGTGTACATACTCCTTTTGTCGATGGCTTCTTAAATAAACACTATCCAGGTCAACAACAAGAGATGTTCCACAAATTGTCTCATTCTCAACCCATTGGCAGAATGGGTAAGCCAGATGAAATAGCCACGCTGGCATTTTATTTGTGCAGCAAACAAGCGTCTTTCATTACTGGTTCGGATTACCCAATTGATGGCGGTTTTATAAGATTAAACGGATAAACAATGAAACTATTCAGATTTGATAAAGCAGGAAGTATTGGCTTGGGTATGTTGGATGGAAATGGAAAGCACATTGACATCAGCAGCTTTCAAAGAGACTTTAATGAAGACTTTTTTGATAAAGATGGTTTGAATGATTTGTCGAATTGGCTGATTTCCCATGCGGAACAATGTGATGAATTAAAAGAGACACCAAAATTTCTTTCTTGTGTTGGAAGACCATCCAAAATAATTTGTGTTGGTCTTAATTATGCAAAACATGCCAAAGAAAGTAACATGGATGTGCCCAAGGAACCTGTGTTGTTTTTTAAGAGTACGAGTGCCATGTGTGGTCCAAATGATCCTGTAATCATTCCTAAACAATCCGAAAAAACCGATTGGGAAGTAGAACTGGCTGTCATCATTGGCAAAAAAACCAGCTATGTTACTTATGAAGAAGCGATGCATTGTGTTGCAGGCTATTGCTTACACAACGATTACAGCGAAAGGGCTTTTCAATTGGAAAGAGGCGGACAATGGGTGAAAGGAAAAAGCTGTGATCATTTTGCACCACTTGGTCCTTATTTCGTTACCAAAGAAGAAGTAAAAAATCCTCACCATTTGCATCTTTGGTTGGATGTAAATGGAAAACGAATGCAGGATTCATCCACTGCCGATTTGATTTTTAATATCCCTTTTATCGTTAGTTATATATCCCAGTTCATGACCTTGTTACCAGGAGACATCATCAGTACTGGAACACCTGAAGGTGTGGGTATGGGACAAAAACCAGTACCAGTGTATTTAAAAGCTGGAGATGAAATTAGACTAGGCATTGAGGGTTTGGGTGAACAACACCAAATTGCGATTGCCCATGCGGATTGATGCGCACCAACATTTCTGGCAATATAATCCAATCACACAAGGTTGGATCAACGACGAAATGCGTGCCCTCAGAAGAGACTTTACCCCAAAGGAAGTCCAAACAGAAATTGAATCCTTAAATTTTGCAGGTGCCATCGCGGTGCAAGCAGAAGAAACACTAGAAGAGAATTTCTACTTGAATAACTTAGCTGATGAAAATGGTTTTATCAAAGGAATTGTTGGCTGGTTAGATTTACTAGACAAACATGCAGAACAAAAAATGCAGGATCTGAAATCCATACAAAAGCTTGTTGGCTTCAGAACAATTACGCAAGGTGCGCCAGATGAAAAATATTTAGGTAACCGACAATACATAGACAATGTAAAACTCTTGTCATCATACAACTACACTTACGACCTCTTGGTCCATAATACTCAAATGAAGTCCTTGATTCGTTTCACAGATCAATTACCAGACAATAGATTTATCCTAGATCATTTGGGTAAACCCGATATTAAAAATAAACAAATCAAAAACTGGAAATCAGACATTAAAATACTAGCAGAGAATCCAAACATCTATTGCAAGCTAAGTGGAATGACGACGGAGTCCGATTATCAAAATTGGACCTACGATGATTTGTACCCCTATATGGAAATTGTAGCTGAGTATTTTGGTACAGACCGAATTTGCTTTGGCTCAGACTGGCCAGTTTGTCTGGTTGCAGGTTCTTACAATACCACCTATTCAATTGTTGAAAAGTTCTGCCAACAGGTTACCCAAACAGAAAAAGAAAAACTCTTTGGCTTAAACACAAAAGAATTCTATAAATTATAGTCGCTTTTCAATAAACAAGCAAAAGAGCATGAACCTCAACCTTCAGGATAAAAAAATCATTGTAACAGGAGGAGCAAAAGGAATTGGTGCCGGGATAGTAACTGCATTGGCAAAAGAAGGAGCATTCCCTTTGATCATCGACCGCGACAACAAATCAGCCTTGGAGCTGATCCAAAAAATCGGAAAAGGTGATCACCTGTCTGTAGATTTATCCAAGCCAGATATTTGCGTACCTGCTTTAGAAGAGTTTTTAAGCAAACATGGCCAAGTAGACGGATTGGTCAACAATGCAGGCATAAACGATAGTGTTTCTCTTGAGCATGGCTCCTATTCGCTCTTTCTTCAATCCCTGGAAAAAAATCTTACCCATTACTTTATCTCCGCAAAAGCTGCACTTCCCTATCTCATCAAAAGCAAAGGTGCTATTGTAAATATTACATCCAAGGTTGCAGAGACGGGACAGGGCAATACCTCTGGATATGCAGCAGCAAATGGAGGAAGAAATGCACTTACCCGTGAATGGGCTGTTGAGTTACTTAAATACGGCATCCGTGTGAATGCAGTAGTTGTGGCTGAATGTTTTACAGACATGTATGAAACATGGCTAAATGGTCTACCTGACCCCCAAGCAGTTTTAGATAAAATCAAACACCGTGTACCATTGGAAAAAAGAATGACCAGGGTGGATGAAATTTCTAATATGGTTATTTTTCTTATATCCAATTGCGCTTCACATACTACGGGTGAATTGATTCACGTGGATGGAGGATATGTGCATTTGGACAGGGCCATAGAATAAAAACACAACTAAGATGACAACCAAAAAAACTAACTACCTCTTACCCTTTATTTTAGTCACTACACTTTTTTTTCTTTGGGGAATTGCAAATAACCTAAACGGAATTTTAATACCGCATCTTAGAAAAGCATTGTTGCTGTCTAACATGCAGTCGACCTTTGTGGATACTGCAGTTTATTTTGCATACTTTATTGCAGCCTTACCTGCTGGTTGGGTACTGAAAAAATATGGATACAAAAAAGGCATCATTACAGGCCTACTTATTTTTAGTGCGGGATGTTTTCTGTTTATACCAGCCGCGTTAACAAGAACCTATGGCTTGTTTCTAACTGGATTATTTATTATTGGCTGCGGACTCACCATGCTGGAGACAGCCGCCAATCCTTATGCCACTCAATTGGGTGATGAAGAGACAGCAACATCTAGATTAAATCTTGCACAATCCTTTAATGGACTAGCGGTTTTTATTGCTCCGCTAATTGGGACTTATTTTATTTTATCCGGACAATCCTTCTCAACTGCTGAATTAGATGCGATGTCTGATGCTGCCAGAAATAGTTATCTAGATAAAGAAGCACAATCGGTAATCCCTCCGTACAATTTTCTTGGAGGTTTTCTCGCACTGATTGCTGTTGTTTTTATGATATATAAATTTCCAGAATTCAAACATCAAGATCAAGAAGAAAAAGGCAGTTTAAAAACTGCATTTGCGAATAAACATACCCGCTGGGCAGTTATTGCACAATTTTTTTATGTTGGTGCTCAGGTTTGTGTAACCAGTTTTTTTATTCGTGTTGCGATGACTGGTGGTGGTGCAGATGAACTGACAGCCGGAAAATATTTAAGTGCCTATGGGTTGTTGTTCATGATAGGTCGATTTGTTGGAAGTGTCTTGTTGCGGTACATCGCTCCAGCCAGGCTTCTCTCCTTTTATTCCTTAATGAGTATTCTAATGTGTGCTGTAGCTATCTATACAGAGGGTCAATATGTAGTATTGGCATTAGGAGGATTGGGATTTTTTATGTCGATCATGTTCCCTACTATTTTTTCATTAGGGATAAAAGGCTTAAAGGAAGACACAAAACCAGCATCTTCCTTAATTGTGATGTCCATTATCGGCGGGGCAATATTCCCTGTTCTAATGGGCTATATTATCGACCAGAACAATGATAATATTCAAATAGGATATATTGTTCCACTCATTTGCTTTATTGTTGTATTGCTATTTGGATGGAAAGGTTACAAACTGCAAAAAATATACGCATGAAAAGATTCTGTCTTGCGCTAGACTTGAAAGATGACCCAGAAGTAATCCGTCATTACGACACGTACCATAAAGATGTATGGCCAGAAGTACTGCAAAGCCTAGGTGATAGCGGGATAGAAACCATGCGAATTTATCGAACAGGCAATCGTTTGATCATGCAACTGGAGACAACTGATGATTTTTCTTTTGAGAAAAAAGCAACTATGGATCTTGCCAATGCTAAAGTACAAGAATGGGAAACACTGATGGGAGAATTTCAGCAAAGGATTCCATGGGCATCACCAGATACAAAGTGGGTGATTACAGAAGAGGTTTTCCATTATTCAAATCCACCTCTGCCACTGTAAAGCTTGACAGGTTTAGTTAGCTGCAGTTCCAACACCGTCATGTACTTATCCTGTACTCCTTGAGGTACATCAATGTATACCAATCCAGGGACTGGACTCCAGGAAATCTTACCAACTACTTTGTGTTGAAGTTGCTTCTCACTTCCAACTACTTTGATGGATTGAATGGCATTGTCTAATCCTTTTACCATTATTTGACCTGCAGTTTGTCCCTGCAAAAACAAATACAATTTTGTTGAATCTTTAGAGATGGTAGTAGGCCCATAAAAATGACCTTGTGGAATTCCAGCCAAGGATCCAAAGATTGCCCTTTCGTGCTTCTTGTTCCATTGTCCCAACTCCAGCAACAATTCTCTTTGTTCTTTTGGTATGGTTCCATCTTCTTTTGGTCCAATATCTAAAAGTAAATTTCCACCATGACTCACTACATCTGCAAATAGCGCAATGATTTGTGATGGTGTTTTCCAATTGGTGTCTTTGTGCTGATAGCCCCAATTGTTATTAATAGTCATGCAAAGCTCCCACCAATTGTATTTAGGTCTGCTAACTGGTACATTTTGTTCTGGTGTATCATAATCGCCATAGCCCATCAATCTTCCATTGATAATTGCTCCAGGATTTTTGGTCAACAAATTAGCACGCACTTTTTCACTTTCCCATTCTTCAGCACTGTGTTCCCAATCTCCATCAAACCAGAAAAGGTCGGGTTGAAACTGATCTGCAACCTCATTGAGTTGGGACTGATAAAAGTTCCTAAACCTTTGCCATCTTTCCGGTTGATCTTTAATTGCATACCGAATGCTGTCCTTCATGAAAGCAGGATAATCTGGATGGCTCCAATCAATTAAGGAAAAATAAGCACCTGCTTTGATATTTTGTTTTTTCAACTCCTGGTAAAAGGGTGTTAATAAGTCACGTTTAGCAGGTGTATTTTTTACAGTGCTATAATGCGCTTGCTTTGTGTTCCATAGCGCAACTCCATCATGATGTTTAGTAGTCAGTACAGCATACTTAGCACCAGAAGCTTTAATTAAATTAACCCAATCTGTTGGATTGTATTTTGATGCGGTGAAACCATTCAACTGTTTCATGTAGGCTTCCCATGACATTTTTTTGTTGTAAAATGCCCAGCTTTCGTCTACACCATCAACAGCATAGATTCCCCAATGAATAAAAATGCCAAGTTTTGCATCCTGAAACCAGCTCATTTTTGGAGCAATGGATACAGCATTTGTTTTTTGCTGTGCAATGGAATCGGAACAAACTGAGATGAAAAATATAGCGATGAAAATTCGGGTAAAAAATGGCAAGCGCATAATAGATCATTTACGTTGATCTAATATATTGATATTTTAGTTATTTATTTCTGGTTTTTCTTCTACACGCGTTAAATCTGCATAGTTGACTTGGAGTGGCATTGCGCCTAAATTAACTATTGCTTTTTTGCCCCTGATTTCTGAAAGCATACCGACTTTATTGTTTTGTGTCATCAGTACGAAATCTCCAATTTGGGGCTCACCTCCTATTTCTCTGTATTTTGAATCAAGTTTCTTTTTTACTTTTTCTTTAACCTGTTTTTCTTTTTGGTTGAACAAAAGTGCATGAAGGTTCTTCATCAGCATTTTTTTATCCTGCTCGTTTTCTGCCCTTCTCCAATCGTTTACAGTCTGCTTGAGCTTTCGTTCCATGTCTTTGAGATAGAGCATCTTTTCTTCTGAAACCTTATTTTGGTGTTTGAGCAATTCCACTTGTTGCGCATGCTTTTCTTTATCGATTTGCAATGCAAGACTCTTTTTTAACTGCTCATTCTCTTTAATTAGTTTCTGAAGGTCTCTTTCTTTTATTTCAATCTTTCTTAAATCCTGTTCTGTCCTGTTGAGCAGCTTATCAAGTGTGAAATGATTTTCGTCGACCAATTGCTTTGCACGATCAATCAATTCTTTAGAAAGTCCAATTCTTTCAGCAATGGCGAACGTATAAGAACTTCCTGGCTTGCCCACATTGAGCTTATATAATGGCAGCAAACTTTTTTCATCAAATGCCATTGCACCATTTATAATGCCTGTTGTCTTACTCGCCATCACTTTCAAATTCAGATAGTGCGTTGTTACTATGCCATAAGCATGACGCTTGATCAACTGTTCTAAAAAAACTTCAGCAAAAGCCCCACCCAGATTAGGATCACTTCCGCTTCCCAACTCATCGATGAAGAATAAGGTTCTACCATTTGCATCTTCCATGAAATACTTCATGTTTTTAAGATGAGAACTATAAGTACTCAATTCAAATTCGATGCTTTGGGTATCCCCAATGTGAATCATCAATTGTTTGTAAATACCGAAGGTAGATTCAGGGTGTGCAGGCACAAGTAAACCAGATTGTACCATCATTTGTAGTAACCCTGTTGTTTTCAAACATACCGTTTTACCTCCTGCGTTTGGTCCGGATATCAATAAAATTCTATTCTTTTCATCCAGTGTGAGATCAAGAGGAATAACTGGTTTATTTAGTTTCTTGTTGTAAAGCAACAACAAAGGATGATAGGCTTTAACCAGTTTGATACCAGAACTATCTATCAATTGAGGAAGATGTGCATCCATTTGTTGAGCCAGTTTTGCTTTAGCTCTGATGAAATCAAATTCACCCAATACTTCCATGTACTGTTTCAACAAGGGACTTTGATACGATAGTTTAGCGGTTAAGTCTCTTAGGATTCTATACTCTTCTTCTCTCTCATCATTTTCTAGAGAATAGATAATGTTGTTGATTTCTATTGTCTCTTCAGGCTCAATAAAGGATGTCCTTCTGGTATCACTTTCACCATGAAGAATTCCTTTTACAATTCTTTTGTGTTCAGCATAAATAGCCAGCACTCTTCTGCCGTTAAGAAAAGACTCCTCTATATCGGCTATATAGCCAGATTTCTGCATCTTATTGAGGATCTTTTCAAATGTGCGACGTTGCTCATTTCTTTTTCGGTAGAGGGCCATCCTAATTCTGGCTAAATCTTCTGAAGCATTATCTACAACCCGTGCATCTTCGCCAATTACTTTATTGATTTCATCTGGAATTGTCTTTTCAAAATGTGTTAGTCTTAGCACCTCATATAAAGAACTACAATTTTGGATTCTTTCATCATCAAACCACCTAAAAATACTTCTTATGTTTTCTGCAAGATTCCTAAATTGAATAAACACTTCACCATTCAAAACTGCACCTGGAATAGATAGCAGTTTTAACTCTTTTGAAAGGTTGAATACCTGATCATGTTGGAAAGTTTGTCCGGATGAAAGCAACTGAAGATACTGGTAAGACTGCCTCAGTTCTAGTTCTATAAATTGTTTCTTGGTATGTATCCTAAGTCCCTCGGCTTTCTGTTTTCCATAGATTGTCCGGGTCAGCTCAACTAAAAGTGCCCTCACCTTGTCAAATTCCAACTGTATGTATGCCGATTCAGGATATAACCTCATGTTAAACCAAAGCTAAACTCTTCGCAAAAATAGTCCTAAAATCACTGGCAAACCCAATTAGATTTAACTTAGGGCTAGAATAAAAAGTGACAAATGAAAAAAGCCATTCACCTTATCCTTGCATCCTTGTTTTTTCTGACTGCTTGTGGTCAACAAAAATCAAAAAAGCAAGTACCATCTACCCCCATTTCAAAATCTAAATCGATGCATACAGAAATCATTACGCTCGGCAATGGTTGCTTCTGGTGTACAGAAGCCATTTTTCAACAAGTAAAAGGTGTAACCAAAGTGACTTCAGGATACAGTGGAGGACATGTAGAGAATCCTACGTATGAAGAGGTGTGTGAAAAAACAACTGGACATGCTGAAGTACTACAAGTCGAGTTTGACACTACACAGGTTACCATTGATGAAATACTGGAAATTTTTTGGCAAACACATGACCCTACCACACTCAACAGACAGGGTAACGATGTTGGTCCACAATACAGAAGTGTTGTTTTTTATAGCAATGCCCATCAAAAAGAAAGAGCTGAATTCTTTAAGAAAAAATTGGATGAAAGTGGTGCATTTGGCAATCCGATTGTAACAGCGATTGAACCTTATACTAATTTTTATGTGGCAGAAAATTACCACCAGGATTATTACAATAAAAATGGTAATCAGCCCTATTGTTATTTTGTAATTCGTCCTAAATTGGAAAAGTTTGAAAAGGCGTTCAAGGACAAAATGAAAAAACAATAAATTAAGGCCAAGAAATGACCAGATATATTCTTTTGCTCTCGGTTTGGATGATTTCAATACAAACCCATGCACAGCTGAATACACAGGCAAAATCATACACTTTACAAGATACCCTTAGAGGATCTTTGGGAGAAGGCAGAACCTGGTGGGATGTTACTCATTACAATGTGTATGTAGACCCTGATTTTAATACAAAGTCTATTGCAGGAAAGGTTGATATCCAATTTAAAGTAACAGGCAAAGGTGATAAAATGCAAATTGACCTACAAATGCCTATGCAATTGGACAAAGCAGTATTAAATGGCCAAACCTTAAACTATAGTAGAAATGGCAATGCATTTTTCATACAAATAAATAATGCTTTACCAATTGGTACAACACATACCATTTCACTATCTTATTCCGGAAGTGTTCAGGTTGCTGTAAGACCACCTTGGGATGGTGGTTGGATTTTTTCCAAAGATAAACAAGGCAGACCTTGGATGAGTGTAGCTTGTCAGGGTTTAGGAGCCAGTGTATGGTTCCCTTGCAAAGACCACCAAGGAGATGAACCAGACAATGGAGCAATATTGAAAATCAATGCAGCAGACAGCTTGGTTGCAATAGGAAACGGAAGGCTTAAAAACAAAACAAAATCTGATAACGAGAAAACAACATGGGAATGGGAAGTTAAAAATCCCATCAACAATTACAACATCATCCCATACATTGGAAAATATGTTTCATTTGAAGAAACATATGCAGGTGAAAAAGGAAATCTAGATTGCAATTATTGGGTAATGGATTACAATTTAGACAAGGCTAAAAAACAGTTTCAGCAAGTTTCTCCAATGCTCAAAGCTTTTGAGTACTGGTTTGGTCCCTACCCTTTTTATGAAGACGGGTTCAAGTTGATTGAATCCCCTCACTTAGGAATGGAACATCAGAGTGCTGTAGCTTATGGAAATGGGTATCAGAATGGTTATAGAGGCAGAGACTTGTCAGGTTCTGGTTGGGGACTAAAATGGGATTTTATTATTGTACATGAAAGCGGGCACGAATGGTTTGGTAATAACATCACAACAAACGAAGTGGCAGACATGTGGGTGCATGAAGGATTTACAAACTACTCAGAAACCATCTTTACCAATTACCATTACGGAAAAGAAGCGGGTGATGCCTATGTACAAGGCACCAGAAAATTAATTGAGAATGCCTCACCTATTATAGGGAAATATGGCGTTAATGAAGAGGGCTCTGGAGACATGTATTACAAGGGAGGAAACTTGGTCCATTATGTTAGACAGCTTTTTGATGATGATGAAAAATTTAGATCTGCATTAAGAGAAATGAACAAAAGGTTTTATCATAAAATCACAACTTCTGCAGAGGTAGAAAAATTCTGGAGTGAAAAAGTTGGAAGAGACTTATCAACTTTATTTGATCAATACTTGAGAGAAACAAAAGTTCCAACGCTTGAAATAACCAAACAAGGCAATCACTTCAAATACAGATGGTCTGATTGTTTATCAAATTTCAACGCACCCGTGAGAGTTGAATTGAATAATGAAATGGTTTGGATTTATCCTACAACAGTTTGGAAAGAATACAAAACCAAGAAAAAGGTTGAATCCTTAACTATTGATAAAAACTTCTATGCAGGTTTTTCTGAGCTATACTAATCAATTGCTCATTTCGAGTCGACCAGATTTTACATACCTTCTTTTCCAGTAGGGTTCATCCAGACTACTGATGACTACCCCCATTGAGGTGGAGGCATGAACAAATTTATTGTTGGCCATGTATAAGCCTACGTGTGAAATTCCCCTTCCAGTATTAAAAAACACCAAATCACCTTCTGTAAGTTCTTCCTTATTTATTTCGCGACAAAAAGCAGCTTGTTCCCTGGAGGTTCTTGGAAGATCTAAGCCATATGCATAATTCGTTAATCCTTTTACGAAATTGGAACAATCAATTCCAGACATTGTACTACCACCTATTCGGTATGGGACAGACCACCATTGATGGATATATTCCACCAGCTTTTTGTTGGTCATTTGTTCAACCTCTACATCCAAAAGAATTGCGTACCGAAAAAAGCTGGGAGAAATATACTCAATCCCTTTAAACCCATCCATAAATACACCACCTGCGGCTCCTTCGCTGTCTTCAATATTTCCTATTGCAGGATCAATTGTTATAGCCCTTACCTGGTTATTGGGGTTTATTGTTACCTGCACCTGATCAAAAAATACCTCGTTTCCTTGTCCCCTCTGCGTATAAGTCACTTTTTTGAATAAGGAACAGGATTGAAGCAGCATTGCAAGTAGAAAAATCCCTGCAATTCTTTTAAAATACTTGTATGTGGTCGGTTTTTTCATATATCGGCTGTGGAAAACCACTTCCTGTATATTGTAGTTTATTTACGAAATTTGAATTTCCTATCAATCTGATGCCAAGGTTTTCACATTTACACGTTCATACACAATATTCGCTCCTTGATGGTGCTTCGAGTATCCCTGCGCTTTATAAAAAGGCAATGGATGACAACATGCCAGCAGTAGCCATTTCTGACCATGGAAACATGTTCGGAGTTTTCCAGTTTGTTGCCGAAGCTTACAAAAACAGGGTTGATCCGAACGACAAAAATAGTCCTTTGAAAGTAAAACCCATCGTAGGATGTGAATTTTACATTACCGAGAACCGCCATAGAAAGACTTTTTCAAAGGAAGAGAAAGATCCCAGACATCACCAAATACTCTTGGCAAAAAATGAAATTGGCTATAAAAACCTAACCAAACTAACCTCTCTAGGCTATATAGAAGGGATGTACAGCAAATATCCCCGAATAGACAAGGAATTGATTCATAAGTACCATGAGGGCCTAATTGCTACTACATGCTGTTTAGGAGCCATGGTTCCTCAAACGATTATGCGAAAGGGAGAAGCTGAGGGTGAAAATGAGTTCAAATGGTGGCTGAATATTTTCCAGGAAGATTTTTATGTGGAGTTACAGCGACACGGCATGGAAGAGCAGGAAAAAGTAAATAAGGTCCTACTGAAATTTGCCAAGAAATACAACGTAAAAGTCATTGCATCCAACGACTCACACTATGTAGATCAGAAAGATTTCAATGCACATGACATTTTATTGTGCATCAATACTGGTGAAAAAGTCTCTACCCCTGCTGCAAGAGAATTTTCAGATGACGATGCAAACTTTCGAAACAAAAGATTTGCTTTTCCAAATGATCAATTTTTCTTCAAGACGACTGAAGAAATGACTACAGCTTTTCATGATTTACAAGAGGCAATTGATAACACGAATGAAATTGTCGATAAGGTTGAAGTACTGGATCTCAAAAAAGACATCCTGCTCCCCCACTTTCCTGTCCCAAAAACGTTTAAAACACAAGATGATTATTTAGAGCACCTCACCAGAGAAGGTGCAAGCAGAAGATATGATACCATGACTGCTGAAATTGAGGAACGGATTGCCTTTGAGCTCTTCACCATAAAAACGATGGGATTTGCAGGTTACTTCCTGATTGTATCAGATTTCATCAAAGCAGGTCGTGATCTGGGTGTATTTATTGGACCGGGCAGAGGTTCTGCTGCAGGTAGCGTAGTTGCCTACTGTATTGGTATCACAAACATTGATCCGATAAAATACAATTTACTTTTCGAGCGTTTCTTGAATCCCGATAGAAAGTCGATGCCGGATATAGACACAGATTTCGATGATGAAGGAAGGCAAAAAGTAATTGATTATGTAGTTGACAAATACGGCAAAAACCAGGTGGCTCAAATCATCACCTATGGTACGATGGCTGCCAAGATGAGTATCAAGGATGTTGCTAGAACCATGGACTTGCCCTTACCTGAATCCAATGCACTTGCTAAACTGGTACCTGAAAAACCTGGTATTTCTTTGAAGCGTTTGCTTCATGCTCCTTTTAAAGGTGAAAAGAGTTTGGAGGAAAAAGAAAACCTCAATGCAGACGATATTGAAAATGCGAAAAAACTAAGAGAGATATACGAGGGAAATGACATTAGGAGTTCTGTATTGCACGAAGCAGAAATTCTTGAAGGTTCTGTAAGAAACACCGGTATACATGCTGCAGGCATTATCATTGCGCCACAAGACCTGACAGATTTGCTACCAGTGTGTATTGCCAAGGATTCTCCAATGTGGGTTACACAGATTGAAGGAAGTGTGATTGAGGATGCCGGTGTAATTAAAATGGACTTCTTGGGTCTAAAGACCCTTAACATCATCAAGACTTCATTGGAGTTGATTAAAATGAATTATGGGATAGAAATAGATATTGAAAAGATCCCATTGGATGATGAAAAAACATTCCAGCTCTATCAAAAAGCAGAGACCATCGGCACCTTCCAGTTTGAAAGTCCCGGTATGCAAAAATACCTGCGCGACCTCAAACCAGATAAGTTTGAAGACCTCATTGCGATGAACGCCTTGTACAGACCTGGCCCGCTTGAATACATCCCCAACTTCATCAACAGGAAACACGGCAGAGAAGTCATCAGTTACGACTTGGAAGAAATGAAAGAATACCTGGAAGAGACTTATGGTATTACGGTCTACCAAGAACAGGTAATGTTGCTTGCACAAAAACTGGCTGGTTTCAGCAAAGGAGACGCTGACGTTCTTCGCAAGGCCATGGGTAAGAAACAGAAATCTGTGTTGGATAAAATGAAGGGGCAATTCATCAGCAATGCAAGTGCAAAAGGTTTTGAAGAAGAAAAATTACAGAAGATATGGACAGACTGGGAAGCATTTGCACAATATGCCTTTAACAAATCTCACAGTACTTGCTATGCTTATATAGCATACCAGACAGCATATTTAAAGTCGCACTATCCTTCAGAATTCATGGCTGCGGTTTTGAACCATGCAGGATCTATTGATAAGATAACCTTCTTCATGGAAGAATGTAAACGCATGGGATTGAGTGTTCTTGGTCCTGATATCAATGAATCCTTGAAAAGTTTTGCGGTAAATAAAAAAGGCGAGATCAGAATTGGATTGGGCGGATTAAAAGGCGTTGGAGAAGCAGCAGTAGAATCAATTATTGAAGAGCGGGAGAAAAACGGCGTCTATGATTCCATATTTGATATGGTAAAAAGGGTTAACCAGAGAACTGTCAACAAAAAATCACTGGAAAGTCTTGCGATGTCAGGAAGCTTTGATTGTTTCCCAGCCTTACACCGAGCACAATATTTCTTTCAGCCTGAGGGAGATACTTCTAACGGACTCGAGAAAATCATTAAATACGGAAACATCTGGCAAAATCAATCAACATCAAGTCAGAATACTTTATTTGGAGACCTTAGCCTTGTTCAGGAAATTCCACCTCCTAAAATTCCTGAATGCCCCACCTGGTCGCTTACCGAATTACTCGACAAAGAGAAAGATGTGACAGGCATGTTTCTTAGTGGGCATCCTCTTGATCATTACAGGTTTGAATTGAAATATTACAACATTATTCCTATTAACGACTTTAATGAATTCAAAGGTGCAATTGAATTACAGAAAAGTCCGAATCAGCCTTTAAAGGTAGCTGGACTTGTCACTTCTTCTCTTCATAAAATATCAAAAGCCGGAAAAAAGTACGGCACACTAACCATTGAAGATTTTTCTGGCAAGACAGACATTACATTATTTGGCGACCAGTATATTCGATTTTCAAATTATTTCACGCAAGGAACCTGCATTTATGTAAAGGGCAGTTATGAAAAATGGGAAAGCAGAAATGAATGGAATTTCAGGGTAAGCGAAATATGCCTGTTAGAGACCATTAAAAAAGCCTTTACCAAGCAGGTACAATTGACCATGCAAGCTGGAGCTATTCAACCTGAACAAGTTGAATTTCTTCAAAAGAACCTTAAAAAACACCCCGGCAGAGTACGTTTAAAAGTGGTTTTGGTTGATCAGGTTGAAAAATTGATTGTTCAGATGAAAACCACAGAAAAAGGATTTGAAATGAATGACGAAATGGCGGAATTCCTTGAAATGAACCCTTTGATAGATGTTCAAGTTGATTGTGCATAAAGTAATGCTGACTGAATGTCTTTTTATTAAAAAATGGAACTAATTTTGCATTTCACTTGATTATTAACTTACAATTTTAATACATGGCAAAGGAATTTACAGATGGCAACTTTCAAGCTGAAGTTTTGGATTCAGATAAACTCTCAATGATCGATTTTTGGGCTGAATGGTGCGGACCTTGTCGCGCAATTGGACCAGTTGTAGAAGAACTATCAAAAGAATTTGAAGGTAGGGTAAATGTTGGTAAAGTAAATGTTGATCACAATCCACAACTTTCAATGAACTATGGCATCACCTCAATTCCAGCTATTCTCTTTATTAAAAATGGTCAGGTTGTAGATAAATTAGTCGGCGCCCAACCAAAACACAGCTTTGTAAAGAAAATAGAATCACATATCTAAATAACTATTTTAGTACTTTTGAAACCGTCACCATGTGACGGTTTTTTTATTTCACATTATTCCAAATGATTGTAATCAATAAAATAAAAAGCTTTCTTTCACTCATTGGCATCAATATCCACCAAATTAAAATGAGTATTAAAGGAAGTATACCTTTTATCAAAGATTATAAAGAATTCAAAAGACAATTTCGAAAACAAAAAGATTTTACCTCCATTGGATTCTACCCTTTATTTGCAGATCGTTATGATTCTGCAGGAGTAGCATCAGGACATTATTTTCACCAAGACTTGTATGTTGCAAGAAAAATATTTGAAGCCAATCCTATCAGACATGTAGACGTAGGTTCAAGAATTGACGGATTCGTTGCTCATGTGGCCAGTTACAGAGAAATTGAAATCATAGATATCAGAAACATTATTAGCAAGAGCAAGAACATCAAGTTTATGCAAGCTGATTTGATGTCTGATCAATTTCATTTTTCTGAAAAAACACCCTCCTTATCCTGCCTTCATGCAATTGAACATTTTGGACTGGGAAGATATGGTGATCCAATGGACTTAGATGGACATAAAAAAGGGATAAAAAATCTGGTCAGTTGCCTTTCTGAAAGAGGAACTCTGTATTTGTCAACACCAATTGGTCGACCCAGGATTGAGTTCAACGCACACCGGGTATTTGACATACATTATTTGATGGAAATTTTCTCATCGCACCAATTAAAATTAAAATCATTTTCATACGTAAACGATTCAGGTGAATTGATTGAAGATGTTGATCTACATACAGATGAAGGAAAAAAGAATTTTAACCTTGAATATGGATGCGGGATATTTGAATTGATAAAAGAATAGTCGGCTAACGCTAAACATATGATAATTACAGAAATCAACGGCGGACTAGGCAATCAATTGTTTCAATATGCAGCAGGATTATCATTGGCTGAGAAACATCAAACTCAACTCAAAATCAATGTAGACTTCAAACAAGCAGACACTTCAAGAACATTAGGCTTATCACATTTCAATATTTTACTTGATACCGCAACTCCTGAAGAAATCAAACATTACTACCCTACCTCAATATTATTCAGAAAAATACTATCCTATCTGCCGCTAGCACTACAAAAATTCTATAAAGAAAGACAGTTTTCATACCAGCCGGATTTTGAAAAACTTGGTCCAAATGTTTATTTAAAAGGATACTGGCAATCAGAACGATATTTTTCTAAAATTCAAAAAAACATAAAAGCTGCTTTTACTTTAAACCCTCAATACTTTGAGGATGCTAAAGCCTTAATTGATGAACTATCAGATTCAGAAAGCGTTTCGATTCATGTAAGAAAAGGTGATTATTTAATTCAACCTTATCTGGATTATTATGAACAACTTGATTCAGACTATTATCAACGTGCAATCTCAAAACTTAAAACATACAATCAAAATATTAGGTTGTATGTATTCACAGATGATGCACAATGGGTTAAACAGCATCTAGTATTAGACACCCCCTATACAATTATCAGTGGTACGCTTACCAAATCCATGTATGAGGATTTTGAGGCGATGAAATCCTGTAAGTACCATGTAATTGCTAACAGTAGTTTTAGCTGGTGGACTGCCTGGTTAAGCGCAAGGCAGGATAAAAAAGTAATTGCTCCTAAACATTGGTTCAATAATGGGCCAAAGGATACAGAAGATCTTATTCCAAAAACATGGCACTTACTCTGAGAACAGTTGTAAATGAGTTACATTTGAAATCAGTTTCTTAGGATACATGGCAACAATCAGAAAACAAAGTATTTACTCCTCACTTTTTATTTATGCCGGTTTTGCCATCGGAGCAATAAATGTTTTATATCTGTTCCCGAAATTTTTCACTCCTGAAGAGTTTGGTCTTACAAGAGTTTTAATGGATATCGCTCTTATTTTCTCAACAATATGTGCTGCAGGCACTTTGCCTGTCGCCATGAAATTCTATCCATTTTACAAGCATCATTTGCCCAAAAAAAACAACGACTTACTTACTTGGGTCTTCGTCATCGGCACGCTAATGTGCTTAGGCATTTACCTTTCTTTCCCATTCATTGAGCCATGGGCATTAAAGAAATTCGGCTACCGATCCCCTATTTTAGTCACGCATTTCAAATGGGTTTATCCATTAACCATTTCATTGGTGGCCATCTCCATGCTGGAAGTTTTTGCATGGATTATTGGAAGAACCGTAATTGCCAATTTTTTAAAAGAATTTTTATTCCGAATACTCACCTTATTGCTGATTGGAACCTGGGCAATAGGCTATTTTAATGATTTCAATTATTTCATTGGAATTTATGCATCACTTTATTTCATACCAGTTTTTATATTAATATGGATAGTTTACAGAAGTGGTGAGTTCAGTATTAATTTCACACCCAGTAAAGTGACCAAACGTTATCAGGGCATCATGCTGAAATTTGGTGGTGCTTATTTTTTAAGTGCAGTATTGAACATTATTGCCAAAACCAATGATACGCTGATCATTGCTTCTCAATCTGAGGGTGGACTTGCTGATGCTGCTATTTTTACAATTGCTACTTACCTCATAACTGTTATGGATGTGCCACAAAGAAGCATGGTTTCTGCAGCAACTCCACAAATCGCAATGGCATGGAAAAATAATGATTTAGATAAGCTGGATAGAATCTATAAAAAGACTGCACTCAACTTGCTAGTAATTGCTGCAGGTATAATGGGAGTTGTATTAATGGCTATACCCTTTTTACAAGAAGTATTAGGCCCTACTTATGGAGGACTAACCCTATTGATGCTTGTACTGGGTTTTGGAAAACTAATTGATTTGGGAACAGGGCTCAATTCTCAGATTTTACAACTTTCAAAACATTGGAAAATCGACCTGTTTACCAATATGTTCTTTGTAGTTATTTCCATCTTACTCAATTATCTACTTACCAGAAACTATGGCATCATTGGCACTGCTTTTGGTAGTTTATCTGCTATCATTCTTTACAACTTGATCAGATTTCTCTATATCAGGAAAATTTACGGACTCCAACCATTTTCAAAGAAAAACGGCTATGCTTTATTGCTTGCAATAATATTAGCAACATCAATATACTCAGTACCTCTTCCTCTACCCATTTGGCTTAATAGCCTGATCAAAATTGCTATTTTTTCGGGATGTTATGGAATGTCCATAATTAAATTGAACATATCGGAAGACATGACCGATTTATGGAAGTTACTATACCAAAAATTGCAGTCTTTCTTGTCTTAAATAATATTGTATATTGCCTCCAAACCAAACCAACATGGAAGCAAAGTGGGTGAACCTCTCACACGGACTATTAGGAATGTTTGTTTTGATTGGCATTTGTTATCTTTTAAGCAATAACAGAAAAGCCATCAATTGGAAATTAGTCAGTTTGGGCATTGTTGCACAAATTGGCTTTGCAATTGGAGTACTCACTAAAGGAAAATACAATTTCTTCAGAATTGCTATTCAGTGGCTATCAGATCGATTTGTCGATTTGATTAATCTAGCTCACAAAGGAATTGAATTTATGTTTGGAAATCTTGCAGATGCTTCTGGCAGCTGGGGATATACGTTTGCCATCCAGGCATTACCCAATATCATTTTCTTTGCAGCCTTATCTGCCCTATTCTATTACTTAGGAATCTTACAGAAAGTTGTTTACTTTTTTGCCTTACTGCTCAGTAAATTAAAAGTTTCCGGAGCGGAAAGTGTATCGACTGCAGCCAATATTTTTTTGGGACAAACAGAGGCTCCATTGATGGTAAGACCATTCTTGGAAAAAATGAACAGGAGTGAAATTCTATGTATCATGGTGGGTGGTATGGCCAACACTGCAGGATCTGTCTTGGCTGCATATGTTGGATTCTTAGGCGGAAATGACCCTGCTCAACAACATTTTTTTGCTTTACACATGTTGAGTCAGTCGATTATGAGTGCCCCTGCAGCTATCGTTTGCTCTAAAATTCTGTTCCCACAAACTGAAGCAATCGACCAGAAAATTGTTTTAAGCAAGGAGAAGTTTGGCGACAATGCGTTAGATGCGATTTCATTGGGTACTACTGACGGACTAAAACTGGCAGTCAATGTAGGTGCAATTCTCATTGTATTTACAGCCTTAATGTATGTATTGAATGCTGCGCTAGGATATATTGGTGGATTTACTGGTATCAATACCTTGGTCAATAACTTTAGCAACGGCAGATATGAATCACTTTCATTTCAGATGATTTTGGGTTATCTTTTTTCACCCATCGCATGGGTAATTGGGGTTAGTCAGCAAGATATGGTTTCAGTCGGCCAGCTACTTGGCGAAAAAACAATTATCAATGAGTTCCAGGCTTATATCACATTTGGTAAAATGAAAGCGGATGGCTTGATCAATGATCCAAAATCAATCTTGATAACCACTTACGCGCTTTGTGGTTTTGCCAATATTGCCTCAATTGGAATCCAGATTGGAGGTATAAGTCAATTGGCTCCTTCTCAACGAAAAAACCTGACTGAATTAGGCGTTAAGGCATTAATAGGTGGTACCATCGCTTGTTTAATGTGTGCTTGTATTGCCGGTGCTATAGCTTAATCAATACCTACTTCTCTTTAGGTGTATCAGAAAACATGCTGTAATTTTGCGAAAATATTGCAGTGATGACAGGACAATTGAAAAGCCTTATAGATCTACCTGGACTGGACACCGAAATGAAGTCCATTGCAGAAAAAATCGAAAACCAGGTTAGAATTTCACCCGATGAAGGATTAATGCTTTTTGAAAAAGGCTCTCTTGCTACTTTAGGAGCAATGGCCAATTATATTCGTGAAAGAAAACATGGCAACTATACATATTTCAATCGCAACTTTCATATTGAACCCACTAATGTTTGTGTATTCTCTTGTAAGTTTTGCTCCTACTCAAGACTCTATTCAAAAAGAGAAGAAGGATGGGAATTGAGCATCGATGAAATGCTGGATAAAGTTAAAGCATATGACGGCCAACCCATAACTGAAGTACACATTGTTGGTGGAGTGCATCCGAAAATGGACATCCATTTTTTTGTAGAACTGCTCACAAAAATAAAAGCCCACAGACCAGACTTGCACATCAAAGGTTTTACTGCGGTTGAGCTTGACTATATGTTCAGAAAGGCAAAACTATCTCGATTGGATGGAATGAAACTGTTGCACGAAGCAGGTTTGGATTCTCTGCCAGGTGGGGGTGCAGAAATTTTTCATGAGGAAGTTAGAAAACAAATTTCCGCAGACAAGGTAGATGGAGCAGGATGGTTAGATATTCATGCTACAGCTCATCAATTGGGAATGCACAGTAACGCGACTATGCTTTACGGTCATGTTGAAAAATATATTCACCGCATTGACCATATGGAGCAATTGAGAACGATGCAAGACAGTACTAAGGGATTCAATACTTTCATTCCATTGAAATTCAGGAACCATGATAATGAGATGAGTCATATCCCAGAAATTTCTGCAATTGAAGACATGAAAGTCTATGCGATATCAAGAATATACCTTGATAACTTCAATCATATTAAAGCATATTGGCCAATGCTGGGTCGTGAACAAGCTCAGTTAACACTTTCTTTCGGTGTTAATGATATTGATGGTACGATAGATGATTCAACTAAGATCTATTCAATGGCTGGAAGTGAAGAACAAACTCCGAGTATGACAACGGAGGAATTGGTAGCATTGATCAAACAAGTAGGAAGAGAGGCTGTGGAAAGAGACACGCTTTACAATATTGTCAAGAAATACTAGATCAACACTCACTCAAGCTCAATGGAATCTGAAGTGCTAAACCTCCTTCAGATGTCTCTTTGTATTTTTCACTCATATCTCTTGCAGTCTCCCACATGGTCTTGATTACAGAATCAAGTGAGACTTTAGCAAAATCTGGAGCACTTTGCAATGCAAGTTGTGCAGCCGTAATGGCTTTCATGGCACCCATTGTATTGCGTTCAATACAAGGAATCTGAACCAGTCCTCCTATTGGGTCACAGGTCAATCCTAAATGATGCTCCATCGCAATTTCTGCAGCCATCAAAACCTGCCGCTGGGTTCCTCCTAAACATTCACAAAGTGCAGCTGCAGCCATAGCACTGGAAACACCAATTTCAGCTTGACATCCTCCCATAGCAGCTGATATGGTTGCGCCTTTTTTAAAGATGCTGCCAATTTCAGAGGCAGTAAGTAAAAATTGAACCACTTTGTCTTCATGGTTACCATCACAAAAAACAATATAATATTGTAGAACAGCTGGGATAACACCAGCAGCTCCATTTGTCGGGGCAGTTACTACCCTACCAAACGAGGCATTTTCTTCATTTACAGCCAGTGCAAAACAACTCACCCAGTCAACAATATAGCTGAAATCATTTCCCCTTTTAAAAATTTGGCTGATCCACTCTTGCTGATTAAGGTAGACTGTTTCACCAAGCAGTTTTTTATTTAAATCGCTTGCCCTTCTTTTTACACTTAACCCACCAGGTAGAATTCCAGTTGTATGACATCCTTTATAAATACAAGCAGACATCACCTTCCATATATTCAACACGCCTGCACGTGTTTCAGTTTCAGAACGCCAAGCATTTTCATTTTCCAAAACCACATCACTTACTGATAAGCCAGTTTTCATGCACCAGTGTAGCAAATCATTTGCAGTATTAATTGGGAATGGCAAAGTGATAGCACTTTTCTGATCAGCATCAACACCTTCCTCCTCAACAAATCCACCGCCAATAGAATAATAGGTTTTTGCAAGATGTTCACTATCTGAAAGAGTGGCCAAAAAAATCAATCCATTAGGATGGTGAGGTAAGGTTTCAGAAAATAAAAACTCAATATCTACAGAGGGATTAAAGGATACTGACTTTAAGTTCCCAAGTATAATTTTTGAGGTGCTGTTGATGTTTTCAATTGTTGATGCAAGATCCTCGACGGGGAAACTTACAGGATCTTTACCACAGAGTCCAAGTTGCACTGCAATATCAGTACCATGACCTTTTCCTGTTTTTGCGAGAGATCCATATAACAAGACTTTTACACCTATGGTCTTATCAATAAGGTGTTTATTGATTAAATAGGAACAAAAAAGATTAGCGGCCTTCCAAGGTCCTAATGTATGGGAACTTGACGGGCCAATTCCGATTTTAAAAATGTCAAAAAATGAAATGGCCTGATGCATATTTTTGTTTTACATCTTAGCCTTCAATAACTGTTACATCAAAAATCAAAACACTATTTGCTGGTATTCCAGGAATTGCAGCGCTTCCATAACCAAGAGATGGTGGTATAAATAATCTGATTTTACCACCAGTTTTGACCAAAGGAATACCAATCTGCCAGCCAGTGATCAGTTGACTCAATGGATACAAAACAGGAGTTGTTGCCTGGTCGAAAACTGTACCGTTGGTTAATTGTCCCTTATATGTAAAAGCTACATTTGTACACAATGTTGGCCTGCTGCCTGTCCCTTCATTTTCAATAATATAATACAGCCCAGTTGGATGCTTAACTGCATTGGTAATATTATTGGCCGTTAAATAAGCTTCAACTTGGGTTATTTCAGCAGCAGGAACATTAATTTCAGGAATCTTGGCTGTGCAAGTAAAAGTATTATAGCCATCCTTAAGGCAACCTGCATTAAAAATTGAAACCACAACTAAAAGCGACATTAATCTGATCACACGCATGTATTTAAATTTTATTGATTACAAAGATGCAAAAAAACAGCGAAATCAAGCATTTGCCTCATCTTCTGCTTTTTTTCGGGCAAGTAGTTCAAGATATTGTTGCTCTAGTTTTTCCCAACGAAATCTTCTATTTACAATTGCTATAAAAACAGAGATGACCATAACTGCAATGATCAGTACTGCAGGATTAAACTGGCTCAAACCTACAGCATCAGCACGTTTATACCATAATCTCCCAAGCAAGAAATTGATTACAATAGGTAAAGAAAAGAGCAATCCAATGGGCAATCCAAATAACAATTGGTATGTAAGTGTTGCCTGGTAATCACGGTTTTCCCTCCAATATTCAATAAATTTCTTTTCGTCTTCTGTATATAACATAATATTTCTCTAAATTACGTATATATGTGCTGAAGCAATCGTGGCAGAAAGTATTTTCTCACGAACAACAAGATTCATGAAACCAAAACCCAACCAGCTTTTTTTTCTTTTTGCCATTGTAAGCCTTATTGAAATCACTTTTGTTGTCACCAATAACCAAACACTTCGGTACCTCAGCAAACCACTAATCATCCCATTACTTGCAGCCATTTATCTTTCTTTCCAAAACCCGAGATTGCCCATTTTAAGGGACAATATTTTACTTGGTTTATTTTTCTCTTGGGTTGGAGACATTTTGTTACAATCTCCTCAGTTTTTTGTTCCTGGCTTATTGTCATTTCTAACAGCCCATATTTTTTACATCATTTATTTTGCCAAAACCAAATCAGACCAACATTCATTCTTCAAACTTCGTCCTATCATGCTGATTGCAGTGATGGCCTATCTTGTAGAATTCATGTATATACTATGGCCTACCCTTGGCCCTATGCGAATCCCAGTTCTGATTTATGGCATAACGATAAGCACAATGTTATCTGCAGCCTTATGGCAATACCAGAAATTAGAAAACAAGACAGCAATGTTTTTTATAATTGGAGCAACACTGTTTGTAACATCGGATTCTTTACTTGCTTTGAATATGTTTAAGGAGTCATTTTCAATGGCAGGTGTTTCAATTATGTCGACTTACATCTTAGCGCAGTTATTCATTGTACTAGGCGCTATTCGTGTGCACGTTCATTCTCCATCTACTTCAATTACTGCATAAAAAAAGGGTTCTGATTAAACAGAACCCTTATAATTTAGTTAGTGGGATGATTAATAATCCATACCGCCCATACCAGGAGCACCATGTGCGTGAACTGGCTCTTCTTTCTTAGGGTTATCTGCAACTACACATTCAGTAGTAAGCAACATTCCTGCAATTGAAGCAGCGTTTTCAAGTGCTACGCGAGCTACCTTAGTTGGATCAATTACACCAGCCGACAACAATTTCTCGTAGTTATCTGTACGTGCATTGTAACCAAAATCACCCTTACCTTCTTTTACTTTTTGAACAACAATCGAACCTTCGATTCCTGCATTGTAAACGATGGTGCGCAATGGAGCTTCCAATGCTCTACGGATGATTGCGATACCAGTTGTCTCATCTTCATTAGCACCTTTCTTCTTTTCAAGTGATTCAATTGAACGAATGAAAGCGATTCCACCGCCTGGTACAATTCCTTCTTCAACCGCAGCGCGAGTTGCATGCAATGCATCGTCTACGCGATCTTTCTTTTCTTTCATTTCAACTTCAGTTGCAGCACCTACATTGAGGACAGCTACACCACCACTCAATTTAGCCAAACGCTCTTGCAACTTTTCTCTGTCGTAATCAGATGTTGTAGATTCAATTTGAGATTTGATTTGAGCAATACGTGCGTTGATATCATCTTTCTTGCCTTTACCACCTACAACGATAGTATTGTCCTTATCGATTGTTACACGTTCAGCACGACCCAAATAAGTAAGATCAGCATTCTCAAGTTTAAATCCTTGTTCTTCACTGATTACAATTCCTTTTGTAAGAATCGCGATATCTTGTAACATCTCTTTTCTGCGGTCACCGAAACCAGGAGCTTTTACAGCAGCTACTTTCAAAGTTCCACGAAGTTTGTTTACTACAAGTGTAGCCATTGCTTCACCTTCAAGATCTTCAGAGATGATTAACAATGGAGCACCTTGTTGAGCAACTTTCTCAAGAATATGCAAGATGTCTTTCATCGCAGAGATCTTCTTATCGTAGATCAGGATGAAAGGATTCTGCAATTCACATTCCATTTTATCAGCATTGGTAACAAAATATGGAGAGATATAACCTCTGTCAAATTGCATACCTTCTACGATATCGATTGATGTTTCTGTTCCTTTAGCTTCTTCAACAGTAATAACACCATCCTTACCAACTTTCTGCATTGCTTCTGCAATCAACTTGCCAATTTCTGCATCGTTGTTAGCAGAAATAGTAGCTACCTGCTGTATCTTCTTGATGTCGTTACCAACAGCCTGAGATTGAGAACTTAGATTTGCAACTACAAGTCCTACAGCTTTATCAATTCCTCTTTTGATATCCATTGGATTTGCACCTGCTGCAACGTTCTTCAAACCTTCAGTGATAATTGCCTGAGCAAGAACTGTTGCTGTAGTAGTTCCATCACCAGCAACATCTGCTGTTTTAGAAGCTACTTCTTTAACCATTTGTGCACCCATGTTCTCGATTGGATCTTCCAATTCAATTTCTTTTGCTACTGTTACACCATCTTTGGTTACAGCAGGGGCACCAAATTTCTTTTCAATAACAACATTACGACCTTTTGGTCCTAAAGTTACTTTTACCGCATCTGCAAGGGTATCTACCCCTTTTTTCATTTTGTTGCGGGCATCCAGGTTAAAAAATATCTGCTTAGCCATAAAAAAATTTTAAAGTTTTAATTAAACAATAGCAAGAATATCAGACTCTCTCATGATCAGATAATCTTGTCCCTCAATTGTGATTTCGGTTCCAGCATATTTACCGTAAAGAACGGTATCGCCAGCTTTTACAGACATGGGTTCGTCTTTTTTACCTGGGCCTGCAGCAACCACTGATCCTCTTTGTGGCTTTTCTTTAGCAGTATCAGGGATAATGATGCCTCCTGCGGTCTTTTCTTCAGCAGGTGCTGGTTTCACGATTACCCTGTCGTGCAATGGGGTAATGTTTAACTTCTTCGCCATAGCTTTTGGTTTTGTTTTATAAATAAAATAATTAGGTGTTTACCTTTCCCCATATTTATCCAAATTCATACCAATCCACTGGCATTGCAAATCTGTCAGCTAATTGATTCATTTTAACGTCAAATGTGGAAATTGGCAGACAAAGTAGTCAAATAATATGTCAATTTTTCACCTTACACATAAAAAAGAATGTGTAACCCAATTATTGGGTTATATTTGCCCCCGCAAAACAGTTCTTTCAGATGATCAGTAGAAGAAATATCAGGGTTAAAGTGATGCAATGTATCTACGCAATAGAGGCTGAAAATGGATCTCTTTCAGAGAACAATTCAGTTTCCTTATTGAACAAATACCTCGACAATGCCTCAGAATTATTTACTTTTTCAATATTCCTGATAACGGAAGTTGCCCGATATGCTGAAAAACATGCCAAAAACAGAGCTTCCAAACACCTTCCTACACAAGAAGATCTCAACATTAATGTAAAAATTGCCGGTAATACCATCTTATGGCAAATACTCGAATCAAAGAGTTTTCAGTCCACCGTAAAAAATAACAAATACGAGTTACTTATTGATCAGGAATTGGTAAAAAAGATTTATTTACAATTGGCTGAATCTGAAATCTACAAAACCTATATCCAAGAGGACTGTAGAGAGAAAAAGACAGAAAAAGAGCTGTTAAGCTTCATTTTTACCGATCTTATCATGGCCAATGATGATGTTACCGAATACCTTGAAGAATTGTTTGTACAATGGGATGATGATGCAGAAATGGTGTACCAAATGGTATTGAATTTTTTAAGTAAGCCCGGCTCTCTTGATGTAAAAGAGGTTATAGGAAATGAAAAGCATCAATATGCAATTTCTCTCCTAAAAACAACTATGCAAAAAAAGGATTTCACGCTAGAAATCATAAAACCTAAGCTTAAAAACTGGGATGCCGATAGGATTGCACAGCTTGATATGATCATGATCAGGATGGGCATATGTGAGTTTTTGTATTTTGAGACAATTCCAACAAAAGTGACCATCAATGAATACATTGATATTGCGAAATCTTACAGCACACAACAAAGTGGTCAATTCGTCAATGGTATCTTAGATAGTATACACAAAGAGTTACTCTCCGAAGGAAAGCTGAAGAAAGTAGACTTCAAAAAACAAGCCTAATTCACTATTTTTGATTAACAAAAGAACAGAAAAATGAAATCTCCAGCCATCATTTTTACAGTCTTTATAATTGCCGCAGCTGCTATTATAGCGTTCAATAAAAATACACCTGAAAAAACTCCAACACAGCAGGTAATTGTTGATGATATTACTGCAGGCTCAGCCAACCAACCGTTGACTTCTATTGTATTTAAAGATAGTATTCTTCATATAGGGAAAATCGAAGAGGGACAGAAATTGGATGTTGAATTTGAATTTACCAATACAGGAACTGAAATGCTGATCATTAAGAATGTTTCTGCTTCTTGTGGTTGTACGATACCTGAAAAACCTGAAGCGCCTATTGCTCCCGGTCAGTCCGGTAAAATCAAAGCCACCTTTGATAGCAGAGGAAGAGCTGGATTAAATCAAAAGGCAATTACGGTTGTTGCCAATACAAAAGAGACAGTACATACCCTTATTTTTGATGTAGAAGTCAATAACCCTCAATACTCCAAATAACAAACAAACAAATATGATGCAAACATTTTTTCTACAGGCACAACCCAACGCAGGCATAATGCAACTTGTACTTCTCGGCGGTATGGTATTGGTATTCTACTTTTTCATGATTCGTCCGCAATCTCAAAAGGCAAAGAAAGCAAAGAAGTTTCAAGAAGATCTACAAAAAGGCGATAAGGTTGTTACCATTGCTGGAATCCATGGTATTGTAAACAAAGTAAACGACGATAGCACTATTCAAATTGAAGTTAGTCCGGGTTCTTTCATTAAAATTGAAAAATCCGCAATCAGTCTTGAATGGAGCGAGCAACTGAATAAATCTGCTACAAAATAATTGAAGCCCCACCCAAAAAGGCCCCGAGAATATCGGGGCTTTTTTGTTTACATTTGAATATGCTTAAAATCGGATTAACAGGTGGTATTGGGTCTGGAAAATCGACAGTAGCAAAAGTTTTTGAATCATTGGGTGTGCCAGTTTACAAAGCAGATGATGAAGCCAAAAAATTAATGGCAACAGATCCTCAATTGATTGATCTTATTAAAAAACATTTTTCAGAAGAAGTTTACAAAGAGGGCAAGCTTGATAAAACCTACTTAGCCTCAATAGTATTTAACAACAAAGAAAAACTAGAGCTGCTCAACAGTTTGGTCCATCCATTTACAATTGAAGATGGTAAATTATGGATGAACAGACAACAAACCCCTTATGCCATAAAAGAAGCTGCACTTATATTTGAAAGTGGCAGTCAGGGGGAATTTGATTTTATAGTTGGCGTCTATGCTCCGGAAACATTAAGAATACACAGAACCATTCAAAGAGATAAGACAGATAAAGAACTGGTGAGATTAAGAATGCAGAATCAGATCAAAGAGGAAATAAAAATGAAACTATGTGATGAAGTATTGATCAACAATGAACAAGAGCTTTTAGTCCCACAAATTATAGCACTGCATGAAAAACTTTTAGCCAAAGCAAAATCTCAATAAATGGAAGCTTTTCCTTCGATAGCCGACCATATATTGATCTGGGTTTTTGGAATTATTCTTCCATTTATGTCCGGACTACAAAGTCAACTTCTTGCAGGCTCTCTTCAGTTTAATGAATACACCAGAAAGAAGCTTTATTTAAGCAATAGTCTTATGTTGGCTATTGCAGGATCATCCGTTTTGCTCTTATGGTTTTTTAAACAAAGAGGCTTAACAACATTAGGCTTTAATTTACCACAATTACAGAACCAATACTTTACCGTTTTCTTCTTAGTTGCTGCTTTCATAATAGGCTATGCAATAGACCTCTATTTTAGTGCCAGAAAAATGAATGCATTAAAACAAGAAGATAACTGGTTTGAAAAATCCTCTTTCTTACCAGAAAAAACAAGAGAATTACCTTCTTATATTGTACTCTGTCTTTGTGCTGGAATTTTTGAAGAAATTATTTACCGGGGATTTATGGTGACCTATTTTCTTCCATTAAACGCGACAGAAAATGAAATTCCCTGGATGGCCATTTTTGCACCTTCGGTTTTATTCAGCCTTGCACATACTTACCAAGGGTGGACTGCCGTAATCAAAATATTTATCTTTTCGCTTTTATTGGGAGTCATCTTCATCATCACCAAAAGCATCTACCCCACCATGATCCTTCATTTTCTGATTGATCTAGTTGGAGGGATAGTTGCTATGATTCAATTCAATAAAAAAAATTAAAGCTCTTCACTGCATCCAATAGGTGCACCGGGAGGTGGTATTGCATGAAGTGTTGGTTTAGCCTTTTCAGGCGACTTACATCTTTCCAATGCAACTTCTAAATGAGCTTTATATGTATTGTCATTGGTGGATTTTTTCGCGTTTTCCATCCATTGCTTTAAGACATTAACAGAAGCTACAACACTTGCTTTTGCAGGGAAGGAAAGCTTTTCATCAACACTTGAAGCAAGCATGTAAGTGAGCAATATCTGTTCATTCTGCATTTGAATTGCTGATTCAATACCAGTTCTTCGTTTAGACATAAACGTAACATTCAATAATGCATCAATCATTTGAGAATACCCATACCCTCCTTCAAATTCTTGCTGAACAAGACGATTTATTCTTTCAGGATGGAAAAGGAAAGACAACGGCATATCAACTGCTGCTTCGGCTGGTGAAAGCTGATCAAATGAAAGACCAGTCTTCTTTTTAAACAATTCTCTGGTAAATTCATAGCCAGCTGGACGTGGAGGAATGAGTGATGCAATTGATGAAGGCAATTTCAAAAATGAAGGATCCATACAATCTACAATTGCCTGCATGGCTTTTGTTTGATCTTCTTTACTCACAGGTGCAGAAACCATTTGTCCATCACCTTTCAAAGCATAAGTATAATTGAGACCACCTACAAGTTTAGTGACTGCCTCCAACTGATATCTGTGATGAAAATACACTGGAACCAATACATCTTCAAGCATGGCCATAGGAGTTCCTGAAGGTATAGATTGGATTCCAAATTGCTCAAGTGCTTTTGCACGCACTTTATTCATCCTCTGCAATTCTGTTACTACATCAGTTCCATTATCCCATAAATGTGCCTCGGGATGCATCCCTCCTGGGGCTCTTGCATCTCGATCACTGATGAATTTTAAACCACGCTTAGCAGCATCAGTCAAAATTTTATTGAGCTCAGCTGCCTCATTCTTGCTGTTCCTCAAATCTGCATAACCCCAGGTTATAGCCACCTTATCCCAGTCTCCAATTTTATTATCATATGCACCTGTAAGATCTATTTCTCCCGTCTTATTTAAACTGATCACAGGGTGTGGGTAATCCATCACACTAGAGCGGTCTACTGTACTTGCAGAATAATTATGCATCAAACCCAATGTGTGTCCTACTTCGTGAGCCGACAACTGTTCTAGTCGCTCAATTGACATTTTTAACATCGGGTCATCTTTCATGGGTTTGCCATTGAAAGGCGACAACAAACCTTGTGCAATCATATAGTCCTGACGCACACGCAGTGACCCCAATGAAACTTGTCCCTTAATGATTTCACCTGTACGAGGATCAACTACACTCGCACCATAACTCCACCCCCTTGTTGAACGGTGAACCCAGTTGATCATGTTGTATCGAATGTCCATTGGATCACAACTATCAGGCAGAACCTTAACTATAAATGCATCTTTATATCCAGCTGCTTCATATGCCTGATTCCACCAAGCCGCACCTTTTAACAATGCAGAACGAATAGGCTCAGGAGTCCCATTATCCAAATAATAAACGATAGGCTTTACCGGCTCACTGATTGCGGCCGATGGATCTTTTTTCTCTAAACGATGCCTGTTGATTACATACTCTTCAATAGGTAATGAAACTGAAGAGCTGTAGTTGTAATAAGAAGTATTGTTGAAGCTTGATCTTGGATCAAATTTGCGCGGCTTGTAGTTATTATCAGGCAACTGAACAAACGAATGGTGCATGCGCAAAGTGATGGCTTCTGTAGAAGGTGCTACAGCCTGCACGTAACTTCCAGCAGAACCATCTGCATTTACAAAAGTGACGCTGGCTTCCATTTCAGTATTCAATGGGAAATTCTTGCAAGTCGGTAAATACAATGCAGATCTTGTTTTATCAATCGCATAAGCACCTTGCTGCATTCTTCTTATTCTATTTGCAGCCTGCATAGCGTCTCTTGTTAAAAAATCAGTTGCATCTACCAATACTACATTTCCGGTTTCAGCCTCAGCAACAAAACCCCAGATTGTCGATTGCGCAAATGATTGCTCTACAGCAATTCTTTCTCTTTCAGAAGGAGATATTGCTCTGTAACTATAATTGGGTTCAACAAGCATTATTTTCTTACCAATCTTTGTAAACTTCACAATTCTTCCACCTCCGAGCAGACCACGATCTAATCCAATATCATTGGAACCTAATCCCGCTGGTAAAGACATTACATAAAGTAATTCAGTATCTAGTTTATTGATTTCAAGCAGAAGTTTTCCATTTTGCAAATCAAGATAATAAGGCAGAAATCCATCTACTTTTTTCAAACCTTTTGTCTTCTCTTCAATAGAAGGCAATGGTTGAGCAAAGACATAAATTGGAAGTACAAATAGTAAAATGCTAATGATTTTTTTCATTGAATTATTTTATTCCGGGTTGTTTAATTGTAGTACCTGTCTCCTTTTTTGATGCATCAACCATTGCTTTTACTTCAGCTAATAATTTTTTGGCATCATATACTACTCCATCTTTTATAGTGTACTTCACACCACCTTTGCGAGTAAGCTCGTTTTTGTCGTTCAGATAAACTGCACCTGTACCATATAAATATTGTAGATTTTCAAGTGGGTTGGCATCAATTACTACCAAGTCAGCCAACTTACCTACCTCGACTGAACCCAGGTCTTTTTCAACACCTAATGCTTGTGCTC
>Ga0315906_10001211_pt1 | contig 38867 bp, 63 predicted proteins | sample LakEriMetagenome_4_FD_203526 | JGI IMG/M metagenome (GOLD analysis project Ga0315906, IMG submission 203526) | Freshwater fungal communities from buoy surface, Lake Erie, Ohio, United States - Buoy 2 MA122 | ecosystem: Environmental > Aquatic > Freshwater > Lake > Lake biofilm | place: USA... | reverse complement strand
GCCACATTTACATATTAGTAATGTTTTCAGCGATTGCCAAAGCAGCGATGGACAAACTTAACTTTCATTTTTACGAAAGTATATTCGCAAAATTAAATCATAGATTTTGGAATAGTGAATATAGTTGGCAAAATAAATGGAGGGATGGAAAGCCTGAACTTGGAGAAGATTATCCATTTAGTTCAACATTGTTTGTTTTTCTCACCGATGGATGGCACTTGATGCAATTCATATTTTTAAACACTATTTTTTTAGCCTTATTTTTGATTGCCTTGCACGATTTTACAACAAGGGAGGCAATCGTACATCTGATATTATTAAGAGCCTTATTTGGCGTTACATTTGAATTACATTTTAAATACATTTTTACTCTTAGATTATGATTACATCTTCAATAGCATTTGGTATTGTTGCCTTGATTTTAGGCATTACTTTTGGCTTAGTAAAAATTATTTACGACATCATAATTAGGAGGGTTGAAAAACTTGAACAAAATGGATTAATAATTCACGATAAAGTTAAGGAGTTGGAAGCGTTTAACACTTACAAGATTGACCAACTAATCAAAGACTTTGCAGAGTTCAAAGCAGTGGTAACACAAAAATTACATAATGACGCAGGGTTTATTAGCGACACAAAAAACGCTATTAAAAGGATGGAGCCTATTATGCAACATTTTGAAAAAATACAGGATGAACACGAAGAAATGAAACTAACAATTAAACAATTAACAAAACAACTATGAAAATCGAACCAAGAAATTACACGCAAGGGCCACAGGCAATCTACAAAAACGGAACTTATAGAGTAATTGCCAACTATCCCGAAAAGAGGGAGGCAAAGCTAATATTAAATGGAGTTACTAAGAATATTTCATACGATGAATTATTTGAAGTATTATCTGAGAGTGAGGCAAATTTGAGGATGTTGGAGGAACAGGCAAAACAAATGAACGCAAAAACTAATTTATGAAACAATCCCAATTAATCGCACGTTACGGAAACCCTTTAGCCTCAGCAGATGAAAGAGGAAAATTTGAAAAGGCATTTATGACTATTTGGAATTATCCTTTACAAATAAGAGAGTTAATACCAAGTTTGGGAAAATCAATTTACATAAATAGAGATTTTCAACCAACTTATGAAAAGTTTTTAAATGAGTTAATTCGTAAAGGATTGCACAAAGAAATAAATTCAAATGATGAATGTTTTATGCCTCGATTAATTAGAGGTAGTAAAAAAGATATTTCAATGCACACTTGGGGAATAGCGGTTGATTTAAACCCTACACAAAACCCATTAGGATTAACAAGAACACAAGCTATACATAGAGGATTGAAACCATTTAGCGAGTTATTTCAGCAAACTGCAAGGGATTGTGGATTGATTGCTGGATATGATTTTGGTCGTTGCGATGGAATGCACTTTGAAATGTCTAAATTTCCTGCATAATGTGGCGAACATTTATAAAAAATATTTCGTTAAATACTTTAAGAGATTTTTACAGAACTTTTAGCAGTGAAAAAAGTTTCCTTAGTAGCAAAAAAATTGAGCGTAGTTTGTTTGTTACTACCATTCTTGCTATGTATTGGACTTACTTTATTTTGGTGGTTCTCAAGGCAACTATTACGGATTTTATTTTATTTATTTCGCCATTATTTATTGCAGCAGGATTTAATTTACTTCAATCAGAAAAAAACAAAAAAAATGAAAAAAATAATCCTGGTCCTACTGATAGCAACAACGATTAGTTGCAATGTCATCAAGAATTTGCGAAAAGAAAAAAGCAAAGAGGAAACTAAAACGGATCAAGAAACAAAAGTTGATTCAGTTGCTGAGGTCGAAAGGGAAAAGGAAATAGTATCAACTTTCACAACCGATACAAAGACAGAATTTTTCGATTTAAGCGAGGTTACAATATACGAGGTTATGAATGATAGTGGCAAGGTTATTAATCGCACCACAACGACAAAAACCAATATTAAAGGCAATATAATTGCAAAAGAAAAAGAGGATAAAAAAGAAACCTCCACAGAAAGCAAAAAAATAGATTTGTCAAAATCTGACAAGTCAAAAGAAAGCAAGTCAAAAAGCGAGGAAGTAAAGATTAAGGAAGTCAAGAAATGGTCATTGCCAACTTGGTTGTGGATAACATTTGGGATAACATTCCTCTTGTTTATCCTAATTGCAGTTTGGAAAATCAAAAAGAAATACTTTCCTTTGTAATCACATTTTTCGACAACTTTACAGGGTTATAGAAAAAAAAGAAAGCCACTTTAATCGGTGGCTTTTTTATTTAAAAACAATTTGTATATTTGTGCAATTAGTTTTCATAGACTGAATAGATTGTTCGGAAATGCCCACTTTAATAGTGGGTTTTTTCGTTTATAAACAATTATTTTTAAATAAATTTGTTTATATAAATATATTAATATACTTTTGCAAATAAATAAAAAAAATGAAAGAAACAATCAAAATCCAAAAAAGAGCCGAACAATTTAATATTAGAAAACGCTACAAAAAAGGCGATGTAGTGGTTATTAAAGGCGAAAAGCCACTGATTGCAACTGTAATTAGAATGGTTGCAAATGGAGTTGTAGAAACTACTTCACACAGCCAAATAGCAGCACAAGCATTACGACCTGCAACAAGTATTGAAATGAGATACGTTAAAGATAAAAGATGGGCAGAGATTGAATTTGTTGAGGATAAACCAAAAGAAGTTAAACCAAAAATCGAAGAAAAACCACAAAGTTATACTAATATGATAGCAGAAAATTTAAAAACAATTGACCAAAAGGATAAAAAAATCAACGATTTAGAAATAGAATTGGAGGTTTATGTTAATCATTCTAAGTTCTTGGAAAACCAAACAGCCAAACAATCTATTGAGATTAGGGAATTAGAGGCAGAAATCCGAAATCTAAAAGATAGGATTGATGCAAATAATAAGCATACGTTGCAATTATTAGATACTCAAAAAACAAGCAAAACATTTTACATTTAACAAGCAAAACATTTTACATTTAATGCTATGAAAAAACTAAATCAATTAACAGACTATCTTAACAACTTACTTTTAAAGTATGAGTGGTGTACATCACACCGAGATAGATACCACGTTCAACAGCCAAAAAAAGAAGAAAAAAAGATTAGAATCTGGCAGACTACTCACAACGGAATAACCACAAAATACAATTAATATGTCCAAGAAAAAAATTCAATACATCATTTCACCGATGCAAATGGCATTTGTGAACTCAATTATCTACAAGGCAACAGAGCCGAGTAGTAGCTTGAAAAAAGGAGAAGCATTTGGAAAGATATTTATCGAGAGCCATCCTGAGTTCAAGTCGTTTAAAAAGAAAAATGCTGACATAGAATTAGATGGAGAGTAAATCATTCATTAACTATGAATATAGCCTATAATGTATGATAAATCATTCTGATAACGTTTTGCAGATAGGCGAAGAAGCCGAAACGAGAACTTAATTAGAATGATAAACTTTAAAATTTAAACAAAATGTCAAATAGAAAAACCAACGGCTTTTTTGCCTATGTGTTGTTAGCGGTAGTGCTTTCTTCTTGTGGTGAAGAAACTAAATTCCCTAACAGTCAATCAAAATTTATAGTAACAAGGATTGAACCTAACAAAACGAAAGGAACAAGTATTTACTTAGTCGAGCCTATCGGAAAAATGGATTTGAATATGAATAATACTTGGTTTGTGGATAGTGTTGGTAAGTTCAATGCTGGTGATACGCTGTGTTTTCAGCATTACCGCTAACGGTTCTCAGATATATTTAGGTTTTCTTTTTAATATATACACTAAAATAACATACGAAGATGGAAAGTAAGAATAACATACAAAGTTTCAGAGAGTTCAATGAAAACTTGAATATATCTGATGTTAGAAGTAGTAAAAAAACTATTGGTCAAATATCTGATGAGATAGAGGAGTTAGAGGATATTAAGAATAGGTATGAGAGAAGAGGAGATTTAGAAAGAGCTTCTAAAATAGAAGATAAAATAAATATTCTTAAAAAAGAGTTTAAAGATAAAATATAGTTTTTTTATTACTTCTAACGTTTTCGGGCTTGGCGAAGTGCCGCTACTCGAAACTTAAATTTTAGCACTAACTGTCCTGCGGCATTTTGCCAAACCCGTGTTATATGAAGTGCCGACTTATTTACGATAAAGCTCAATTGAAACAATAAACAGAAAAACAAAAAGAAAAAAAAGCGATGGAAAAAATAAAATACGATTACAACTGCAAACATTACTTTGGTATTGTATCTGCCGAAAGCGAAGAAGAAGCAAAAAAAATATTGCATAAAGACCATACTGGGAATGGGGATAAGCTATGTAATTGGAGTAAAACAACAAAAAACGATTGTCAAAAAAAATGTCAACTAACTTTAAAAATAAAATAATATGAAAACAAGAATCTCAATTGACGTAAACGACCAAATGTCAGTGGTTGAATTAAAAAATGCTAATGGACACACTTTTACATTTAATCCAAACACACGACAAGGCGAAGAACTGCACGAATTTATAGCTACTTGTAAAAATCACACAATTAGCGAAATTGATGAGTATTGGAAAAAGAAAATAATTAGCACCTTACAGGACCTTACAAAGATTGCTAAAAGGTACGAAAAAGAACGACAAGGATTATATGAATGGGAATTGCCATTATTAAATGATGTCAGAGATATTATTAGCAATTTAGAAAAACCCTAATTGCTTTGAAAAAGCAAAAGCGGGCTGGCTATTTTTTATTTTTTCAATCACGAAACTGTCTTTGGAAAACGAATGCAGCAGCTTGCTTATAACGGTTGGGTATATACGAAGTACCCTAACAATAAAGTTTAAATTTAATTACAAACTTTAATAGGGTATTTCGTATATACCTTGTTATAACCAGTGCGAAATATGGAAACGAAAATTAGTAAAACAGGAGAAGGTGAACTACTGATACATAAGTCTGATGGTAAAGGTGGTTACATCAACTTAATAATTGATGAAGATGGTGATATTGAAATAATGCACATTCCATTAGACAGAAGTAAAACGTGGAATAAATTTGGTGTATCAGTAGATGAAGCAATTAAATTTTGGAACGAGAACTAAGCATTGGTTATAACGAGTTGCGGCTTGCCGAAGTGCCGAATAGCAGAAACTTCGGATTTGAGCAGGAACTTTCTTGCGGCATTTTGGCAAACCGCTGTTATGCGTATGTGCCGACTTGTTTAGCAGAATGTTCATTTGTAAACGGAATAGAAATTTTTAATTAAACCATAACGAAATGACAAAAGATTGGACAGGTAACAAAGTGAGTTACATTACAACAAATGGATTTGCAAATAATCGTGATTACGAAAGAGAAACAAACGATTATTATGCAACCGAACCTAAAGCAGTAGAAATGCTTTTAGAACTTGAAGATTTTGCAAAGTTGCACGTTTGGGAGTGTGCTTGCGGAGAAGGTCATTTATCAAAGGCAATGCAAAATAAAGGCATAACTGTTTATTCTTCTGATTTGATAAATAGGGGATTTGGCAATCAATATGATTTTTTAAGTGCTGATAATAAAGAATGGAAAGGGCATATCATTACAAACCCACCATACAAATACGCAAAAGAGTTTATTGAAAAGGCACTTGATATAATTCCAGAAGGTTGTTTAGTTGCTATGTTTTTACCTATTAGATACACAGAAGGGAAAGCACGTAAAAAATTATTTGAAGCACACCCACCAAAAACGGTTTATATTTCAAGCAGTAGGTTAAAGTGTGCTATAAACGGAACTTTTGACCAAATGAAAGGTAGTGCAACTTCATACGCTTGGTTTGTGTGGCAAAAAGGCTTCAATGGAACGACAGAACTCAAATGGTTTAATTAAAAATTTCAAACGAGAATGTCAATCGAAGAACGTCAGCAAGGCATTACGCATAACGTTTTGCGGCTTTGCGAAGTGGGGGATTATACCCACAAAAGCCGATTAGAAGCACGAATGTTTAATTTAAATACAAAAGTATGATAGAAGCACATAACCCCCCATTTTGCAAAACCGATGTTACAGGCAGTACGGGTTTAAATGTACTATCTCTTTTCGATGGTATGAGTTGCGGACAATTAGCGTTACAAAAGGCAGGAATAAAAGTTAATCAATACTTTGCAAGTGAAATAAAGCCACACGCAATAAAAGTAACTCAACACAACTTTCCAAATACAATACAATTAGGTAGCGTATTAGATGTAAAAGCAAGTGATTTGCCTAAAATTGATTTATTGATTGGTGGAAGCCCTTGTCAAGATTTTAGTTCAGCTAATAAAGAAAAATTAGGATTGCAAGGCGAAAAATCAGGATTGTTTTATGAGTATTTAAGACTTTTAAAAGAATGTGAGCCGAAATACTTTTTACTTGAAAATGTGGCAATGGATGATTATAGCTATGCAGCAATAAGTGAAATGCTCGGAACTTATCCAACAAACATAAATAGTGAACTTGTATCAGGGCAATTAAGACAAAGAAGCTATTGGACTAATATAGGTCCAGAAAGTTTTGATTTATTTGGTAATAGATATTCAATGATACCACAACCGAGAAACAAAAAAATAAAGTTTCAAGATTTATTAGAAAATGGATATACAGATAGATTAAAAGCAAGGTGTATTTTAGAAAGTGAGAGCAGACCACTTGTAAGCAAGGATAAACTTTTTAGAAGATACAATGAGTTAGGATTTATAAATATTGTATTTGACAATCCTGAATGCAAATACAATGAAAATATTAGAATATTAACACAAACTGAATTAGAAAGATTACAAACCGTTCCTGAAGGATATACAAGCATTTTAAAAAGAAACGATGCAGCTTGTCTTTTGGGTGATGGTTGGACGGTTGATATTATTGCACATATTTTTTCATTCATAGAAGTAGAATGTTAAAATTATGCACAGTCGTAGTATTGCCTGTAACTACTCGACTTGCGTACAATAACTATATCAATAATCTATGAAACCAACTGAATTACAACTAACTTACAAAAAAGTAATTTCATTTACTGAGCAACAAAAAAAGTCATTGAAAAAACTTGAAGAATACGATGTTAATGTCAATGAATTTATTAGAATTGCAGTTAGGGAAAAGATACAAAAAGACTGGAAAAGAATAAAAGAAAGTAAGGACAATTATTGTCCATTTTAATAAACAATCAAAAACAAACAAAATGCAAAAAGCAGGAAGAAAACTAAAAGAAAAAAAAGAGTACAACATTATCGAGGGTGAAATCCGTGAATACTTAGATTATCTATTAGATTCCATTGGAACTGATTTTGAAACTATTTTTGTCAATAAAAGTAGGCTTAGGCACATAGTGATGAAAAGGCAAGTAATTGGCTACATGGCTTATTTTAAGTTTAAAGATTATATTAGCTTAGATTTGTATGGCTCATTAATAGGCAAAGACCACGCTACAATAATCCATTATGGCAAGATGTACGACAAGGCAATGGATGGATATTTGCCTGAAAACAAAGCCTTGATAGATGCCTTGCAAGTTGCCTTTGAACATAATTGGGAAGGTGGCAAGGTTAGATTTGGATATAAGGGATTTGTTATTTACAAAACAATATTGGGGCAATATTTAATCACTACTCAAGATGGCGAAAAGTTGCCATTTCTTAGCAATAAATGTTTAGAGGCAGAAACTTTTATCAATGGGATAGTATATTGGCAGGAGAGATTAGAAAGTATGCCGGTAAGTGCTTAACTTTGTTTGATGGCAAAAATTAAGATATGTAATTGTGGTTGCGGTACTGAGTTTATACCTACTAAATTAGGGCAAAAACAAGTCAATCAATCACATTACATAACTTGGTTGATACATACACCAGAGGGGCAAAAAAAACAAGCTGAGGCCAAAGAAAAGGCAAAGAAGATAATTGCTAAGGCCGAAAAGAAAAAAGATAAGGATCAGCGAGAAAAACTCAAAACATTGTCAGACTACGAAAGTGATGCAAAAAAATCATTTCAAAAATTTATTAGGCTCCGGGATGCAGAATTGCCTTGCATAAGTTGTGGCACTACAAGAGATGTTCAATATGCAGGTGGCCATTACTTTGAGGCAGGAAAATACTCAGCCTTAATGTTTGATGAACGTAATTGCCATAAGCAGTGCAATAAGTATTGTAATATGGGTAAGTCAGGCAATTTGCTTGAGTATCGGAAGGGATTGATAAAAAGATTTGGGATTGCTTTTGTTGACCAGTTGGAGAGTGAATCGGATGGCAAACGAGATTACAAATATACAAGGGCCGAACTTATTGAAATCAAAAAAAAGTACGATTTATTAAATAAAAAATTAGGCTAACTAAAATTAATTAGCTTGATTAACAATTATTTGCAATTTATTTTTATCAATAGTATTGATATATTAATATATTTTTATACTTTTGCATTCAACAATTAACAATTAAAAAAAACAACTATGAACACATTAGAAAAAACACAAACACAAACAACAATCGACCCTTACTTGCCATTGGTAACAATTGCTCAGGTAGCAATGTTCAGACAGGCACGAGTTATGAACGGATTTCACTTCCCCGACAATCAGCATGTAGATTTTTGGGTAAAAGATGGTATCTTAACATTTCAATACATTGATAGGATTGACCGCCTTACTCAATTTGATGGCGAACCAATCGAGGAAGATAGACATTCATACATGACTATTAATTTACTTGAGAATGCAAGGATTGAGCAATTATACGACAAGTTGCAGCAAGTATTTGAAGTCATTGAAGAACACGAAGTATATTACAACACACGTAAATAATCACAAAAAAAAACAATCAAAATGAAAACAACAATGGAAACAACAATTACCTTGCCTTATGAGATAGGGCAAGAAGCCTTTTACTTAAAGGAAAATCAATTAAAAATCGGTAAAATTTGGCGAATTGATGCCGAAGTAACAAAAAACGAAATCAAATTTAGTGTTTGGTTTAAGTTGGAAGATTATAAATCGGACTTAATTAGGTCAAATCACGTTTTTTCTACAAAAGAAGAAGCTATTGAGTATGTTACATCACAATTAAAATAATCACTAACAATAAAAAAAAAACAATTATGGCAATCAATGCAACAAGTAATGGTTCGACTTCAAGAGAACTAATCCCAGCATCAAACTACATAGCAAGATGCTACAAGATGATTCAAATCGGAACGGTTCAAGAAATCATTTTAGGAGAAAAGAAAATCCTAAACAAAGTTAGAATAGGTTGGGAACTACCAACTGAACTAAAAGTGTTTAACGAAGAAAAGGGTGAACAACCCTTAGTAATTGACAAAGAATTTACTTTGTCAATGCACGAAAAAAGCGGATTAAGGGCAATGCTTAAATCTTGGAGAGGTAAAGACTTCACCGAAGAAGAAGCAAAATGCTTTGACATCACAAAATTAATTGGTGTTCCTTGTATGCTTAACATCATTCACAAGCCAAGCAAAAAGGATGCAACTAAAATTTATGAAGAGATTGCCGGGATAACTCCAATGCCTAAAGGTATGATTTGCCCAACTCAAATGAATCCTACTTTTGTTTTGTCTTATGACGATTTCAATACAGACCAATTTAACTCATTGCCTGAGTTTATTAAAAGCAAAATGATGACATCTTTGGAATATGTGGCAATAATGAATCCAAGCCATACTGAGATGCCAAGTGATGTTGAAGAACATACAAGTAACCAAGTTAATGACTTACCATTTTAATCTTATGAGCAACCTTAACATTTATCAGATAGAAAAAGAGTACTTAGAATTGGCTAATCAACTAATCGAATCGGGAGGAGAATGTTCTCCCGAACTTGAATTGCAACTTACAATCAACCAGGAGCAACTCGAACAAAAAGCAAGGGGCTACGGATTTGTAGTTAAGCAAATGGAATCCGATGTTTCAATCATTGATGCCGAAATAAAGCGATTAGGCGAACTTAAAAAGGCGAGATTGAAAACCATTGAACGATTGGAAACAACTGTATCTAATGCAATGCAATTGTATCAAATTAACAAGTTAGAAACTCCGACCTTAAAGATTAGCTTTCGCAAAAGTGAATCAGTTGAAATTGATAATGAGGCTGAGATACCTGCACAATTCTTAAAGGAAAAAACAACTTACACAATTGATAAAACAGCCATTAAAGAAGCCATTAAGAAAGGCGAGGTTGTTATCGGTGCAAGGTTGCAAGTAAATCAAAACATTCAAATCAAGTAATGAAATCAACTTTTTTCAGCACGGTTAAAGATGGTAAGTTGCAAAAAAACACAACTCAAAATATCCTCCAAGAATTAAAACACTTGGAGGGTAAAAGAGTGGTTATTACAATCGAAAAACAAAAGAGTTCAAGAAGTTTGCAACAGAATAAGTTATATTGGGTTTATATCGACATTTTAAGCAAAGAATTAGGCCACAGCAAAGACGAAATGCACGAGTTGGTAAAATATAAGTTTCTTAAATTAAAACGCTTTATATCCATTGTAAATGGCAAATCAGTTATCTTAGCATTGGAGGATGGAATCTATGTTGATGTATCTACCGGCGAAATTCACGACATTAAAAAAGTTGAGCCTTATGATAAGATTGGATCAACAACAAGTCTAACCAAATCAGAGTTTATTGATTTTATTGATAACCTTATTGCTTGGGCAAAAGACTTTCTTGGAATTACTTTGCCATCACCAGAAGAACAACAAACAATTAATTATTAATTATGGAAACCTACCCACAAAAATTTATTGACTATCACGCCAAATATCCCAAAGTTTACGAGTATTACAAAGGAGTAATTGCTCAGCTAATCAATCGAGGATTCAAAAAATATTCATCAGATGGAGTTCTGCACATTGTAAGATTTACTAAGCACGATGAAATTAAGAAGGATGGATTTAAAGTAAACAATAATTACACTCCTTATTATGCGAGGTTGTACGAGGCTGAACATCCTGAGTTGAAGGGATTTTTTGCAAAAAGAAAAGTTAAACAAATTTGATAATTAAATAAATTTAATACATTTGCCAACGAAATAACCGCCAAGATGAAAAGAAACTTAAAAAATAACCCTCTATTGATGTTGCTTAACTTGGCGGTTGACAGCATTGATAGGGGGTTTAACTATTTATAAACTATGCAAAACTATTTAGAGTTTTTAGAAAAAAAGAAGCACTCAATAGGGGACTTTGGATTTGAAGCAAATTATGTTCCTAAAATTGCTTTTGACTTTCAAAAATTTATTATTGAGAAAGCAGTAAAAAAAGGTCGGATGGCAATTTTTGCCGACACTGGATTAGGTAAAACCTTAATTCAATTATCAATTGCTAAAAATATTATTGAACACACAAATAAAAAAGTGTTAATTTTAACTCCTTTAGCGGTTGCATTTCAATTTATTTTAGAAGCTGAGAAACTTGGAATTGATGACATTGAATATTCTAAGGATGGTAAGCACACTAAAAAGATTGTTATTTGCAACTATGAAAGATTGCACTACTTTGATTCATCTGATTTTGTAGGAGTTATTTTAGATGAAAGTTCAATACTTAAAAACTTTGATGGTAAAACAAAATGGTCAGTTACTGATTTTATGAAAAAAATACCTTATAGGATTTTATCAACAGCAACCCCAGCCCCTAATGATTATATTGAATTTGGTACAAGTAGTGAAGCATTAGGATATTTTCCTTACATGGATATGCTTACAAAGTTTTTTGCAAACAATGAAAACAATGTAAGACCTCAAGATATTGGAACAAAGTGGTATTTAAAACCACACGCAAAACAAGAGTTTTTTAGTTGGTTAAATCAATGGAGTTTGTCAATAAAAAAGCCAAGTGATTTAGGATTTTCAGATGAAAAATACGTTTTGCCTAATCTTATTGAAAATAAAATATTTGTAAAAAATGAAAAAAATTGGATTATTAATGGTCAAGTAATGATGTTTAATGGAATTGCTAAAACAATGAGTGAGGTAAGAGAAGAACAAAAAGGAACATTTAAAGAAAGATGTGAAAAGGCGGTCGAATTGGCAATGGATAAAACTTCTGTATATTGGTGTAATTTTAATGATGAGGGAGATTTGCTTGATGAGTTAGACAAAGATGCAGTTCAATTAAAAGGAGGCATGACAATTGAAAAAAAAGAAGATATTTTATTGAATTTTGCCAACGGAAACATTAAGAGAATTATAACAAAACCAAAAATAACTTCTTTTGGATTAAATTGGCAACATTGCAATCATACAGTTTATTTTCCTACATGGAGTTATGAGCAATATTATCAATCAATAAGAAGATTTTGGAGGTTCGGACAAACAAAAGATGTAACAGTTGATTTAGTATTATCGGATGGTCAAAAAAGAGTAATTGATACCTTGCTTTATAAAACTAATAAAGCTATTGAATTTAACAAATTAATTCAAAGTAACATTAATGGATTAGTTGATTTATCAAAAAAAGAATTTACAAAAGAAATAATCAAACCTAAATTTTTATAAAAAAATGGAAACAAAAGTAAAAGACCAATTAACCAAAGAAAACTATGCAATTTACAATGGTGATTGCATGGATGTATTAACAACAATAGATGACAATTCAATTGATTTATCTATCTACTCTCCACCATTTGCAGGATTGTATAACTATTCAAGTTCTGAAAAGGATTTTAGTAATTGCAACAGCAAAGAAGAGTTTATGGCTCAATATGAATTCTTAGTTGCACAAATGGCTAGAGTAACAAAGCCGGGCAGAATTAATGCAGTACATTGTCAGGATATTTTAACAGATACAACTGCTCATATTTTGTATGATTTTCCACACGAAATTATTAAGTTGCATAAAAAATATGGCTTTAATTTACATAACCGTATTACAATTTGGAAAGAGCCATTAGAAGTAAGAATGAGAACAATGGTAAGGTCATTAATGCACAAAAATATTGCTGAGGATTCAACAATGTGTTTTACCGCTATACCTGATTATGTTTTGATATTTAAAAAAATTGGCGAAAATAAAGTAAAAGTAACAAATCCAAAAGGCTTTAAAATTTATCATGGTGAAACTCCATTATTGCCAGCAATGGAAAAAAAATATGGTAAATGGGAACATATTTTAGAAAAGTATAAAAATGCTGACAATGATGGCGATAATCATTTAAAAAACAAATTAAGTCAAATTATTTGGCAAAGGTATGCTTCAAGTGTTTGGGATGACATTAGAAACGATAATATTTTACCTTTTAGAGATTCAAGAGAAGAAGATGACGAAAAACACGTACACCCATTGCAATTAGATGTAATTGATAGATTGGTAGAATTGTATTCAAATCCTAATGAAGTTGTTTTAACGCCTTTTATGGGAGTTGGGAGTGAGGTTTATTCTCCAGTATCGTTAGGCAGAAAAGCAATAGGAATTGAGTTAAAAGATTCATATTATAAACAAGCTGTATTAAATTTAAAAGAAGCTGAACATCGTTTTAAATCTTTAGAAAAACAAATTTCTGCATTCTAATTCATTTGCAGATTAAAAAAATAATCCGTAACATTGCAAAACCGTTCTTAAAATTTACAATTAATAGTTGTCGGCATACAACGAATAGAAATAAGCAATAGCAATATTGCATATACATCAAACCCTCATATTTTCAATGCCGTGAAAATATCGAGGGTTTTGACGTTAATAAACATTATGGAAGATATTACTTGGAACATTGATAACAATGACAATTTCAAACTATCAATTAAATTAGGCTCAGGAAAAGAGATAACCATTGAGGATTCTACACCTTCAGCAATTGTTAAAGATTTAAGTTTGGACGAACTTGAAGAAACAAACAAAAAACTATCACAAACAATTGCATTATTAAGAACAGTTTTTAAATAAATTATGAATTACATATCTCAAATTAATGGATTTTGGAAAATTGCTGAGGATAAACAATTTTCATCAAGTGAAATAGCTACATATTTTGCTCTATTAAATTACTGCAATAATCTTAACTGGTTAAATCCTTTTGTGTGCCATTTTGAATATGTTTGTCAAACTGCAAGTATTTCAAAAAATACTTTTTACGCTTGTATGGAAACACTCCACAATGAAAAGTTAATTGAATATACTAAGGGGATAAAAAACTCAAAAAAACCTAAAGTTTTTATTCTTAATTTAGAGAATAAAACTAAGAATAAAACAGGAATAAAACTAAGAACAGAAGAGGAACAGAATGAAGAACAGAAAGGGAACTTAAATAAACTATTAAACAATGAAACTAATAAACCTATAAACAATAGAGAAATTTATAAATTTTTCTCCCACCTATCTATTTCAATTGAAGAAGTAGAAAAAATAAAAGAACTTGGATTTACAAAGTTTCAAATCGATGAAGTATTGGAATCAATAGAAAACTACAAAGGCAATACAAAATATAAAAGTTTGTATTTGACTGCAAAGAAATGGCTGAACAAAGAAAGAATTGAAAATCCACCTCCAACAGAAGTTAAACGCCCAATGGTATATTAATTATGACAATAGCAGTAATAGAAAAGGAATCAAAACGTGAATATCTAATTGATATTTCCAAAGGTGGCGAAAACAAACAGACTTGCCCAGCTTGTTCTCACGAACGTAAAAAGTCAAAAGATAAATGTTTTAGCTACAATGCAACAAAGGAAGTAGGCAGTTGCTCACATTGTGGCAAAGCATTTTACAAGAAGTTAGAGAAATTAGAAAACAACTACCAAAGGATTGAATATAAACGACCGATTTGGAAAAACGAAACAACACTATCTGAAAAGTTGGTTAAGTGGTTTGAGGGCAGAAAGATTAGTCAAAAAACACTTTTAAAGGCAAAGATTACAGAGGGGTTAGAATGGATGCCACAAACAAATGGAAACATCAACACCGTACAATTTAACTACTTTAGAGATGGTGAATTGATAAACGTAAAATATCGCACTGGTAACAAACAATTTAAGTTAGCAAAAGATGCTGAGTTGATTTTTTTAATTTGGATGCAATAAAAGACCAAAAAGAAATAATAATTGTTGAGGGTGAAATTGATTGCTTAACTTTAATTGAGTGCGGAATTGAAAATGTTATTAGCGTTCCAAATGGTGCTACAATAGGCAGAAACAATCTTACTTACTTAGATAATTGCATAGACCTATTTGATGAAGATACAAGGTTTATATTGGCATTAGATAATGACCAAGCAGGGAATAGTTTAAGAGATGAATTTGCACGAAGATTAGGAGTTGAAAACTGCTCAAAGGTAGCGTTCAAAGATTGCAAGGATGCAAATGAATGCTTGGTTAAGTATGGAATGGATGGAGTATTGGAAAGCATAAACAACAAAATAGAGTATCCATTGGTAGGCATATTTACCTCCACAGACTTAAACGAAGAGATAGATAATTATTACAACAACGGATTGCCACAAGGAGAAACAATAGGCTTAGAAACATTTGATGAAAACCTTAAATTTCATTTAGGATACATCACAACGATTACAGGCATCCCAAATCACGGAAAGTCGGAGGTATTAGATTTTATTTGTGCATCGTTAAACATTCGTGCCGGGTGGAAGTTTGGTTTATTCAGCCCTGAAAACTATCCTTTAGAACTTCACTTTAGCAAGTTTGCTGAGAAATTAATAGGCAAAGCATTTGATGGAAATTACAAAATGAATAAGATGGAGTTAGACTTAGCCAAAGATTACTTTTCAAAAAACTTCTTTTTCATAAAACCCGAAAATGATTTTAAACTTGAGGATATTTTGCGGATGGTAAAAAGTTTAATTAGAAAATACGGAGTAAATGCCTTTGTAATTGATGCTTGGAATAAACTTGAACATAATGAAGATTCAACACATTATGTTTCAAAACAATTGGATATATTGGCAACATTTTGTGAAAGAAACATGGTGCATTGTTTTCTTGTAGCACACCCAACAAAGATTATGAAAGATAAAAAAACGGGATTATTTGAAGTGCCAAACCTTTACAACATAAATGGATCTGCAAACTTCTTCAATAAAACTCACAACGGATTAACCGTATATCGCAACTATGATTCCAAGAAAACAGAAATTTACATACAAAAAGTAAAATTCAAACACTGGGGGCAGTCAGGCACAATGTGTTCATTGGGATGGCATTTTATCAATGGCAGATATTATACATTTATTCCCGACAATACCAATTGGATATTAGGCGAAAAGAAACAAGTAGAAGCATTTGAACTACCACCAACCCAAATAAAGCCCAACGGAGCATTCGACACACCAATAAACAAAAAAGATAATTGGGACTTTATCACAAAGAATGAATTTTCAGATATTGGCAACGATGCATTTTAACAAACTGACAAACAAATAAAAAAAGTAAGGCTATAAACTGACAAAAAAAACTTTTAAAATTTGACAATTAAATAATTTGTATATTTGCACAATGGCAAAGTGTGTTAAAATGCGATAAAATGGCAATAGGCAAAAAATCAGGCGGAGGAAGTCGTAAAGGAAAACCAAACAAACTGACTAAATCAGTTAAGGAGGCTTTTGAGATTGCTTTTAATGAATTGCAATCCGACAAAAAAGCAAACTTGGCAACGTGGGCAAAAGAAAACACAACAGACTTTTATAGATTGGCGGCAAAGCTAATCCCAACATCACTGAATGCCGACCTTACATCTAAAGGCGAAGAAATAAAACAATGGACTGTTGTAATAACAGATGGAGATAAAAGTAAATAAAGTTTATTCTCAAGCATTAACAAGCCAAAAGAGATATTTAGTTTTGAAAGGCGGAGCAGGAAGTGGAAAATCTATTTTTGCAGTCCAAAAGTTAATTTTAAGAGTTACCTCAGAAAAAAAACATAGGATTTTATGTGTTAGAAAAGTTGCCACCACATTAAGAAACTCAATCTATCAATTGGTGATTGATAAACTTATTGAATACGAAATCTATTCAGAGTTCACCATCAACAAATCGGAAATGAGATTTACTCACAACCCAACAGGAAACGAATTAATCCTGCACGGTATGGATGACCAAGAGAAAATCAAATCTATTGCCGGGATTACATCAGTTTGGTGTGAAGAAGCCACCGAGTTAGACGAATTAGACTTTAATCAGTTAGAGTTAAGGGTAAGAGGTGAAACAAGCACCTACAAACAATTTATTATTACATTCAATCCAATATCAGAACAGCATTGGTTGAAAAAAAGGTTTTTTGATAATCAAGACAGCGAAACTTACATACTTAACACCACCTACAAAGACAATTCATTCTTAGACGAGGATTACATTCACCATCTGCAAGAAAGAGTTAAGGCGAACCCAAATCTATACAAAGTTTATGTTTTAGGTGAATGGGGCAAGGTAGATTTTGGAGGTGAGTTTCTTAAAAGTTGGAGTACAATAAAACACACTTCAATAGTTTCTTATGATCCATCACTTGCTATTTGGTTATCATTCGATGAAAACGTAAACCCTTATTTTCCATGTGGCATTTTTCAAGTTAGCGATGAGAATGAAATAAGAATGATTGATTGCATAGCACTGAAAAACCCCGACAACACAACAAAAGCAATGGGCAGGGCAATATTAGCCAAATTAAGACAATGGAGACATTCAGGCTTTGTTTATGTGTGTGGTGATAGTACATCGCAAAAAGACGATGTTAAGCAAGAAAAAGGATTTGATTTGTTTAGGCTATTGATAAATGAATTAGACGAAGTTAAACCTATCCGCAGAGTTGCCAAGTCAAATCCAAATGTACGACCATCTGCTGACTTCTTTAATGCTATTTTAGACTATCAAGAACAAGGGATTAGTTTTGTTGCCGATGAAAGTTGCAGAGTTGCGATTTTAGACTTTGAAAACACAAAGGAGGATAAAAATGGTAAGGTAGATAAAAAGACAGTTACAGACCCAGTTACCAAAGTAAGCTATCAGCCATACGGACACATAGTAGATTTAACACGCTACCTAATTACAACCGTATTCAGCAGTCAATATTCTAAATTCCAAACAGGATTAATCAAACCTTTTACAATTGTGGGCCGAGATGCAGAATACAAATCCACATCAAGATTTTAGTTACATAATTTGATTAAATAAAAAATTTTGTTACAATTTTGCATTATGGCAAGATTTTTAAAGACCTCCGATTATTCTTCAATTATCCAAACGGTTGACCTCAATCAAATTACCGAGAATGTAGTTCAGAATTTGTACGATAGTGAAGTTAAGGCAATCAGTAGAATGAGGACAAAATTAGTCCAAAGGTACATGGTTGACATTGAACTTGGAACGATGGATGCCTATTCATCAGCAAAACATTACAGGACAAGAGATAGAGTAATTGCAGGCGAAACGATAACCCACGTTAATGACTTTAATAGATGGGTAAAAACAACTAATTATGTTATAGGAAACATCGTTACTGATGACAATGGTTATGTGTACACAGCGATTGCCAATAGCACTAACCAACCTTTGACATTAACAGCGTATTGGACACCAATGACCAACATTGCAACCTCCAACGCTACTTATTGGGAGGTAGGCGATAATCGTTATCCTATGTTTGTTGAGTTGGCAATGGATATGACACTTTACAACCTACACGCAAGAATAAACCCACGCAACATCCCAGAGTTAAGAATTGAACGCAACAGAGAAGCCTTAGACCAATTAGACAGATGGGCAAGTGGCACAGATACAGCAGAAGTGCTTAACATCAACACAACAGATAGTACAGGGTATTCAATCAGATACGGAAATAGTTTAGACAAACAAGATAATTTCTTTAAATAATGGCTTGGTATAACGACATATTTAACTTTAATAAACCGCAGCCACAAAAGGCTAACATCCGCAAAACTATTGACTTTGAGCAGCAACTTCAAAGAGTAAGGCAGGATGCTCAATCATTCAATATTGCATTACAGGCGGCAGAAAGTCCAATGTACCCAAATAGATTCTTGTTGATGCAAACGTATCAACAGATTGTATTGGATGGGCAGGTGCAAAGTGCAATGTTGCAACGTAAGTCAAAAATACTTTGCAAAAAGTTTGTTGTTTGTGGCCCTGATGGTGAAATGGATGAAATTAAAACAGATTACTTTAATAAGAAATGGTTTTATGACTTTAGCAATTTAGCTTTAGATTCTATATTTTGGGGCTTTAGTTGTGTTCAATTTGGTCAGATAATTAACGACCAATATACCTCAGTTGAATTAATCCCACGTATTTATGTAGTGCCTGAATTTAGCTTAGTAAGAACAAACACAGCAACGGTTATTGAAGGCAAACACTTTGATGAGCCACCATACAATAATTGGTGTATTGGAGTAGGTGAAAAGAAAGATTTAGGTATTATGATGTACCTTGCACCTTATGTGATTTGGAAGAAAAATGCAATGGCAGCTTGGGCAGAGTTTGCAGAGGTATTTGGCTCACCTATTAGAATAGGCAAAACAGATGTCAGGGATGAATTGACACGCAAGAATATGGAGAATATGCTTCGCAATATGGGAGTAGCTTCTTGGGCAGTGTTAGACCTTAATGACAATATTGAATTGATGCAGGCAAGCAGAACAGATGCCTATGCAGTATTTGATAAGATGGTAGAGAGGTGCAATTCAGAGATTAGCAAAATAATCTTAGGTCAAACAGGCACAACAGACGAAAAAGCATACTCAGGCAGTGCGAATGTTCATGAGAATGTTGCCGATATGATTGCAAAGCAAGACACTTTAAAAATGCAATTTGTCATCCAAAATCAGTTAGTGCCAATGATGATTAGAAACGGATTTGACCTTGCAGGATGTACTTTTAAATATGACGATAGCGAAACAATGCCATTGGCAGAACAAGCTAAGATAGATGCCTCATTTATGCCTTATGTTAAGTTTGAACACGAATACTTGGAACATAAATATGGCATTGAACTGATGGATGAAGAAATGGAAGTGGAAACGGTTGCTAATAAACTTAAAAACTTGTATAAGTAGTGTGCGGATTTTGCGACATACAAAATATTGGTAAGGAAGTTGATCCACCAACACCATTTGATGAAAACGACTTTAATCGTTTCGCAAATGATGTATGGATTGGTGCGATTAATACGGATATTTTGCCAACAGGAATTTATTTAAAAACAGCAAGTTATTTAAAGGATGGAGTTGACTTAGCACCAATAGTTGACGAGGTATTGAAAACCGATTTACTAAATAATATTTATGTTTTTAGCGGTGCGAAGACATATCAACAAACAAAAGCATTAACATCATTGTTGGCAGTTCCTGAGTTTCAATCTAATTTCTATAAATTTAAAGAACAAGCAAAAAGCATCTTTAATGTTTACAACGAAGATTATTTACAAGCCGAATATCAGACAGCCAAAGCAAGTGCCAGGATGGGTGCAGAGTGGAAACGTATTGAGGCAGATGCCGATGTGTTGCCAGTGCTAAAATATCAGACTGTTGGCGATGGAAGAGTAAGACCAACACACGCTGCATTAGATAACATAGTAAGACCAATAACCGATGCTTTTTGGAAGCAATATTATCCACCAAACGGATGGAGATGTAGATGTACGGTTACACAATTAGCAGCAGATGACGAGCCATTAACGGATATGGCAGGATTTAACCCACCTGACGATGTGCCACCATTATTTAGAATGAACACCGGGCAGGATGGGTACATATTTAAGGAGAAAGGAAAGGACAAACATCCTTACTTTGACATTGCTAAGGATGACAAAGAGAACGCAAAAAAGAATTGGAATTTACCTATTTTAGTATAATGGCAAAGCAAAATAAATTCAATTTTAAGGGGATAGAAAAGAAAGCGAGAACTACTTTAGAGAATGCTATGGTAGAGATTGGAAACTCTGCCAAAAGTTTTTTTGTTGAAAATTTCAGAAAGCAGGGATTTGACGATAAGAATGTAGAAAAGTGGCAGCCAAGAAAAAAAGCAGATAAGAGGGCAGGTAGAGCAATATTGGTAAAGACAGGAGATTTAAGAAGGTCAATAATTCGTAATCCTGCAAATAGAGCAGCGTTAAGTATAAAGATTAGCACAGATTTAGTTTATGCAGCAAGGCACAACAATGGATTGAAAGGTATGCCCAAAAGACAATTTATGGGTGATTCTTACAACCTCAATGAAAGGATAAAAAAAATAATTGTTAAACGATTAGACAAAACATTTAAGTAATGCAATTATCAATTTATAACGATTTAAAACAAAGGATTAGCACATTAGCGGCACTTAAATATGTTGCACTATGGAATAATCAATTTGAACGTGAGGATGTAAACGTGCCATTTGGCTATCCTTGTTGCTTTATTGAGTTTGCAGATACATCTTATGTTGATGACCTTAATTTAAGACAAAGAGGAACATTGCAGATAAATATTCATTTAGGTTTTGAAAGCTACAAAACTGAGGACACCGATATTCTACAACTAAAACAAGATTTAAACGAGTTAATACATGGATGGAGTACACCTAACAACACCAAGTTTTTAAGGAGGTCAGAAACGCAAAATTTCGACCATACAAACATCCAAGATTATATTATTAGTTACCAAGTTACAGGATTAGATGTAACATCCGTAAATTTGCCAACAGCAGATGCAACAGTTAGCACGTTAATATTAAATGTAGACCCTATAATTGATAATAATACGATTAGAACAGGAGTATTAGCAGACGATGTAATATTATCAACTGAGGATGGATTTGAGATAACAACAGAAAGTGGTTATGAATTAGTAATACAACAATAAAAAAATGGCAAAGCAAAAAATATCAAACTTACCATCAGCCGCAACATTAACAGGTGCGGAGGTAGTAGTAGTCAATCAAGGCGGAGTAACTAAGAGGTCAACAGTTACAAATGTTCAAACAATACCATTAGCAGCCGCAGCAGCAGCACAAAGCACAGCAGATGGCAAACTATCCACCGTTGCAGTTGATGGCACAACAATTACAGGCAATGGAACGGTTGGCAATCCATTAGTGGCAGCAGGTGGTAGTAATTATAAAGAGTATAGAGGATTTTTAACTATTTCGGGAGGTGGAGTTACATTTACATCAATGAAAAATGATGTAGGAAATATAGTGTGGGCAGTAGTTGGAAATGGTGAATTGCAAGGCACATTATCAAATGCTTTTTTAGCTTCTAAATTTTATGGAATTAGCGGAAGTATGAATGGGAGCAATGTACCATACATTACAATTACAAGAAGAATATTTGATAGTGTTGTAGGAGTTGATATATTCAAGTTTGATGGCACAAGGTCAGGGACACCATTTGGCTCATTTTTTATTCACTTAATCATTAATAACTAATCTATGGCGAGGTCAGTATCTCAAATTAAGCAATCAATGTTAGATGCCAAGAATGCCGAAGCTGCATTGAATGGTCTAACATCTACAAGTCAAACAGCAAAATGGAACTTGTATTTTTTTATTGTTGCCTCCTGTATAGCTATATTTGAGCAGTTGCAAGATTGGGTCAAATCAGATTTAGAAACTATTGCAGCAACAGTAGCACCAAGCACACCACAATGGACACGCAATAAAGTATTGAAGTATCAAAAAGGCGATGTAGCACAATTAAACACATCTACATTTGTGATTGAATACCCGGTTATTAATGAAGCAAATCGAATTTTAACAAGGTGTGCAGTAGTTACCGCACCAAATAGAACGGTATTGATAAAGGTTGCAAAAAACGAACCACCAGTGCCAGTTTCATCAGGAGAATTAGCAGAACTTAATACATACATAGGAACTTTCAATCCTGCGGGAATAGCTTACATAATTATAAATGCCAATAGTGATAAGATGGAGGTTGCAGCCGATATTTATTACAACGGACAATATGCCAATGTTATTGAGGCGAATGTTACCACAGCCTTAGAAACATACATGGCTAATTTACCATTTAACGGAACGATAAGCACACAAGCGGTTGTAGATGCTATGCAAGGGGCAGAGGGAGTTGTAACCGTAAGTTTAAGCAGAATATTAGTAAGGCTAAACACAGCAGCGTATGGCACAGGCACATTGTTTAATCTATCCACAGGAATTGATGGAGTAAATTATCAAACTTATTCAGGTTATGTTGAAGAAGAAACCACCGCAACACATACCTTTGCAGACACACTTAATTACATTGTTGTATAATGATAATAAATACAGATAATTTTGCAATAAACTTTTTACCTTCAAAAAAAAGGTTGCCTGTTTATTCTGCTTTTGCGAGAGTTTTATTAAAGCCATTGCAGATATTGTACTCAACAATGTTTGGCACGTTTAAAAGCGGAAATAATGCAGCTAATTGGAGCAATGCAACAGCGTATGTAGTAGGCAACCAAGTGAAGTATATTGACAAAGCTATTTATCAATGTTGGGTTGCACACACCAATAAGATACCAACAGATACAGCGTATTGGTTTAAGATACAGGATAAATTTGTAGGTATTGAGCCGAGATTGAAATACAATGCACAACATCTATTGTTTGAGTGGGCTTTGAATGAGTGGTTTGGTACTACCTTTGTAAATTCGCCTGGAGATAGTGATATTTACATAGTTGGAAATGCTTTGGCCCAATCTGCTTTTTATGTAGGCGGAAACGAAACAAATTCAAGTTTAGCAGTTAAGTTGAATGGTGAGGCGGTTAGCTTTATTCAGGCGGAGAATTTAGCAAATAGTTCAATAGAGTTCAACATTTATATGCCCGTAGGAGTGTGGACAGCCTTAGATGCAGATGCTACGAATAGAGATAAGATAGTAAGACAGATTGCAGATTTGTATGTCTATGGCGGGATAAATTATGATATTATTACGTACCCTTAAAAAATAAAAACAGATGAAAAGAATAAAAACAACAGACATTACAACGAGTGCAGCGATGCCAGTTAAACAAGGCACATTAGACCATTTGCAGAGTGCTTATACGGAGATAGTTGGTGCTTTATATTTAAGTTCAAATAGAGTAAATATATTGCCTGAAATAGTGTATGGTTGCAAATTAACACAAGTAGGTAGTAATTGGAGTATAACAGCGGGAGCAGTTTTTATTGCTATAACAAATGAAATATATTTATGTGATGCAGCAAGTGGCACATTAGGAGGCGGTCAAAGTATTATAGGAACAATTACAACAACAAATGTAACAGCCGCAAATGCAGACCCAGTTGAATTTTCAAATGGTTCAAGTTATGATGTTCACCAAATAAATAAAATTGTTTGGTCATCAGGAACAAGTGGAGGAAGTGTAATAACTTATAATACAATAAAAAATTTACGCAAAGGTTATTTTCAAACATTAACATATTCATCCGCCTATCTAACAGCAAATGTTGGAAATTGGACAGTGCCAAGTAGTTCAGATTTTATTGTTAGCGTTTCAATTATAGGAGTACAGGCAATAGTAGATATTCAAATAAATAATTACACAAATACAAATAGTGCAGCAGTAACATTATCTTTAGAACTTATAGTGTCAGGATTAAATATAATTCGCAACACAATGTCAATAGGTTTTGTAGATGATTTGGGAGGTGCAAAAATAGCTCAATTAGAGGGTGTTGTTGGTACAAGAACAGTAAATATTACAATTCTTAGTGGAATTGATAATCCTACATTTACAAACTTTAACGCAAATGGTGCGGGTAAATTAAGAGGACAAATTACTTTAGAAATAGATAGTTTAACCTAAAACCTATTCGGTTTATCCTCATAATGTTTTGAGATAATATTTCTCACAAGTTCAGATTCTTTGATGCCAGTCTTTAAAACTTCGTCAAAGAATTTGGCTTTTGCAGTACCTCTCAAATCACAAGTTACTCTTGCCTTTTGTGCTTTTCTTTTTTCTTCTGGTGTCATAATTAAAAAAGTTGTTACAAATATAAAATAATTTTTTAGTAACGATTTATTTTTGTAACGTGATTAAAGAACTAAGCAAATTATCAAATATTTCTGATGGCGTTGCAACCATCCGAATTTACAAACACATTGGAGATGATGCCGACTTAGGTTATGGCGTTAATGGTGCTTGGATTGCTGAGGACATTGCAATGCTTAACGAAAGTTATTCAGACCAAGTAAAAACAATTAATATCCGTATTAATTCAATTGGTGGAAGTGTTGCGGATGGATTATCAATTGTTTCTGCAATTTTAAATTCAGAAATACCTTGCAACACATACATAGATGGAATGGCTTACTCAATGGCGGGAGTTATTGCTATTTGTGGTGCTAAAAAATACATGGCAGATTACGGAACATTTATGATGCACAATGCCAATGGAGTTCCAGACGAAGAAGTATTAAACTTAATCACAAATTCACTTGCTAAAATCTTTGAAAGAAACACAAATCTAACAATGGATAAATGCAAGGACTTGATGAGTAAAGAAACTTGGATGAGTGCAGATGAATGTATGAACTTAGGTATCATTGATGAAATAGTTGTTACAAAACAAAAGTCAATTGCCATGAATAGCAATATCTTTGAACTACAAAATATTTACAACAAAATATTAAACAAAACAGAAAACAAAATGATAAAATTAACTGAATTACTTAAATTAAGCAACGAAGCCTCTGAGGATGCAATCGTTGAAGCAGTAAATGCTAAATCAGAAACTATTGCCAACTTAGAAGCTAAAATAGGTGAACTAACAAATGAGTTAAACGCACTTAAAGAAAGCAACGAAGCAGCAGAAAATGCAGCTAAGATTGAACTTGTAGAAAATGCAATCAAAGAAGGTAAAATTGATGCAGCAACAAAAGAAATCTATTTAGTAAGCAATAAATCAAATGTTGAATTAAAAGAAGTGTTTGCAAAATTAAAGCCTGCCTACACTCCAATATTTGAAAACAAAAAAGCATTAGAAAATTTGCCAGCAGGAAGAGAAAGTTGGGATTTTGCAAAGTGGAGCAAAGAAGATCCAAAAGCACTTGCCGAAATGCAAAAAAACGATCCAAACACATTCAATTCATTAATAGCAAAGTTACCAAGTGAATTGTCAAATAACTATAATCCATTAACAGACAAAAGATTTTAATTATGGAAGCTATTTGGAACGCAAATCCTAACGTAAATATGTTGTTTTGCTTTGAAGATGGCAACTGCTTTGAAAAATTAAGTGATGCAGTAGCTTACAAAAGAACAACTCAAATGGATTATGAAAGAGTTGAAAGACCAAAAGAAAAAGAAGAAGTAAACGAAGAAGTAAAAGAAACTAAAACTAAAAATAAAAAATAAAAAATGGCAACAGTAAACAACCCATTTGGTGCAGCAGGTATTCTTACCATTGCGGCCACAGGAACGACAGCCGCAACAATAAGCAACCAAGTTACTTATGTTGCCGCAAAACCTACCTTAACAGGTAACGCAACCCTAAACTTGACATTGTCAAGTGAACTAAAGCCGGGTGCAATGCTTCATTTAGAAGTAGCAACAACAGGCACAGAAACTTTTACTTTTGGAACAGGAATAGATGGGCCAGTAGTAACAGGAGTAGCAGGTAAAACTTGGTGTCAATCATTTTGGTATGATGGAACTATTTTCTTGCCTTGTGGAGCAAAAATTCAAATTGATTAATAACTAAAAAATAAAAAATAAAAAATGGCACTAATTAAAGAAATATGGGTGGCAGATGTTCAAGAAGCATTAAATAGAAATGCTGATTTCCTGCCTTTTTCAATTGACGATTCTGCTTATGTAGCATTCGGCACAGTACACATTCCACAATCAGGAAGCAATCCAACGGTTGTAAAAAATCCTGCAACATTCCCATTGCAAATCAATGAGAGAACAGACACCGACAGAACTTACTCACTTGACCAATTTGCATTAGAACCAACTTTAATTACAAATTTGGATGAGTTGCAAATTAGCTATGACAAAAGACAATCAGTTTTAGGTCAGCAAATTTCAACGCTTACACAAAGAATAGGTGATGAAGTTGCTATTAAATGGACTGCAACAGGAGCAACAAACTTAATCGGAACAACAGGAGCAGCAGTTGCAACAGCTTTAGCACCAGGAGCAACTGGGACAAGAAAAGCAGTAACACTTGCCGATATTGCTTCTTTAGCTTCAAAATTAGACAAAGACAATGTTCCAAGAGGAAACAGAAAGTTGTTAATGTCAACAGATATGTTTTGGGAGTTATTCGCAATTAGTGATGTAATCAGAGCATCTTACAACGGATTCCAAAATCAAGGCAATGTACTACAAACAGGAACAATTGCACAGTTGTATGGATTCGATATTATGATGAGACCAGTAGTATCAGTATTTGCAAATTCTGCAACATCTCCTAAAGCATTTGGAGCAGCAACCGCAACAACTGACAATTTAGCTTGTATTGCATTCCATTCAACAACTGTTAGACGTGCTTTAGGTTCAATGACACCATTATACAATTCAGGTTCAAACGGAAACGGATTGCCTGAGTATTTAGGTTCTATTTTCAACATGGAAGTAATGTTAGGTGCTGCCATTGGTAGAGCAGACATGAAAGGTGTAGCTGCTTTGGTTCAGACTTGGGTATCTTAATAAATAATTAAACAAATAAAGGATAGCCATATCAGAAAAGGTATGGCTATTTTTTTAAAACATAAAAAATAATGGCACTACCAAATATACAATTTAACAGAAGTACATCAGGACTTGGGAGAGCATTACCCGGCACTGATTATGTTAGCGGACACTTACATTATTATGCAAGTGGAGCAACATTGCCAACAGGATTTAATTCAAGCGATAGAATAAAGAAAATATTTTCTGTTGCAGATGCAGAAGCATTAGGGATATTAGACAAACACTTAGGAGAAACAGCCGCAGTGGCAAAAGTAGTTATTGGTGGCACACCTGCAAGAGGCAACACAATAGAGATTACTTATGCAGGGATTGATGGATTGCTTACCGTATTAAGCACTTATACATTAACCACAGGTGATGCAGTAAGTGTTACCACCGCAGGAAATGCAATAAGAGATGCTATCAATGCAGGTACACAGATACACGGATTTTCAGCAACCGCAGCTGCAGGAACAATACTAATTACTACCACCGCAGGAGAGGGAATATACCCAAATTCAATAGCACCTGATTTTAGAGTAACATATTCAAGCAATGTTACAGGTGGAGGTATGACAGCAACATGGACACAGCCAACAGGTAGCGGTTCAACAGTATTAGGAGTTGCAGGATGGATTGATACATTACACTATCACATTAGCGAATATTTTAGGATTCAGCCTAAAGGTGAGTTGTATGTAGGTTTATACGAAGAAGAAGCTACCTATACATTTGAGGCAATAACCACAATGCAAAATTTTGCAGAGGGTTCAATCAAGCAAATTTCAGTATTTGAGAAAAATGTAGCATTTTCTGCAAATCAATTATCAGTATTGCAAGGTATTGCCAACGCAAATGAGGCAGTTTACAAGCCATTGCAAATCATTTTAAATGCTGAAATTAGTGCAACCGCATCAGTAGCATCATTAGTAGATTTAAGCACATCAACAGCGTTCAATGTAAGTGTTTGTATTGCACAAGATGGAGCAGCGTTAGGAAATCATATTTATAGGGCCACAGGCAAATCAGTTGGTGCAATTGGTGCTATGCTTGGTGCAATATCTTTGGCTAAAGTAAGTGAGAGTATTGCTTGGGTTGCAAAATTCAATATGGCATTATCAACAGAGTTAGATACCATTGCATTTAGCAACGGACAACTTTACTCATCCTTAGCAGATAGTCAATTTGAAAGCCTAAATAACTACTCTTATACATTTTTAAGAAAGTTAGTAGGTATTACAGGAAGCTATTTTAGTGATTCTAAAACTTGCATAACACCAGTAAGCGATTACGCAACAATTGAGAACAACAGAGTTTATCACAAAATTACAAGAGTTGTAAGAACAAATATGTTACCTGCTTTGAGTTCACCTTTAAAAGTGAATGCAGATGGCACATTGACCGCAGCAACAATTGGATATTTTGAAACATTGGCAAACAATCCATTAGTACAAATGGAAGCAGACGATGAATTATCTGCACACAAAATAATTATTAATCCTGCTCAGGATGTTTTAGCTACTTCAACATTAGAATTGACATTGCAAAATGTTCCTTTAGGTGTTGCGAGAATAATTAAAATAAACGTGGGCTTTGTAAAATCAGTATAAAATGGCAGCAAATTTAATTCCGTTAATTAACGGTAAAACGTATGAATATGCAGATATTACTTGCATAATCTTAGGAGTTCCAATCATAGGTGTTACCGCTATTGAGTATGGCGAAGAAGCCAACATTGAGAACATTTATGCAACAGGTCGTTATCCAGTGGCGAGAGGTTACGGACAAGTAGAGCCATCTGCTAAGGTTACAATATTAATGAATGAGGTTATGAATATCGTATCAATTGCACCACAGGGCAGATTGCACGACATACCTGAGTTTGATGTTATTGTTTCATTTACGGATGCTAACCTTATCCCAGTGGTTCACAAAATTAAGAATTGCAGATTTAAAAAGAATATGATTACATCTGCAAGTGGCGATACATCAATTCCAATGGAATTAGATTTAGTTATTTCAAATGTTGAATTTATTTAATACTTTTGAGCAATCAAAAAAATAAATTATGACAATCGAAGAAATTAAATCGAAGTACCCAAATTCAGACATTTGGACATTAAGTGTAAAATCAAAAAGCGGTGATCCAATAACCGTTCATTTGAGGGAGTTGGACAGATTAGCATTCAAGAGTGTTTCTGCATTAATTGCCAAAGATGAATTATTAGGAGTTGAAAGTTTTTTGAAAACATTGTGGGTTGGCGGTGATGATGTGAAGTTGATAACAGATGACTTTACAGCTTTGCGAAGTGCTGCAATCACTATCCTCCCAATGTTACAGGCAGAAGCAGGTGAGTTAAAAAAAAATTAAATTCTGCAAAGAGTTTATTGGAAACGGATGAGTTCGCACGTCAAAATGCACTTATCCGTTTTTATTTTAGAATTGAGCCAAACACATTGACAGATGATGAGTGGGCCACAGCGATTGAAGAAATAATGTTTGTTTTAAAGTTTAATGGAACAATACAAGAAAAAAAATGAATAATTCAGTAGAATACATATTAAGTTTAAAGGATAGGTTCAGTAGTGGCATTAAATCGGCAACGAATGAAACTGAGAAACTGAATGGTGCTATGGGTACTACTCAAAAGTTAGCACTTGGTATTGGTGCTGCTATTGGTGCTATTGGAGGCGGATTAATTGTAAGAGAAATTGTAAATGTTACCGCTGCAATGGAAGGCTTGCAAAATCAATTAAAGTTTGCAAGTGGTTCAGCAGAGCAAGGAGGCCGAGATTTTGAATATTTAAAAAATATTACAAAAGAAATGGGATTGGATTTTAAAACATCAGCCGATGCTTTTGCTAAATTTAGCGGTGCAGCAAGAGGCACAATTTTAGAAGGGCAAGGAGTTAGAGATGTATTTGAAAGTGTAGGTATGGCATCAACGGTTATGCACTTATCAGCAGAGCAGTCAGAGGGTGCATTTAAGGCATTAGAACAAATGTTATCTAAGGGCAAAGTAAGTGCAGAAGAATTAAGAGGGCAGTTAGGTGAAAGAATACCTGGAGCCTTTCAAATTGCAGCAAGAGCAATGGGAATGACTACAATGGAGTTGGATAAATTTATGGCAGATGGCAAGTTAATGAGTGAACAATTTTTGCCAAAGTTTGCAGCACAATTAAAGTTAGAGTTTGCAGGAGGAATGGATGATGCAAGTCAAAGTTTGAGTGCAAATTTAAACAGAATGAATAATGAATTTTTAATGTTAAAATATACATTAGGTGAATTATTTTTACCAGTAATACAAGGTATGGTATTAGGTATAACAAAATTAACAAGTTTTATAAAAGAACACGCAGTAGCAATAGCATTTTTAGGAGGTACATTAGCAGGTGCAGCAGGTGCATTATTACTTTACAATACATATTTAGCGGTTACTAAAGCTATAATGGTAGGCAAGTTAGTTTATGCAGTTTGGAGTTTAGCCGCAGCATTGGAGGGTACAACGGTTGCACAATGGTTATTAAATTCAGCAACAGCATTTTTTGCAGGATTGACAGGAGTTGGAGTGTTTTTGGTAGCAGCAGGAGCAGCCGCAGCATTAGCAGTTGGTATTTATGCAGCTAAATCCGCACAAGATAAATTGAATAAGTCAATGTCTGACCAACCAAGTGCTACAAGTGCAGTATCTCCATTAAATAAACAAATAGCAGGTAAACCTACTCAAACAAATAGCACAACATCTAAAGCAGGAACAAGTACAACAGCAGTAGAAAGTAGAGGTGTTCAAAATTTTAATATTTCAATCAATAAATTAGTAGAGCAAATTACACTAACAGCAACAACAATTAAAGAGGGCAAGAATGAAATTAAGGATGCGGTTGCTGAGGCATTATTGGCGGCAGTAAATGATTTTCAACTTTTAGCAACAAAATAAATATGGCAGAGTTTTTTTTACCACAAGTAATACAAAAAAATAACGAAAAGACTTTAATAAAGGGATTTGGTTTGCCATTGGTACAGCGTGCTATAATTGCGGCAAATACTTTATCTATAAAAACAGATAAACCCGATAAAACAAGTTACTTTGGCACACCTATTTATGGTTCGCTATTTATTGTAAAGCCTGAGTATAACATCTTTGAATACAATCCTTTTTCAAAAGTATATCAAGAAACACCAATAGTTGTAGCAAGTAATTATTTCGATGGCAAAAACGATGGATTATTATTGGACAACGTAATAATTGATGTTACACAAAATAGGCAAATTGTAACAACAGACATAAGCGGATTTAATCGAGGAACAGTAAAAGAGTTTATAAATAACGGAGATTATTCAATTAATATTCGTGGTTTTTTTGCAACTAAAAACCCTGACGAAGCACCATTGGTAGATACAGGTATTCTTGCAAGTTATTGCTCTGCTCCAGTTACTTTACAAATTACAAATACATTTTTAAATAGAATATTTACGGTCAACAATATTGTTGTTACCAACTTAACAATGTCGCAACAAGTAGGACTTAGGAATGTTCAATATTTTGAAATTTCAGCTTTATCAGATAACCCTTTTGACTTGAAACAACAAGATGAACAGGTTAATCAATAAGATAAAAATAACTCAATTGGGAGATGGTAGAAATGCTATCTATGAATGGTTTGAAATCAACAACATTAGGATTGAAAAAAGTTGGGATAAGCAAACACAAACAGCCACAATATTATTGCCGAGAAATTTAAAATATAACGACAAAAATATTTATGAAGGACAAAATCCATTGTTAAGGCGAGGTGATAAAGTAGAAATATTTGGAGGTTACTATCCTAATTTAACACCTTTATTTAGTGGCTATATTTCTAAAATTGGAAACAATGTGCCGGTGGAGATATTATGTGAGGATGAAATGTTTATTTTAAAACAATCAATAGCACCAAATATAAGCTATGAGAGTGTTAATTTAAGAACATTGATAGGAAAGATACTTGAGAACACAAACATCCCTTACGAGGCATTAGATGCACAAATTGGAGCAATAAGAACACAAAAGGCAAGTGTTGGATTAGTGTTGCAAAAGTTAAGAACAGACTACGGTTTATTTTCTTATTTTAAAAATGGAAAGTTAAGAGTTGGATTAGCTTATTATCAAGCAGAAAGTAACACAGAAACTATTTTGTTTGAAAGACAAATGATAGATACAGGCAACCTCCGTTACCTAAAAAAAGACGATGTAAAAGTAAAGTTAGAAGGAGTAATTATTAAAAGTGATAACTCAAGAGAAGAATATAATTATGGTGATCCAACAGGTGAACTTAGAACAATATTCCAATATGGAGGCACTAAAGCAGAATTAGATTTAAAAGCTAATTTATTTTTAGAACAAATGAATTATACAGGTTACTATGGTTCTTTTTTGACATTTATTGAGCCAAAGGTTGAGCCAGGTGATTTTGTTCAATTGGATTCTTATATTTATCCTGAAAGAAAAGGAAAATATGTAGTTAAGTCAGTTACATCAGAGATAGGAATGGGAGGCGGAAGGCAAAACATTGAATTAGAAAGGAGGATAGCATAATGAGCAATCAGGCAACGGACATAAGAGAGGCAATAAGGGCATTGTCAGGAATGGATGAATTGAGTTATGAAACATCTATCTGTAAAGTATTATCAGTTGATGAGCCTAATTTTACTTGTAAGTGTGAGCCTATTGATGGGAGTGCAGATTTTTTTGGGGTGTTGTTAAATGCGGATAAAAAAAAGGGATTTGTTTTAATTCCAAAGGTGGGCAGTTTTGTTGTGATTTCTCAGATGAGTGAAACGACAAGTTGTGTTGTTATGGTTAGCGAGGTATCTCAAGTTTATATTGCAGGTGATGAAAATGGGGGATTAGTAAAAATTGATAATTTAAAAACACAATACGATACAATGATTGCAGCTTTTAAAGCAGCTATTGGTGCAGGATTTGGAGCATTAAATGGACTTGATGGCGGTGCTTCTTTAACTGCTTTTAATTCAGCAGCAGCAAGTGTGCAAAATTTAAACAAAACAACATTAGAAAATACTAAAGTAAAACACGGAAATGGCGGCTAAAGATTTTTTACAAAACAGCGAATTTGATTTGCTTATAGTTGATGGTGATTTGTCTATTGGATTATCAGACGAAGACCACATAATTGACATCATTAATTCTAATCAAGGCGATTGGAAGGAGTACATCCTTTGTGGGGTTGGAATAGACAATTATCTTAATAGTTCTGGTCTTGATATTTTTTTAGAAAAAGAAATAGGAGTGCAGTTGGAGAGAGATGGATTCAGTCAGATAAATATTGATTTTAAAGATAACAATTCTTTTAATTTTTCAGTTGATGCAGTACGAAGTTAAATTTGGACAGACTATTTATGATGTTGCGGTTATAGTGTATGGTTCGCCACAATATGCGGTTAAATTAAGTGTTGACAATGGCATTGATATAACTGATAGCATTGTAGGATTAAGTTTGTATTTTAATGAAACAATAAAGGCAAATGTTGTGGCAAGTGCTATTGTTCAGAGTGAGATAATAAGCACGCCAAACAATAATTATTTTGTTAAGAGTTTGCAGAGTACGTATGATTTATGTTTGCAGTTTGGTTTTGGCTTGGATAGGTATGTAGAATTTGTTTCTACTACTGATATGAGTTTTTTAAATATAGATGAAAGTGGAACAACAATAGTAGTTACACAACAGAATAAAAATTTGCCAAATAATCTTAATTTTGCAACACAAATAGTTTATGACAATATTCCACCAATCACAGAGGGAATAGGAGTTATGATAATAGAAAGTACATTCATAGTAGGATAAAAATAAAAATATGGCACAACAAAATAGAAGTACAATAAAAACATTTTTTGAAACAGGTGATATTCCAACAGAAGCACAATTTGGAGATTCATTCGATAGTCAAGTATTTTGGCAAGATGATGTAGAAACAACATTGGGCACAACAGATACAAAAGTGCCAACAAGCAAGGCGGTAAATGATGCAATGGTTTACACCAAAGATGCTAATGATAATATTTTTTACAAAGGAGTTACTCCGACATTGGGAACAAGTTGTAGTAAGAACATATTTCATAAAACAGGAGGTGCAATAACATTGGGAAATGGTGCTATTGGAAATATTTTTGAGCCAACTGAAAACACAACTAATTTTGTTTTTGGTGCTAATTTAAGAAATGTAACAATTAAGGCAGGAAATTATCCAGCACATCCAACAATGGGAACATTAAATTTAACAGCAGGTGGATATGCTTTTCTTTACAACAAAGATTATCCTTCTGAAATATTTGTTGGTGCTAATGGTGCAGCGTTACATTCTTATTATGATAGTGCAAATGATAGATATGTAGTTACTAATTTAGTTACATTAGTAAGCATAAATATTGGAGGTGGAGGAACGGTTACATCAGTAAATGCAGGAACAAACATATCAGTAACAGGCACAGCAGCAGCACCTATTATAAATTCTCTATCTGACAGATATAAAACAACATCAACAACAAGCAATACAATTGGCAACGGAAGTAGAACATTCACCGTTGATGCTAACTTATCTTACATTCCTTTACAAGAAGTATTGATAGTTTATGACCCATCAAACCACATGCATGGAGAGGTTACGAGCTATAACTCTACGACTGGTCAACTTATTGTTGACGTTCAACATCACACAGGAGGCGGAACATTTGCAAGTTGGGTTATAAATTTAGATGGAACGCCAGTAGATGCAATAACAGGAGTAGGCACACTTAATAGATTAGCATACTTTACCGCAGCACAAGTAATTGACGATGTTGCAGCAATAACCGCAGCAAGGGCATTGAAGTCAGATGCCAACGGATTGCCTATTCATTTTGACACAGCAACAGAGCCAAGTTTAACAGAATTATCTTATGTTAAAGGGGTTACTTCTGCAATTCAAACGCAATTGAATGCTAAAAGAAAAACACTTCAATCAACAGGTTTAGGAACAGCAGTAACAGGAACAATCTCAAATACATTTTGTAAGGCAATGTTAGTACCTGCCAATACATTTGTGGTTGGTGATGTTCCAATGCTTACCACAAGAATTATAAAAGGAACAAGTGGCTTAGGAACGATTACAGCAAGGGTTTATGTAAACACAGTAGCAAATATTTCGGGTTCACCTATATTATTAGCAACAACACCCGCACAAATAGCAAGTACCCGTTCTTTTGCTACAATGAGAAACATCTCTATTGAATCTGCAACAGAAAGCATAGTTACTTCGGCAACAACAGCCAACTCAATTGAAGAAGCGGTTACAGCAGCAGCAGAAACAACAATGAATATAGATTGGACAATAGACCAATACATAGTAGTTTCAATTCAATTAGGTTCAGGAAGTGACAATGGTAATTGTAGATACATAATGATTAATTAATTTAGATATGAAAATAAATAATTTAGAAGTAACAAGTAATTTTTTTGAGCAAGTAGATGAAATATCTGTGCATTGTGAATTGGGAGGTTGTATAAGGCTTGTACATATTGTAGATACTGATTATGAAACAATCGAAGATTTAAAAAAGCAAATTGAAATTTTGACTTTCGATTAATTAATTATATTTGTCAAAAAAAACTATGAAAACTTGGAGAACATATCAGTGGGAAATATTAATAGCGATATTGTTAATATTTGCAATCAACTTAGTTATAACTAAGGATGCCTTTGGAATTACAGCTTTACTAATAGCATTTGCATTAGTGCTACATTTGTTTGCAATGGTATTATACGCTATAATCAATGATTAGCCACATTTACATATTAGTAATGTTTTCAGCGATTGCCAAAGCAGCGATGGACAAACTTAACTTTCATTTTTACGAAAGTATATTCGCAAAATTAAATCATAGATTTTGGAACTCAGAATATAGTTGGCAAAACAAATGGAGGGATGGAAAGCCTGAACTTGGAGAAGATTATCCATTCAGTTCTACATTGTTTGTATTCCTCACCGATGGTTGGCACTTGTTACAATTCATATTCTTAAATACATTTTTTTTAGCGTTATTTTTGATTGCATTGCACGATTTTGGTTATCGTGAGGCGATTGTACATCTGATTTTATTAAGAGCCTTATTTGGCGTTACATTTGAATTATTTTTTAAATACATTTTTGCAAGTAAGTTATGATTACATTCAGTCAATTATTAGTAGTATGTATGGGGTTGATTTCAGTGCTATACGGACTATTCCATTCACGAGTTGTTAAGGTAGAAAAGAAAGTAGAAGAACACTCAACAGATATACAGAAACTTTACGATTTTAACGAATTGAAAGTACAAAGAATTGAAAGTGATATAATTGATTTAAAAAACGATTTTAAAGAATTTAAGAAAGAAATATCTGCTAAAATACATCGAGATAGCAACATTATCAATCAAGCAATACACACCATTGAAAGGGTGCAAAAAGTATTAGAAATGCACGAAGTAATTGAAGATAGATTAGAAAAAATTGAAGCTAAGTTAAACAATCTAAAAAAACAACTATGACACCAACTAACTACACACACGGCCCATCCGCCATCTACAAAAACCAAGTTTACAAAGTAATTGCCAACTACCCCGAAAAGAAAGAGGCAAAGCTAATTTACAACGGAGTAACTAAGAATGTGCCTTACGATGAATTGCACCAAGTAATGACAGAAAGCGAAGCCAATCTAAGAATGTTGGAAGAAGAAGTAAAAGAGGCAACAGCAAAAACTAATTTATGAAAATCAGCCTAATTTTAGAAAGGGAAGTTTACACAGACAAATCCACCATTGGTAAACTATATTACAAAGATGTCCAAACAATAGTTCCTAAATTCATCTGCTACACTCTTGAAGATACTTGCAGAGATTGGAATAGGGATGGAGATTTAGACGATAAGGGAGAGCAGAAAGTATTTGGAGAAACAGCCATACAGGGAGGAACATATGAAATGAATATGAGGTATTCACCGGGATTTAAGATTACAACTCCACACCTGCAGAATGTTAAAGGTTATGAATACATTTTAATCCATCCGGGCAATGGCCCACAACACAGCAAAGGTTGTGTTTTGGTAGGCAAGAAACAAGCTAAAGATTGGATCAGCGAAAGCAGAACAGCATTTAGGGAGTTGATGGCATTGCTCAAGAAGTACGAAGAAATGGAGATACAAATTGTTGACCAAAAGATAATTCCATTAGCATAATGTGGCGAACATTCCTAAAAAATATTTCATTAAATACTTTAAAGGATTTATACCATACATTCAGCAATGAAAAGAGTTTCCTTAGTAGCAAAAAGATTGAGCGTAGTTTATTTGTTACTACTATCCTTGCTATGTATTGGACTTATTTTATTATGGTGGTTCTCAAGGCAAGTATTACGGATTTTATTTTATTTATTTCGCCTCTTTTTATTGCGGCAGGATTTAACTTATTACAATCAGAAAAAAACAAGAAAAATGAAAAAACTAATCCTGGTCCTACTGATAGCAACAACGATTAGTTGTAGTGTCATCAAGAATATTCGCAAAGAGAAAAAGAAAGAGGAAAGTAAGACTGAGCAAGAAATAAAAACTGATAGTGTTGCCAAAGTAGAGATTGAGAAAGAGATAGTATCAACATTCACCTCCGATGTAAAGACTGAATTTTTCGATTTAAGCGAGGTAACTATCTATGAGGTTATGAATGATAGTGGCAAGGTTATTAATCGCACCACAACGACTAAAACCAATATTAAAGGCAATATAATTGCAAAAGGTAAAGAGGATAAAAAAGAAACATCCACAGAAAGCAAAAAAATAGATTTGTCAAAATCTGACAAGTCAAAAGAAAGCAAGTCAAAAAGCGAGTTAGTAAAAGTTAAGGAAGTCAAGAAATGGTCATTGCCATTGTGGATGTGGATAACAATAGGAATAACATTCTTTCTGTTTATTTTGGTAGCAGTTTGGAAAATCAAAAAGAAATACTTTCCTTTGTCTTAATTAGTTTTCATAGACTGGTAATTGATTGTTCGGAAAGCCCACTTTATAGTGGGTTTTTTCGTTTCTATAAAATTAATCTATTTGAGTATCAGATAATTAAATATAGTTGTGTTGTATATTAATATAATTGTATATTTTTGCAAACAACAAAACACAATTAATATG